>Ga0209343_10007811_pt1 | contig 12546 bp, 10 predicted proteins | sample RifCSPlowO2_02_FD_184026 | JGI IMG/M metagenome (GOLD analysis project Ga0209343, IMG submission 184026) | Groundwater microbial communities from Rifle, Colorado - Rifle CSP2_plank lowO2_0.2 (SPAdes) (version 2) | ecosystem: Environmental > Aquatic > Deep subsurface > Groundwater | place... | reverse complement strand
GATCGTCACCAAGTCCACACCCGGCCTTGAGCTGAACAAGTGGGGCTACATCGTCGCCGACGCGGCCACGCAGGCCACCAGCCTGCCCGGGGTGTTCGCAGGCGGGGACATCGTCACGGGCGCGGCGACGGTGATCCTGGCGATGGGCGCCGGCCGCCGCGCCGCCAAGGCGATCGGCGCCTATCTGCAGGGCAACAGGACCTGGCCGATCACGCAGGCCGACGTCGACGCCTTCGTGCCGCCGACGCCGCTGGGCGCACAAGCGCAGCCCGCCCCCGCGACAACCCCGCTCCAAAGCGAGATCCAACCATGACTGAAGCCATGATTTCCTGTCCGCGGTGCCACCGCCCGATCGAAGGCGAGGAGGCTTACATCTGCTGCGCCAACATCGAACTGCGCTGGCGGTGCAACGCGTGCGCCAAGGTCAGCGAGGGTTTCGCCTTCCCCTACGGCATCTGTCCGCATTGCGGCAAGGGCCGGCTCGCGATGCTGGACCGCGGGCCGATCGACGACACCGATACCAAGGGCCTGGACGCGATCCGGATGGCGTTCGAGATCGAGCTCGGCGGCCTCGCTTTCTACGAGCGCGCCGCGCGCGATGCGCGGGAGCCGGAGCTGCGGGAGCTGTTCGGCCGCTTGGCCGCAATGGAGAAAGAGCACATCGAGATCCTGTCGCGGCGCTACCACGCCGATCTGCCGGTGCCCGCGGAGGATTTCCAGCTTGACCGGGCGGCAATCTTCGCCGGCGTCGAGCGCAAGCCCGACGATCCGGCGAACCTGTTCCGCATCGCCATCGCCTTCGAGCAGCGGGCAGTGGACTTCTTCCGCGAGCGGGGCGGCCAGGCGCCCGGGGGCTCGGTCGAAGCGCAGCTCTACAGCGAACTCGCCGCCGAGGAGCGCGGGCACGTGGAGATCCTGACCACCGAGTACGCTCGCTGGAAGGCCGGCAAGGCCGGACTGCTTTAGCCGCGCGGTGCCGCGGGCACCCCCAGACATCAGGGATCGGGGTTCCCGCCGCCGAGAGCCGGCGCAGCGGAGCCGGCACTATCTCGGGCCCCCGTGGCCTCGCCCCCGGCCGGCAGGCCGCGCGTCGTGTTCGGCTGATCTACCCGGCTCGCGATTTACGTGGTTTCGCGGCTCGGCCCTCACCCCGGCGACCCCGCCACTCTGCGGTTGACGAGCGCGAAATCCCGGATGGGGCGCGATTACTCGCGGCGCCTCGGGAGGACTGACGGCTGCACGAAGCGCTTCTGGCCGGGCGATTTCCGGGTGAGGTTCGCGTGCTCGCGGCGCTACGGAAGGACTGACGGTTACACGAAGCGCTTCTGGCCGTGCAACGTGGATCCCCGCGTCGCGTGCGCGCGGCACAGGAACGGCTGCATTCGGCAGGTGCGCATCGACGTGCGGGGCGCCGTGCCGTTGCACTGCCGGGTGGCGATACCCGACGCCTCCGCGGTGCGCAGGATTGTGCTGCCACACGCCCGGCCCCCGGTTCAGCGGGTGCACTGGGTGCACCGGGTTTACCGGGTTCACCGCGGCAGGGTTTGAATGAGCATGGGCGGGCTGTCGGTTGACGGTTACGGTGTTGTAGTGGTTGGCGCTCACCACGCGAACCTGCCGGCGGGGCCAGTCGAAGGCACCAAAGAAGAATCGCGTTGAAACGATGACCCCGGGAGCCCAGTGCAAGCTCGCCGCGTAACCCGGTCGAATGAAATAACCCGGCCACGGCCGCCAGCGCACCGGCGGATAGGCCGGCGACCACCACGTTCCGTACATCAGCATTGGATCGTAGTAGGGCACATACAGGATCTGCGGATCGGCCGGCACCAGCGCAATGCTCTGTGCCTCGTCGAGGACGCGAATACGGTCGTCCGAGCGCAGCGTACCCGCGGCTTGCGCCCTCCGGCGCAGGCTTTGCACGGTTTCCATGACCTGCGGCTCCTGCGCAAGGAACGCATCACCGAGCCCGCGCATCCATTCCAGGTTCTCGTCCATCCAGGCGAGCAGCTGGGGAAAAGCGACCAGCGACTTGACGCTCGGGTCCCAGTTCTGCTGCGCGACCGCGATGACCGCTGCGTCGCCTTGCAGCCCGGGGTGGGCCTTGGACCAGCGCGCCGCCTCGACCACTTCCAGGGCATAGGTCGATGCCATAAGCAGCTGCGACAGCAGCGGGTCCGGGTAGAGCGCGATCGGCGCCAGCATCTGGTCGAGCTGCTGCTGCGAGAAGGCGGGCTGTTCCTCGGCAAGCGCGCTGCCCGGTGCGAATCCGGGCAACAGCGCTGGCAACAGCATGAGCAGCAGCGCCAGCAGCCGCATGAGTGTGTATCTAGCGAGGGCTTTCATACGCGCCTCCTGTTCTGTGACCCCTGGTACTTTGAACGCTGCAACGACCCCCTTGGTTCACCGGAATATTGCAACCATTTGTAAGGCCGGTAAGGACGCAAGGGATTTCGCAGGGCGCCGCAGGAGGGCGAGAAGTGCCTCGACGGAGGCGAAGCCGTTCGCCATGTTGAAGGCGAGCTGCGAGATCGGGTTCGCGCCCGCCTCGGTGATGACATGGCCGCGGCGGGTTGCGATTAATAACGCCACCCGTTAATATACGGTGGAATGATCAAGTCGTTCCGTGACGATGATGCGCGCCGCCTGTTTGGGCGCGAACGCGTTACGCGCTTCCGCAACATCGAGTCGGTGGCACGGCGCAAGCTCGAAATGCTGGCTGCGGCACATCGGCTGGACGAACTTCGGGTTCCTCCCGGCAATCGGCTCGAGGCGCTCACTGGCGACCGGAAGGGGCAGCACAGTATCCGTATCAACGACCAGTGGCGCATCTGTTTCGTCTGGCGGGCGGGCGGGATGGAGGATGTGGAGATCGTCGATTATCACGACTGAGGCATGACAATGAAAAAACTTGCACCGATCCACCCCGGCGAGATCCTCGCCGAGGAGTTCCTCTCCCCGATGGCAATCAGCCAGTACCGGCTGGCGAAGGATATCGGCGTGCCGCCGCGGCGCATCAACGAGATCGTCCACGGTAAACGCGGCATCACCGCTGATACCGCACTGCGGCTCGGGCATTACTTCGGCATGACGCCGCAATTCTGGATGAACCTCCAGGCGCGTTACGATCTTGAAACCGAAGCCGACCGGCTCGGGAAGGCAATCGGCAAGTTGCCGGTGTTGAAGGCTGCCTGAGCAATTCGGGATGACGCAGACCGGCTACAACGAAGCAGACACCCGGGCGAATCTCATCGACCCGGCATTGCGCGAGCGCGACTGGCTGGAGATCGTCCCGGAAGACAAGCGGGGCACGCATGGCGAGATCCATCGTGAACAAAGCGCGGTGCGGGTGGACATCATCGACGGCAAACCGGTCAAGAGCGGGCGCGGCCGGGTGGATTACCTGCTTCGCATGTACGCGCCCCCGCATGCACACCCACTCACGCTAGCCTACGTCGAGGCGAAACGGGAAAAGCTCCTGCCGACCACGGGACTGGAGCAGGTAAAGGCCTACGCACGGCTGCACTCCGTGCAGTTCGTCTACTCCACCAATGGGCACCAGTTCGTCGAATACGACGCGTTCACCGGATTGACGACAGCGCCGCACCCGATCGCAGAATTCCCGATCGCGCAATCGCTGCTCGCGCGCTACGTAAAGGCACTCGGCCTCGACCTGGCCGCGGAAAGCAGCCTTCCGCTGTTCATGCCCTACAGCCAGGCGGGAGACCGGCTGCGTTACTACCAGGATGCCGCGGTACGCGCCGTGCTCGAACGCGCGGCCCTGGCGGAACAGGGGAAGGCGAAGAAACGCGCCCTGCTCGCGCTTGCCACGGGCTCCGGCAAGACCAGCATTGCAGTCGGCCCCATGCAGCGTTTGTCGGATGCGGGGCAACTCAAGCGGGCGCTGGTGCTGGTGGACCGCGAGGAGTTGCGGGATCAGGCCCACGGACGCTTCCATAATGTCTTCGGCGCCGACGCCAAGATCGTGCGCGAGAATGCAGACGGCAGCAACGCGGCGAAAAATGCCCGCATCCACATCGCCACCTATCAGTCACTCGGCATCCACGAGGAAGGTGACGCCTCTTTCCTGCGTCGACACTACCCGGAGAATCACTTAAGCCACATCCTGATCGACGAGTGCCACCGCTCGGCCTGGGGTAAGTGGTCGGAAGTATTGACGCGCAATCCGGACGCGTTTCAGATCGGCCTTACCGCGACGCCGCGTCAACTGGAAGGCACTGCGGAGGACCAGGCGATCACGGCCGACAATCACCGGCACTTCGGCGAACCGGTGTACGAGTATTCACTGACCGAGGGCGTAGAGGACGGCTATCTCGCGCCATGCGAGATCAAGCAAGGGCGCGTGTCCATCGACGAGAAGGCGTTGGTCAAGAAGGAAGTCATCGAACACAAGGCGCGCCGTGCTGACACCGGACGGAAACCCTTTGATTGTCCTCGACTTGGAACTCGACGTTTCACGGACCAACAGACCCGGGAGATTTCGCCCAATCAATCCAAGCAACTTCCTCGGAATCAAGTACGGTTGGAGAATCGGACAAGTCTTGATTATCCTGGAGAAGCACAAGGTTCTCGCATGGCCAGCGCGCTGACGGCACCAACATAGCGTCGAACTCCAAGAAGCCGATTGCGTCACCAACTATTTCAGGACGTCTGTAATCAAGCTCCCCGAATCGATTTGGATCGATATCTAGCGCGTCGAAATCGTTTCGGGTGATACGGATCATTCTTTTCGCGGCGACCTGGAGCCGATGAACAGCGATAGGTTTCCTAGGCACGGGAGACAACAAACCCAGATGAAACCTCATCTCGGCTAGAGCACCGTCCCATTCTGTGCTGGTATAAAGAACCGCCATGCCATCTCTAGGCATCCAGCGACCGCCGGCTGTTGACGGCGTTGTTGCCGCCAAACCAAGCCGCGTCGCTCGATAAACGATTCCACCAAACCTCTCCGGCGTCTTAGCTACCAGAAAATCCAAAAGCCGAGGTTCGTGGACCACAGTAAAGGCACGCCTAGATGTACACGCCCTCACGCAGTTTGGAGATCACCTCAAGCACTTTATCAGACTTATCCGCGGCGATCAGACCAGCGGGGATCTGCCCCTCTAAGAGCTTTTGACGCGAGAAAAGCCAAAGGCGAGCCTCCTGCGGTTCGTAAAAATCAGCCAATTGCTCGACAACCCATTCAAGCTCAAGGAGTTGTCGCTCCGCAGTCGGTTGCGGAAACGCCTTACCTTGGTTCCATCGCGATACGGTTTCTGGACGCGTACCCAAGACATTGGCTATGTCGACCAACCGCATCCCTCCCTTGGCCGTAATGTTCTCAAGTTTTCGTGCAATCGCAGTCGTCGTCATATTTGCTGACCTCAAGCAGAATAACTTCTGGTCGGCACCCCTTCACGCATTGCGCGCGTCTTAGGAATGCGGGCATGCAAAGCAATTTGGCCGGACTCGATTAATTTGCTAAGCAATAATCGCAACGCATCAAGCCGGTGACGATGCTTAGCAAATCGCACCTGCAGGGCTTCGTCGAGACCAGTAGCTTTAGAAAGCTGTAGTGCATGGTCGGTGGTGGGCCGAACGTACCGATCGAGGAATACGGCAGGTCTTAGAGAATCAGGATGTTGACCGAGTTCGGCTACCTGCTTGATTCGTTGAACCACAAAATGTCTAGCCGGCTTTTCAAACATATCGACGGTCCCCCGAATACAGCAGTCCGGGTCCTTACAGCCAAATAAGCCTTTGAGTCGAAGATTCCGCTCAAAGAGCACTTTCGCCTCATCCGGATCCAGAGATAGATCTAGCGCCGACAGATATACGCGCGGATGCGCCATATAAGGACGTCCCTTCTGTGGGCGATGCCAGTGGCTCGCGTCAAAACGCTCGCCAATTGCCAATCCTGTCGTGAGCCCGCCGACAGCTGATAACGCTAGCAGTGACAAACCCGGTAAGCCACCAATTTGGTCGGCAACGATTGGGTATTCGAGCTCATTGAAGTCTCGGCACGCAGCAACATAGTTGCGAAGTGCAGTTGGGGTGCTATCAGTGCCGCAACCGTCTGCGCGTAACCACAACGACTGCACCGGAACTCCATCCAGGCGAGTAATGATGGATTCACGTTGCGTTTCGTCGCGGAATGATGCGTAGGGCAAACACAACGAGTAAATGATCTCGATTCCCTTGCCTCCGGACCTGTCCAGACGGTTTCGTAGCTGGCAGACACTCTCGACGTCGGCGAAAAGCCAAGGATCACTCCCGTTTCTAATGTAATGAGTTGGAGCCAGGACTTGGCTGAAGCGGTGCCGAACTGCAAAATCAGCGAGCTTCGACATCAACGTCGTCTGGGAGCTTCCCTCGAAATCCTCCACAACGTGGGGCCGCCCTACGCCCCAGGGAAGGCGCTCTATTTTCTCTGAGTACCCCCCAATTGTGGCTGTCGCTTGAGTGCATGGATCAAGGATGCACTCCAAGCGCGCGCGTTCTGCTTCTTTCAGGAGTTCACGATGCCGGTCCATGCGCGTCGCGTCGAACACAACGCCGTAATAAGAACGCTGCCCTTGAGCGAAAAGCTGGCTGAGCGTTGTGTGGTCGTTATGGCCTGCGCGGAAATACAGGCCGAGAGGCTGCGCCACGGGCTTAATTAGTCGAGGAAGGGGAGCGAGGCTCATACGTGATCCTCATTAGAAAGTTGCGTAATATAATGAGTATATACGAGACTTTATCCATGCGCAATATATTGATATACTGCTTGCCATATCTCTGCTCTGCATCTACGATCTTTGCTGCCTTGTCCGCGGAATAAATATTTAACTTATTGATTTACCTGTTTAAATATAAAACTGCATTCGGCGGTTTCTCGCATTTGTCAGGATCTCCGAATGAACGCACGGTGACTTGGCACAATGGTTGTTTGGACTGACGAGCCTGGGAGCTGTACAACAATGAGGTCACACGCTGCGAACCGGCGGGGCGCATGCGTTGAAGAATCCAGTATTGACTTGGGCTACATGCTGCGCCGGTACTGCCCCCCCACCTCGAACAGCGCGTGGGTGATCTGGCCGAGTGAGCAGCAGCGCACCGCGTCCATCAGCACCGCGAACACGTTCTCGTTGGCTATCACCGAGCGCTTCAGGCGCTCCAGCGCCGGCCCGGATTCGGCGGCGTGGCGGCTGTGGAAGTCGGCCAGCCGCTGCAACTGGCTCTGCTTTTCCTCCTCGGTCGAACGTATGAGCTCGATCTTCTGCGGCACCGGGTCGGCCGCATTTTCGTTTCCGGGATTGCGGAAGGTGTTGACTCCGATGATCGGGTAGGAACCATCGTGCTTCATCTGCTCGTAGTGCAGCGACTCCTCCTGGATCTTGCCGCGCTGGTAGCCGGTCTCCATCGCACCGAGCACGCCGCCGCGCTCCGAGATCGCCTCGAATTCGCGCAGCACCGCTTCTTCCACCAGTTCGGTGAGCTCGTCGATGATGAACGCGCCCTGATTGGGATTCTCGTTCTTGCCGATGCCCCATTCGCGGTTGATGACCATCTGGATCGCCTGCGCGCGGCGCACCGATTCCTCGGTGGGCGTGGTGATCGCCTCGTTGTAAGCGTTCGTGTGAAGCGAATTAGTATTGTCGTAGGTGGCGATCAGCGCCTGCAGCGTGGTGCGGATGTCGTTGAAGGCGATCTCCTGCGCGTGCAGGCTGCGCCCGGAGGTCTGCGAGTGGAACTTCAGTTTCTGGCTGCGCTCGTTGGCGCCGTATTTGTTCTTCATCGCCACCGCCCAGATGCGCCGCGCCACGCGCCCCAGCACCGCGTACTCGGGATCCATGCCGTAGCTGAAGAAGAACGACAGATTGGGCGCGAAATCGTCGATGTGCATGCCGCGCGCGAGGTAGGCTTCGACGAAGGTGAAGCCGTTCGCCATGGTGAAGGCGAGCTGCGAAATCGGGTTCGCGCCGGCTTCGGCGATGTGATAGCCCGAGATCGACACCGAGTAGAAGTTCTTCACCCCGTGGTGGATGAAGTACTCCTGGATGTCGCCCATCACCTTGAGCGAGAACTCGGTGGAAAAGATGCAGGTGTTCTGGCCCTGGTCCTCCTTCAGGATGTCGGCCTGCACCGTGCCGCGCACCGTGGCGAGCGTCCACTCGCGAATCTTTTCTGCCTCGTCCTCGGTCGGCTCGCGCCCGTTGTCAGCCCTGAACTTGTCCGCCTGCTGGTCGATCGCGGTGTTCAGGAACATCGCCAGCAGGGTCGGCGCCGGCCCGTTGATGGTCATCGACACCGAGGTATTCGGCGCGCACAGGTCGAAACCGCCATAGAGCACCTTCAGGTCGTCCAGCGTGGCGATCGACACCCCCGAGTTGCCGACCTTGCCGTAGATATCGGGCCGCGTGTCCGGATCGAAGCCGTACAGCGTCACCGAATCGAACGCGGTCGAGAGGCGCTTGGCCTCGTAGTCCCTGGAGAGGTACTTGAAGCGCCGGTTGGTGCGGAACGGGTCGCCCTCGCCGGCGAACATGCGCGTCGGGTCCTCGCCGCCTTGATCACCCTGGCGCTTGAAGGCGAACACGCCCGCGGTGAACGGGAACGAGCCGGGCACGTTCTCCAGCAGCAGCCAGTGCAGCAGTTCGCCCGCGTCCTCGTATTTCGGCAGCGCCACCTTGCGGATGGTCGAGCGGGAGAGCGTGGTGTGGGTGAGCTTGGTGCGGATTTCGCGGTCGCGGATCTTCACCACGTATTCGTCGCCGGAATACGCCTGCTGCATCTGCGGCCACATCTCGAGCAGCTTGCGGGATCGCGGTTCGAGCCTGGCTTCGCGCGCCGCCACCAGGACATCGAGCGAGTTCACCTGTTCCCCGCACTCTTGCGCCAGCATGGCCCTCGCCGCGCGCAGCTGCTGCCTTTCACGCGCAAGCTGGGCCTGCGCGCGCGCGCGCTTGTGATAATCGCGGACATGGTCGGCGATTTCGGCCAGATAGCGCGAGCGCGCCGCCGGCACGACCATGTTCCGGCCCGACGAGGCCTTGACGGCGGCGGCGGGCAGCCGGCCGGCCGCGCGCTTCAGGCCATGTTCGGCCAGCCGCGCGACGACGACCTGATAGAGCGCGGTGACGCCGTCATCGTTGAAGCGCGAGGCGATGGTGCCGTACACGGGCATGTCGTCGACGGGTTCGGAGAACAGCTTGCGGTTGCGCTGGACCTGCTTGCGCACGTCGCGCAGCGCATCCTCCGCGCCGCGCCGGTCGAATTTGTTGATGGCGACGAAATCGGCGAAGTCCAGCATGTCGATTTTCTCGAGCTGGCTCGCCGCGCCGAACTCCGGGGTCATCACGTACAGCGACACGTCCACCAGCGGCACGATGGCCGCGTCGCCCTGCCCGATGCCCGAGGTCTCCACCACGATCAGGTCGAAGTCGGCCGCCCGGCACGCGGCGATCGCGTCGCTGAGCGCCGCCGACACTTCGCTGCCGGTTTCGCGGGTGGCCAGGGAGCGCATGAACACGCGCGCGCCGTTCGCCCACGGTTCGATGGCGTTCATGCGGATGCGATCGCCGAGCAGCGCGCCGCCCGACTTGCGCCGCGAGGGATCGACCGCGAGCACGGCAACGTTCAGGCGATCCTGCTGGTCCAGACGCAGGCGCCGTATCAGTTCGTCGGTGAGCGAGGATTTGCCGGCGCCGCCGGTGCCGGTGATGCCGAGCGCGGGAATCGTCTTCGTGTCCGCATCCCGCCGCGTCTGCTCGCGCAGCTTCGCATCGCAGTTGCCGGCCTCCAGCGCGGTGATCAGGCGCGCCAGCGCCCTGCGATCGCCGGATTTTACCGCCTTCAGGTCGCGCGGCGCGTATTTGACCAGATCCTCGTCGCAGCGCCCGACCATGTCGTTGATCATGCCCTGCAGGCCCATGCCCTGGCCGTCTTCGGGCGAGTAGATCCGGACCACCCCGTATTCCTGCAGCTCCCGGATTTCATCGGCGACGATCACCCCGCCGCCGCCGCCGAACACCTTGATATTCTCGCCGCCGCGGTCTTTGAGCAGGTCGATCATGTACTTGAAATACTCAAGGTGTCCGCCCTGGTAAGAGGACACCGCGATCCCCTGCACGTCCTCCTGCAGCGCGGCGTTCACGACTTCCTCGACCGAACGGTTGTGTCCGAGGTGTATGACCTCGACCCCGGTCGCCTGCAGGATCCGGCGCATGATGTTGATCGAGGCATCGTGGCCGTCGAACAGCGATGCCGCCGTCACGAAACGGATCTTGTGTTTTGGCTTGTATTCAGTCAGTTGATGGCTGAGACTGAGGTCGGTCATCGGAGCCTCGTCGTGGCGGCAACGCGCCACCGGGGAGCACGTGGAATGGTAAGCCTACGTGACGTTAACGTAAGCGTCAACTCGGGGCACTGTCACCTGTCGCCAGTGTGGCACTGTGCCAGTGTTGCAGGGTATTGGGGCACGGGAACGCCGCATACCGCGCCGACCAGCGCAAGCGCAGGCTGATCCGGATGGTCACGCGCGCCGCGTCGCAGCGGCTGCGCCATGTCTACGCCCATCGACGCGGGCTCACTTGATCGCGGTGATCACGGACCCGGATTTCTCCTGCACGAACTCGAACTTCACCTTCTGGTCCAGCTTCAGGCCCGCGAGCAGCTTCTTGTCGCGAACGTTGAAGTCCATGGTCATGCCCGGCCAGTTGAGGCTCTTGATCGGGTCGTGCTTTAGCGTCACTGCGCCTTTGTCGGGTTTGACGCCCTTCACCACGCCGGTCCCCTGGTGGGTCTGCGCGAAAGCGATACCCGCAAACGAAAGCAACACGATTAACTTGAGCAGAAATTTCAAGATGGTCTCCTTGGTAATAAGTAGGTCGGCAATCCTTTGCCGACATTGACGGCGGCATCGGAATGCCGCCCTACAACTTCAAAAATCATCGCGGTCATAACCGGAAAATCCTCTCAGCGTTGCCGCCGCGCACCTTCTCCCGCACATCGCCGGGCAAGGCGTCGACCCTCGACAAACAACCCTTCATGTCGCCGATGGTGTGGGGATAGTCAGAACCGTAGAGCACATTGTCTGTGCCGAACACCGATACCGCCATGTTGAGCGCGTCCTGGCGGAACACGACCGAGTCGCAATACACCTGGCGCAGGTAGTTGCTGGGCTTCTCCGTGGTCTTCGCGCGCGCCGCCGGGATGTTCTCCCAGCAGATGTCCAGGCGCCCGACCAGGAAAGGCAGCGCGCCGCCGCCATGCGCGGCGATGATCTTCAGCTTGGTGTATCGGTCGAAGAAGCCGTTGAAGATCATCCGGCTCACCGCCAGCGATGTGTCGAACGTGAAGCCCAGCGGCGCGGTGAGCTGGAATTCGTGCATGCCCAGCTCCTTCGATCCGGGCGGGGCGCCAGGATGCACCAGCACCGGCAGCCCGGCATCGTCGATCGCGCGCCAGATGGGATCGAACAGCGGATCGGTGAGATGCCGGCCGCTGACGTTGGCGATCACCATCACGCCCACGGCACCTGCCTTGACCGCGCGCTTCAACTCCTGCAGCGCCGCCTTGGGATATTGCCAGGGCAGGGATGCGAACCAGCGGATGCGCTTGGGCCAGGTTTTCTGCGCGCGCGCGAACTCGTCGTTCATGTGCCGCGCCGCCTGCGTGCTCACTTTCTCCCCGCCCCAGTAGACGCTGGGACAGGTGAGCGACACCACGGCGACATCGACACGCGCCTTGCTCATGTTGTCGATGCGCGCTTCCCAGTCGAACATGTTCGGCACCGGCGTCATGAACGGCGAGCCCTCGAGATGGATCGCGCGCAGCCCGCCTGCCACCGCCTTCACCGTGTAGCGCGGCTTGCCGTGCTTTTCCAGGAGCGCGAGCCACTCCTTGCTCAGCATGTGGGTGTGGACGTCAATCACCGGGGACATCTCGATTACTCCTCCATCCCGTTCTTTCGAGAACGCACACTTTACCGGCGAAGCCGAGCGCGCGGCAACTTTCGGCGGCACGCGCCGCTACGCATTGCGGCCCGGCAAAACACGCTTGCGGATGCCGACCTCCTTCACCAGCGCGTAAATCGCCGGAATCACGATCAGCGTGAGCACCGTCGAGGAAATCATCCCGCCCACCATCGGCGCGGCGATGCGTCGCATGACCTCGGAACCGGTGCCCGTGCCCCACATGATGGGCAGCAGGCCGGCCATGATCGCCACCACGGTCATCATTTTCGGGCGCACGCGGTCCACCGCGCCTTCCATGACCGCAGCGTAAAGATCGGGCAGCGCCAGCGCGCCGCCCTCGGCTTCGCGCTTGGTCCGGATCGCGGAGAGCGCATGATCGAGGTAGATCAGCATGACGACGCCCGTTTCCGCGGCCACCCCGGCGAGCGCGATGAAGCCAACCGCCACGGCGACACTCATATTGTAGTCCAGCCAGTACATCAGCCATATGCCACCGACCAGCGCGAAAGGCACCGAGAGCATCACGATCAGCGTCTCGGTGACCCGCCTGAAGTTGAGGTAGAGCAGCACGAAAATCACCGCGAGCGTGAGC
>Ga0209343_10007806_pt1 | contig 12549 bp, 9 predicted proteins | sample RifCSPlowO2_02_FD_184026 | JGI IMG/M metagenome (GOLD analysis project Ga0209343, IMG submission 184026) | Groundwater microbial communities from Rifle, Colorado - Rifle CSP2_plank lowO2_0.2 (SPAdes) (version 2) | ecosystem: Environmental > Aquatic > Deep subsurface > Groundwater | place: Rifle... | reverse complement strand
CGTATACAGCCTGCTGGTCAATCTCGACCGGGTTATCCATCCCTCGCGGGTGCAACTGGAAGGCATCGCGCTGATCAAGCCGATCTCCCGGACCATGCAGGCCATCCAGTTGCACCGCGGAATTTCCGTCGCGCTGATCAGCGGCGGCGAAGCCCTTCGCGACAGGCGCGCCGCAACGGAGATGGAAGCTGCCGGACTCTTTGACGCGATGGAAAGCCAGCTTCCCGCCGAGCTGGCGTCGGGCGAAGCATTCCGCAACATCAAGGCAGACTGGGCGCGGCTGCGCAAGGAAGGACTCGACTGGACGGTCGCCGAAAATTTCGCCGCGCATGTCCGTCTGCTCGAGCAGATTTACTCAATCGAACTGGTTATCGCCGATAAGTATGCGCTGATTCTGGATCCCGAGGCCAGCACGTATTACCTGATCGACACCACCATCAACAAGCTGCCGCACGCGCTCGAACACCTTGGTCAGTTGCGCGCATATGGCGCCGGCATTCTGGCCAGCAAACAGATTTCGGAACAGCAGAAGGATGAACTGAACAGGCTGATCATCGAGCTGGGCGTTGCACTCAGGGAACTCAAGAGCAATACCGCGAAAACCGTCGAATACAGCCCGATGATGCAAGGCTCATTTGCGGTAGCATCCGACAAAATCATTGATTCTGCGCAGCATCTCACCGGCCTCGTGACATCGGATATCCTCAGCGGGCGTTCCACCCTGTCCCCAGCCACTTTCCTGGATATAGCCACCAAGGATATCGAAAATGGCTATGCGCAAATGCATGAGGTGCTGCTGCCGGAAACCAAAACGCTGATCGAGGCGCGCATCGCCCGTGCGAAAAATGAACTGATTACCAGCGTCGGCCTCTCCCTGCTGATATTCATGCTGGTGGTCTATCTGTCAGTCAGTTTTTACTACGCCATTATCGGCAACATCCAGTCGCTGCTGCATTCCTTTCGCACCTTTGCCGGCGGCAATCTGGGGGTGCGGGTCAACCTGCGCACACGCGATGAACTCGGTCAGATAGGCAACGGCTTCAACGAAATGGCGGAAGGCTTCAGCAAGCTGCTTGAGATGCACCGTGAAGACGAGACGCGCCTGCGCGCCATCATCGATACCGCGCTGGATGCCGTGGTGCAGATGGATGCCGAGGGCATCATCACCGGCTGGAGCACTCATGCGGAAAAGATTTTCGGCTGGACGGAGAAAGAAGCTGTCGGGCGGATACTGAGCGAAACCATCATCCCGCCCCAGTACCGCGAGGCGCATGTCAAAGGCCTGAAACATTTTCTGGCCTCCGGCGAAGGGGCTATCCTGAATTCGCGGGTCGAGATGCTGGGACTGCACCGCGATGGCCGTGAACTCCCCGTCGAATTGTCCATCACCGCAATCAACACGGCGGGCAGGTATGAATTCAATGGGTTTATCCGCGACATCACCGGCAGAAAAAAATCCGAGGAACTGATCTGGAACCAGGCCAACTACGATGCGCTGACCGGCCTGCCCAACCGCCGCATGTTCCACGACCGGCTGGCGCAGGAGATCAAGAAAGCGCACCGCGCCGGCCTGAAAATGGCACTGCTGTTCATCGACCTCGACAAGTTCAAGGAGGTCAACGACACGCTCGGGCACAGCATGGGCGACCTGCTGTTGCAAGAGGCGACGCGCCGCATCAGCGACTGCGTGCGCGAGACCGACACGGTGGCGCGCCTGGGCGGGGACGAATTCATCATCATCCTGTCGGAACTGGGTGACGCCGGCAACATCGAGCGGGTCGCCGAGAGCGTCCGGCAGAGCCTGGCCAAACCCTTCCGCCTGGAAGAAGAAATAACCTATATTTCGGCCAGCATCGGTATCACGCTGTATCCCGACGATGCCACCGAGATGGAAGACCTGCTCAGGAACGCCGACCAGGCGATGTATGCCGCCAAGAATGCGGGGCGCAACCGGTTCAGCTATTTCACGCAATCCATGCAGCAAGCGGCACAGACCAGACTGAGATTGGCCAATGATTTGCGCGGTGCGCTGATTGCCGGCCAGTTCCGTATCCATTACCAGCCGATCGTGGAGCTGGCCACCGGCCGCATCAACAAGGCGGAAGCGCTGATCCGCTGGCAGCATCCCGAGCGCGGCATGGTCAGTCCGGCCCAATTCATTCCGCTGGCCGAAGAAACCGGCATGATCGTCGAAATCGGCGACTGGGTTTTCAGGGAATCGGCGCGTCAACTGAAACACTGGATGGCGTTGTGCAGCACCGAATTACAGGTCAGTGTGAACATGTCGCCCGTGCAGTTCAACGACCCTGTCTGTGCGTGCAAAGCATGGCTCATTTATTTGCAGGAGCTGGGGCTGTCTGCGCAAAATCTGTCCATCGAAATCACCGAAGGATTGCTGCTCAATGCAGAATCAAGCGTCACTGACAAGCTGCTCGGATTCCATAATGCGGGCATACAAGTCGCGATCGACGATTTCGGCACCGGCTATTCGTCGCTGTCCTATCTCAAGAAATTCAATATCGATTACCTGAAAATCGACCAGTCGTTCGTGCGCGATCTGGCGAACGACCCCAACGACATGGCAATATCCGAAGCCATTATCGTGATGGCGCACAAGCTCGGCCTCAAGGTGATCGCCGAAGGGGTGGAGACGGAAGCGCAGCGGGCGCTGCTGACCCAGGCAGGCTGCGACTATGCACAGGGATACCTGTTCTCCAGACCACTGCCGGCTGATGAATTCAAGGAATTATTGAAAGGGCAGGAGCCGGAAGGCCAGCACTTCCAAATCTGATCCGCATAACCGGGAAACCTGCGCGCCACCTTAAAAACCGCAATTGGCAAAAATTATTTCGATATTTTAATGAATTATGCCGCTTTCGCAGGTGCAAATGAATTCGCAACTGCGAGACTGCAAACTTTTTCTTTCCAGGTCAATCATCCCGTGGAGGTGTCATGTCGGAACGCACGTTATTGCTGATAGATGATGAGGAGAACATTGTCTCCTCTCTGGCGCGGCTGCTGCACGGAAGCGGCTATAAAATTTTGAAGGCCGGCAGCGGCGAGGCCGGACTGGAGTTGCTGGCGCAAAATGATGTCGGCGTGATTATTTCCGACCAGCGCATGCCCGAAATGACTGGCGTGGAATTTTTCAGCCGGGTGAAAGAACTTTATCCGAAAACGGTACGCATGATACTCAGCGGTTATGCCGATATCGGCTCGGTAACGGATGCCATCAATCGCGGCGCGATATACAAGTTCATCACCAAACCGTGGGACGACGCGACACTGTCCGCCAACGTGATCGAGGCGTTCGAACACCACGAACTGATGCATAAGAAAGAGCAACTGCTTGAAGACATCCAGGACGCAAACGAAACACTGGCGCGCCTGAACGGTGAGCTGGCGATGCTGATAGAACGAAAAGACAGCCAAATCGAACGCGCCACCTATTATGACGTGTTGACCGACCTGCCCAACCGCCAGCTGTTTTTCGACCGCCTGACTCAGGAGCTGGCGCGCGCGCAGCGCGACAATCGTCTAATAGCGGTCATGTCCGTCAATCTGGACCGATTTAAACAGGTCAATGATTCGTTCGGCCATCCGGTGGGGGATCAGTTGCTCCAGGCGGTGGCAGAAAGACTGAAAAGCCACATACGCGCGGGCGATACCGTGGCGCGCACGGGCGGAGATAATTTCAGTTTCGTGTTGACCAGTGTGAAGGCTGCCCACTATGCCGGCGAGATTGCACAGAAGATTCTCGATTCATTTGCGCGTAATCCCATCTCGGTGAGCGGCAGCGAAATTTTTGTCACGGCCAGCATCGGCATCGGCATTTACCCGTTCGACGGGATGAATGCAGCTACACTGGCCAAGAATGCGGATGCGGCGCTCCATCAAGCCAAGCGCGAAGGGAAAAACAATTTTCAGTATTACGCCGAACAAATGAATGCCATGGCATGGCAGCGATTGACACTGGAAACCGAGCTGCGCCGGGCGCTGGAACGCGAAGAATTTACGCTGCATTACCAACCCAAGGTTGACCTTGCCAATGGCAAGATTAGCGGCATGGAGGCGCTGTTGCGCTGGCAAAGTACGGAGCGCGGATTGGTGCCGCCCAGCGAGTTCATCCCGTTGCTGGAAGAAATCGGGCTCATCCTGCCGGTAGGCGAATGGGTGCTGCGTACGGCCTGTAAACAGGCACAGGCATGGCAGGTCGCCGGTTTTCAGGATATCAGCATCGCGGTCAATTTGTCGATGCTGCAGTTCAGGCAGGCAGATTTCGCCGGCATGGTTCTCGACATCCTGAAGGAAAACAATCTGGAACCGGGATTGGGTGCAATTGAATTGGAACTGACCGAAAGCCTGCTCATGAACAATGCGGACGGAACGATTGCCACATTGAATGCGCTGCATAAAAAGGGAGTGAAATTTTCCATTGACGATTTCGGCACCGGTTATTCAAGTCTGAGCTATTTGAGACGCCTTCCAATCAGCAGCCTAAAAATCGACCAGTCATTCGTACGCGATCTCAAAAATGACGGCATTGGTGCAGAAATCGTGTCGGCAATCATCGCCTTGGGGCACAGCCTTGGATTAAGGATCATTGCAGAGGGAGTGGAAACGATGGAGCAACTTGACTGCCTGCAAAAAATGAAATGCAATGAAGTGCAGGGCTTTTTATTCAGCCGGCCAGTTCATGCGGAAGAAATGACGCAATTGCTGCAAAACAGTGAAGGCATAAACCTGGTCTGGAGTGCTTGATGGAAAGAGTGCTATTGCTGGTTGACGACGAAGAAAATATCGTTTCCGCCCTGGTGCGGCTGCTGCGCCGCGATGGCTATCGGATACTGAAAACCAACAGTGGGCAGGAAGGCCTGGAGTTGCTGGCGCATAATGAAGTTGGCGTGATCATTTCCGATCAGCGCATGCCGGGAATGACCGGCGTGGAATTCCTCAGCAAGGTGAAGGAGCTTTACCCGGATACCGTGCGTATCGTGCTGAGCGGTTATACCGAACTCAATTCGGTGACGGATGCCATCAACCGGGGCGCGGTCTATAAATTCCTCACCAAACCGTGGGAGGATGACCTGTTGCGCGCCAACGTGGACGAGGCGTTCCGCCGTTATGAAATGAAAATGGAAAATGCCCGCTTAAACCGGGAAATCCGGGATGCAAATGAGCAATTGCAGCGCACCAACCGGGAGCTTGAAGAACGCGTGGAGAAAAAAAGCCGTGAATCCATGCACAATCCGGGGATGCTGCAAGTATCGCAGGAGGTACTGGAACACTTGCCGGTGGCGGTGATCGGTATTGGGGAGGATGGCATAATCGCCATTGCCAATCAAATGGCGCATCAACTGTTCAGGGTAAACGGGCAGACGTTGCTGGGCGAGGCGGCAAACAAGGTGATTCCGGCGGAATTGTTGAACGGCATTTCAGGTGGTGATTCCTCCGTGCAGAAAGGCAAAAAGCTGTGCCTTGCGGATGGACGGAAATTTAATTACTGGCACAATACCACTGGAGAATCGTCCCTGTCGAAGAGTGTAATCATGGTCTGCATGCCGGACAATCCGGCCCGCTGAAAGGTAATTCCTTGTCACCAGAACGGGAAAAATAGCGATGCTTGCCGTAACCGCCAAAGACGAAATTATTACCCAACTTTGCCAGGAGATAAGCTGGTGGCGCATCGAGAATGCCCGCCGGACCCGGATCAGCTTGATGCTGATGTCAATCTGATATCGGATATATAGGACTGAAAATCATGCTGCTGAATCAGATAACCCAACTTTCCTGGATTTATGACTTGTATCGCCTCGGCCAGAGTGCGGCACAGGCGGGGGAAAACACTCCCGGTATTTACCAGCAGATTTTGGAATATATAGTGGACGGTTTTGGGGCCAAAAGCGGCTCCCTTGCATTGCTGGATCAGAATGGGGGTAGCTTGGCTATCGTTGCCGGCATCGACTTGCCGCAAGGCATCGTCGGCAGCAAAGTAGCACCGGATGAGGGCGTGCTCGGGTGGGTAGTGCAAAATGGCCTGGCACTGCTGCTGAACGGCGATGCTTCCAATGACCCGCGCTTCCAGCGGCACAGGGAGGCACGGGGATCTGCGGCAGCCAATTCGGCCATTTGCTGGCCGCTGAAAATCGAAGATCGGATCATCGGCTGTGTAAACGTGAACCGTTCCATCAACGGGATAGCCAGCATGAGTCTCCCCGATGACATGCCGCCATTTACCGAGGCCGACCTGCAGCAGGGTACAGTCATACTGGATATGGTCAGCCTGATCCTGGCCAACATGCAATTGCTCATTAACCAGAAGCGACAGCTTGAAGAGATGCAGAAACTGAACTATCAATTGGAGGACGCGCACAACCAGTTGCTGCAATCGGAGAAGATGGCCTCGATCGGCCAGTTGGCGGCAGGCGTGGCGCATGAGATCAATAATCCAATCGGTTATGTCTATTCCAATATGGGCATGCTGGAGAAATATGTGCGGGACGCCTTCAGCATGATCGAACAATATGAGCAAGCCGAAGGCATGATTGCCGATGAAGTGGTGCGGACGCAACTCAAGGCGGCGCGGGAGAAGTTGGACATTGAATTCCTCAAGAATGATCTGCGCGCGCTGATGAACGAGTCGAAAGACGGCATCACGCGGGTCAAGAATATCGTGCAAAACCTGAAGGATTTCTCCCATGTCGATGCCGCCAACGAATGGCACTTCGCCGACCTGCACAGCGGCCTGGACAGCACGCTGAACATCGTCAATAACGAAATCAAATACAAGGCAAACGTAATCAAGGAATACGGCGACATTCCCGAGATCGAATGCCTGCCCTCGCAGCTCAACCAGGTGTTCATGAACCTGCTGGTGAACGCAGCCCATGCGATCGAAGAACGCGGCGCCATCACTATCCGTACTGGCTGTCAGGAAAACGGGATATGGGTAGAAATAGCGGATACCGGCAATGGCATTGCGCCAGAGAATCTGAAAAAAATCTTTGACCCATTTTTCACCACCAAGCCAGTCGGCAAAGGGACAGGGCTGGGGTTGTCGCTATCCTACGGCATCATCCAGAAGCACCACGGGTACATCGAGGCGCAGAGCGAGATCGGCAAGGGCACAAGGTTTAAAGTGTGGCTGCCAATCAGTCAGCCGCAGGGTGAGCAGGCATGAATTAGCCGGAGAGAATATATGAACCAGGATTATAAGCGCCATTGCAGGAGCGCAGCTTGTTGCGCGAAGAGTAATCATCGCCCGACACCTGCAGGGCGATGGTGACTACCAGAGACCTGGCAGCAGAATCCGGCGATCTGTCAGAGGAGTATGTGCTGAACAAGCTCATCATCGAGCAGGTCCTGGAGTACAAACGGATGGACGGCCATCTGCTGACGATCCATATCTACGTAAACGGATAGGCCGGACTATGGCGGAATTAGACGAAACAGGCAGCAAATTGACCCTCAAGCTGGTCTATTACGGGCCGGCCATGAGCGGCAAGACCACTAATCTGATGCGTCTGCATGATATTCTGGCGCCCGATCTCAAGGGCGAGATCATGACACTGGAAACGCAGAACGACCGGACGCTGTTCTTTGACCTGCTACCCCTGGGCTTCCGCACGCCGTCCGGCTGGCTGGTCAAGTTCAAGCTCTATACGGTTCCGGGGCAGGTTGTGCATGACGCTACCCGCAAGGCGGTTTTGTCGCGTGCCGACGGCGTGGTGTTTGTGGCGGACTCGCAACGCTCGCAGGGCATCAACAATTCCGAATCGTTCCAGAATCTGGAGGACAATGCGCGCCGCGTCGGGCTGGATTTCGGCGCGCTGCCCATCGTGGTGCAGTTCAACAAGCGCGATCTGCCCGACGTGCTGTCTGAAGATGAGATACGCGAGCGCTGGGCGGCTGCGCCTTGGCCACTAGTCATGGCCTCCGCGCTGACAGGAACCGGCGTGCGCGAGACCTTCGTCAAATTGCTGGAAGCGGTCTATCCGGCACTGGACAGGAACTTCTCTCTGAGCGAGAAGCACGGCACCGACGCAAAGGCCTTTATCAACGCCGTGACAGGAGATCGGATTGGAAATTCTGGCTAGAGGTTATGACAGCACGCTGAGCCTGCGCGAGTTGCTTTCCGGCATCTCGCCGGACAAGCTGTCTGCCGCGCTGGCAATATTGCTGGACGCTCCGGCACGGGTCGTGTCTGCGGATGGGGCTTGGGTGATGAACGACACCCATCCCCTGCCAGAGAACGCCTGCCGCCTGCCGCTGGTTCATGACCTGGAAACCGCCGGCTATCTCGAGACAGCGGCGGCGGATGAGGCACAGGTGCGGGCCGCCGCTAACCTGCTGGAACTGTTCATGCAATCCGGCGCGCGCTACTTCATGGCATCGGAGATGCACATCGAAGTGGTGAAGGCGGACTATGAAGAATTGCAACGCAGACATGCGGCCCTGATGGCATCGGAAGCGCGCTACAAGGCACTGGCGGAAAATCTGGAGGAGCGCGTCAAGGAGCAGGTGAACACCATCGAATCCGCCCACCGCAAGCTCTACCAGGCCGAAAAGCTGGCCTCGATCGGACAACTGGCGGCAGGTGTGGCGCATGAGATCAACAATCCGATCGGCTTCATCCGCAGCAATCTGGGCACGGCGCAATCCTATGTGCAGAAATTCCGGAGCATGGCCGGACAGATCAAATCCAGCGGCAATGCCGCGCTGGCCGGCGCATGGCAGGCTGCCGACCTCGATTTCGTGCTGGAGGATTTTCCGTCGCTGTTACAGGAGAGTGTGGAGGGAGCCGACCGTGTGGCGCGCATCGTGTCTGACCTCAAGGGATTTTCCAATGTGGATCAAGCCGAGGAAGAGGTCGTCGATCTCAACGATTGCATCCGTTCCGCCTGCAATGTGGCTGCCAACCAGATCAACAGCCGCGCCGAACTGAAACTGATGCTGGGCGAGTTGCCACCACTGCGCTGCAAGGTGGGTCACTTGAGCCAGGTATTCCTCAACCTGCTGCTCAACGCGGCGCAGGCGATGGAAAAACGCGGCGAAATTCGCATCCAGAGCAGCATCGAGAACGACCAGATCGTCATCCGCTTCTCCGATACCGGATGCGGCATCCCGGCTGAAGTATTGCCGCGCATCTTCGACCCGTTTTTCACCACCCGCGATGTGGGCTCCGGCACCGGCTTGGGGCTGACGGTAAGCCGTGACATCATCACGGATCATGGCGGCAGCATCGAGGCAAGCAGCGAACCCAATACAGGCACGACCTTTATCATTCATTTGCCGATCAACCGGAGGAGCCCATAGCATGGCCGTTTCCAATTACGCATCCCTGTTTACCGGAGCCGCACCCGCCGAAAACACCCAAATGACTGAACGCCCTGTCAATACCGCTTACCGCATCCTGCTGGTGGATGACGAGCCAAACGTGCTGAAGGCCTTGCAGCGTGTATTCCGCCAGGAGAACTATGTGGTGGTAACGGCATCCGGCGGACAGGAAGCGCTGGAACTGCTGCGCAAGGAACCGTTCCATCTGATGATTTCCGATTACATGATGCCCGGCATAAGCGGTGCCGAGCTGCTGAAACAGGCCAAGGCGATCAAACCGGAGATCATCCGCATCATGCTGACCGGCCATGCCGATACTGGCGCGGTGATGGGCGCCATCAATGAAGGGGCGGTGTACAAGTTCATCCTCAAGCCATGGAACGACGATGATCTGCGCGTGACTGTCGCGCTGGCGCTGGAGCAATACGATCTTATCCAGAAGAACAAGGCACTGCAGCAGGAGAACACGCAAAAATCCAAGGAGATCAACGCGCTCTCCAAGCTGACGGTCAGCAATCGCAGCCAGCTCGCCATCATGCTCAACAAGAAGAATCTGTTAAGCAGCCAGCAGGTACAGGAGCTCTACCGGCAGCAACAGCAGAGGAAGGAACCCATCATCAAGTTGCTGCTGGAGCGCGATTGGGTATCCGAAAAAACCATCCGCGACATTCTGCGCAAGGAATTGCTGGTAGAGGAGGTATCGCTGGCGGAATTCCAGGTCGATGCGGCGGTCGCCTCGCTGATCCCGCGCAGTTTCTGCGAACGCCAACTGGTCGTGCCGCTGCGCCTGGAAGGCAAGCGTTTGCTGCTGGCATTGGCCGATCCGCTGGACATGGGTCTGCTCGATGACCTGAGGTTCGTTTCCGGACTCGAGATACAGCCGGTCATGGCGAGCGTGGTGAGCATCAAGGCTAAACTGGTGGAACTGTATGGCAACGGGGAGGAAGTCGATTTCAAGGAACTGGAGACGCTGGTCGCCGGTGTCGATCCGTACGAAAACATTGAGATCGTCATCGAGGAAGAGGATACCGAGTCGCTGGAAGAATTGCTGCGCGACACCAACGAGCCGCCCGCGATCCGCCTGGTCAACGCCGTGATGCTGGAAGCGATACGGCTCGGCGCGAGCGATATCCATATCCAGCCGCGCACCAAGAGCGTGATGGTGCGCTACCGCATCGATGGGGTGCTGACGGACAAGATCCAGATACCGCATCAATTGCTTCAGTCGCTGGTATCGCGCCTGAAGGTAATGGCGGAGATGGACATCAGCGAACGACGACGCCCTCAGGATGGGCGCATCACCGTCAAGACACCGATGCGCATCGTCGATATGCGCATCTCCACCCTGCCCACCATCAACGGCGAGAAAGTGGTAATGCGCATTCTCGACCGCAACTCGGCCATCGTGGCTGTGGACGGCATGGGATTTTCCCAGGCCGACCTTGCCAAGGTGCTGAACATGGTGGATAAGCCGCAAGGACTCATTCTCACCACGGGTCCCACCGGCAGCGGCAAGACCACCACGCTTTACGCGCTGTTGCAGCACAATGCGACGCCTTCAAGAAATTACGTCACGATTGAAGACCCTGTGGAGTACTACATGGACCAGGCTGGCCAGGTGCTGATCAAGGAGAAAATCGGCATGACATTCCCAGTGGTGCTGCGTTCCATCCTGCGCCAGGACCCGGACGTGATCCTGCTGGGGGAGATACGCGACTTCGAAACGGCGGAAGTGGCATTTCATGCTGCGCTGACCGGGCACCTGGTATTTTCGACGCTGCATACCAACTCGGCGGTGGCGACGATATCCCGCCTGCTGGATCTGGGGTTAAAGCCTTATGTCATTGCCACGGCGCTGGAAGGCATCATTGCACAACGACTGGTGCGAAAAATATGCGAGCACTGCCGCGAGGCGGATACCCCGTCTCCCGTCCTGCTGGCAAGACTGGGGCCGCTGTTCAACCGGGAAAACATAACTGCCTACAAAGGCAAGGGTTGCAGCCACTGCCACGGCAGCGGCTACAAAGGGCGCATCGGCCTGTATGAGGTGCTGATATTCAACGATCAGATGCGCCATCTTATTTCCAGCGAAGCCACTATCCTGGATATCGCCAATTTTGCGCAACAAGCCGGCGCCGCCTCATTGATTGAAGATGGGCGAGACAAGGTCAACCAGGGATTGACAACGATATACGAACTGCTGCGCGTCCTGGGGCCGCAATAGACTCTTAACGCCCGGTGCGCAGCGCCTCGATACGCTCGTCCAGCGGCGGATGGGTCATGAACAGTTTCGCAAAGCTCTTGCCGCCGGAAATGCCGAATGCGGCCATCTGTTCCGGCAGGGTCGCCTGCTCGTGGTTGGCCTTGAGGCGCTGCAATGCGGCGATCATCTTCTGCCGTCCGGCCAGGTTCGCGCCGCCCGCATCGGCGCGGAATTCGCGCTGGCGCGAGAACCACATCACGATCATGCTGGCCAGGATGCCCAGCACCAGTTGCGCAACGATCTCCGCCGCGATCATGCCGATGCCGTGGCCGCGGTCGTTTTTCAGGATCACGCGGTCGACAAAATAGCCGAACAGTTTGGCGAAGAAAATCACGAAGGTATTCACCACGCCCTGGATCAAGGCCAGCGTGACCATGTCGCCGTTGGCGACGTGGCTGATTTCATGCGCCAGCACCGCTTCGGCCTCGTCGCGGCTCATGTTGCGCAGCAGTCCGGTGCTCACCGCCACCAGCGCATCGTTGCGATTCCATCCGGTGGCGAATGCATTCACGTCCGGCGCGTCGTAAATCGCCACTTCCGGCATGCCGATGCCCGCCGAAAGCGCCTGACGACTCACCGTATCGACCAGCCAGCGCTCGGTCGGGTCAACCGGATTGTCAATCACCTGCGCCCCCACCATGCGCTTGGCCGACCATTTGGACATCGCCAGCGAGATCAGCGAGCCGGAAAAACCGATCACCGCCGATAGCACCAGCAGCGCGCTGAAATCTATCGCACCGGTTTCGTCCATCCAGCGGTCCACGCCGAGCAGGCGCAGAGTGATGCTGATCACCAGCAGCACCGCCATATTGGTCAGAATGAACAAAAAAATCCGTTTCATGCGTTTGTCTCCATTATCCAGAAATTGCGGTGCGCAGTTTGCCGCCTCTCAGCGCCACGCCCAGCAATGTGGGGCATCCCGCCCCTGTTTTCAAGTGCCCGATTCGACG
>Ga0209343_10007803_pt1 | contig 12554 bp, 9 predicted proteins | sample RifCSPlowO2_02_FD_184026 | JGI IMG/M metagenome (GOLD analysis project Ga0209343, IMG submission 184026) | Groundwater microbial communities from Rifle, Colorado - Rifle CSP2_plank lowO2_0.2 (SPAdes) (version 2) | ecosystem: Environmental > Aquatic > Deep subsurface > Groundwater | place: Rifle... | reverse complement strand
CGCATAGTGTTCACGATGGCAACCAACTGGCCCTGTGTGATGCAGGTGTCGGGCAGCGTGAGGCCGTCCACGTCCCGCATCAAATCGCCAAACACACTGCCCTGGCCACAGCCGGTGGTCACCACCCGGGTGGCGGTTTTCTCGGCCAGATGGGCAATGCCCGCGTAGGTTTTGACGGCGGCAGCGCCCACCTCCCAGTCCACGGTGATGGATTCGATATCCCCCGCCGACTGCAGCAGGCGCTGGTTCAGCAAAAACCCCAGCACCAGCCATTCGGGCTGCGCGCCCAGGGTCATCAGGGTGACAAGTTCGCGCTTGTCCACATACACCGTCAAGGCCCGCTCGGAGGGGATGGACACAGTGAGGTGTTCACCATGCTCGTTGAGCGCAGTGATGGGGTGGGTCAGCGGCGCGCGGGCCTGGGTTAGGCGGGGCAAGGGTCGAGGCAAGGGCATCACGCAGCGCCAGCCCCCTGGGCCGCGCCGTAGCCGGGCGTTGGCGCCAGCACCCCGCCACGGCGCAGGGCCACCGCGCAGTATTTGAACTCGGGGATCTTGCCGAACGGGTCCAGCGCCGCATTGGTCAGCAGGTTGGCGGCCGCCTCGTAGTAGGCAAACGGAATGTAGACCGCGCCCCGGGGTGTGCCATCGTCGCGGCGCACATGGATGGCGACCTGGCCCCGGCGCGATTGCACCGTGACCACATCCCCCGGTTGCAATCCCAAGGCCTGCAGGTCATCCCCGCACAGGGAAGCAGTCGCCATCGGCTCCAGCGCATCCAGCACACTGGCGCGCCGGGTCATGCTGCCGGTGTGCCAGTGCTCCAGCTGCCGCCCGGTGATGAGCACATAGGGGTAGTCGGCGTCGGGCCGCTCGTTGGCGGGAATGATGTCGGCGGGCACCAGGTGCACCCGCCCGTCCTCGGTGGCAAAGTGCTCGATGAACACGGTGGGTGCGCCGGGGTCGTCGGCGCTCAGGCAGGGGTAGGTCACGCTGGAGGCGCGCTCCAGCCGCTCCCAGCTGATGCCACCGATGGCGGCGTGCATGGCCTGGCGCATTTCCTCATAGACCGCAGCCACGCCATCATGGTCGCCCGGGTAATTCCAGTGCAGCCCCATGCGCGCAGCGATTTTCTGGATGATCCACAGGTCCGGCTTGGCCTGGCCCGGCGGGTCGATCGCCTGGCGGCCCATTTGCACCATGCGGTCGGTGTTGCTCACCGTGCCGGTCTTCTCGGGCCAGGCGGTGGCGGGCAGCACCACATCGGCCAGCCAGGCGGTTTCGGTCATGAAAATATCTTGCACCACCAGGTGCGAGAGCGAGGCCAGCGCATGGCGCGCGTGGTTCAGGTCGGGGTCGCTCATGGCGGGGTTTTCACCCATGATGTACATGCCGCGCACCTTGTGCGGGTCGCTGTCGGGGGCCAGCGCCTTGTGCATGATTTCCACCACGGTGTAGCCCGGCTGCTTGTCCAGCGTCGTTTCCCAGAAGTTTTCAAACCAGGCATGGGCGGCCGCGTTGGTAACCCGCTGGTAGTTGGGAAACATCATGGGAATCAGGCCCGCATCGCTGGCGCCCTGCACATTGTTCTGGCCCCGCAAGGGGTGCAGGCCCGAACCCGGTTTGCCAATCTGGCCCGCCACCGTGGCCAGGGCGATCAGGCAGCGGGCGTTGTCGGTGCCATGCACATGCTGGCTCACCCCCATACCCCACAAAATCATGGCGCTTTGGGCCGTGGCATAGGCGCGCGCCACCTCGCGCAGGGTCCGTGCGGGAATGCCGCAAATCGGCGCCATGGCCTCGGGGCTGTAGCCTTGTACGTTGTCGCGCAGGGCCTCGAAGTTGCTGGCGCGGTCACGAATAAACGCTTCGTCGCTCAGGCCTTCGTCGATGATGGTGTGGATCAGCGCATTGAGCATGGCCACATCGGTGTCGGCCTTGAACTGCAGACTGCGCCAGGCGTGTTTGCCAATGTCGGTGCCACGCGGGTCGGCCACCACGATTTTTGCACCGGCTTGGACGGCATTTTTCATCCAGGTGGCGGCCACCGGGTGGTTGTTGGTGGGGTTGCAGCCGATCAAAAAAATCAGCTCCGAGTGCTGCACATCGTTGACCTGGTTGCTCACCGCGCCCGAGCCCACACCCTCCAGCAAGGCCGCCACGCTGGACGCATGGCACAGCCGGGTGCAGTGGTCCACATTGTTGGAGCCAAAGCCGGTGCGCACCAGCTTCTGGAACAGGTAGGCCTCTTCGTTGCTGCCCTTGGCCGAACCGAACCCGGCCAATGCCTTCCTACCATGGTTGTCGCGCAAGCCTTTGAGCGGGCCAGCGGCCAGCGCCAACGCCTCCTCCCAGGTGGCTTCCCGAAACACCGCCGACCAGTCGGCCGTGTGGCGGTTCAGGCCTTGCAGGGCCTCGGGGTCTTTGGGCACGGCCGCCTTGCGCACCAGCGGCACCGTCAGCCGTTGCGGGCTGTGGGCGTAGTCAAAGCCAAAACGGCCTTTGACACACAGCCTGCCGTGGTTGGCCGGGCCGTCGCGCCCCTCCACGCCCACGATGGTGTTGTCGCGCACCTTGTAGGTCATCAGGCAACCGACGCCGCAAAACGGGCAGACCGAGTCCACCGTCTTGTCCACCGCCTGCGAACCGATCAAGGTTTTGGGCATCAAGGCGCCGGTGGGGCAGGCCTGCACACACTCGCCACAGGCCACACAGCTGCTCTCGCCCATGGCGTCGTCCAGGTCAAACACGATTTGGCTGTGCGCGCCGCGCAAGGCGTAGCCGATCACGTCATTCACCTGCTCCTCACGGCAGGCCCGCACGCAGCGATTGCACTGGATGCAGGCGTCCAGGTTCACGGCCATGGCAGGGTGCGACAGATCGGCCTTCGGCTGATCCCGCCGCAGTGCATGGAGCGCAGGCCGCACCGACACGTCCATGCGCTGCGCCCACCACGACAGCTCTCCGTGTTGCCCAACAACAGCGGAAACCCCAGGTCCGGCTGGGCTGGGGGATGCGCCGGGTGACGATTTCGAGCTTGCGTATGAGGAGCCCGGCGCATCCCCCAGCCCAGCAGCGCCAGAAGTGACACCAGAAGCCACGCCAGCACCAGCATCTGAATCGTTCCACTTGTACCCATGGTCAGGCATGTCGGAGAGCAGCATCTCCAGCACCATCTTCTGGCTCTTCAAAGCCCGCGCACTCGTCGCCTGCACCACCATGCCCGCAGACACAGCACGGCAGCAACTCGGTGCCAAGGTGCGCTCCCCCGCCACCTCCACCACACAGGCCCGGCAATTGCCATCCGCCCGCAGACCGTCCTTGAAACACAAATGCGGAATCTCGACCCCATGGCGCTGGGCCGCCTTGAGAATGCTCTCGCCTTCGTAAGCGTGGACCGTCTGCCGGTCCAGCGTGAACTCCACCGTAGGCACAGCGGAAGTGGCTTGGCTGATCGTATTCATCTCAAACCACCTCGTGGGCAAAGTATTTTTGAACACAACGCACCGGGTTCGGCGCCGCCTGCCCCAGGCCACAAATCGAGGCATCGGCCATCACCGTGTTCAGGTCCTCCAGCGTGGCGGCGTCCCACACCGGCGCTTCCATCAGTTGGGCCGCCTTGGCCGTGCCCACCCGGCAGGGGGTGCACTGGCCGCAGCTCTCGTCGGCAAAAAAGCGCATGGCGTTCAGGGCCGCATCACGCGCCTTGTCGTGCTGGCTCAGCACCACCACGGCGGCCGAGCCGATGAAACAGCCGTAGGGCTGCAAGGTGTCAAAGTCCAGCGGAATCTGGTTCAGGTGCGCCGGCAAAATGCCGCCCGACGCGCCCCCCGGCAGGTAGGCGTACAGCGTGTGCCCCTCCGGCATGCCGCCGCAGTATTCGTCAATCAGCTCCTGCACCGTGATGCCCGCGGGCGCCAGCTTGACGCCGGGTTCTTTCACCCGGCCACTCACGCTGAAACTGCGCAGCCCCTTGCGGCCATGCCGGCCAAAGCCGGTGAACCACGCCGCGCCTTTTTCCACAATGTCGCGCACCCAGTACAGGGTCTCCAGGTTGTGCTCCAGCGTGGGGCGGCCGAACAGGCCCACCTGCGCGATGTAGGGCGGGCGCATGCGCGGCTCGCCGCGTTTGCCTTCGATGCTTTCGATCATGGCGGACTCTTCGCCGCAGATGTAGGCGCCCGCGCCCCGGCGCAGTTCGATCGTGGGCAGGTGGCACGGCGGGTTGGCGTGCAGCTTGGCCAGCTCGGCCTGCAGCAGGGCGCGGCAGCCGTGGTATTCGTCGCGCAGGTAGAGGTAGACCGCCTCGGTGCCCGCCACCTGGGCGGCAATCAACACGCCTTCCAGAAAGCGGTGCGGGTCGCGCTCCAGGTAGGTGCGGTCCTTGAAGGTGCCGGGCTCGCCTTCGTCGATGTTCACCGCCATCACGCGGGGGCCGGGCTGCTCCCGCACGATGCGCCATTTGCGCCCGGCCGGAAAACCCGCGCCCCCCAGGCCGCGCAGGCCGGAGTCGTCCAGCGCCTGCAACACCTGCTCGGCATCCTCTTCCCCATTGACCACGGCAGCGGCCAGTGCATACCCCCCTGCGGCGCGGTAGGCGTCGTAGTCCACCACCGCTTTTGCTATTAATTCAGGAGCTGCTTGCGCATATTCCATGGGGGCTAGAGCCTTATTTACCTCTAAAACAACGGCCTCTGGCGTCGCCAGGGGCACGGCTTGCTGGTGCACCACCGCCACCGGCGCCTGCTCGCAGCGCCCCACACAAGGCGCCGAGACCACCCGCACATCGGCGCTGCCCAGCAAGCCGGGCAAACGCGCCAACAGATCCTGGGCACCGGCCAGGGCGCAGCTCAGCCCACTGCACACCCGCACCGTCAGGCCCGGCGCCTGGGCATCTCCCTGGAGCACCTCAAAGTGGTGGTAGAAAGTCGCCACCTCGTACACCTCGGCCATGGGAAGGTTCATCTCTTGGGCCAGCGCCACCAGATGGCGTTCGTGCAGGGCGCGGTAGGCGTCATTGAGCCGGTGCAGGTGCTCGATCAGCCCATCGCGCCGGTGCCCGCCCTCGGGCTTGGCCCCGATCAGGGCCCGCACTTCGGCCAGTGCGGTGTCGTCGGGCTGGCGCCCCTTGAGCTTGCTTTTGCGGCGAATGCGTTCGCGCATCTCGTCTGCGCTGGCCAGCGTAAGGGGTGCGGCGTGGGTGGTTGGGGCGGCAGAGTTCATAGGTGAATGCGGCAATGCGATGCGTCACATTGTGCATCCGCCGCCCGCCTGCGTGCAGCGTTATTGATCGCCCCCTCAGACGGCCCGCTAGCCCGGTGGTCCGGCATTGGCATGGCGCCAAAAAGGGACTACATTCAATGAACACTACCGGCGAAAGGTCACTATGAACAGCACCACTTCCGTCCTGCGTCTACTGTGCGTATTCCTCTGTTTTTTTTCATGGTCGTCTGGCGCGCGTGCTGGCGAAACCGTGCGGCTGACCAATGGCGAGTGGCCGCCCTACCTCTCGGAGCAGTTCAAACATTTCGGTTTGGCCTCACGCATCGTCACCGAAGCCTTTGCCTTGGAAGGCGTGAAGGTTGAATACAGTTTCTTTCCCTGGGCACGTTCCCTCAAGCTGGCAGAAGATGGAGATTGGGCCGGCAGCGTCGTGTGGCGCGCCTCCGAAGACCGCGCCGAGAAGTTCTATATCAGCGACGAGGTGGTGCCTGACAAGGTTGTTTTTTTCCACCTCAAGCGCAATGCCTTCGATTGGAAAACCATGGCCAGCCTCAAGGGCGTGCGCATCGGCGCCACCTTGAGCTACCAATACGGGCCCGCCTTTGACGCCGCAGATGCGGCGCGGCAGATCGACGTGGAGCGCGCCCCCAATGACGAAACCAATATGCGCAAGCTGCTGGGCGAACGCTTCCAGGTGTTCCCGATCAACGTGGAGGTGGGCTACCACATGCTGCGTCTGCACTTCAAGGAGGAGCAGGTGGCACTTTTCACCCACCACCCCCGGCCGGTGACGGAGGAGCCCTTGCGGCTTTTGCTGTCCAAAAAAGTGGCGGGTAATGCGCAGCTCATGAACTTGTTCAACCGCGGGCTCAAGCGGCTGCGCGAGAGCGGCAAGATCGACCAGTACACCGCAGAGTCCCGCAGTGGGCTCTACATGGTGTCAGGAGGCGCTGCGCCTTAACATTTAAAAACTCAGGTGTTCTTGCTGATGTTGATGGTGGGGAACTTAGACGAGAAATCCTTGTTCTTGGCCGCCACCGCCAGGGCCACGCGCCGGGCCACGGCCTTGTAGATGCCTGCCACTTCGCCCTCGGGGTCCGCCACCACGGTCGGGCGGCCACCATCGGCCTGCACCCGGATCTGCATGGCCAGGGGCAAGGCGCCCAGGTAGTCCATGTTGTAATCCGCAGCCATTTTTTTGCCGCCATCGGCGCCAAAAATGTGCTCCACATGGCCGCAGTTGCTGCACACGTGCACCGCCATGTTTTCCACAATGCCCAAAATCGGCACGCCCACCTTCTCGAACATCTTGATGCCTTTGCGGGCGTCCAGCAGGGCAATGTCTTGCGGCGTGGTGACGATGACCGCTCCGGTCATGGGCACACGCTGGCTCAGGGTGAGCTGGATGTCGCCAGTGCCGGGCGGCATGTCCACCACCAGGTAGTCCAGGTCCTTCCAATTCGTCTGGCGCAGCAATTGCTCCAGCGCCTGCGTGGCCATGGGGCCGCGCCAGATCATGGCTTCGTCCTGCGCCACCAGGAAACCAATCGACATGACCTGCACGCCGTAGTTTTCCATGGGCTCCATGGTTTTGCCGTCTTCGGACTCGGGACGGCCTTCAATACCCATCATCATGGGCTGGCTGGGGCCGTAGATATCGGCGTCCAGCAGGCCCACGCGCGCGCCCTCAGCGGCCAGCGCCAGCGCCAGATTGGCGGCGGTGGTGCTTTTGCCCACGCCGCCCTTGCCGGAGGCCACGGCGATGATGTTTTTGACACCCGGCAACAGTTGCACGCCGCGCTGCACCGCGTGCGGCACGATTTTCATCGTGACATTGACCGCCACCTGCTCCACACCGGCCACAGTTTTAGCGGCGGCGGTCAGCGCCGCGCGGAATTCTTCGGTCTGGCTTTGGGCGGGGTAGCCCAGCTCCACGTCAAACGCCACATTGCTGCCGCGGATCGACAGGTTCTTGATGCACTTGCTGCTGACGAAATCTTTGCCCGTGTTGGGGTCGATGACGCCCGCCAGGGCGCCCATGATGCTTGGTTCGGTGATGGCCATTGAATACTCCTTTATTCCTTGGAGTCTAGCGAACCCATTAACCCCGGCCCCACTACGGGTTTACCCCGTTTATTTTGGGCTCAGTCGGCATTGCTGGCGACCCATAATGTTCCCCATGCACAGCGCAACGCCCCTCCCCCAGACCATTGGTTTGTTGTTGACCGGGGGCGGTGCGCGGGCCGCCTACCAGGTGGGCGTGCTGGAGGCCATTGCCGACATTCGACTGGCCTGCGGTGCGGGAAACGATCTCAACCCCTTTGCCGTCATCACCGGCACTTCGGCGGGGGCCATCAACGCGTCGGCGCTGGCCTGCGGCTGTGACAATTTCGACGCCACCGTGCGCATGATTGCCAACACCTGGAGGAACTTCCATGCCCACGAGGTGTACCGCGCCGACCACCTGAGCATGTTGCGATCGGGCGCCAGCTGGATGACGCTGCTGTCCATCGGCTGGATGTTGGCCAAGTGGCGGCGCATCAAACCCCGCTCCTTGCTGGACAACACCCCGCTGGGCGAGTTGATCGCCAAGCTGGTGCCGCTGGAGCGCCTGCCCTACCTCATCCGCAAGGGCCACATGCAGGCGCTGGCCGTCACAGCGTCGAGCTACAGCTCGGGCGACCACATCACGTTTTTCGAGGGCGACAAGCGCCTGATGCCCTGGGTGCGCTCGCAGCGCCTGTCCGTACGCGCCAGAATCACCCACGCCCACCTGCTGGCGTCCAGCGCCATCCCCTTTGTGTTTCCGGCCACCGAGCTGCATATCGACGGCCATAACGAGTATTTTGGCGACGGCTCCATGCGCCAAAGCGCACCGGTGTCGCCCGCCATCCACCTGGGGGCCGAGCGGATCATGGTGGTGGGGGCTGGGCGCATGCACGAACCCAAGGACGAAGCCCACCTGCACACCACCAGCACCTATCCGTCCATCGCCCAGATTGCGGGCCATGCCCTGTCCAACATCTTTCTGGATGCCCTGGCGGTGGACATTGAGCGGGTGCGCCGGATCAACCAGACCATCAAACTGGTGCCACCCGAATTGCGCAAAGCCAGCGCCCTGCGTCCCATCGAACTGCTGGTGATTGCACCCAGCCAGCGGCTGGACACCGTGGCCTCGCGCCACATCGGCGACCTGCCCCACGCGGTGCGCGTCATGCTGGGCGGCGTGGGCGTGTCCTCGGCCAAAGCCGACGTCAAGGGTGCTGCATTGGCCAGCTACCTGCTGTTTGAATCAGGCTACACCAGCGAACTCATGGCCCTGGGCTACGCCGACGCCCAAACCCAGCGCGCCGAGGTGTGTGCCTTTTTTGGCTGGACCGACCCCAAGGCGCATGAACAGGCCGCCGCCGCGCCCGCCAAACCCGAAGTGGACCGCCGGGTGGACCCGCTGCGGCTGCGCTGAACAACGCTATTGTTTACGCGCCCCGGAGCGCCAAGCGTCGTACAACTTTGCATAGCCGGTGTCAGTCAGGCAGTCGGCTTCTAACCCAAATGCAGCCAGGGCCTGGGCGGTGTCCGCGTCACAGCGCACGGCTTCCAAATCAAGGTCATCGGGGTCCAACAGCCATGCGCCGCGAACCCGGGCATCCTGCGCTCTGGCCAGCATGTCGGCCAGTGCCCAGGCGGGCCGCAGACGGTCCACGCCCTGTGGCACGCGCTCCATACCGGGTGTCACCCGCGCAAACCACTTGGCCGTGCGGGTGCTGATTTCAAATCCACCCAGGGAATACACCGTGCTGGACAGCGGGACCGCCAACTCGGTCACCTGGGGGATCTGCGTGGTCCAGCCGGCTTCGCGCAAGAGATCCACGCCCACTTTGACCGACTGAGGGTAGGCTCGCCGCACCGCCAGCTCCGGGTTCACCTGGCGGTTGCGCACCAGGTTCATGTGCACATCAGACCTTCCGCCCAAAGACTGGACCAAACCCGCCTTGCGCCAGTTGGCCAGGTAGGTGGATGCAATGCCCGATTTCCAGCCAAACAGCACGGTCAAGTCACCCCCGGTAAAAACCTCGGGCAAGGACGCCAGCCGGTCAAAGGCCGATGTGTAGCTGCGCTCGGGCATGGGGTGCTGGCTCACGTGGCTACGCCCTGCATCAGCACCACCCCAGCTTGCAAGTGGGTGCTGGCCAGTTGCAGCATGTCCGCCGCTACCTGCTCATTCATGGGCCAGGAAGAAGGCAGCCAGCGTTTCAAGTCGCTGGCAACGTCTTGGGCAGCATGTTTGGCCTGAAGGTCTTGCAGACGCAGTGCGGCATTTGCCAGCCACGCGGCTTGGGTGTCCTGCAATTTGCCGCTGTCAGCGGGGTAGATTTCCAAGCGCGTGCGCATGGCGCTTGCCGTAAGCTGCGGTTTTTCCTTCTCACACAACCACCACAGGTCAAACAGGTCGCGTGGCTTGATGCGGTCGCGCCCGCCCAGCGCATACACCTTGTCGGCAAAAATCTCCGCCAGCGTGAGCGTGGGCACAAAGGCCTGGCCTGCGGGGGAGGTCACGGTCGAAATCTTGAGCTGTAGCGATTTCAAGGCCGCTGCCTGCGTTTGCCACAGTTCAATCTTGACCCGAACGCTGCCCACCACCAACGGCCCACTGAGCGTGACATAAAAAATATGCGGATTGCGTACGTCCCGCCCCGGTGTGACGGCAACACTTAAATCTGCAGGTACGTCTGCCGGCAGACGCAGCTTCTTTTGCACCTCTTTGGACAAACCTTCCAACGACAACCCGCCCCGCACCATAAAGTCCAAGTCTTCACTGAACCGGGCTGAACCATGGGCCAAGTGCAAGGAGGTGCCTCCTTGAAACGCCAGATCCCCCGGCTCCCAGCGCCGAGAGTCCATCAGCGCGGCAATGGTTGCCGCCTGCAAGATGTGTCGCAGGGTTTGTTGCTGTTCAGCAGAAAGTACACGTTTCATGGCTTGCTTAATTACAGCTTGTTAATGTATGTATTTATACATTAATTAGACATATTTTGATACCCATTTGAGCTTTCTATTCAACAACAGTTTCACTACATTTTTGATAGCTGCCTACGCATACTCTATGCGGGCTACAGGCACTTTTCATCAAAATCCCTGCCGTTTCACGGCCATCACATCACCCTGGGCATCCCTTCGGCGTGGATGGACTCCCCCAAAAAATCCAGAAAGGCGCGCACCGCGGGCACCATGCCCCGGCGCGAGGGGTAGACCGCATGAAAAATCCCCTGCCGGGGGCGCCAGCCGGGCAAGACTTCCACCAGATGGCCGGAACGTAACTCGTCTTCACACATGTACTCGGGCATGAAACACATGCCAATGCCGCCCAGCACCGCAAAACGCAGGGTCGCCAGGTCATCGGCCCAGTAGCGCGGCTGGTGCTCCAGGGTGTACTCCGCACCCGCCGGGCCCTGCAAGCCCCAGCTGGATTTGCCGTCCACCGCCGACATGCTCACCGTGTCCAGCCCCACCAGTCCATCCGGCCCGGTGGGCTGCCACTGCCGGAGCAACTGCTGCGGGCTGGCCACCAGCAGGGTGCGGCTTATGCCAAAGTTCTTCACCACCAGGCTGGCGCTGTCTTCCAGTGTGGGGCGCACCCGCAGGGCGATGTCCACACCGTCTTCCACCAGGTCCACCACCCGGTTGCTGACCCGCATGTCCATGCGCACCTGGGGGTGGCGGGCCAGAAACACCGGCACCAGCGGCCCGATGGTGGTCAGCGCCAGCGTGACCGGACAGGCCACGCGCAGGGTGCCGCGCGGCTCGGTGTGCACATGCTCTATGGCCTCCTGCGCCGCCTGGGCCTCGTCGCGCACCGCGCTGCAATGGCGCAGGTACACGGCGCCCACGTCGGTCAGCGACAGCTTGCGCGTGGTGCGCTGCAGCAGGCGCACCCCCAGCCGCGTTTCCAACTCGGCCACGCGGCGCGACAGCTTGGATTTGGGAATGCCCAGATGGCGCCCGGCCGCCGCAAAGCCGCCCCGCTCCACCACCTCGGCAAAGTACAGCATGTCGTTCATATCGTGCATGGCGGCCTTCATTGTCCTATTAATAGGACAATCTAACGCAAATTTGCCTACTTATCAAACATTCGCTTCATCCCCACAATTCTTTCATCGGCAACCCTCCTTGAAAGAAGCACCATGAAACTCTTGCACATCGACTCCAGCATCCTGGCCGGCAACTCGGTTTCCCGCCAGCTCACCCGCAACATCGTGGACCAGTGGACCGCCACCCACGACGCCACCGTGGTGGACTACCTGGACCTGGCCACGGACACCCCCAGCCACTTGTCGGCGGAATCCCTGGGCTTTCGCATGCCCGCCACCACCGAGAATCTGACCGAAGGCCAACGCCGCGAGAACGCCATCTCCGAGGCATTGGTGAGCCAGTTCCTGGCGGCCGACGTGATTGTGGTCGGTGCGCCGCTGTACAACTTCAGCATCCCCAGCCAGCTCAAATCCTGGATCGACCGCGTTGCCCAGGTCGGCCGCACCTTCACCTACACCGCCACCGGACCCAAGGGCCTGGCCGGCGGCAAAACCGTGATCGTGGCCTCCACCCGCGGCGGCATGTACTCCACCAGCGAAGGCGGCCGCGCCATGGAGCACCAGGAAAGCTACCTGCAGACCGTGTTCGGCTTCCTGGGCATTACCGATGTGCGCTTTGTGCGTGCGGAAGGCTTGGCCATGGGCGATGCCCCCAAGGCAGCAGCCTTGGCAGGCGCGGCAGAGGCCACCTTGGTCGCCACGCAGGCGGCAGCGAACCAGGCGCAGGCTGCGCTGGCGGCTTAAACAACGGCTCTTCGCCCAAAGCGGGGACAGGGCTGAGCGGTATTTTCGGGCGCCCGCAGAGGGCCTGGGGCAAACGCCGCCGCTCATGTCCCCCGGCCTTCGGCCTCCTCCTTGACTTCGCTTTGGCGTTCACCCCAGGCCTTCTGCTGGAAAGTGGTTTTGAGAAAAGTACCTCCTTAAGACAGCAGGCGCGCCCACACCCTTGGAGGATTAGTCGGGCAAATGCCTCCTGTGCTCATCTTGCAGTGACGGCAGGAGCACAGTTCAATCCACGCCCGCCATCACTGGCGGGCGATCCCCATAGATATGCAACAGGCTCCTTTGACTCAATTGTTTCAATCCACGCCCGCCATCACTGGCGGGCGATCCATTGGGTCGCGGCGCAACAGGAAGCCTTTTGGCGCGTTTCAATCCACGCCCGCCATCACTGGCGGGCGATCCCGCTGAGATCGACGCGCCCGATCAGATCAGCGCGGTTCAATCCACGCCCGCCATCACT
>Ga0209343_10007801_pt1 | contig 12556 bp, 11 predicted proteins | sample RifCSPlowO2_02_FD_184026 | JGI IMG/M metagenome (GOLD analysis project Ga0209343, IMG submission 184026) | Groundwater microbial communities from Rifle, Colorado - Rifle CSP2_plank lowO2_0.2 (SPAdes) (version 2) | ecosystem: Environmental > Aquatic > Deep subsurface > Groundwater | place... | reverse complement strand
AAGTCAAAACAAAACCCAGCTCCTCGGCAATAATGGCAAAAAGCGAATCCCCGGTAACTTCAGGCAGATACAGGAACTTCTGGCGCGAATGTCCCAAGCCCACTCCGAAAATGCCGCCCGAACCAATGGCGTACAAGGCCTGGGTGATGTGATAGCCCGCGCCTTGCGGGTCAAGCCAGGGATTTAAAAAAGAAGTAACGCGCTCCAGGCGATAAGGCGCGAGCTTAATGGCCAGAGCCAGCAAAGCCAGGCCAGACAAAATTATGGCCGCGAAATGCTTGGGGTGCGCCCCGCCGATGAAATACAGCACCAGGCCAATCCAGCAAATCACCAGCAAAGTTCCCAAATCCGGCTGTTTGATGATTAGGATGAAGAGCACGGCCAGCAGCCCCAGAAACGGCAAAACGCCGGTTTTAAAATTGCGCATTACGGCCTCGCCCCGCTCGGTGAACCAGGCCGCCAGATAAAGAATCAAAGACAGCTTTACCAGTTCCGCGGGCTGGAAACTGCGGAAAAAATAAAAATCCAGCCAGCGCCGCGCCCCATAACCGCCCACGCCGATGCCGGGCACAAAAACCAGAACCAGCAAAAAGAGGCTCAAGAGAAAAAGGGGAAAAGAATATTTCTGCCAGCGATGGTAATCGGCGCGATAGCAAAAATAAAAAGCCACCAGCCCGACAACCAAAGCCACCAGCTGGCGCTTGATGTAAAATCCGCCATCCCCGAAACGGTTAAAACCCACGGCCACCGAAGCCGAAGAAAGCATAATCAGGCCGAAAAGAAGAATAAGTCCCACGACAATGAGAAGCGTGGTGTCAGGACGATTTAAGTTTGAGCGAGATTTAAATATGGCCATATAAATTCATTTTGTCATCCCGAACCCCAATAGAGGATCTCCTCGGCCTGCCAAATTACTGGAGATTTACAAGTCTATTGGCTATCAAAGTCCTTGGTGATTTATTGGGTTCATTCAAGGCCTCGAGATGACAAAAGGTCAAACCCGTCATCCTGAGCGAAACAGAGTTGAAGTCGGCCAAAGGCCGACCGAACCATCCTTTGGAGGGAGCCTCTGGCTGGGATCTCAGGATTAAGTCTGAGATTCTTCGGCTTCGCCTCAGAATGACGTGCGTATTTAAGCATTTGGCATTGATTTGCCTGCCCGCCTCTGGAGGGAACTTTGGATTTTGACATTTGGATTTCTTAAAAAGATTATTTTAATTTCCTTACTGCCCGATTGAATTCCTCTCCTCTCTCAAACTCATGATTCCACAAATTAAAACTGGCTGCAGCCGGAGAAAGCAGAATTACGTCCCCGGGAGCTGATAAATCAAAAGCTTCGCGCACCGCGCTCCCAAGATTAGTATAATTCAAATGGATGTTTTTAAAATCTTTAAGCGACAAAGACATCTTGTCGCTGGCATTGCCTTTCAAGAGCCAGACCTCATGACAATACTTTTTTACGCCTTGAGCCCAGTCTTTATAATCCAGTTTTTTATCCGCCCCGCCGGCAATCAATAAAATCCGCTGTCCGTCTGTCCCAAAGCGCTTGAGCGCCGCCAGGCTCGCCACCGGCGTGGTGGCCGTGGTGTCGTTGACAAAAGTGACGCCGTTTTTTTGGCCCACAATTTCCTGCCGACCGGAGAGCTGTAAAGGTTTTTTTATGACGGACTTAATCAATGTATCCGGAACACCAAGCGCTTTGGCCGCAGTCACGGCCGCTAAAACATTTTCCAAATTATGCTCCCCAGCCAAAGCCACATCACTGGTTTTGCAGATGGGAGCGACTTTTTTATCTTTTCTAAAATAGATAAGGCCATGGCGCGCAAAAGCGCCGCTCTTTTTGTGGTCAATTTTTCCAAAAAACAAAACCTCGCCTTTTGATATCTTGCCCCAGGCGCGCAGGACTTTGTCGTCAGCGTTCAAAATTAAAATATCATCCAATTTTTGGAAACGGAAAATTTCTTTTTTTGATTTGTAATAATCGGCCAGGGATTTATAGCGGTTAAGATGATCTGGATATAAATTAGTAATCACAGCCAAATGCGGCGCGACTTTAATAGCTTCAAGACCTTCCAACTGCCACGAGGAAAGCTCCAACACCACGGTACTGTCCGGTTTTAATTTATCAACCACATCAAGCATGGCCTGAGTCCGGATATTGCCAGCCACTATAGCACGCTTGTCTTGTGCTTTGAGTAAAGCGCCAATCAACGCCGTTGTCGTGGATTTGCCGCGCGTGCCAGTAATGCCGATAATTTTTGCCTGACAGTGGTCAAAAAAAAGCGTGGCCTCGTTCACCACGGGCTTGTTTAACTTTTTCGCCAGTTTGATATAAGGCGATTCTTTAGGCACTCCGGGATTTTGGACAACAATATCAGCCCAGTGCACGTCCTGCTCGCGGTGTTCTCCTAAAACATACTTGATTCCCTGGCAACATTTTAATTTATCCAAAGACGACTTGAGCACCGTTCTCGACTTCAAGTCGCTGACAATCAACTTGGCTCCTTGCTTATAAAGCCAGCAAGCCGTAGCCACTCCCCCGCCATGCAGACCCAATCCGAGCAGTAATACTTTTTTGCCTTTGATTTCAATCATGTTATTGCCTTTCTATCCCGTATCTTTGGCAAGTAATTTTTGCTGGTTGAGACTTTTTTCCCGCTTTTTCTTTCCAGATCTGCGCGCGCCTTGCCAGCCACGCTTCCGCCCGCTTGAGCGGCCAGTTCCGGGTCTTCAATCTCTTTTATGCGCTCATAGCCGACTCTAGCCAGCCAGCGCTTGAACGGCTCGGCCTTTGGCGAGGGAATTGACTGGATTATGCGAAAAATACCTTCAGTATTGGCGCAATTCATCATTTGTTTACCGCCTTTGGTGGGAATTTCAAGGGTATGGACAAACTGTCCATACCCTTCGGATAGGGCTGTGTCGCGACGACGCATTTTATTGATATAATCTTTCACATTGGCGCTATCAATAAGCGCTAAAACCACATCCTCCACCACAAACCACCATTCATTATTATGAATGGTTTTTCGGATTTCCTTTTTCTGAAAAATGGCGATTTTTGTGGTTATGATTTCTTTGTTCATATTGGTTGCACCGCCTTTTTTTATTGTAAAATTCTTTCAAATATTTTGTATATTTCGCGTTGCCCTTTTAGAAAAACGATTTATCAACCAGAAACAAAACCAAACCCACCACCGCGGTGACGCCGGCAATCACCCAAAAGCGCATGACGATTTTGGGCTCGCTCCAGCCAATGGCCTCCAGATGATGATGAATGGGCGTTGATTGCCAGATTTTTTTGTGACGGAATTTTTTGGATAAATTCTGGATAATGACTGAAGCGGACTCAACTACCAACAATAGGCCAATAACCGGCAAGAACAAAGCGGTGTTAGTGAGCATGGCAATGACGCCCAAAGTCACGCCCAAACCCATGGCCCCGGTGTCGCCCATAAAAAATCTGGCCGGATTGATGTTGAACCAGAGGAAAGCAAGTAAAGCTCCGACAATCACGCTGCAGAAAGTAGCCAACTCTAATCGACCGCTAATAAAAGCCATGGCTCCAAAAGCGGCAAAAGCGGAGAGAAGCATGCCTCCGGCCAAGCCGTCCAAGCCATCGGCTTCATTCACGGAAAAAGCCGTGGCCACAATTATGAATATGAAAATCGGAACATAGAGCCAACCCACCTGAAAATCGCCCACAAACGGCACGTGCAGTAAATCCCAGTCCAGCTTAAAGAAAAACCACCATGAACCAATCGCGGCAATAATCGTGTAAATCAACAACCGGTGCCACAGGCGCAATCCGCCCTTGAATATCCCCTGCCCGCGAACGTTCAGCCAATCATCCGCCAAGCCGACCAAAGACGAGGCGACTAGAGCGCCCAAAGGCAACAACGTTTCGGCGCGGGTAAGAAAATTCAGGCGCGCGAGCGAGGAAACGGGAAAAAATTTGGCAATGTAAAAAAACAGTAAAGCCAAAAATAATACCGCCACCCAAATAATAATACCACCCATGGTTGGGGTGCCTGATTTGGCACGATGCAGTTTGGAAAAAACCGGAGCCAGCGTTGAATCGCGGATGGTCTTGCCTAATTTGTGCTTATAAAGAAAGTGCGTAACAATGGGAGTAATGGCAAAAGCCAGTAAAAAGGCCAGAGTTGTCAGCAAAAAAATTTTGATGACTGGAAAGAGTGTAGTTGTTTCCATGAAATGGTTAAGATAAGCTCTTTAAAACCGCCAAGACCAGAGCGGCCATTAATATCACTTCCAAAAGAGCCGTCAAGGCCCACCACAGCGCCTGCCACAGAGAATGGTTTTTGAACATGACCGCGCCCACAGCCGCGTTAACGGCCAGAATAATAGCGCTAATGGCGGCGAACAAAAAAAGGTCATACCTTGGCCCAAATCTGTCAAAACCGAAATAAACCGTGTAATGGAGAGGGATGTAATCCGGAGAAATCCGGTAGCGCCAGATGGTGAATACCCACAACAATGCCAGCCCTAAAAAACTCAATAAGCTGAAAACTCGGGCGACTTTGGTATTGATTCCTAAACTGCTAAACATAGCTCTATGATACAACTTTTTTACCCATCTGTCCAGCGCGGACTTATTGCCGCCTTGGCGTGATTGCCATTTATCTGGTATAATTAAACCCAGTAAAGCGATGCGAATCTACGAATGCATGCGAATTATGCGAAAAACTCAAACTTTCTGTCATTGCGAGCGAAGCCAGCAGGCGTAGCGAAGCCAGCCAGAGGCTGGCCACCCTTTGGGCGGCAATCCCAGAATTTAATTTCGGGATTGCCGCGTCGCTCGCAGAGTACTGCTCGCTCCTCGCAATGACATTCGCATTTTTCGCATGATTTGGTATTAATTTAGTATCGCTAAAACAAAATGCTGTCGGACAAAAAAATAAAAGCCATACTCCTGGCCAACAAAATTCTTGAGCCCGCTGACGTTGAGAAGTATTCAGCCCAGGCTGAAGAGAAGGGCGCCACTTTAGAAAAATTCTTATTAACCTCCAATTTAATAAGCGAGGATATTTTGTATAATGCGGCCGCGGCTTTCTATAACCTGCCTTTTGTCAATTTAAAAAACACCGCCATAGACAAGGAGGTTCTATTCCTGATTCCCGAGCCCGTGGCCTCTAAATATGAAATTCTGGCTTTTGCCAAGGATGGCCAATCCCTGTCTTTGGCCCTGACTGACCCGGATGACGTTCAAACAATTGAGTTCATAAAACGGAAGGCGCAGCTGCCCCTGAAGCTTTTTATCACCACCCCTGGGGCCATTAACGATTCGGTTAAGCAATACCACCAAAACCTGGAGGATGAGCTCTCCAGCATCCGCACCAAAACCGGCGGCAAGCTGGCCGCGGAAGTGAGTAAAGAAGAAACGAAAAACGGCTCTAAACTTCAAGATTTGGCCAAAGACTTGCCGGTTATCCGGGTGGTTGATACTTTGCTGGAATACGCTATTTTTGAAGGCGCTTCCGACATTCACATTGAGTCCCTGGAAAAAACGGTGCTCATCCGCTACCGCGTTGACGGCATTTTGCGGGACGTCATGGATTTGCCCAAAAGCCTGCAGGATGGCCTGGTGGCGCGCATAAAAATTCTCTCCAATTTAAAAATTGACGAGCACCGCCTGCCCCAGGACGGCCGCTTTAAGATTGAAAACAAAGATTACAAAATTTCTTTCCGCGTTTCCATTATCCCGGTTTATGACGGCGAAAAAGTGGTCATGCGGCTTTTAGATGAAGGCAAAAAGATTTTAACTCTGGAACAGCTGGGCCTTCAGCCCAAAGTGCTGGACTCTGTTAAAGCCGACCTCTCTAAGCCCAATGGCATAATTCTGGTTACCGGCCCGACCGGCTCGGGTAAAACCACAACTTTATATACCATGATGGACATTCTCAATAAACCCGGAGTTAATATCTCCACTATTGAAGACCCGATTGAATACCGCATGCCGCGAATTAACCAAAGCCAGGTCAACCCAAAAATCGGCTTTACTTTCGCCATGGGCTTGCGCGCCCTTCTCCGCCAGGACCCGAACATCATCATGGTCGGCGAAATCCGCGACCGTGAAACCGCCGGCATCGCGGTCAACGCGGCCATGACCGGGCATTTGGTGCTTTCCACGCTGCACACCAACGACGCGCCCACGGCTCTGCCGCGGCTTTTGGATATGGGCATTGAGCCGTTTCTGGTTTCGTCAACCACCAACATGATTATGGCCCAGCGCCTGGTGCGCAAAATTTGCCAGAACTGCATCACCAGCTACACGATCAAAAAAGAGGAAGCGGCCCAAATCGAAAAAGATCACGGCATTAACATCGCCGAAATCAGCCAAGCCATGTCCCAAGCCAAAGCCGTCAGCAAGACGGAAGATTTTTCCTCAATTCTCTTTTTTAAAGGCAAAGGCTGCAACAAATGCGGCCGCAACGGCTACAAAGGACGGATTGGCATTTACGAAGTTCTGCCTATGACCGAAGAGATAAAAAACCTGGTTAATACCCGCGCCGATTCAAACGCCATCCGCGCCAAAGCCCGCGGTCAAGGCATGATTACCATGCTGGAGGACGGCTTTTTGAAAGCCAAAGCCGGCGTAACCACGATTGAGGAGATATTGAGAGTGACTAAAGAGTAATGTCAAATTTCAAAGCTCAAATGCCAAATGAATGTCAAAACCCTGATGACAAAAGGTCAAACCCGTCATCCTGAGCGCCAGCGAAGGATCTCAGGATTAAGTCTGAGATTCTTCGGCTTCGCCTCAGAATGACGTGCGTATTTAAACATTTAACATTCATTTGAATTTTGGATTTTGACATTTGTCATTTCATTTATGCCTTCTCCTGAAGAAATAAAACCAAAAGACTCTCTGGCCAACGAAGCCACGCCGGTTAACGATGCTTTTACCCGTTTGGAGCAGAAATTCTTGAATCCTCAAGGCGTTAACGCCAAATTCGATTTGTTATTAGATAAAATCCGCGGCATTTCTGTTGAAGAAAAAATCTTTTTCACCCAGAATCTGGGCGTAATGCTCAAAAGCGGTCTGGCGGTTTCGCGCGCTTTGCGCACCCTAACGCTGCAATCGTCTAACCCCAAATTCAAGCGCGCGCTTTTCCGCGTGGCCCGGCAAGTGGAAAAAGGCGTTACTCTTTCCGAGGCCATGTCGGCTTTCCCCAACATCTTCTCCATTATTTTCGTGAACATGATAAAAGCCGGTGAAGCGGCCGGGCAGATGGAAGAAGTTTTAACCGAACTCACGCAACAGCTAAAGAAAAGCCATGAACTGAAACAGAAAGTCAAAGGCGCGCTGATGTACCCAGCGGCGATTTTAATCGCCATGACCGGCATCGGCGGCGGCATGCTTGTTTTTGTGGTGCCCAAACTGCTTTCCATTTTTAAAGAAATGAACGTGGTCCTCCCCCTGCCCACCAGAATCCTCATTGGCTTAAGCGACGGCGTGAACGACCATATCTTAATTATCGCCCCGCTGGCGCTGGCAGCAGTCGGCGGACTGCTTTACGCGGTCCGGACTCGGCCCGGAAAAAAAATCTGGCACACCATCATCCTTAATCTGCCAGTGATAAAAAAAATCGCGACCAAAATAAATTTAGCCAACATCGCCCGCACTTTAGGCTCGCTTTTGGCCACTGATTTGCCGGTGGTGGCCAGTTTAAAACTTTCGGCCCAGGTGATAAAAAACGAGCATTTTCGCGCCTCGCTTAACGCCATAGCCGAACAAGTGGAAAAAGGGCGGAAAATATCGGAAGAAATGCTTAAGTTCGAAAAACTCTATCCCCCAGTGGTGGAGCAGATGGTGGCTGTGGGCGAAGAAACCGGGGAAATCTCCAAAATTCTAAAAGACTTGGCCGAGTTCTACGAAGAAGACGTCAACCAGACCATGGATTCTCTGCCGGCTTTAATTGAACCGATCCTGATTTTGCTTTTAGGCGGCGCTGTGGGCGGCATGGCCGTGGCCATTATTCTGCCAATGTATTCTTTAAGCCAAGCAGTTTAAATATCCCGCGAATCTACAAATTGACTGCAAATCTACAAATAAATCACCAATCCCATAGCGAAGCCAAATGTTTATTTATGCACAAAGCTAAAACTAGAGGCATAACTTTAATTGAATTCATGGTCAGTATCGGCATTATCGCCATCACTCTTTCTCTGGGCGCGGCTTTTATCAAGTTTCACCAGCCAAGCATAAAACTTTCCGCCTCGGCCCAGGAACTGCGCTCGGCTTTGCAGCGTACCCGCGATTTATCCCTAACCCGGCAAAACGTTTTTGGAATTAAATTCCTAATCATTGAAAATAAATACCAGTTAGTCAGCGGGGCTGATGTTTGGGAAAACATTACTCTGCCTTCAATGGTTCAGTTTTACTCCGTTGGCCCGTTTGTTGGCAACACCGTAACGTTTTCCAGCGCCGGCGCGGCCTCGGAGGCCGGAACCATTGTGCTCCAGAATAGCGACGGCCGGCAAAAACAAATAATCGTCAGCCCGTCGGGGTATGTGAGGATAGAGTAAAAAATTTCGGAATTACGGAATTTCAGTAATAAACCGCAATAAACCGCGTCGTTCCGAGTATTACTGTCATCTCGAGGCCTACTGTCATCCCGAGGCGTTCTGGGGATGCGCCATAAGCAATGAACGCGGGAAACATAGCAATGTTATTCGCCGCGATGAATGAGGCACGCCGAGAGGATCCCCTGGTTCGTGCAATTGCCAGGGGATCTCCTCGCCTCGCCTGGCACGAGGCAATTAGCATCTTAATGGCAGATAGACGTCCCTTGTGTTTTAAGACTACTCATGCCGAGGCTCGAGATGACAAAAAACAATAGACATGACAATAAAAATACACAATCAACTCCTATCTTCCCAACACGGCATCACCATCATTGAAGTTATTATCAGCATTACGCTTTTGGCCGTGGGTATTCTGGGCTTGTTGCAGGCTTTTCCCGCCGGCATTAAAGCCAATAAAGACATTGAACTTGCCACCGTGGCCGACCAATTGGCCCAGGCCAAAATTGAGGAACTAACGGCCCTGGATTACAACGCCCTGACTCCGGGAACTTTGGAAAACCAGGTTCACGTTGAGAGCGACCCGGCGAATCCTTTTTACAAATTCACCCGCTCCAGCTCCGTGGAACTGGTTGATTCCAATTTTAACGCTTCAGCAGTTGACATTGGCCTGAAAAAAATCACGGCAACAATTTACTGGCCAGATGTTTTAGGCGGCAACGACCACTCGGCCCAGCTGGTGCATTTAAAAGTAAAACGATGATTGCTAAATTGCTAAAAAACAATTCCGGGTTCACCCTTTTCGAGGTGCTGATTGCCATGACTGTGGGCGTGGCGCTCCTAGGATTAGCGCTCTCCATTTACACCCTGTCTTTGCGCTCGCTCGCGACTTCGGCCAACCGGTCCGAGCTGACGCAAAACTCGCGCGTCATTATTGAGCGCCTGACTCGGGACATTAGGCAAACGCGGCAAGTGGCTACGCCTTTGGCCGAAACGGCCGAGGCCGAGAGCCCGGCCCTGCCCAAAGAGCTGGAACTTCAGGACGGTCATGCTCCGGATAAAATCCAGTATATCCGCTACTATGTTACTGGCACGGATTTGAAACGGCAAGTTAAAGAATATTATTTTCCGGCCGAGCCCCTGGTTTTAGTTACTTTTGACGCGGTGGATGATTTCGGCAACCCAGCCCAAGCGCGCCTAATCGAGGATTTGCTGGTGGGACAATATGTTTCCAATCTTAAATTTTACGGCCACAACCCAGTAACCGCTGAACTTTATCTGCAAAAAAGCAGCGCCACCCAGACCACGCGCACCACTCTTTTTGGACGGAATTTATAAATATCCAGATGTCATTGCGAGCGAGGCTACTGCCGAGCGAAGCCAGCCAGAGGCTGGCCACCCTTTGGGCGGCAATCCCGAAATCAATTCTGGGATTGCCGCGTCGTTCGCCGGGTACGGCTCACTCCTCGCAATGACACTGAACGAAGTTCAAATGAAAAAAAACGCAATAAAAAATCCTAATGGCTTCTTACTCATTTCTTGCCTAGTCGTCATTTCGACCTTGACTATAATTGTTAGTTTTTACTTAAATGCTATAATACAAGAAGTAAAAATTTCCCACATTACCGGGGAATCGCCCCAAGCGTATTATCTGGCCGAGGCCGGGGTTCAGGAAGCGATTTGGAAGCTCCAGAACGACCCGGAGTGGCGAAATAACTTTGAAACCATTGACAATTGGAGCGCCGCCATTAACCGCGACAATGTTCTGGGCGCCACTGGCTCGTACGCTGTTACCGTAGCTAATCAGGCTCTGGCTAATGCCGTGATTATAGCCACCTCCACCATTCCAGTGCGCGATACCCAAAGCCAGAGAGTGGTGCGAACCAACGTCTTTAAAGCTTTAAATCCCACGCCGGTTGATGGAGTCGCTGTCTTCACTAATGGGCAGATTAAGAGCACGGCCAGCGAGGTCAATATTACCGGCGGCGACCTGTTCGCCAATGATGACGTGGAGCTTAGGTTTTTCAGCGACTGGACCGTAAGCGGCAGCACCAGTTCAGCAACCGAAGTGGACGTGAGCGTATCTTCTAATTTGGAAACCACGGCTGTGCACGACGAGGATAACCCGCCAATTCCTAATGAAATTTTAATGCCGGAAATTGACTTTGATTCAGCTAGCGAGACTTCTTACAAATCCCGCGCTGACCAGATTTACTCCAGCGGCCAGTTCAGCCAGCTCCTTAACGACTCGCCGGTCGCAACTTTAGACGGCATTACCTATGTTACCGGCAACGTTAACATCAAAAAAGGCCAAACCCTGATTATCAACGGCACTCTGGCGGCTGATGGCACTATTACTGTGGGTAATGGCTTTAGTCCTGGCAGCACCCCAGCCACCTTGGACATCAACCATGCGGTTGGCGAACCGTCGGGACTTTTGGCTAAAGGCAACATTTCCATTGGCAGTTTTGCATCTAACGTAACTATTGACGGCTTGATGTATTCAGGCGCGACTTTCCGGCTCCAGGACGGCGCGCTACAGAATGTCAACTTTAACATCAATGGCGGTATTATTGCACGGAACGTGGACCTATACAGCCTCTGGCACCCGCTTAACATCAACTTGAACCAAGTGTATATTAATGAATCGCTCGGTGAACCGCTTTTTTCCCAAGTCTTGCTGATTAACCATTGGGAGGAAGAGTATTAAAAAACCCACGAATCAACAAATCAATTACAAATTTACAAATATGCAAATTTTATCAGTGTTTTATTCGTAAATTCGTAACAGATTCGTAGATTCGTGGGGATATTAACAGAATAAATAGCCAGGAGCTGCTTGCATAATTATTACTTTATTAAAAAGATAAAATGCCGTTATTTACCAACAACTTTGAAGCCTTTGGATTGGATATCGGCGACCACTCGCTGAAACTGGCTCATGTCAAAAAAATCGGCAGCACTCCCACCTTGATGAGCTATGGCTCGCTTGTGGTGCCGGCCGGCATCAGCGAACAGGGCGAAATCAAGCAAAGCGACGCTTTGGCCAAACTGATAAAACAACTGGCGCAAAATCCGGTTGGCAAAAAAATCAGCACGCCTTATGTCCATGCTTGCCTGCCGGAAACCCATTCCTTCATTAAATTGATTACTTTGGAAAATGCTGAACCCAAAGAACTAGCGGCCCGAATTCGCGAAGAACTGCCCAACCACGTCCCCATTCCGCCGGATGACTTATACCTGGACTGGCGAGTGGCCCAAACCCTGGATAATAACCTCACCCAGGTTCTAGTCGGAGCCGTGCCCCGCGCCATTGTTGACAATATTACCAACTGCCTCATTTCCGCCGGGTTGATGCCGGTTTCCCTGCAAATCGAGGCTGAAGCCATTCTGAAGAGCCTCTTGCCGCTCCAGGACCAGCCGCAGACTTCCATCGCCATTGTTGATTTTGGCGCCACCCGCTCCAGCTTTATTTGTTTTGACCGCGGTATTATTCAGTTCACCATTACCCTAGCCACTTCCTCGGACGCCATAACGCAAGTGATAGCCGACCAGCTAAAATTGAGCTTTGAAGAAGCCGAAAAAGCCAAGCGCCTTTGCGGACTGGATAAAACGGCCGCTGAAGGCATTGTGGAAGATTTAGTGAATAAATCAATTGGCGAGCTGGCCGCGGACATTAAAAAAAGCGTTAGCTATTACGCCGAACACTTTCCGCGCGGCTCCCCCATCACCTCCATTATCATGTGCGGCGGCGGGGCCAACTTAAAACAGCTTAAAGAAATGCTCGCCGCCAAGCTCGCGCCCCTGGCCATTTACACCGGCAATCCTCTCATCAACCTGGTAAAAAACCTAAAAAAAATCAGGCCCAAAACCGGCAGCAGTTCTGACCTTAACTTTTTGTCTCCAGACCTGATTTTTGAACCAACAAAAAACACCTGTCCGCTCACGAGCGCCGAAGCCCTAAGTTACACTACGGCTATTGGCTTGGCTCTATCTAATAGCGCTTAAA
>Ga0209343_10007800_pt1 | contig 12559 bp, 12 predicted proteins | sample RifCSPlowO2_02_FD_184026 | JGI IMG/M metagenome (GOLD analysis project Ga0209343, IMG submission 184026) | Groundwater microbial communities from Rifle, Colorado - Rifle CSP2_plank lowO2_0.2 (SPAdes) (version 2) | ecosystem: Environmental > Aquatic > Deep subsurface > Groundwater | place... | reverse complement strand
TCAGGCATTATCTTTACCAATCGGCTCAAAGGCTTAAACGCTCCAAGCGGTTGCTTTTGTCATGCGTCCGAGCCACAAAGCTGCCATGGGAATAATATGATTCCTATTACTTTTGCAAAGTTCAATAATATGTTCCAGCCTGTAGTGAGTTCACGGCCATCTACAGTAACTGCGCTGTGCCATGTGCCGTTTTTCAGGAACTGAATATTGATTATGCCCTTTAGTGTATTGACAAGATTAATGGCTATACCATCGAGCTGCGCTGGTTTGTCAAAGGAAAATGTTAGGACAGGGGTTTCAGCCTTTACTGCCGCATCACTTGGATAAGGCATCCAGCCAGTAGAAAGGTCACCATCATATATATGGTCTGCAGGATTAATCGGGTCTGGCTGATTATCACTTGCCTTTTCTACAAAGTTTGCGCCGCTCTCCAGTTCAGCTATCAGGTAAACATCCTTTATAGTATAGGTTCCAGTGGATGAGGGAGGCGCTGAAAAGGTTATCTGATTTTTGCCTATTTTTAGCCACTGGGGATTAATAGGCTCACTCTGTGTTGTCCATGTATCGCTGACAGGCAATACAAATCCTCCCAGAGTGGTCTGGCCATTGATTGAACGCACTGCACTTGCCCAGTGGGAGAGCCCTAATACCTGATATGCAAGGTATGCCCTCTTAAAATCAGAAGGCATTCTATTCAATGTGAAGGTAAATGTGTTGTCAGCGGTATCATCTAAAGAACCTGCCGCTGTTCCAATCACTCCCTGCTGAGGCGCGGCAGTGTAGAGCCTCGTATGGCCTGGCGAGTTCGCGGAGAGCATAGCTGTAAGAAGGGCGCTGCTATCTTTGATATTTACCCTGCTGCCATTTCCCCATATCTCAATTGCCTTGAGCCCTTTACCTGTGTCTGTGGTGGCGCTCACTGGGGTCAAACTAAAGCGCAGCTTAGAGGTGGTTACTGGTGTCGCTGCATAGAAAGTGTTCCATGCATCTGATAGTGTCGTAAGATCAAGGTCATGCAATCCTTCAATGGACAGCCATGTGTCATTCTGGTCAGCGGCAATGCTCAGCATATACGACGAAGCGCCATAGACCTTTACTGCGCGGATTTCAGTTGCAGCATCGAATTGCGCTACGACATGGGAGCTGTCATATGCGATGTGCTCAGTAGTGGTGTCTCTATCAAAAATGAATGAGGCGGTTTGGGCCTCTAATGATTGGAGTTCGGTTGTAAGATTTGGAGAGGATTCATTTGAGATGCTTAATGGCGTAACCTTAATGCCGTCTGGCGAAAGAATGACCTTGCCTGTAGCTATGACCTCAGCATCTGACAATAATATCTTACTAAAGGCTATTATCAGAAAGAAGGGGAGGATTAGGGGTAATGCCTTCCTGACAGATAGGTGCATAGGTCTCCGCTAAGAACAACAGTTTTATTGCTGCTTCGACGAACCTATTTTTATTGAAAGTACGCGGCGGATGTTACTACACCTTTTTAGACATGTCCAGAAAAATCACGCATGGTAACACCATGGTGTTAAAATTGTATTTTAACCCTTCCCAAATATAATAAAGTGTGATAGCCTTTTTTCTTATGCAACACGCTAACTTTATCCATTTACACCTGCATACTCAGTATAGTCTTCTTGACGGGGCAATAAGGCACGATGATCTTTTTACCCTTGCCAAGGAATACAAAATGCCTGCCCTTGCAATGACTGACCATGGGAATATGTTCGGCGCAGTTGAGTTTTATGAGAAGGCCTCTCACTATGGCATTAAGCCTATTATCGGATGCGAGACGTATGTTGCGCCGGGCAGCAGGTTTGATAGAACCATCAATAATATAGGTAAAGAAGGCGGAGAGGGCGAGGCATCATTTCATTTAATCCTTCTTGTTAAAAATACCAAGGGGTATAGAAATCTCTGCAAGCTCCTCTCCTCTGCCTATCTTGAGGGTTTTTATTATAAGCCGAGGATAGATAAGGAGCTTTTAAAGGCAAATAACGAAGGGCTCATTGCCCTCAGTTCATGCCTCCACGGAGAGATTCCCTATCTTCTCAACAAGGGGAATAGGGAAAAGGCATTGAAGGCTGCTGAGGAATACAAGGCAATCTTTGACAACAACAGGTTTTATCTGGAGCTTCAGGATAATAAGCTTCCTGAGCAAAAAAAGGTAAATGAGGGGCTTTTAGAGATAAGCAAAAAACTTAATATCCCATTAGTTGCTACCAATGATTGTCATTATCTCAGGAGGGAAGAGGCAAGGGCGCATGATATCCTTGTATGTATCCAGACAGGAAAGACCATAAATTCCACAGACAGGCTCAAATTCAGGACAGATGAATTTTATTTCAAGTCTCCAAAAGAGATGGAGCTTTCTTTCAGCGCCTATCCGGAGGCAATAAAAAATACGATTGAAATTGCAGAGCGGTGCAATTTAGAGCTTAAGCTTAAAGAGCATCACTTGCCGGTTTTCCCTGTTCCTGACAACGGAGATATTGATGTGTTTTTTGAACATCAGGCGAGGCAGGGTTTGGAAAAAAGGTTAAAGAGCCTCCATGATAAGGGAGAGGATGTAGAGTCTCAAAGATGGCATTATTATGAGAGACTGGAAAAGGAAATCAAGGTAGTTAAAGCAATGGGGTTCCCGGGATATTTCCTTATAGTGGCAGATTTTATAGACTTTGCCAAAAGGAGTGATATACCAGTAGGGCCTGGCAGGGGGTCTGCTGCAGGCAGTCTGGTTGCGTATGCCCTCGGTATTACAAATTTAGACCCCATAAAACACAATCTCCTTTTTGAAAGGTTTTTGAATCCGGACAGGATAAGCCTTCCTGATATTGATATAGATTTTTGCATTGAAGGGAGAGACGATGTAATAAAATATGTTTCAGAGAAATATGGAAAGGATAACGTAAGCCAGATAATAACATTCGGCCAGATGAAGGCAAAGGCTGTTATAAGGGATGTGGGCAGGGCAATGGATATGCCATACAGCGACGTTGATAAGATAGCAAAGCTTGTCCCCAATGTATTAAATATAACCATTGAGGATGCTGTCAAACAAGAGGTCAGATTAAAAGAGCTTATTGATAAGGATGCGAGGGTCAGAGATTTGATAGATGTGGCAAAGACCCTTGAAGGGCTTCCGAGACATGCATCAACGCATGCTGCGGGTGTTGTTATATCAAATAAGCCGTTGATAGAATATCTGCCGCTTTACAAAGGCCCTAAAGAAGAGGTTGTAACAACACAATATCCGATGAAGGATGTTGAAAAGATAGGCCTTGTAAAATTTGATTTTCTCGGGCTGAAAACACTGACTGTTATAGACAAGGTAGTTAAACTTTTAAAGAGTAATAAAAATATAGAGCTTGATATAGATAATCTGATACTTGACGATGCTGAGACATATAAACTTCTCAGCTCCGGGGATACAGACGGCATATTCCAGCTTGAAAGCTCAGGCATCAAGGAACTGCTGAGAAAGCTGAAACCTGAGACATTTGAAGATGTCATGTCAGTGGTTGCCCTGTATAGACCTGGTCCGCTCCAGAGCGGTATGGTGGATGATTTTATCAAGAGGAAGCACGGCAAGGCGCAAATAAAATATGAGCTGCCTCAGCTTAAGGATATGCTGGCGAACACATACGGCGTTATCGTTTATCAGGAGCAGGTCATGGAAATCGCCAAGGTTTTGGCAGGTTTCAGCCCCGGCGATGCTGACGTGCTCAGAAAGGCGATGGGCAAGAAACTCCCCGAGGAGATGGTCATTCAGAGGGAAAAATTTATTGAAGGCGCAAAGAAAAACAAGGTGCCGCAGCCGAAGGCGGAAAAGATTTTTGACCTGATGGCCAATTTTGCCGGCTATGGGTTTAACAAATCTCACAGCGCTGCATACGCCCTCATTGCATATCAGACAGCTTATCTCAAGGCGCATTATCCTGTAGAGTTTATGGCCGCGCTTCTCACCTCTGACATGGGTAATACGGATAATGTCATAAAGTATATAGGCGAGTGCCGCGATATGGGCATTGGGATACTGCCGCCGGATATCAATGAAAGCAAGATGAATTTTACGGTCACATCCTCCTCTCTCCCCCTGTGGGGACAGATTTCATCCGCCAAAGGCGGACTGTCCCCAGAAAAGGGGGGCAGGGGGAGGATTAGGTTTGGCCTTGCTGCGGTAAAGAATGTTGGCGAGGCTGCAATAGACGTGATATTAAAGACAAGAGAGGAAGAAGGACAGTTTACTTCTATTGTAGATTTTTGCACAAGGGTTGATTTGAGAAAGGTAAATAAACGTGTTATAGAAAGCCTTGTAAAATGCGGCGCCTTTGATTCTATGGGCGTAAAAAGGGCGCAGCTTATGGTATCCCTTGATAAAATTATGGATATATCGCAGAGCATACAGAAGGAGAAGGCGAACGGCCAGATAAGCATATTCAGCGCCATGAGTGGAGGAAGGAACAGTGCAGCGGCTCTGGGGACAGATTTGAAATCTGTCCCCAAGCTTCCACAAATAGAGGAGTGGCATGAGGCAGAGCTGTTAAGCCATGAAAAAGAGGCCCTCGGTTTTTATATAACAGGCCACCCCCTTGAAAAATATGCCAAAGAGCTCAAATGTCTCGCTAATACGGACACAGAAGACATAAAAGAAAGGCATGATGAGGCAGATGTAAGCATTGCCGGCATAGTGGCCACTGTGAAGGAGATAAATACGAAAAAAGGCGATAGGATGGCCTTTATTACCCTGGAAGACCTGAAGGGATCTGTTGAGGTAATCATTTTTTCTGATGTGTATAAAAATGCTTCTCAATATTTTAGCGGTGATGTGCCGATATTGGTAAGAGGTAAGGTTGATAAGGGCGAGGAAAACATAAAGGTTATTGCAAGCGCGGTGAAGCCTTTGGAAGAGGCAAAGGGTGCGGTTGCCCAGATAGTTCATATTAAGGCAGATGCAGACAAGATTGCCCCAGATTCTTTAAATGGGCTAAAAGGGGTTTTGAGCGCTCATGCAGGCAGTTCCCCGGTATACCTCCATCTCTTATGGTCTGATAGAGAGGTGGTAATGGCTATGCCTGATGACCTCAAGGTTAAGCCTTCTGAAGAATTTATAAAAGGCATTGAAACATTTTTAGGGAGCGGAAGTTGCAGTATAGCCCAAGGCCGCGCTTAACGTGTTATACAGAGCGTCATAACTTCGCATACCTGCGTTGCTCCTCGGCTCGTTGTTGCGGCGTATGCTTAAAAAATACGCCTCACTCCTCGCCTTCGTCGCGCCTTGGTCTGCTTTGTTCTTACGCTCTGTATTCTGCTATATTTATGTCGCTATGTATATCAAGGAGGTTTAAATAAGATGGCGCTTCAGCAGTTTTTGGAATTTGAAAAACCTATCGTTGAACTGGAAAAGAAGATAGAGGAACTCAAGCAGATAGCCGCAGAGGAGAGGGTTGATAACAGCGTTGAGATAGAAAGGCTGAGCAGGAATATGATAAGGCTTAAGGCTGAGATATTTTCAAATATTACGCCTTGGCAGATAACCCAGATTGCAAGGCATCCGCTTCGGCCATATACCTTGGATTATGCACCGCGTCTATTCAAAGATTTTATTGAACTGCATGGCGACAGAAACTTTAGGGATGACCCTGCAATAGTCGGCGGTTTTGCAATGCTTGATGGCGAGACTGTTATGGTCATAGGTCATCAGAAGGGGAGGACGACAAAGGAAAAGGTTTTCAGGAATTTCGGCATGCCTAATCCGGAGGGTTACAGAAAGGCCATTCGGCTTATGAGCATGGCTGAAAGACTGAATAAACCTATTATAACCTTTATTGATACACCAGGCGCATTTCCCGGCATAGGCGCAGAGGAGCGCGGGCAGGCAGAGGCAATTGCCAAAAACCTCATGGTTATGTCAAGGCTTAAGGTGCCGATCATAATTGTTGTAATCGGAGAGGGCGGCAGCGGCGGCGCATTGGCAATAGGCGTTGGAGACAAGGTTTTGATGCTTGAATATGCCACATATTCAGTAATATCGCCGGAGGGATGCGCTGCCATATTGTGGAAAGATGGAAGCAAGGGAGAGCAAGCTGCAAAGGCCCTGAAGATAACAGCCGCTGACCTTCATAGATTTGGGATAATTGACGAGATAGTTAAAGAGCCGCTGGGCGGCGCTCATCAGGATGTGGAGGCAATGGCAAAGGCATTGCAAGAGGCGCTTGTAAGGTCATTGCAAGATTTGAAAAAAATCTCTACCGATGATCTGGTGCATAACAGATACAGCAAATACAGAAAGATAGGAAAATTCTACGAGGCAGTGGTTTAAAATTGGTTGCAAGTTGCAAGATTCAAACAGTAGGTTGGGTCAAGCGTAGCGGACCCAACACAAATATAGGTTTGATGGGTGCGCTACGCTTCACCCATCCTACAAGCTGGTGCATAACAGATACAGCAAATACAGAAAGATAAGAAAATTTCAGGAGAGCAATTAAGAATTAGGAATTAAGAATGAGGAATTATAAAATAGCAATTCATAATTCTTAATTCGTAATTGTATTCACTATGGATGACTTAAAAAAAATAAAAGAACTGAGAGCGAAAATAGACAGCATTGATGATAAAATTCTGGAGCTCCTCAACCAACGGGCGCGGTTTGTCATTGAGATTGGCAAGACTAAATTGCAGGGCAAGCGGGACTTTTATGCGCCTGAAAGGGAAAAAGAGATATACCATAGATTAACTCAGAATAATCAAGGGCCTTTTCCAAACCAGGCATTAAAAAATGTATTCAGGGAAATTATGTCCGCATCGCTCTCTTTGGAAAAACCATTGAAGGTGGCCTATCTCGGGCCAAAGGCCACATTCACCCATCAGGCATGCATGCAATATTTTGGCCTTTCCGCAGAGTTTGTCCCTAAAAAGGATATAGCAGATGTGTTTGATGATGTGAACAGGGCAAAGGTAGATTTCGGCGTTGTGCCTATAGAAAACACTACTGAAGGCGTTGTAAGCCACACCATTGATATGTTTGTGACATCAGACATAAAGATATGCGGAGAAATAACAATAGAGGTGGCGCTCTCTCTTTTAAATAAGACAGGCAAACTTGGGGATGTAAAGAAGATATACTCCCATCCTCATGCCATTGCTGAGTGCAAGGAATGGCTTAAAGAGCATGTTCCGGATGTTCCTGTATTTGATGTATCATCTACTGCAATGGCAGCCCAGACTGCCGGCGAAGACCCATCATCTGCTGCCATTGCCAGTGAATTTGCCGCCGCACTGTATGATTTACAGGTGGTTGAAAAGAAGATAGAAGACCATGCAAATAATTTTACACGATTTCTTGTCATTGGAAATAAAAGTTCTGAGAAAAGCGGCGGTGATAAGACATCTGTTATGTTTGCAATAAAGGATATGCCGGGCGCACTATACAGAATGTTAAAGCCTTTTGCAGAGAGGGGAATAAATCTCACCAAGATTGAATCTCGCCCCCAAAAGGGCAAGGCATGGGAATATGTATTCTTTGCGGATATGGACGGCCATGTTTCGGACAGCAAGGTGTCTGATGCGCTCAAGGAGCTTGAGGCCCAATGCTCGTTTATGAAGATATTGGGGTCATATCCCAAGGGTGCGGCGAAATGAGAGAGGTTTTATTTCAAAAAGTTCAGAGGTTGCTGGAAGAAACGAAATATCTTGAAGATAACAAAGAGAGATTTCTTGGGCAGATGCAAAACTCTCTTGATGTGAAAAAGATAGTGGAAAGGTCTGTATTTCGTCTGTATTTCTATGCGTTGAAATGGCTCTGGATATAAGCGACTTGCTGATAGTAGAAAAAAGGTTTCCCAAACCGGCTACTTACCGGGATGCGATATACAAGCTCGGCGATTTTAACATAGTGCCAAAAGATTTTGCTTATAACTTTGTCTACATTGCAGGCTTAAGAAACTTTCTTGCCTATGAATATCTAACAGGCTGTTGAAAAAGGCATCAACAGCCTTGATTACACAGATTAGGAAAAACGATTACACAGATATTTCAATGGGTTTTAATCTGTGAAATCTAATCTTTTATCCGTGTAATCGGAGTTTGTTGAGTTTTTCAACAAACTGCTAAAGAATACTGTGCCCACATTAAAAGAATTTATGGGAAAAGGACTTGTGGATTTGAAGGAGTTCATAAATCATGTTGGAAAGTGAAATAAATAAAATAAAAAACCTCCTTGCAAATGACGACAGAATAATATTTGCCTATCTTTTTGGCTCAAGAGCAAAAGGGATAGCCGGCGGCAGGAGCGACTGGGATATCTCAATTTATGCAGCAGACAAAGGAAGGCAGACGATACCCGCCACGTTCCCTTTTTACATAGAGGCGGAAATAGCTGCGCTTTTGGCTACCAATGATGTTCAGGTTGTGGTTTTGAATGGCCTTGAATCGCCCCTCCTCGGTTTTGAGATTATAAAAGATGGGATACTGTTGGTTGATAAAGATGAAGAAAAACGGATTGAATTTGAGGCCAGAGTTTTGGGACAATACCACGACTGGCAGTATTTTTTAAAAAGACATATGGAGGCGGAAGGATGGGCGTAGCAACAAAAAAACTCGTATCCGATGAAATAGAGGCGCTTGTTCCTTATCCGCCGGGAAAGCCTATGGAAGAGCTTGAGCGGGAACTGGGCATAAAAAATTCCATCAAGCTTGCGTCCAATGAAAATCCTCTGGGGCCGTCGCCAAAGGCTATGGACGCGGTTGCAAAGGCGCTCAAAAATCTCCATCGCTATCCTGACGGCGGATGCTATTATCTCAAGGAAAAACTGGCGCAACGTCTCAAGGTGAAGCCGGAAAATCTCATCATCGGCAACGGTTCCAATGAAATAATTGAGCTTATCATCCGAACATTTTTAAGACTGGGTGATGAGGCGGTTATGGGCAATCCGTCGTTTGCGGTTTATCCGTTAGTTGTGCCTGCCGCAGGCGGAAAGAACGTGCTTGTGTCTTTAAAAAATCTGACGCACGATTTGGATGCAATGTTTGACGCGATAACGGAAAAGACAAAATTGGTATTCATTGCAAACCCGAACAATCCCACAGGCACAATGAATACAAAGGCGCAGCTTGATAAATTTATCGGCAGGCTGCGTGATGATATAATCCTTGTGCTTGATGAGGCGTATTACGAGTTTGTCACGGACAAGGGTTTTCCAAATTCGCTGGATTATTTGAACAACGGCAAGAATATTGTGATACTCAGGACATTTTCCAAGATTTACGGTCTTGCAGGTTTGAGGGTCGGCTACGGCATTGCGTCTGAACGGCTCAATTTTTATATGAACAAGGTGCGCCAGCCCTTTAATGTAAACAGCCTCGCCCAGATTGCGGCAATGGCTGCGTTGGATGATGATGGGCATTTAAAAAGATCACAGCAGAATAACAGGGAAGGGCTTGCGTATCTCTTTGGAGAATTGAAGGCGATGGGTTTTGAGTGCGTGCCCACGCAGGCGAATTTCTTTTTGATAAAAGTCGGCAAAGGCAAAGAGGTTTACGATACGCTTTTAAGACAGGGCGTGATTGTCCGGCCAATGGCAAGTTACGGTCTCGGCGAATACATCCGTCTGACCGTTGGACTGCCGGATGAGAATAAGAGGTTTGTGGAAGCAATGAGAAAGGTTAAGGTTTAGGCTAAGGTTAATAGAAGCCTCAACCTCAAACCTTAACCTTAACCTGTTTTTAAACTGGAGGTTTTTATATGATTATCGTTTTAAAACCGGATGCGACCAAGGAGCAGATTGAACATATCACTGAGAAGATTAAAGGTCTTGGTCTGGCAGTGCATATATCAAAGGGAAAGGAAAGAACCATTATGGGCGTTATCGGAGACGAGTCGCTGTTGGAAGGCACTCCGCTGGAAGTCTTGCCGGGCGTGGAAAATGTAATGCCCATATTAAAACCGTATAAATTGGTCAGCAGGGAGTTTCAAAAAGAGGATACGGTAATAAACGTTCATGGGGTTAAAATCGGCGGCAGAGAGATACAGGTGATTGCCGGCCCGTGCAGCATAGAGACAAAGGAGCTTTTATTTGACGCTGCGACAAAGGTGAAAAAAGCAGGAGCGAAACTCTTACGAGGCGGCGCGTTCAAGCCGAGGACGTCTCCGTATGCGTTTCAGGGGCTTGGCGAGGAAGGGCTGAAATATCTTGCAGAGGCAAGAAAAAAGACAGGGATGCCTGTTGTTACAGAGCTTATGGATCCGCGAGATATTGACATCATCTATCAGCATACGGATATCATTCAGATAGGCGCAAGGAACATGCAGAATTTCAGACTTTTGACAGAAGTCGGTAAAACGGATAAACCTGTGCTTCTGAAAAGGGGTTTATCCGCCACAATAAAGGAGTTTTTGATGTCCGCAGAGTATATTGCGGCAGAGGGTAATCACAGGATAATACTTTGTGAAAGGGGCATAAGGACGTTTGAGACAGCGGTTCGCAATACGCTGGACTTGAGCGCAGTGCCGGTGCTTAAAGAGGAGACGCATCTCCCTGTTATTATAGACCCGAGCCACGCAGTCGGAAGATGGGATTTGGTGGCGCCACTTGCCAAGGCCGCAATTGCGGTGGGCGCTGACGGCCTTATGATAGAGGTTCACTCAGACCCTGAAAACGCCCTTTGTGACGGCGCGCAGTCTTTAAAGCCGGATAAATTCGCTGATTTGATGAAAGAACTTAAAAAGATAGCTGAGGCTGTTGGAAGGACGATGTAGATGAAGGAGTCAGGAGTCAGGAGTCAGGAGTCAGGAGAATTACACTTTAATAAGGTCGCAATAATAGGCGTTGGTCTTATCGGCGGTTCCCTTGCAATTATTTTGAGAGAAAAGGGAATTGCAAAAAACATTGTCGGCGTCGGCAGGGGGATAAAAAACCTTAAGACTGCAAAAAAACTCGGCGTTGTTAATTCATATACGCAGGATGCAAGAGAAGGCGTCCAGGATGCAGACCTTGTTGTGGTTGCCATACCTGTTGCAAGCATTACAAAGGTTATAAAAGAAGCTCTGCCTTCTCTCAAGAAAGGCGCAATAGTCACAGATGTCGGAAGCGTCAAGAAAAACATTGTTGATGAAGTAGAAAAAATCCTTCCTGATACAATCCACTTTGTTGCAGGCCATCCTATAGCAGGCACTGAGAATGCAGGCGTTGAGGCCGCCTTCCCCACGCTTTTCCAGAATAGAAGATGCATACTCACACCTGCAAAAAAAACGAATAAAGCCGCTTTGGAGAAGGTAAAAAAACTGTGGGAGATTGCAGGTTCTGAAGTAATCCTCATGGATGCCGAAAAACACGACAAGATACTTGCCGCTGTAAGTCATTTGCCGCATGTTGTTGCCTACTGCCTTGTAAACACTGTAAGCAATATCCATGTCCCCGAAGGCTTTAATCGGGGAAATGATTTCAATGCAAGTATTGTTAAATATTCAGCAGGCGGCTTTAAAGACTTTACCCGCATTGCCTCAAGCCCGCCTGAGATGTGGCGGGATATCTGCCTCTTAAACAAAGATGCCATACTTGATGTTGTCCGGAGATTTAAGGAGACGCTTATAGGGTTGGAGGAGATGATAAAAAAGAGCGACGGAGATGGTCTTCAAAAGGAATTTGAAAAGGCAAAAGAGGTGAGGGATGGGTTGAAGAGGGGATAATGCAAATTTATATGACACACAGTCGGCTTAAAGATATTTTAAAGATGATAATTCAAAGGATTTTAGATGTAGCTCAACCGAGACAGATAATTCTTTTTGGTTCGGCTGTGCGTGGGGAAATGAACGCCAACAGTGATATTGACCTGCTTATTGTTGTCCCTTCAGGAACACACCGACGTAAGACTGCACAAAAGATTTATCGGAATCTGATAGGCGTGGGCTTTGCCTCTGATATTATTGTGGTAACTGAAGATGATTTAAAAAACTACAAAGATCATCCCGGTATGGTGATCCATTCTGCCCTTGCGGAAGGGAAGGTGTTATATGCCGCGTAAATCTAAAGAATTAGGCACTGTCGGAGAGCAAAGTGATTTGATGACTGGTAAAATATAAAATAGGGAGAGAGCGCCCATTTATTAACTATATGACAAAGAAAAGAGAATTTTATAAATTATTAAACGAAGGGTTATTTAATAAATATTGTAGGGCTGCTGGTCCAATACAAGAAGTAAGCATTGTTTATAAAAAGAAGAAAGATATTCGCATATTAAACAAACGAAAAGAGTTTGATACCATCGCAGTAGATTTTATTGGCAACTTTATAGAAGAAAAAACTATATATGCTGATTTTTCTCAGCCAATACAAATAAGCACGGAATTTAATAACCTGTCAGGAACATTATTTATAGAAGATGATAATTTTAATGATTTGATTTTGGAGTTCTAAATAATGCGACAATATGAAGCAGTTATAAAAGTTATGGAAGAAAACGGGGGCTATGCAACACTGGGCTTTCTTAATCAAAATGTCTTGAAAATAGCAGGTTGCGAATGGAAGACAAAAACTCCATTTGCAAGTATTAGAAG
>Ga0209343_10007799_pt1 | contig 12559 bp, 9 predicted proteins | sample RifCSPlowO2_02_FD_184026 | JGI IMG/M metagenome (GOLD analysis project Ga0209343, IMG submission 184026) | Groundwater microbial communities from Rifle, Colorado - Rifle CSP2_plank lowO2_0.2 (SPAdes) (version 2) | ecosystem: Environmental > Aquatic > Deep subsurface > Groundwater | place: Rifle... | reverse complement strand
GGCGACTTCATCGTCGACGATAAATACGGTAGAGTCCCGCATCAACTCCTCGCGGCTGAAATTTGGCGGTTGCATACCTTTGACAGATTCGTCCATTGCAATCAATCCTTATGAAAACCTGAGCCGTACGAGCCGGAAACAAATGCACGGTTGCTGCTAAAAGCACCTACCCATGAACCTCACGTTTTTTGTAGGGTGGGCAAACAGCTTCACCGTTTGCCCACGCGGAGCATGATACGAGAAACCGCGTGGGCACAAGAGCGTGCCCACCCTACGGTTGCGGTGTATCGCCATCCTGCGGCTGGTTTACCGGCAACCACACCTTGAACGAGGCGCCCTTGCCCGCTTCGCTGTTCACCTCGATGCGCCCGTGATGCTTCTGGATGATGCCATAAGATAACGACAGCCCCAGCCCGGTTCCCTTGCCCACCGGCTTGGTGGTGAAGAACGGGTCGAATATCTTGTTGATATGTTCCGGCGCGATGCCCTTGCCGGTGTCCGCCACTTCCACCCATACTTCATCGCCTTGTTGTCCGGTGCGCAACGTGATGGTGCCGCGCTCTTCTATCGCATGTGCCGCGTTCACCAGCAGGTTCATGAATACCTGGTTCAACTGCGAGAGCAGGCATTCCACCTCCGGTATGTCGCCATATTCCTTTTTGACATCGGCCTTGTATTTGATTTCGTTGCTGGCGACATTGAGCGTGGAGTCCAATCCTTTGTGCAGGTCTGCACGATGCCATTCGTCGCCCGAATCCACCCGCGAGAAGTCCTTCAAATCCTGCACGATTTTCTTCACCCGGATAATGCCTTCCTGCGATTCGCGCATCAGCGACAGCACGTCTTCCTTCAAGAAATCCATATCCACTTTATTTTTTACCGCCTTCACCCGCGCCAGCGCGGCATCGTCCGCAACGGCGTTCTCCATCTCTTCATAGGCGGCGACCAGCCCGAACAGTTCTTTGAGGTATCCATCCAATGTGCCCAGGTTGCTGCTGACATAGCCGATGGGGTTGTTGATCTCGTGCGCCACACCGGCGGCGAGCTGGCCGACGGAAGCCATCTTGTCGGATTGCAGCAACAGGTTTTGCGTGTCGTGCAACTGATGGACAGCTTTCTCCAGCTCGCTATTGGATTTGCGCAATTCATCTTCCGCCTGTTTGCGCGCGGTGATATCGCGCACGGTGGCCTGCAACACCTGCCCGCCATTCAGCTCCATTTTCGTCAGCCATATATTGGCAAAAAACTCTGTGCCGTCGAGCCGGCAATGCATCCATTCGAACCGGTCGCTGCCATTCTTGAAGGCCGTGGCAATGTGTTCATTGGCCAGGCTCATCGAGTCCTGCCCATCGGGCTGGGCAAGGGGAGAAAACTGTGAGGGGTGCTTGTTGATAAAATCGTCCCGCGTGGGGCAGCCGAATACCCGCAGGGTTGCCTCGTTGCAGTCGAAGAAGCCCTTCTCCTTATCCAGCAGCATGATCGCATCGCTTGACGACTCATAGATGGCGCGGAATTTCGTTTCCGATTTTCGCATATCTTCTTCCGCCTGATTGCGCGCTTCAAGCATGGCGCTGAAACTTCCGGCCATTTCGTTGAAGCTGTCGCCGATCTGGCCGAGTTCATCGCGCGTACCGAGATGAACCCGCCTGCTCATGTCGCCGTCGGCGAAGGCGCGCGCGGAACGGGACAGCGACCGGACGTTGTCGATGATGGAATGGTAGATGCCGATCGCGAAATAAGTCACGGTCAGCAGCAACAGGATGGCCATGCCGATGCTGATACGCAGCGTATTTTCCGCCTTGGCGACCCGCGCCTTGAGGAGGGCTCCGGTCGCCGACAGCAGCGATTCATGCATTTGCGAGTAGCCTGTATCGATCGCCACGCTGGCGACCGCATAAAAATCTTCCGGTGAGGTGGCGAAGCGGCCGGACAGGATATCCGACTCCACGAGGTCGGTAATCCGGTACGCAGAACCGGTAATGCTTCCGGTTGCCTCCATGAGCGTATTCTGCTGTGCCGGGTTGTGGCGGATGGCTTTTCCGACGTTGACCTCGAAAGCCACGAGCGCGTCGCCGAGTTTGCCGATCACGGCGCCTATGGCTATCTTCTCCGGTTCGGTAACCCGCCTGTCCGCCAGGTTGGCGATACCGTAGGCGCGAAGCTGCGCGAGGTATTCGATCGCCTGCGGCAATTTATTGACGACGGTATCGATCAGGTAATACGAGTCGATTTCGGGATCCAGCGTCAGCGCGTATTCGTCGGCGACAGCCACCCCGAGGAGCAGCGTGTGGCCGATCAGGCGGGTATGCATGGCGAAACATTCCGCCTGCGTCAGGTCGAGCCCCTTTTCACGCAGGCGTTGCCAGTCTGCCTTGATGTTCCGCCAGCCATCGCCCGAAGCAAGGCTGGGAGGCAGTTCTGCGTCCAATTTACGGAAGGCCTCGACAACCTCCTTTTCCCTGGCGGCGCGCTTGCCCCGCATGGCCTCGATGCCGCTGAGCGCGCCTGCCGAAAGCCCCCGGTGTTGCTGCATCAACTGCACGGCTTTTGAAACCTGGCCGACCAGCACGAGGCCTTCCAGCTCCCGTTCCAGGACACCGATTTCCTTATCGAGGCTGACGTAGAGGCTATATGTCACCGTTGCGAACGCAACGACGGATATCAGCGCCAGCAGCGTGAATTTGCGGGTATAGCCCAAGCGGTTCATCAGGGCGATGGCAGGAGTAAAAAGTGTCTTCATCCCGGAAAACCCGTCAGGAACGGTTTTGCCCGTGCAAGAAATGATGGAACAAATGCCCCAATTCTTCCAGGGACTCCTCGATGGCGTGCGGCATGGATTTGGCGAACATATCGAGCAGCACCACCGCATTGACCGTCGAATCGCCCGAGGCGCCATGCCGGAGCCGCATCGCGCAATGGGTATTGACCTCGTGCAGCTTGCGGTAGATATCGTTCAGTCCGACGAGCCCGAAGTCTGCTTCCCTGCCTTCTGTTTTCAAAAAATACTGCGCGAGCATATACATGCTCGATGCGCGGTAAACGGTTTCCAGCCCGGTGGCGAAGGGCTGGTGAAAACGCGCCATCGGCTTGAAGAAACACGTATGCGGGCATCCGCTGCACGGGCTGATCAACCCCATTAAAGAGCTGACGGCCTGCTGGGCTGTCGTGTCCTTCGTGGTGGTGCGTTCGGCTGTTATCACGGAGACACGCGCTTTTTCGTAGGAAGCCAGATGCGCAAAACTGGAATTCAGGCTGACCAGTGCGAGGGCGAGAGGGCAGCATGGGGAACTCCCGGCATCCAGCGGGCAACTGGGGCATTTGTTGAAATCGAGCATGGCCCATTGGGGAATTTCGCCGGGGCGCGGGCTGATGATATCCAGCGTAACGCCATCCAGCACCAACTCATAGGAATCTTCTCCCGCATCCGGCCACCGGAAAATGTACTTGATTTTGACGGAATCCATATCCGGCATTATCACCTAATCGGAAAGCCAACGCGAGGAACACCGACACACAACGATGCCGGGGGCCTTGTGCCGATGAAGCAATGTAGGTCGGGTTAGGCGCAGTTTTTTGCGCCGTAACCCGACATTCCCGGATATTCGATAAATGTCGGGTTACGCGATGAAACCGCTAACCCGACCTACGGCTACATTACTTGCGCCCTCGCTGCCCTGCTTGACCGGTAGCCACACCCGGAAGGTAGCACCCTTGCCAACTTCGCTTTCCACTTCGATGCGCCCACGGTGTTTTTCGATGATGCCGAAGGAAAGCGACAACCCCAGCCCGGTGCCTTTACCTACCGGCTTGGTGGTGAAGAAAGGGTCAAAAATCCGCTTCAGATTTTCCGGTGCGATGCCTTTCCCGGTATCGGCAAATTCCACCCAAGCCATATTATTTTCCGCCCCGGTGCGGATCGTAATTTTTCCGCGACCACTATCGCCGATGGCATGTGAAGCATTGATCAGCATGTTCATGAAGACCTGATTGAGCTGGGAAGCCATGCACTCCACCGGCGGGATGGCGCCGTATTCCCTGACCACTTCAGCGTTGTACCTGATTTCGTTGCGGACGATATTGAGAGTGCTGTCGATACCCTTATGCAGATCGACACATTGCCACGCTGCCTGATCGACGTGGGAAAAATCCTTGAGATCCTGCACGATCTGCTTCACCCGCGCTATCCCCTCGGCGGATTCGCTGAGCAGTTCGCGGACATCCTGCCTGAGATATTCCCAATCCGCTTCCCGCTTCAGCGAGCGGATATCCTCCAGCAACAAGGGGGTGAAAAGGTCAGTCTCGGCACGCTCGTAGGCTTCCATTATTCCGATCAATTTTTCCACATGTTGTCCCAAGCTGCCCAGATTGGAATTGACGTAACCGATGGGGTTGTTGATTTCATGCGCCACCCCCGCCGCCAACTGGCCGATGGAAGCCATCTTTTCCGATTGCAGCAGTTGGTTATGCGCGGTTTCCAGTTTTTGAATAAGCGCCTTCTGTTCTTCTTTCTCGCGGTGCAACGCCTCTTCGGCGCGCTTGCGCGCGGTGATGTCGCGGAAGCTCAATATCCTTCCCACGCTGTCCACCCCGATGGGCTGCGGGAGCGAATAACGCTCGATGATCCTGCCGTCCATGCATTCCAGAATATCGTTGCTTTCCATCTCGGGATGAAGCTGCAAATGCGCTATCTTTTCCTGTAGGCTACCGGGGTCTTTCAACTGATTCAATACATGTTCCACCACCTTCTGGTGTTCCCAGAACGCCATGATCTCGTCGGGAATATTCCACATTTCCACGAAACGCTGGTTGAAACGCACGATCCTGCCTTCCCGGTTAAGCGCCAGCATACCATCGGCGGTGGATTCCAGAATGGCGCCGAGCAGCGACAACAGATGCTCCAACTGCGCCTCGGCAAGCTGCCGTTCCGCCAGGTCGGCGCGCAGCCCGGCCAACTCCTTCGACATCAGCTCCAGCGAGTGTTCCAGCCCCTGCCGGTCGGCGTCGGCAGTGGAATAAGCATCATCCACCGCCGCCAGGAACATGTCCCACCCCTGCGGAAGAGGCGCATCCTTGCGCAAAAACCGTTTAGCTTGTTGTTCCAACAGGTGGTGCATGTTCAGTTCTCCTGGAAAGTCATAAACCCAATAGTTCATTAGAGCCAACAGTCCCTTCCCCCTTGCAGGGGGAAGGTTAGGATGGCGGCCATGACACGGCGTTGCGAAGCATCCGGGGCGGGAATGACCGCCTCACACCCGCTCCCGCAAGCGGCTGGCTTCGCCAGTAACGTGTCGCGGGATGTGTGGGTTGGCTCGGAGGGAATACCACGTTTCTACCCCCTCCCTAGCCCTCCCCCTGCAAGGGGGAGGGGATATAATGTCTGTGGTAAAAATAGTCTGCTTGTGCGGGTTATCCCGTCAATATCGCCCGTGGAATATCCTGCAACCCCATTACCCGGTCGACCCCGCCCAGCTTGATCGCTTCCTTGGGCATGCCGAACACCACGCAGGTTTCCTCATCCTGCGCAACCGTCGGCGCGCCCGCATCGTGCATCTCCTTGAGGCCGTGCGCGCCGTCGTCGCCCATGCCGGTCATGATGATACCGGTGGCATTCTTGCCGGCGTATTTCGCCACCGACCGGAACAGCACGTCCACCGAGGGGCGGTGGCGGTTGACCACCGGCCCGTCCATCACTTCGACGTGGTAGTAGGCGCCGCTGCGCTTGAGCAGCATGTGCCGCCCGCCGGGCGCAATCAGCGCGAGTCCGGGGATCACCCGGTCATTATTCTGTGCCTCCCTGACTTCGATTTCGCACAGGTTGTCGAGGCGTGCGGCGAAGGAGGCGGTAAATTTTTCCGGCATGTGCTGCACGACGACGATGCCGGGGCAGACGCGCGGCAGGGCGGTGAGCACCGCTTCGAGCGCCTGCGTTCCCCCGGTGGACGTGCCGATGGCGACGATGCGCTCGGTGGTCTGGGCCATCGCCTGCGCCCCGGCGGCGGGCATGATGGCGTCGGCGGTCAGCTTGGGCTCCACTTTGTCCAACCTCACTGGAGGCATTCTCGCCGGTGCCGGTTTGAGGCGGCTGACGTTGACTTGGGATGCTTCCTTGACCGCGTTGATCAGATCGGCTGCCGAATCGCTGAGAAATTGCTTGAGGCCGATCTTCGGCTTGGTGACGATGGTCACTGCACCGGCCTCCATCGCCTGGACGGTGGTGGCCGCGCCGCGTTCGGTGAGGGTCGAGCAGATCACCACCGGCGTCGGATGTTCCGCCATGATCTTCTTCAGGAAGGTGATGCCGTCCATGCGCGGCATCTCGACATCCAGCACGATGACATCCGGCCATTCGCGGTTCATCTTATCCAGCGCGAAAATGGGGTCGGATGCCACGCCGATCACCTGAATCTGAGGGTCGTGTTCGAGAACCGCCTGCAATACTTGGCGCACCACGGCGGAATCGTCAACGATCAATACTTTAATTTTATTCATGCACAAAAACCGATCATCTAAAAAATTTCATCGTTCCCGCGCTCCGCGTGGGAACACCGTTATGGACGCTCTACGCCCCGTGCTGATGGCGCGGCGCTGGCTGCAAGATTTGTCCGCAGATTACGCAAATATGTAGGTTGGGTTAGCAGTTTCACCGCGTAACCCAACAGCCTTTTTAATGATGTTGGGTTACGCGAAAAGCCGCTAACCCAACCTACCTGCTGCGCGGGAATGACACCGTTTTATGTAATGAATTTTCCGGGCTAAATCTTTTCATGTTTGATCCGCACATCACCGTCACACAGATCGAAGATGATGCTGCGGTGGCCGCTGCCGCCCACATGCTCGGCATGAATGTTGAAACCGCCTGCTTCCAGCAGTAGCCGCGCCGCTTCGATATTGCTTCCAGCGACATTGAAAGCCCTTTCCGCAAGGGGTTGCCGGAACATGTTGCCGCCGCCGAACAGCTTGACCTGATATTCGACGGGGCGGGTATGGCGCTTGACGATTTCGCGCAGGAGCAGTTCGATCGCCTCGTCGGCATAGCGCCCATCGAGTTTAGGGTTGCCCGGTTTATTGCCTCGGCATGGCAGCATGGAATGGCTCATGCCGCCGATGCGCAACCGCGGATGCCACACCGTAATCGAGACACATGAGCCCAGCACGGTATGGATGCGGGTATTTTTGCCGCCAAAATGGAAGTCCCCCGGCAGGAGATAAATTTCGGTCGGCTCGGCAGTCTGTAATAGGGCTTGGCTCATGGCTTGCGGTAGATGGACGGCGCCAGCGGATGCAGCGTGTCAACCACGCCGTTCAGGCTTTCCGAATGCCCGATCAGCAAATGGCCTTCCTGCTTGAGCAAGGGCAGCATGCGCTGCACGATCTGGCGCTTGGTTTCCTGATCGAAATAAATCATCACGTTGCGCAGGAAAATGACATCGAACCCGCCCAGTCCCGGTAACGGTTGGTTCAGATTGACCTGCATGAAATTCACCCGGTCGCGCAGTGTCTTATTCACCAGCAGGGTGTTGTCCTGTGAAGCAACCCCTTTCAGGCAATAGCGGTACAGGTGTTCGCGCGAAATGCCCTCGGTGCGATCCATCGGATAATGCCCGCTGCGCGCCTTTCCCAGCACCCGCGTGCTGATGTCCGAGGCCACGACTTCCCACGGGCTGTCACCGAGATGGTCGGCGAGCACCATGGCGATGCTGTAGGGTTCCTCGCCGCTGGAGCAGGCCGCGCTCCACACCCGGAAAGGGTTGCCGGGTTTGTGTTTGGCCAGAATCTGGGTGCGCAAAAAATCGAAATGTTTGGGTTCGCGGAAGAAATAGGTCTCGTTGGTGGTCAGCAAGTCCACCGCCACCTGCAGTTCGGTCGAATTGTGGCTGGCGGTGAGCAGCTTGAAGTAATCGCCATAGCTGTCGAGGTTATATTGAACCAGGCGCTTTGCCAGCCGCCCGCTCACCAGCGCTTTTTTCGCTGACGACAGGTTGATACCGGCAAGCTGGTATATCAGCTTCTGGAACAAGCTGAACTCCTGGTCGTCGATAGCGGTCACGGCCATTGTTATCCCCTAAGCCGGGCGAGCCGGAACCAACAATGGTTGCATCGTTCCCACGGTCTCCGTGGGAACGCCTATGTGGTGGACGCTCTGCGTCCCGTGCCGCAGGAGCGGCACAAACTGCATTCCCACGCTGGAGCGTGGGAACGATAGCCAACCTACGCACCTGAATTCCTGGTCGTTGATAGCGGCATTCATTGCTATTCCCTGATACCGGAGCCCACATCCAGTGCGGCAAACCAGTCGATGAAGCGCTTCACGTCCTCGCCCCGGTAGATTGCGCCATGCTGCGGGCAGAGCATATCGATGTCGAGGCGGCTGACGCGCTCGCACCAGTTCAATTTGGCCGCGTTCGAACCCATCCAGCGGCGATGAAAATCACGGGCATGGCGGATGTGGCGGTCAAAATTCTCCACGAACAGGTCATCCTCGCCGGGTGGCAACAATGCCGCGCCGATGTCGCCGGAAAACAGGATTTTGGCCTTGCGGTCATAGAGGTTGAAGTTCCCCGAGGAATGCAGGTAATGCGCCGGTATCGCCTCCAGCGCCAGATTGCCGAGCGCTATGCTCATGCCTTCGTCTGGGATGGCGATAAAAGTCTCCGCCGCACCGCCAAAATGCGGAATGAACGAACTCCACAGCCAGCTCAGATAACACTTGAGTTCGGGGTTGAAGTCCAGCCACAACGCCAACGAGGAAATCACATCCGGATCCTGGTGCGAAGCGAACAGGTGGCGGATGGAATAGGGGTCGATTTCGGCGCTGATGGCGGAAAACACGGCGGAAAATATTTCCATGCCGCCGGGATCGGCAAGCAAAGCCTCGCTGCCGTTAACCACCAGATATTCGTTGGTATCGATCAGGAAATCCGGTTTTTCCGGATCGCGTGTCACCGCCGCCCACTTGTGGGAGCCATCTTCATAAATATATTCAAGTTTTTTCATTATTCCGCCTTTTTTGTAGGTTGGGTTAGCGGCTTTATCGCGTAACCCAACAAACCCAATCTTCAACACCGATTTTTGTTGGGTTACGGCGCAAAAAACCGCGCCTGATGAAACATCTAGCCATTCGACTAGGCTGGCAAAAAACGCCAACCAAGTCGCTGGTTATAACCCAACCTACACATCTTTTTTCAGCGTCATTCCGCCAATTGCGAGCGCAACAGTTTCAAAGTGGAAAAAATCTCGTTCACCGTTTCCTCGATCTGGTTTGCCACCTGCTTCAAGGTAACACTCATATCGCCGCCGTAAACCGCTTCGATCTTGGCGCTGCGCGACAAGGAGCCGCCTGCTTCACACAGTTGCAGGACACGGTTGAGTTGAATCCGGAGCTTGCTCCAATCCCGCTCGATCTCTTCTCCTGTTTTGTGCATACGCTCATCCATGCGCGCGAGCACCGGCTCCATCAATTCCCGCATCGGATGCTTTTGCGCATGGATATTGAGCAGATGGCGCCGTTCGTGTTGGTGTTTCCGCATCGCGGCGGCATCCCTAATCAACCCGAAAATCAGCGCACCCAGGCCGGTCATCGCGCCTTCCAGCTTGTGGCTGAACACCCGCAACTCCGACGACACCACCGCGAACCCGCGCGACCTTTCGCCCGAGCGTTTGGCGATCAACATGGCATTGAGAGCAACCAGATTGACGCCGGACGAAATCCGGATCACCTTTTTGATGTCCTCGTTGGCCTTCACCACGCGGCACAGGTCGCTGGCCTCGCTGGCGGCATTGTCACTGGTTTCTTCCATTTCATTCTTCCTCGTTCAATTCATGTAGGTTGGGTTAGGCGCGGATTTTTGCGCCGTAACCCAACAAACACAATCATTACACAAGCCAAAGAGCTTTTGGCCATGCACCCAAATACCGATGTTGAAAATTGGGTTTGTTGGGTTACGCGATAAAGCCGCTAACCCAACCTACACATCTGATTTCTTCCATACCATTCTTCCTCGTTCAAACCGGCGCAAGCACTTCCGGCTCTGCGCCACCCGCTTGCGCCAGCATCGCCATTTCGTCGATCGAGAGCACATGGTTGACGGCGAGGATGATGACAAATTTGCCGTTGATCTTGCCCATGCCGCGGATGAAGTCGGCGCGGATTTTGGCGCCGAAGGAAGGCGCCTGCTCGACCTCGGTGCGGGGAATTTCCAGTACCTCGCTGACGCTATCCACCACCACGCCGACATCCTGCTTTTCATCCCCGGTCTCGATTTCAATAATCACGATGCAGGTGCGCTTGGTAACCGGAGCCGCTTTCCTGCCGAAGCGCACGGAAAGATCCACTACCGGCACCACGCTGCCGCGCAGGTTGATCACGCCGCAAATGAATGCGGGCATCATCGGCACTGTGGTGAGGCTGCCGTATTCAATGATTTCCTTGATATTGAGGATGGGGATGGCAAACATCTCCCCGCTCAGGAGAAAAGTCAGATATTGGTTCTGCTCTTCCCCTGCGCCTGCGGCTTCGGCCCGCTGCTCCGCCCTTACAATTTCACCCATGGCAGCCTCCTAAAAGTGGACGAAATCTTGTTCGTCCGGCACACCTTCAGGCGCTTTCCGCACGGTCTTGTCGGGCGCTGCCATGTGTTTTATGGAAGCCGGGTTGCCAACTTGCCGCGCCGTGGCGGCGCTGCCGCCAAGCGTGAAGAACGCCATCAGTTGCTGCAACTTCTCGGCCTGCCCGCTCATTTCTTCCGAAGTGGCTGCCAGTTCTTCCGAGGCGGAAGCGCTCTGCTGCGTGGTCTGGTTGAGCTGGTTCATCGCGCCATTGATCTGGCCGATGCCGGAGGACTGCTCGTCCGAAGCGGCGGTGATCTCCTGCACCAAATCAGAAGTTTTATTGATCGACGGAACCATCTCGCCCAACAGTTTTCCGGCTCGTTCCGCCAACTCCACGCTGGATCCGGCCACTTCGGAAATCTCCTGCGCCGCCACCTGACTGCGCTCCGCCAGCTTGCGCACTTCCGCCGCCACCACCGCAAAACCCTTGCCGTGCTCGCCGGCGCGTGCCGCCTCGATTGCGGCATTGAGCGCAAGCAGATTGGTCTGATAGGCGATATCGTCGATGATGCCGATCTTGTCGGCGATCTGCTTCATTGCCGCGACCGTGGACTTTACCGCTGCGCCGCCTTCGGTCGCCTGCTTGGCGGCTTTGGATGCCATGCCGTCTGTCACCTTGGCGTTTTCCGCGTTCTGGTTGACCGATGCCGACATCTGTTCGATCGAAGCGCTGGTTTCTTCAACGCTGGCCGCCTGCTCGCTCGCTCCCTGGCTCAGGCTTTGCGCCGTCGCGCTGATTTCCTCGGAAGCGCTGGACAAGGAATCCGCCGCCGCACGCACGTCGGTAATCGTGCTGGCAAGCTTTTCCACCGTGCTGTTGGTTGCATCCTTGAGCCGCTTGAACATGCCCTGATATTCGCGCTCCATGGTATGCGTCAGATCGCCTTGTGAAATGCTTTCGATCACCTTCACCGCTTCGGTTAGCACCTCCTCGGATGTTCCGGTGAGGCCGTTGATCCCCTCGCCCAGCACTTTCATGAAGCCATCTTTGCCTTCCATGTTAATGCGTTGCGACAAGTTGCCGGCTATCGCCCACTGCACAATCCCCTGTATTTCGTCCTCGATCTTCACTTCCTCGGTCGCGTCGATCCATTCCACCGAAGCGCCCAGGCGCTGCCCCGCCGTGTTAATCACCGGGTTGGCGGACAGGCGGAAAGTGCGGCCGCCAATTTTGACGGTCGCCTTGTAAGTGGTGGTAAAGGTCTTCAGCATTTGCCGCTGATGCTCAGGTTTTTTATGGAAGCCGTCGATATTGGTGCCCAGCAGCGTGTCGGCATTGAAATTCGGCAAATCTTTCTTGATGTCGGCCTCGGCATTTTTCAACATCGCCTGAACCGATTTATTGATGTAAATAATATTGAGATTATTGTCGGCGATCATGATGCCGGTGGAAGCGTTGTCGAGCGCGTTGGTGATGCGCAGCGACTCATCGGCGCGCCGCCTGGCATCGTTGACATCGAAGCCCAGCTTGATCTGCATCGACCGGAGCGCATTCAGAACCTTGCCGATTTCATCATCGTTCGCCACGTCGATTCTGTTGTTGTAGTCGCCTTGGGAAAGTTTGTCGAAATAACCGATTGCGGCATTCAGCGGAACGGTGATGGCGCGGATCATCGCAATACCCAGCCACAAGGCCAGCGCAATACCCGCCGCAAGGAGCCCGATGGTGATGTTGCGGGTCGTGTCATAGCGTGACTGTGCTGCCTCATATTCCAGCTTGGCATCATCGAGCTGCATTTGCATCAGCTTCTTGATACCTGCGCCAACCGGTTCGTAGAGGGGGCGAACCCTGTCCACAATCAGATTGTTGGCCAATTTGATGTCGTTGGCGCGCAACGCTGTAATGGCCGGTTTCAATCCTTCCTGCACAAAGCGCTTTCTGTCCTCGGCAAACTTGTCGGCCAGGATTTTGTCTTGCGCCGACAAATGGCTGTTGGCTGTGTACGCTTCC
>Ga0209343_10007795_pt1 | contig 12563 bp, 15 predicted proteins | sample RifCSPlowO2_02_FD_184026 | JGI IMG/M metagenome (GOLD analysis project Ga0209343, IMG submission 184026) | Groundwater microbial communities from Rifle, Colorado - Rifle CSP2_plank lowO2_0.2 (SPAdes) (version 2) | ecosystem: Environmental > Aquatic > Deep subsurface > Groundwater | place... | reverse complement strand
GGGCCTCAGGCGGCAGAGGCGGCGACCAACCCGGCCCGAACGGAAGCCGCCGCCCGGCCCCCCGGCGACTGGCCGCTGGGCCGCGCCATCGCGCAATTGCAGGGCATTTACATCCTGGCGGAAAACACCCAGGGGCTGGTGATTGTGGACATGCATGCCGCGCACGAACGCATTGTTTACGAGCGCCTGAAAAGCCAGATGGACACGGCCGCGAGCATCGCCAGCCAGCCGCTGCTGATTCCCGCCACCTTTGCCGCCACGCCGCAGGAGGTGGCCACTGCGGAAGCCAGTACCGAGACACTGAAAGCACTGGGCCTGGAGATCACGCCTTTTTCGCCGCGCACGCTGGCCGTGCGCGCCGTGCCGACCAGCCTGGCGCAGGGTGATGCAGTGGAGCTGGCGCGCAGCGTGCTGGCCGAACTCGGCACCCACGAGGCCAGCACCGTGATCCAGCGCGCGCAAAACGAATTGCTCTCCACCATGGCCTGCCACGGCGCCGTGCGCGCCAACCGCAAACTCACCATCGACGAGATGAACGGCCTGCTGCGCCAGATGGAAGCCACCGAACGCTCCGACCAGTGCAACCATGGCCGGCCCACCTGGCGGCAAGTCACCATCAAGGAACTGGACAGCCTGTTTTTGCGCGGGCGTTAGCGAGCAGCTTCCGCGGCGATATGCGCGGCGAAAGAGCGCACGAAGGTCTTGAGGCCCGTCATTTCTGAAAATTCGGAGTACACACCTGTCTTGACAGCGCTACGGGGAGACGCAATCACTGACGCACTGGTGTAAAGCTGCTCAAGAACAAGCCGCTGACAGAGAATATCGTAGCGCTGCAGGTACGACGCATCCTGGAACTCCGGAAACACTGGAAAATGCGCCGATCTGTCTTTCACCGATGATCGCGAGCGCGGAGCGTCTTCAACGACCATCAGCCAGCCGACAATCGTGGGCCGTGCCGATGGCTTCTTCTGCGCGGTTGTTGAAGTTGTTGCCAAATGAGGGGCCAATTTGACTCTTGAGTTCAACGGCCGCGACCAAATGGCCTTTATGGGTTACAACCAAGTCCCACAGCTTGGTCGGGCGGAAAAAACCCGGCAATGTCACAAGCGCCCGGCTCTGATGAACGTCCGCATGACCCAAGCCATTGGCCTTCACCATATCTCGAATCAGAACAATAAATCCATCCAGATTTTTGCCTCCCGTGACCCCCGAGCGTTCGCCTTGATCGATCTTCCCCACCTCGATCTGTTTGTTCCTGGCCTTCTCCCGATTCCTCCAGAACGCCTTCACGGCGTCCTTTGTCTTCTTCTCGTAATTCACCTGAAGCAGGGCGGCTGGGATGAGCTCTTGACGAACGTAGGGGGGATTTCCCACGACGAAATCAAAGCTGCCCGGCAACTGCGCCAGCAGGAAGTCGCCATGAATCAGCCACGCATCTTTCGGACGCTTCGTAACCAACCAGGTCGAGAATGAAATCCACCACCTCGCGTCGGGTGAAGATAGCGCCCCTTTCGTCCACACCTGAAGCATGAGCCAGACCATGCACGGCTTCGGTGATCTGGCAAAACCCTGGCAATGCGGGTTGATCAAAAAGAAGGGGCTGGAAAAGAGTAGGCAGCATGGGCGTTAGGCAGCATTAACTCCCTTCGCCGCAGGCATCAGCAGCACAGCCAACTGCCGCGCCACGTTTTTCCCGGCCAGCCTGAGTGTACCCGCGCGGCATGTCGGCGCCGAGCAGACCATCAGCACGCACTGGTCCGGCAGGCGTGTCAAATACCAGACCGAGGGAGAGGCCCAAATCAGAAGCTCGGAACACTGCGTTGAAACCATGAGAGACAAATTCTGGTCAACGCGGTCGACCAGGTGCGCCGCGCTGGCTGCCGAAACATCGCCCCGAAGGCATCCCGTCGCCACCAACACCAGTCCCTCGCGGGTTGCGAGAACAGCCCCTTCGACCTGCGGGCAGTCCACACTTAACCGCCCCAGCGCCGCCAAAAAACCATCCTGCGCCATCAGGCGGGCTCAGGACAGTAGCCCAGCGGGCCGCACGCCCGCAACAGCCGGCGGGCCATGCGAACCCAGGAGGGATGAGAGAGATCGACGCGGGTGTCGGCACAAAACACCACGCGCTCCCGCGCAAAAAACAGGGTCAGCACTTGTGCCGCGTTCCCCGCCTCGCCGCCAACGGCATGCCCGCTGGCAATCGCGTCGGCTTCTTCAACCGACCAACCGCTGGCGGCAATGCAAAGTCCGTCGCTGGTGGCAAGCAGGGTACGTTGTCCGGCTTCGGCCAGCGTCTGCAGGTCGTCGTCCAGGCCTGCCAGCGCATCGCCACCGGATTCATCCCGAAGGGGCCTGCCGGTGTCGACCTGGACCCCTTGAGAACGATTCAGGACAAACAGAACCTTGGCCAGCTCCGCCATCGACCAGGACATGCCGACGCAAATCGCTCGCAAATTCACCGGCCGGAGGCAATCCATGGACAGCAGGCGTTCAATCACATCGCGCTCCGGGCTTCGGCCCGGTTGCCCCAGCCAGGTCAAGGCACCGAACGGCGTGACGTCGATGAAACGGACCGGTTCAGGCGATTGCATCAACTGCGCTGTCGCTGGAAGCGATCATCTGCGGACCGTGTGAGGCGCAATGCATGCAACTGATATGCCCCAGACGAACGTGGTATTGCACCTCTGTCCCGGCGTCGATCACGGCCCCGCAGTGGTCGCACAGTGTGCCTGCGGACAGCGTTTCCGTGGCATAACCGTCAAGCGGCTGGTCCACCCCGTTCACCTGACGGGGCCATGCCGCGGACTTCACGATATCGCGCCGGTAATGCAGCTCCATGCGCGTCCAGCGCGCGATCTGCGGCGCAGTCAGGCCGTGCTTTTCCAGTGTGCGGACCATGATCGCTTGCCGGTAGTCGAAAAGTTCATTGGAAATCACCATCCAGTGGTGCGCGTTGCGCGGCCGGTCGCCGAAATAAACGCGTTCTCCCGTCATCAACTGCTTAAGAAACGAATATTGTTTGTCGACAGAGCGATCCATCGTCACCTTCTGGAAAAACGGGGCCAGCACCGGGTCCTCGTAAACCTGGCGGTAGAAATCCTCGAGCACGGCCCTGACGGTGGCTCCGCTCCCCAGCGCCGTCCAGAGCCCGGGGTCCGCCGCAGGCGGTTCCGATTCCACCGGCACGTCGGCTTTCCCGGCCAGGCCGTCACCCCCACCGCCGCCAACAGGACCGCGCACTTCGAACGCGTGCCCAAAGACCTCCGGAGCATCCAGCCAGGCCGGAAAAGTGCCGCCGGGCGGGCAGTGCATCAGCGCGTCCACGGTGTTGATTTCGGGGCGCGTCGCCGTGACCTCGATCCATGGCGCAGGCTCTGCGTCGGTCACCAATACCAGGTGCTGGCCCGGCTGGCAGGTGAGCAGGCGCGTGGTTTCGAATTGAATGAATCTGAATGCCTCGCCGGCCCCGGCAGATGTCAGCAACACGCACGATGTCACCATATCGGCCTGGTTGGGACGCGTCAGCGTCAGCGGCATCGTTGGGCGACACTGACACGCCAGCAGATACCCGAGGCGGCGCAGTGCAAGTGGCAGCCCGCGCTGCGCCTCTTTTGGCACCACGCCTTGCGTGCAACGAAGCAGACAGGTGTGGCAGCTCCCCGCACGGCATGAAAACGGCACCTCGATGGCGCTACGCAGACAGGCGTCCAGAACGCTTTCGTTCGTGCGCACCGTCAACTCGACGCCATCGAGCCGAACATGGCCATTTTCAATCATGACGCAGGCCCTCCCCCGCCAAGGGCTGCCAGCGCAGCGGCGGTCGCCCGGGTGTCCAGAATGAGTTTTCCAAGATTCCTGGTAGGGTCGGCCGCGACCGCCAACACCCCCCTCTTGCCGGCCCGCGTGAGAAGCACGGGACCGTGCTCCCCATCGAGAATGATCTGGCGCAACACGCCGCGCTCGACCTCCTTGGCTGCGCGCGTGGACAGGGCCAGCAGCGAAGCGCACATGGCGCCGAAGCGATCCGCGTCAACACCCGCGGCAAGCACCGCCGCGACCACCAATCCGTCGTACGACACCAATGCGCAAGATCTTACGCAGTCTGAAGCGCCCTGCAGGGTTCGCAATTGACCACGAACATTGTGTGCGAACTGTTCCGTTGCAGACCTCTGGGGATTCATCGTCATGACATGGGTTCCTCGAACTGCGCCGCGGGTATCGCGGCGCAGGTATTTCAATCAGGATCGCAGACTGCGCTCAATCAAAACGAGGCTTCAATTTCAACCATGACGGACCGGGCTTTGGTAAGCACCATGCCAAGGTTGGCGCCCTTGCGGCAAACGAAAGTCGCCACCTGTTCCTGCTTCTTGCCGCGCAGGAAAACGTGGATCAGGTTGTCGCTGTTGACAATGATTTCCTGAAAATAGTGCTGCCCGTTCTCGGGAACGCCACGGGCCGACCTGAACAGTTTTTCAATTGCTTGCACGCTAGGACCCTGAAACAGGTCGGAGGTCGCGGCCGCCAGCAGTTCGATGACCTGGCTCGGATGGGAGTCGACCGACTTGATACCCAACAGCATGCCGGACGAAAGATCCACATACCCCGCCGCCACACACTCGGGTATAGCCGTCACGGCTTTCTGAAGCGCATTGTCTAAGCTCATTGAAAATTTCCTTTGTAGTTAGTGTTTGACGTTGTTTAAGAATTGATGACAAGCCCCGCGACGTCTCGCACGGGGCTCGGGTCGTCAACAGAATCCGGGATGGATCCCGCGTTTGCAACGACCAGTGCAAACTTCTCAAGAAACTTCACCTGCGCGTCGGACTGAACCCAACCCGCGTGGATGCGACGCACATCCTCCAGCGCCTTGGGCGCACCGATAGACCCAGCACCGCGCCACAGCCAGTAGGCGGCGAGCACGGTGCCGGTGCGCCCCAACCCGGCACGGCAATGCACCGCAACCACCTCGCCCCGCGTGATGAAACCGTCAATCTGTCGGCACAGGTCAACGCCCTGCGACAGCGTCGGGGGTGCCATATCCGGCATCGGACTGAACGTGCATGCGATTCCAAACTCGCCCGCAAGCGCTGTGTCGAAAGGCGCCTCCGTCAACGTGATGAGGCGAGTGATGCCAACTGATCGCAAGGCTTCCAGGTCATAGCGAACGTCATGAATCACACCGGGCCAGGGGGTTCCCGCGAGGTGGCCAGGCAGCAGCCACAAAAAACCACGCGGCCCGTACGCTGCGCTACGGGGATACGTCGCTGCCGGTGTGACAGCGCCCGGTGGGCTGCTTCGAGACATCGGCTCGGCCGAAGGGGGCACCGGTTCCGCCATCAACGCTGCGCCATCGAATTCGGGACAGGAGCCGGTACGCAGAATTGCTTTTGCGCAGTCGCTGCGGGGGGCAGAAAAGAAGGACGCCACGTCTGCCGCCTCTTCAACCACCCCGTTGGCCAGCAGCACGACCTGCCCGGCCAGCCGCCTGGCTTGCGCCAGATGATGCAGTACGACAAGGACGGCGCGCTCGGCGGACAACTGCTCCAGAAGCCCGAGCACCGACTCGGCATCGGCCGCTCTGAGTTCGGTGGTGGGTTCATCCACCATCAAAAGCTGGGGATCAGCCATCATCATGCGAAGCAGGGAAATCACTTTCTGCTCGCCGGGACTGCGCTCGATCACCTTCTGGGACAGGGCGTCCAGCAACCGGGTCTGACCATAGCGGGCGAGCATGTCGGCCACCATGTCAAGCTGCATCTGCTGCGTCAGCGATGAACGGCCTGGCAGTTCACACACCAGGTTTTCGAGAACGCTGGACACCAGCAGCCTGGAATGCTGCATCATCAGTGCGGGGTGGTGCTCCACCGTACAGGCCTGCTCGCGGTAGCGCGCCGCGCCCCAGGTACGCAGCGCCGGGCTGGCGTGGTTGCATGCCGCCAAGGTGCGAAGCAGTGTGGACTTCCCGGTTCCGGAAGGCCCCAGAAGAACCGTGCAGCCCTTTGCCGGCACGGAAAAACTGACCGAGCGCAGCACCATGCGGTCACCAAACGCCACGCCAAAGTCCGCCAGATCGAGAATACCGGGCTCAAGCATGAAGGCTTTTGTTCGAAGAGCCCCGAGCGGGGAAGCGCTCATTCATGTCCAGCATGGAGGTCAACGCCAACAGCAGCGTTTTCACGTCGTGGAGGCTGCGGGCATCGGCCTCCAGCACGGGCACCGCCTGCCGGCGGCCGATCAAAGTGGTTTCCCCGAGATAGTTGCGATAGGCATCGAGGTTGAGCGGCCCGCCCATGTCAGCATGGGTCACGCCGATGACGAGGGGAAGCACCCTGCTCGCCATGCGCGTGGTCAATTGTTCCATGTAATGCGCGAGATCCTCCACGGGAGTCGGGCGGCTGTGATCGATGAGCAGCACGACCCCCTTGGATTGCTCCAAAAGGATGTCCCACATAAAGTCGAACCGGTCCTGCCCGGGCGCCCCATAGAGGCGCACTTTGTCATGCGCGCCAAGCTGCATGACGCCCATGTCCATGGCGACTGTCGTGTTTTGCTTGAGAAGCGCCGTCTCGTCCGTCGCGCCGGCTTCGGTGTCAACCACCTCAATATCACTGATGGTCCGTATGGCCTGCGTCTTGCCCGCCCCGACCGACCCGACAAAAAGAATTGCCCACTCCATATGCACGCCTCTCAATGACCGACGAGTCGGCGCCACAGCTTGCCGACCAGTGAGCCGGTGGGCGGGGCCACGAAAACGCCTTGCGAATCCGCGCCGCCGCGAGAGTCTTCCCCGGAGTCTGGAGAGGCCACCGGCTGCGGGCTCGCCACACCTCCGGACACTTTGACATGACCAAAGCCCTGCAGAACTTCCAGCAAGGCGCAAACCTGGGTTGGATCGGCATCGAGCACCCGGGGAATCAGAAACCCGACGGCAGGTTTGCGCCACAAGAGCGCGCAGATTTGCGTCACCGGCGCCACCAGATCAAGAGGCAGTCTGGTGAGGTTGGGCCACGACCGCAGCCGGATCAAGTCGTTGGCATCCAACCCGGAGGTCTGATTCCACAATGCACTTTGGTAAGCCGCACGCCACTGCAGCTCCATCAGCGGCAACGCGCCGGATGGCGGCATGTCCCACGGTACCGACTTGATGCTGATCTGTTCCGGATGGGACTGATAGGCCGCATCCCAGTTCTGAATGTCCGTCACATAGCAGTGCTGCTGCGGATAGACCGAGACACTGCCGCAGCCCTCAATCTGAAACAGCGTCGGGGCGCCTCGACTCACGGCATGACTAAGTACATTCGTAAACGGTGATCGTATTTTCATCATTCTCCGTTCAGTCCAATCGCTCGCGCACCAAGTGCATGAATCCCAACGCCATCCAAATTCGTTAGCATTAAACTACCGAACATTTTTTGATCCATCTCAAATTTGATTAAGTTGGTGTGTCAATTTGTTTCTTGATTTAACAACAAAAGACCTATGTTGCGTACCTCATCAGCGGTCGCTTCACAACGAAAAGAACGCAAGTGTGATCAATCAAGCGTTTTGGTGAAATTGGAACAACCCACTCACTCGATTCGTCGTCGGCGAGCAACGTCACAATAGACAGCATCAGCGCCAGCACGCCATAGCCTTCGTCAAAACTGACGGATTGGTCACATTTTCGGCTCGGTAGGGGAATGCCGAAGTGAATCAATACAACAACCATCACAAAATGTGACGCCCTGATGGCACGTTCATGTGCTTTCAGTTGAGCTTGGTGGCGCGCTGCTTGTATCAAGCCATCGATCACGAAACACGAGCTATTTCGATTGCGATGGAAAAGGACCGATGAGCGTCTCCCACAAGAAAACGGGCCAGGCCGGTCGCCCCGTCTGTCTGGACTGTGCAACCCGTTCCAACTGCATCGTGGGAACACTGGCGCCCACAGCCCTTGCGGCTGTTTCACCCTTGATTCGTGAAAGCGCATTCCGCAAGGGCGCCGAACTTTCTTCTCAAGGAGAAGTGGCGACCATTCTGAAGATCGTCAAGGTGGGAACCCTGTTTGCTTACCGCACCGGCAAAGACGGTCGCCGCCGCCCGATTGAAATCACCGGCCGCGGATCGGTACTTGGAATGTACGGTTACTTTGGGCAGCCCAATCAGGTGTCCGGGGTGGCGGTATCCGCGGGCCGGGTCTGTGAGCTCTCCATTCGGCATCTTGAAGAAAAAACCAATTGGGCCCGCGCGCTTCGCGCGCAGTTGATCTCCAACAACATACTTGCCTCCGGACTGAGCGCCGACTGGTCGGCCGTCATGCGCCTGCGCACTTTGGTCAAGCAGCTCGCCTATACCCTGCTTCTCCTGAGCGAAGTCCAGGCAAGCCACGTCGTCCAGTTGCCAACGCACACCGCTTTGGCCGAACTCCTGGGAACTACCCGCGAATCCATCGTGCGCGGGCTGATGGTGCTGGAAGGCGAGCGCTGCGTGGCCAAACTGGAACGGAAGAAGTGTCATGTGTATAGCAAACGCTTGCTGGAATGGCTGGGCAGCGCTTGACTGAACCGGTGTAACAGCCAGGCCGCGCTGTCGGTGAATCCGATCAGACCGAAATAAGCGGACGGCGGGGTCCGGGGCCGTCGCGTCCGCCTTGGCCCTGCCGATCTGCTACGCTTGGGCCAGTGCCTGCTACACCACCCGTTGCCCTCCCTGTGACTGCCGCCCCTTCTGCCATGTCGCCAACGCTGGTGGTGCTGATTCTGTCCCTGCTGCTCGGCATTCAGCCCATCACCACCGACCTCTACCTGCCGGCCCTGCCCGCGCTCACCGAGGGTTTTGACGCCCCTCCGGCACAGGCCCAGCTCACGCTCAGCGCGCTGCTGCTGGCTTTTGGTGTCTCGCAACTGTTCTGGGGGCCGCTGTCGGATCGTTTTGGGCGCAGGCCCATCTTGCTCTGGGGCCTGGTCGCGTATGCCGTGGCGGCCATAGGCAGCGCGCTGGCGCCGTCAATGGTGCTGCTGATTGCCTGGCGCGTCGTGCAGGGCGCGGCCATGGGTGCTGCCGTGATGTGCGCGCGCGCCATCGTGCGCGACCTGTACACGCCGCTGGCCGGCGCCCGCGCGATGTCCAAAGGCCTGAGCGGCCTGGGTGTGATCGCCTGCCTCAGCGCGCCGCTGGGCGGCTTGCTGTCGGACCTCTTCAACTGGCGCGCAGCGCTGCTGGCGCTGGCCGTGTTTGGCGCGGCCGCGCTGGCCATCATTGCACTGCGTTTTGAAGAAACCCTGGCGCAAAAAAATCCGCGGGCGCTCCAGGCCCGCATACTGGCCCAGACCTGGTGGACGATTGTCCGCAACCCCACCTTTGTTGCGTTCTCGGCCCTGTCAATCGCCTCGTATGGCGGACTGTTCACTTTTCTGGCCTCCTCGTCCTTTGTCTTCATCCAGGTGCTGGGTCTGAGCAAAACCCAGTACGGCCTGGTGATGTTCTCGATGTCCTTCGTCTACGTGATCGGCACCTTTTTGTGCCGACGGCTGCTGCCGCGTTTTGGTGTGCGCCGTTCGGTGGCGATGGCGGCCGTGCTGACGCTGGCCGGCGGCACGCTGATGGCCGGGCTGGCATGGGCCGGTGTGCATACGGTGCGGGCCATGCTGCTGCCCTTTTTCCTCTTTATTCTGGCTCATGGCGTCCACCAGCCCTGCGGCCAAAGCGGCGCCATCGGCCCCTTTCCCGGTTCGGCCGGCGCGGCCTCGGCGCTCAATGGTTTTTTGATAATGCTGGCCGCCTTTGCGATGGGCGGCTGGCTCGGCGCCCACATGGACGGCACGGTGTTTCCGCTGGCCTACGGCGTGTTTTTCTGGAGCGTCTGCATTTCTGTGATCGCCTGGACGCTGGTGCAGAAACATGGCGAGCCGACTTTGCCGTCCGCGCCCAAACGGCCATGAAGCCGCTGCGCTGGATTGGACTGGCCGGGCCTACCGCGTCCGGCAAAACCGCGGCGGCACTGGCCATCGCCGAACGGCACCCGGTGGAGATCATCAGCGTCGATTCGGCCCTGGTCTACCGCGGCATGGACATCGGCACAGCCAAACCCGCATCGGCCGAGCTGGCCGCGGTGCCGCACCACCTGATCGACATTCGCGATCCGCTGCAGGCCTACAGCGCGGCCGAGTTCGCCCGGGATGCGCAGGGCCTGATCGCCGACATCAGCGCGCGCGGCAAGCTGCCGCTGCTGGTGGGCGGCACCATGCTTTATTTCAAGGCTTTGCTGAACGGTCTGGACGACATGCCCCCCGCCGACCCGGCCATACGCACTGCGCTTGAAGCGCAGGCCCTGGACAAGGGCTGGCCCGCGCTGCATGCCGAACTGGCCGCCGTCGATGCGGTCACGGCGGCGCGGCTGGCGCCCAATGACTCGCAGCGCATTTCCCGCGCGCTTGAAGTGTTCCGGGTCTCGGGCCGGCCACTGTCGTTTTTTCATCAGCAAAACGCTGGCAAAAAGATAGCTGGCCACGCCCATTCGACAGGGTTCAACATCCTGATTTCCCTTGAACCTCAGAACCGTGCCTGGCTCCATGAAAGGATCGCCCGGCGTTTTGACATGATGCTGGCGGCCGGTTTTATCGACGAGGTGCTGGCCCTGCGCGCACGCGGTGACCTGCACCCCGACCTGCCCTCCATGCGCTGTGTCGGTTACCGCCAGGCCTGGGAAGCGCTTGACGGTGACTGGCCCATGGCGCAGTTGCGCGACAAAGGCATTTTCGCGACGCGCCAGCTCGCCAAGCGCCAGCTCACCTGGCTGCGTTCCATGCCGGAGCGCCGCGTGGTCGCCTGCGACGACCCGGCGGCAGTGCAGCGGGTACTCGATCTCGTGAGTGAAATAGCATGAGTCTGCTCGTCAGCCACTTGAGCAACCGCCACGGCGCAGGGCATCGCACTTGAGCGCAGCAGTGGCAAGGTATTGACCGATCTGGGGCTTGCCCAACCCGAGTAACTCAAAACCGAACTGATGCTGGCCGTGCGGCGAACGGCAGGGACGCTGCGCTGGCGGTGAAGGAAGACGGGTAGATCGCCCGGATTCAGGCCTGACGGAACTGCATCAGCATTTGCAGCAGCTTGCGCGTGGCGCCGTCCACCGTCGCGGCGGGACGATGCACCACGGCCGTGTGACGCGCCAGCGCAGGCCGAAGGGGAATCACCTGCACGCCATGCTGGATGCCGTGCTGGATGGCGGGCTGACCGGTTTGCTCAAGCGGCAGCACAGCCGCGCCATAACCGGCGGCCACCAGGCTCTTCATGGCCTCGGTGAAATTGAGTTCTATGCGGGCGCGCGGCGTGAAACCGGCGTTGGCAAACCACGCCATGGTGAGCCGGTACATATGAGTGGTGGCGTCGTTAAAGATCAGCGGCCGGGTCGCCAGCCATTGCGGCGTGATGCGTTTGGGCGCCTGCCAGCTCTGCGGAACAAACGCCATCATCGGGTCGCTGCGCCAGTGGGTCATCACCAGGCCGCGTTGCGAGGGTTGCGGCGTGGCGACCAACCCGACATCGAGCGTACCCTGGCTGAGCCGTTCCATGGTGTCGCCCGACCCCAGAATGCGCACCTCGACATCAATGCCCGGATGAGTACGCTCCATGGCTTTGAGCACCTGGGGCAACAAATACACCACCACCCCCGTTGAAGTGCCCAGGCGCACACGGCCCGTCCGGCCTTCGACATGGCGCTTCACGGCATCCACGGCATCGTCGGCATCGCGCAGCAGCCTTCGGGCGCGCTCCACCAGCAGCGCGCCCGCGGCGCTGGGATGCACATTTTTTCCGCCCCGCACCACCAGCGAAGCGCCCAAACGGCTCTCCAGCTCGCTGACATGCAGGCTCACGGTGGGCTGGGCCAGGTGCAAGGCCCGCGCCGCCGCTGAAAAAGTGCCCAGGTCGGTGATGGCGACAAGGGTTCGAAGCTGGTCAAGGTTGAGTTCTCGCATCAGTAATCCTGATAAGTTTTATCAGTAAATTCAACTTCCACAATACTACGATAGAAAGCACCATCAAGTACTTCCCGTTTCAGGAGTGCTGCGATGCCGTTGAAAACCCTGGTCACTTTTTCCGACGCGCTGGCGGGCTTGCTCGCCAAGCGGCTTGGCCGACCCATGCTTTGTCGCATGTGCCGCATAGCCCGGCAACACAGGCAGCGCAAAACGGACATGGCAACGCTTCGGAACATGAGCGACAGGGAGCTGAACGACCTGGGCATAGGCCGGGGCGATATTCCCGCCCTGTTGGACGAGCCCGCCCTATGGCGCAGAGACAGACGCTGAGAACTTGTCCGTCAATGCCACCCTGTGCTGTACAAGCGGCTCAGTGCGTGATGGCCACCAGCACGCTGCAGGGCGCGTGTTCGATCAGCGATTTGGACACCGAGCCGCGCCACCAGCGCGCAGCCCATCCGTCCAGGTGTTTGTGGCCGACCACGATCAGGTCGGCGTCGATCTTGCGGGCGTATTTGCTGATTTCGTCGACGGTCTCGCCGACCAGCACTTCGCCCTGGGCCTTGTGACCTGATTCGGCCAACTGGTGCAAACCTTGGT
>Ga0209343_10007794_pt1 | contig 12564 bp, 10 predicted proteins | sample RifCSPlowO2_02_FD_184026 | JGI IMG/M metagenome (GOLD analysis project Ga0209343, IMG submission 184026) | Groundwater microbial communities from Rifle, Colorado - Rifle CSP2_plank lowO2_0.2 (SPAdes) (version 2) | ecosystem: Environmental > Aquatic > Deep subsurface > Groundwater | place... | reverse complement strand
ATCGCGGCGCGCGGCCACGCGGGCGACGCGCTTCTTCACGTTGTCCGGTATTCTGAGTGAAATCGCCATTGGCGCCCCCGGTATTACAAATGAGATACTTGGAGCGTAGCGGCGCGGATCAGGCGAGTCAAGTGTCTGGCAGCGGACGTGCCGGGTTGCGAAGGCGTATCGACTGCACGCCTGCTTCAGGAACTCATGCGTCAGCGTTGCGCCATCCGGCAGGCGCTGAATACGCGCTCCGGCTTCAGCGGCAATGAAAACAGCGGTCCTTCGTGGCCTGCGCGCCGCGGATCGATCGCGCGGGCCAGGGCATTGGCTATCGCGGCAGCGGCCGGTATGACCCCGCCTTCACCGATGCCGCGCACGCCAAGCGGGTTCGTCGTCGGCCGCGTTTCCATATGGGCCAGCCGGATGCGCGGCATTTCGGGTGCGGTAGCCACCAGATAGTCGGCCAGGGTTCCGGTGAGCAACTGTGCTTCGTCGTCGTAGACGATTTCCGAAAACATCGCACCGCCGATCCCCTCCGCCGCCCCGCCGACAATCTGCCCCTCGACGATCATCGGGTTCAGCGCTCGACCGGCGTCGTGCCCCACCAGATAATCCAGCAGCCGGAAGAACCCGGTGCGCGGATCGAGCTCGACTTTCGCCACGTGAACCGACAGGCCGTAGGTCGCCGGCTGCTCGGCGCTATATACATGCTGCGTCTCCAGCGCCGGTTGCCCCGCGTACAGGGGCCCGCCCGGACCGACTGCGCGCGCGACCTCCCCGATGCTGAGTCCGGTCGCCTCGCCGCTCGCGCGGCGTATGAGCCCGCCGGCGATATGCAGGCCGGAAGCATCGCATTTCAACAGTTCGGCCGCCGCGTCGAGCACGCTCGCGCGCAATGCCTGTGCCGCGCCACGCACGGCGTTGCCGCCCAGAATGGCGCCGCGGCTGGCGAACGCGCCGCGGCCGAACGGCACCAGCTGAGTATCGCCCATGCGAACGCTCACGCGGTCGAAATCGACTCCCAATGTCTCGGCGCAGACCTGGGCATAGGTCGTGGTTTGTCCCTGCCCCTGGGAGGTCATGCCCGATTGCACGCTTACGTTGCCGAGGGCGTCGATCCGGATTTGCGCCGTCTCGAAGTTGACGAATCCGCCGCCCTCGATGCCGCACGCCAGGCCCCAGGCCACCCGCACCCCGTCGGCACGCACCTCCACATTCTCGGAATAGCCGCTTTCGGCGGCCGCAAGGTCCAGCAACGCGGAGAAGTCGCCGCTTTCGAATGTCGGCTGTATTCCGAGGAGCGACGTGCCGACCAGGTATGGAAGATCCGACGGCCGCACCATATTTCGGCGACGAAGCTCCGCTGCCGACAGACCGATTTGCTTCGCCATTACGTCGAAAATGCACTCCATCGGAAACACGGCTTCCGGCTGCCCGGCCCCGCGATAGGTGCCGATCGGGGTCTTGTTGGTGCCGACGCAGCGCACGTCTATCTGGAAATTGGGCACTATGTACGCGTTGGTGAGATGCGCCGAGGCCACCTCGGCTGTGATGATGCCGCTGGTGTGCACGTACGCACCCACGTCGACCGTAACCAGCGCCTTCAGCGCAGTGAGACGGCCATCCCCGTCGCAGCCGATCTCGATCTCGGTATCGACGCCGCGCGAATGCGTGGTCGCCTGAAAATTCTCGAACCGGTCCTCGATCCATTTGACCGGGCGCCGCAGGATGCGGCTCGCATGGCTGACAACGATTTCCTCGGGATAGGCCCGCGACTTGGACCCGAATCCGCCGCCGACATCCTCGGCGATGACCCGCACCTGATACTCCGGCAGATCGAGGATGCTCGCCAGATTCTGGCGCACGTTGTAATGCACCTGCGTCGACAACCAGACGGTCAGGCTATCGCGCTCCGCATCGTAGTCGGCGACGACGCCCCGGTTCTCCAGCGGAAGCGGAATCTGGCGTCCGAAGTTGAATCGACGGCGCACCCGGTGCGCCGAAGCCGCGAGCGCGCCCGCGGCGTCGCCTCGGGAATGCCCGAAAGCGGCGGCGACATTGCCGATCCATTCCTCGTGCAGAGACGGCGCCTCCGCGGCCAGAGCCGCGTCTACGTTCGCCACGACCGGCAACGGCTCGTACTCGACGTTCACGAGCGCCGCCAGATCCTCCGCCTCATACCGGTCCCCCGCAACGACAAAGGCGACCGGTTCACCGATATAGCGTACACGGTCGATCGCCAGGAATTTCGGCAGGCCGTTGCGCACACTGGGATGCCAGTAGCGCACCGCCCAGGGTTTGTCGTTGAACGGCAGATCGCGGGCGGTCAGCACGCACAACGCGCCCGCGCCCAGCGCCGCGGACACGTCGATCGAGCGGATTCGGGCATGCGCCATGGGACTGCGAACGAAAGCCCCCTGCAGCATGCGGTCCAGATGCACATTGTCGACAAAGCGTCCGCGCCCCAGTAGCAGCCGGTTGTCTTCCTTGCGCAAGGGCGAGCTGCCGATGGAATTGCGGTTCACGACGCGAGCACCTCGCCAAGACAGTCCTGCATCAGAACGCCGGCCAGATGGCGCCGATATTCGGTGCTCGCCTGGAGATCGGCGAGCGCAACGCAGTCATGCAGTTCCGCGCGGATGAGTTCCGGCAACCGATCGCGGTTGAATGCGCCCCGACCGATCGCATCGACCAGCTTGCGGCAGTACCTCGGCACCGCTTCCAACCCCCCGACCGCTACGGATACCCCCCCGGCGGAACGCTGGGCGGCCACAGCGACCATGGCGAAGTCGCCATGCCGGCGGGCAAGCTCGCGGAAGCTGCAACGGACATCCGCCGGAGCGACGGGAATGGCAATTTCCGTCAGCAACTCGTCATCTGCAAGCTCGGTCGACAGCGCGTCGCGGAAGAATCCCCGCGCCGGGAGAATGCGCTCGCTGTCGCGACTTCGGACGGTAAAGCTTGCATCCAGAGCTACCATCACGAGCGGCAATTCGGCCGCCGGGTCGGCGTGTGCCAGGCTGCCGCCGACGGTGCCGCGACTGCGGGTCTGAACGTGCCCGATATGAGGTACCGCCCTCGCGAGCAGTGGCGCGTGCGCGGCGACCAGGGGGTCGCGAAGCAACTCGCACTGGCGCGTCATGGCGCCGATGCGCAGTACATCGCCGTCCCGCCGGATTCCGGCAAGCTCGCCTACCGTGTTCAGATCGATCAGGAGGCGCGGCATGGCCAGGCGAAAATTCATGACCGGGACGAGGGTCTGGCCACCGGCGATCACCTTGGCTTCCTGCGCATGTTCGCCCAGCAGCGCCAGGGCATGCACAAGCGTCGCCGGCCGGACGATATCGAACACCGCCGGTTTCATCGCGGCAGCGCCAGCACGGCATCGACAATGTTCTGATAGCCGGTGCAGCGGCAGATATTGCCCGACAGGACTTCGCGCACTCCTTCCGCGCTGGAGGGCAAGGCATTTTTCTTCGACAGCGCTTCCAGCGTCATGAGTATGCCCGGGGTGCAGAATCCGCATTGAAGCGCGTGATGTCTGCTGAAGGATTCCTGCAGGGCCGTCAGATTGCCATCGGGCGCAAGGCCCTCGACGGTGCGAATACTGCAGTCATCGGCCTGCACTGCAAACATCAGGCAGGACCGCATCGGCTCCCCGTCGACGATCACCGTGCAGGCGCCGCATACCCCCATTTCGCAACCGACATTGGTACCCGTCAGGCGCAATTCATGCCGGATGAAGTCCGACAGCAGCATGCGGGGTGGGACGTTCGCTTCGATCGCGGCGCCGTTTATCTTGCATTTCAGCTTCATTTCGCTCCTTTAGTCACTTACGAGTTTACTGTTGACGATTCCGGCGAAGAATTTGGTTTTGTATACGTCTCGTGTTTTCGTGCAGTTGCAACTTCGCAACTGCACGAAAACACGAGATTGGAAAAGAAAAAACCAGCCTCTTTGGTTCCGGCTTCGCCGGATTAGGGCAGCGCAATTCGCGATATCGGCCGGCTGCAGTCCCGTGAAAGAAGCTGCGATCGCGGTCACGGCGGTTTTCGCAAGCCGCCCGGCAAGCGCGAGGCAGGCATCGACATTCACGCAACGGGGATCGATCCCCGCCCGGCTCACTTCGCGAGCCGCCAGTCGCCCTTGTCCACTTGCACCAGCACGCGCGCCCGCTTGTCGATGCCGTTGTGATCGGTCGCACTCATCGAATAGACGGCGTGGGTGCCGACGACGTCGCGCACGGACTCGATCGCATCGCGTAACGCCTGTCGAAACTCGGGTGTCCCGGGCTTGGCTTTCTTCAGAGCCTGGGGCACGGCGGCCGAGAGGATCAGATAGGCATCGTAAGCGTAACCGGCGAACGCATTGCGGCTCCCGGCACCGTACGCTCCTTCGTATTTTTTCAGGAACTCGATCCCGACTGACCTGAGCGGATTGGAAGCGGGCAGTTGGTCGGCCACCACGACGGCGCCGCTCGGGGCGATCGCCCCTTCGATGCTCTTGCCGCCCACGCGGATGAAGTCCTTGTTGACGACGCCGTGGCCATGGTAAATCCGGCCCTTGTAACCCCGCTCGACCAGGGTGATGTGAGGCAGTGCTCCGGGCGTGCCGGCGTCGCCCACGAGCACGGTGTCGGGATTGGCAGCCATCACCTTGAGCACCTGCGCGTTGACGCTCGTATCGGTTCGGGCGAACCGCTCGCTCGCAACGATCTTGATCCCGGCCGTGCCTGCGGCCTGCGTCAACGCCCTCAGAGTCAGGTCGCCCCACGCGTCGGAAAAGCCGATGTAGCCCACCGAATGCGCGCCGCCGGCGGCCATGTGTTCCACGGCCCCCTCGACCATCATCTGTGCCGACTGCGGAACAGCGAATACCCAGGATGCCTTGGAGGGATCCAGCGCAATCGGACATAGTGCGATAAACGGCGTCTTCAACTCGTTCGCGGCCACGCCCTGTGCCGAAGCCACCGGGACCGAACTCGAACCGAAGATGACGTCGCTCCGGGACTCTGCGACCAACTGCCTGAGGATCTTGTTGCCGGCCGCAGGGTCGCTGGCGTCGTCCAGCACCACAAACCTGATTCGCTCTCCCGCGATCGTCCTGGGCAGGATCTCGATCGTATTGCGCACAGGCACGCCGAGCGACGCACCCGGGCCCGTCCCGCTCACCGAAACCCCGACGATGATTTCCGCCTTCGCCGCGGACCAGGCACCGATCAACAGCAATACCGCTATCAGAATTCGGGCGCTGCGCATTATCTTCGTCTCCTCCTCGTTACAAGTTTTGATTGTAGCCTGTTCCCCGATTCTTCATGATATCTTGCACTTCAGTTACCGACTTACCAAGGAGGAGGGCAACCATGTTGAAAGTGAGTTCGAAAACAGTGACGGGTTTCACGACGGCGTTGGCGATGTGTTTAACCGCAGGTTTAGCCGCCGTCGTGACCACCGGCAGCGCATTCGCCCAAGGCAAATATCCGGATAGGCCGGTGCGTGTCTATGTCGGCTATGCGGCCGGCGGTCTGCCCGATACCGTGGCCCGGGTCGTGGGGCAGAAACTGGGCGACCTGTGGGGCCAGCAGATGGTGGTCGAGAATCGACCCAGCGCCAATGGCATCCTCGCCGCTGACCTGACCGCCAAGGCCGCGCCGGACGGGTACACTTTGCTGGTGACCGACAGTTCCACCACCGGGATCAACCCGCTTATCTATGCCAAGCTGCCGTACAACGTCAAGGATTTCGCGCCGGTGTCGCTGGTTGTCAAGGCGCCGCTGTTTCTCGCGGTGCATAAGTCGGTACCGGTGAATGACCTGAAGGAATTGCTCGCCATGGCCAAGGCGCAGCCCGGCAAACTGACTTACGGGTCGTCCGGCATCGGCAGCATCCATCACCTGTCGATGGAGTTCCTGAAGTCGGCGCTGGGACTGGACATCGTTCATGTGCCGTACAAGGGTACCGGCCAATCGGTGCCGGCGGCGGTGGGGGGGCAGGTGCCGATGGTGTTCTCGGCGTATCCATCGCTCGCATCGCACGCCAAGGCCGGCACCGTCAGGCTGGTCGCCGCGAATTCGGAGAAGCGCTCGGCTCTCGCGCCCGATGTGCCGACCATTGCCGAAGTCGCCTTACCCGGGTACGACTTCGCCCCGCCGATCGGCTTCCTCGCGCCGGCCGGCACACCGCGCGACATCATCAACAAGATTGCCGCCGACATCGCCACGGTGGTCAAGCAGCCGGATGTGGCCGCGAAGCTGGTCGGCCTCGGCATCGAACCGATAGGCGGTTCCGCGGACGACTTCGCCGCGCAGTTGCGTGCCGATGCCGAGCGCTATGCGGTGGCTGTGAAGGCGGCCGGGATGAAGGCGGAATAAACGGCGGGAGGCTGCAATGAGCGAGATCGCCTCGCTCAACCTGATGCCGCTGTGGGGGCGGCGCGCGCGCATCGCCGTGGCACAAGAGATAGAACTGCCTTCGCCGTCGCGCGACGCGCCTGCGCCCAGGCCGCCGCCGCGGATCAGCACGGCGTGGAAATTCTCTCCCGGGTTGCGCCTGCTGTAGAACACCTGCACGCGATCCGAGCGGAATCGGTGGTTTTACTGAAGGCAGGACTCACCGATCCGCCTGATCGCGTCGCGGTGCCGTTCTGGATTCCGTGCCGGATCGATTTTCCTAAGCCTTTCGACCTAGACCATCTCGGGCGCGTTTCCGGCCTCGACAAACGTCTCGAACCCCGCTCTAATTGACGAGTAATTCCGCTCGAATTCCGTTCGGACCGCGGTCCTGGATAAGGGAGGAGGGCCTACGAATGGACATAAGGCCGATCCCGCGCCGTCCGGGACAGGTTCCACCACCCGATTGCAGCGCGCCGGCATCGCTGAAACCAACGATTCGAGCGACAGGCTGATGTGCAAACGCCCGTTCGCGTACGGACCCGCCACAATTTCACGACCGCCAAGGGAGGAGACGATGATCCGAATCGCGTCGCTGTTCATCATCGCTGCGCTCGCCGGCTGCGCCTACGACCCGATCAAGTACTCCGGACTTGGGACCGACCCGGCCGGCGCTGAACACGCGCTGAGCCGCATTCTCGATCCGGTCTGCAAGATCGGGGATGGGGATGCCGCATCAAACCCGCAGATGCGCCTGCTTCGGGCACGGTGCAATCTGCAAGGCGGAAAAAGGGGAGGCCGAACATGAGTGCGACCGAAAATTCCACGGACGGGCTGCTCGAATTCTCGGACGTTCTCAAGCAGGAAATAGAATCAGGATGCAGGCCGCCCGGGAAGTCGATGGGGCTCGCGTTCTCCGGCGGAGGCATACGCAGCGCCACGTTCAACCTCGGCGTCGTGCAGGCCCTGGCGGAGCTCAAGCTGCTGCAGCGGTTCGATTACCTTTCGACGATCTCTGGCGGCGGCTACATCGGGGGCTGGCTGTCCACGTTCATCCGCCGGCAGGCCGAAAAGGATGTGGCCCGGGCCGAGGAAGAACTGCAGAAGCGCCCCGATGCGCTGGAGCACTCCGCGATCCGGTTCCTGCGCACGTTCAGCAACTACCTTACGCCGCGCATGGGCCTGAGCGCCGACACCTTCACCGCCATCGCGACCTACCTTCGCAATCTGCTGCTCACGTTGAGCATCCTGGTCCTGATTCTCGGCGCCGCGCTGCTCATTCCCAGGATCGCGGTGCTGGCCGGGGGGAACCTGGCGGCGTGGGGCGGATTCGACACGCCTTTTCTGTTCGAACTGATCCTTGTCACCCTGCTCATCGTGGCCACGTGCCTGGTGGCCATGAACCTGCTGTACCGGCCGCCGAGCGCGCAATGGCGCTGGCCCTGGTACACGCGCTCCCGGTATCTGCTGTGGCTGATCGACGTCCCGGTCGCGATCGCCGCGTCCGTCGCCGCCTGCTACTACGTGCACGTGGCAAAGGCCGGCATATCCCTATCCGCCTGGCCCTGGATCGTGTCGGTCACGGTCGTCTACGTGGTCTTGTGGGGCGTCGGCCTGCTCGTTGCGCTCATGGCCCTGCCGGCGGATTCGAGAGTGACTCTCACGCGGCTGGAGAAGTCGCGGCGCAGTTTCTGGTGGGTCACGGCATTCGTGTTTTTCGCGATCGCCGCGGGCGCCCTTGGCGGGTCGATCCTGTACGGAATTTCCAGGGCGATCGCCCGACTCCCGAACGACCTGTGGGCCGTGGCCGCTCTCGGGCCGCCGGCGATCGTCGGCGCGTTCCTGCTGATGATGGTCATGCACGTCGGTCTCATGGGACGCAAGTTCACGGAGGGCGACCGCGAGCTGTGGAGCGCGCTCGGCGGACGGCTGCTCGCACTTGCCGTGGCCTGGCCGATCGTGTTCGTGATCGCGCTGTACGGACCGGCGGCGCTCGCGACGGTCGATCAATGGGTCGCGGGCGCGGGCGGTCTGGCATGGGTCGCCACCACGCTGTTCGGCATCCTCGCCGGACACAGCGACGCGACCGGCAAGCGGGACGCCAAGCCCTGGGTGGAAATCCTGACGCGCATCGCGCCCTACGTATTCGTGCTCGGACTCCTGATCGCGCTCTCGTGGGGCGTGCACAACGCGCTCGCTTGGAGCCACGATGCCGTCGTGGACAAGACAAAAGGCGCGGTCGCCGCTGAAACCGCTCCGCCCGCTGCGCCCGAGGTCGCTGCGCCCGGCATCTATCTGCGCGCCAGCGGCAAAGCGGATACGCCGGTGGTGACGGTACGCGAAATCGAGGCGCCGAGCCTGGGCAAGCGGTTCCTCGCCAATGCGCGTGCGGAATATCCCAGGCTGAAAACGTGGATCGATCCCTGGTGGGTACTGCCCTCGATATTGGCGGCGGCGCTGGCGATCGTCGCGCTGCTCGCGTGGCGCATCAACATCAACCTGTTCTCCCTGCACCACTTCTACCGCAACCGGCTCACGCGCTGCTATCTCGGCGCGACCAACACAGGACGCCGGCCCCATCCGCTGACCGGGTTCGATCCCGCCGACGACGTCATGCTCGCCGATCTGGTGGGCCAGAAGCCGCTGCATATCGTGGGCACCGCGATCAACCTCAATCGGGGCAAGCAGCTTGCGTGGCAGAGCCGGCGCGCCGCATCCTTCGCCTTCACCCCGCTGCACGTCGGCTACGAGCCCGCTTCGCTTCAGGCCCGCGGCGGCTACCGGATGACCCGCGAATACGGCAAGGATTCCGACGGCATCTCGATTCAGCTCGGCACCGCCGTGGCGATCTCAGGCGCGGCCGCAAGTCCGAATCAGGGCTTTCACACCTCGCCCGTGGTCGCCTTCATGATGACGGTGTTTAGCGTGCGCCTGGGCCACTGGTGCGGCAATACCGCCAGCAAGCAGGCGTGGATGTGGCGCGATCCCCTGTTCAGTCTGCGCTATTGGTGGGCGGAGCTGACCGGCAGCGCCGACCAGGAGTCACCGTTCGTGAACCTGAGCGACGGGGGCCACTTCGAGAACCTCGGCGTCTACGAGCTCGTGCGGCGCCGCTGCGGCCTCATCCTCGCGAGCGACGCCGGGGCCGATCCGAAGTATGCGTTCGACGACCTGGCCGAGGCGATGCGGAAATGTTACACGGACTTCGGCGTGAAATTCGAGTTCACGACGCCGGTGGAGGACATCCGTCCCGCCGCGGAAGACAAGCCGAGCACGCGCCACTACGCGATTGCGAACATCGTCTATCCGGAAGGCCAGGTGCCCGGCACGCTGGTCTACTGGAAATCGTCCCTGAGCGCCGATCTGCCGCCCGACATCATGCATTACCGGCGCACGCACGGCGACTTTCCGCACGAAACCACCGCTGACCAGTTTTTCGACGAATCGCAGTTCGAGAGCTACCGCCACCTTGGATACGAGGTCGCACTGCGCTCGATCGCGGAGATGCGCAAACGCAACGAACTGCCCGGGCTGCTGAGTTAGGTCGCAGGGCGGTCCCGTGCGGCCTTAGGGTCACCGCGAACCCGGCGTTTCATTCCCAGCCACTCAACAAGGAGGCAACATGGACTTCATCGAAAGAATCTTCGGCATCTCTCCCGATGGCGGATCCGGCACATTCGAGGTGCTCCTGTTCCTGATTCCCATCGCGGGCATCATCGCGATCCGTCTCTGGCGAAAGCGCAACGCAACGGGTTCGTCGAGGGCCTCGTCGCGTCGCGACCCGTCCTGACCGGAGGCGGCCATGGCCACCCGGAAGAAGGCAAAGGCGCCCGCCGCCGCGAGGGCGGGAGCATCAACGGGTATCGTACTCGCGCGAGGGCCGCGCAAACTGCGCAAGCCGGGCGCACCCGCGCCGCGGCTCTCGCTGCACAAGGCGCGCGCCGGCTGGTTCCGGGCCCGCGCAGCTTGGCCGTTGCGCGAAGCGCCAGTGGCGACACTTGTGGCCGAACGGCGCCGCGCGCTGCGAACGCTGCCGGCGGCGAAGGCCGCGGGAAAATGGGAGATGGCTGGCCCCACCAATATCGGCGGGCGCTGCGCGTCGCTCGTCTGCGATCCCGCGGACGCTGATCGCATCCTAATCGGCTCGGCGGGCGGCGGGGTGTGGGCGAGCCCCGACGCCGGCAGGACCTGGAAGCCTTCGTGGCGGTCGCGCGCGCCCCTCGAGATCGGTGCGCTCGCGCTCGATCCCGCGGACCGGCAGACGGTCTACTGCGGCACGGGCGAAGCGGACCTGTCCGCCGACTCCTATGCGGGTGATGGCGTTTATCGCTCCACCAACGGCGGGAAGACGTGGAAGCCGTGGGCGAGTTCCGCGAAAACGGGGGTGCCGAGGCGCATCGGCGCCATCGCCGTCGATCCGTTTGACCGCCGGCACGTGCTCGTGGGCGGCGTGGGCTACGGGCGCGTCGCAAGCGACAACGACGTCGGCGGCCTCTACGCCACGTCGAACGGCGGCACGAGCTGGACGCGCGAAACGTTTGTTTCCGCGAGCAACTACTGGTGCCACTGCATCGTCTTCGATCCGGCGGTGACGGGAACCGTCTTAGCCACGTTCACCGGCCCCGGAGCGAAGAGCGGCATCTACCGCTCGAACAACGGCGGCGCGACATGGGCGCAGCTCACGAAGGGCCTGCCGGCCCCCGAGCGCATGGGCCGCACAACCATCGCGCAGGCGCTCAGCGAGCCGCGCATCGTCTACGCGCTGATCGCGGACGCCTCGAGCGGAGACGCGGACCGGCTCCTCGGCGTCTTCAGGTCGAAGGACCGCGGCGACACGTGGCGTGACATCTCGGGAACGCATTTCAAGAAGGAAGGCCAGATGTCGTACGGCAACTCGATTGCCGTGCATCCAGCCAACCCCAGCATCGTGATCTGCGGCGGCGTCGATCTGCACCGCACCACGGACGGCGGCGCGACCTGGGCGCTTGCGAGCAAGTGGGATGCCGAGCGCGGCACGACCCGCTACGCGCACGCGGACCACCACGCCGTGCGCATGCCGGCTGCGGCGCCGGGACGCGTCTACACCGCCAACGACGGCGGCCTGGACGTGAGCGAGGACAGCGGCCAGCATTGGCAGAACCGCAGCAACGCGCTTGCGGTAACCATGTTCTACGACATCGACGTCGCGCAGACCGACGCGCGGCTCTACGGTGGCGGCGCCCAGGACAACGGCACGCTCATCACGCGGGACGGGCTCGAGAATGGTTTTTCAGAGCTGCTGGGCGGCGACGGCGGATGGATGGTGGTCGATCCGAAAGAAGCCGGGCATATCTACGCCTCGTGGCAGTACGGCGGCATGGTCCGCTTCCGCAACGGCTCGGCGCGCGACGTCTCCCCGCCCTTCAAGCCCGAGGACATGGGTGGCGTGTGGATGGTGTACATCACCTTCGATCCGAACGACCCGAACGTCGTCTTCACGGGCAATCAACGCGTGTACCGCACGAAGAATGACGGGCTGTCGTGGGACGCGCTCACACCTTCGCTCGACGCAAGCCCTATTTCAGCCATCGAGGTGGGGGCAAACTCGAAGGCGGTCTACGTAGCCACCGAGAACGGCGGTTTCTTCCGCAGCATGGACGGCGGCGCCACGTGGAGCGCCAACCTCGCCGCGCCGGAACTGCCCAAGGTGACGATTACGCGCATCGAGACGGACCCGGCATATGCGAAGACGCTCTACGTGACGGTCGCGAATTTCGGGCACTCGCACGTCTTCCGCTCGACTGACGCGGGCTCGACGTGGGCGGACATCGACGGCGGCAAGCTCCCGGACGCGCCGCACCACGCACTTCTTATCCGGCCTGACGCGCCGGAGGAACTCTACGTGGGCAACGACGCCGGGGTCTTTATGACGAAGGACGGCGGCCTTACGTGGCAGAACGCGACCGCGAACCTGCCCAACGCAATGGTCGTCGACCTCGTGTACCACACGTCGTCGAAGACGCTCCTTGCCGCGACCTACGGCCGCAGCACTTGGAAGCGGATTCTCATCTAGGGAATGCGGGTGCCGCCCCGTTGGGGCGGCACCCTCCGGCGGACTGGCGCTGCAGCGCCACCCGACCGAATTGTGATGTTTCCCAGTGTGGCGAGTCGCAAGTTCGTTTCAAATTCGTAACGTCATTCCGGCCAAG
>Ga0209343_10007793_pt1 | contig 12566 bp, 6 predicted proteins | sample RifCSPlowO2_02_FD_184026 | JGI IMG/M metagenome (GOLD analysis project Ga0209343, IMG submission 184026) | Groundwater microbial communities from Rifle, Colorado - Rifle CSP2_plank lowO2_0.2 (SPAdes) (version 2) | ecosystem: Environmental > Aquatic > Deep subsurface > Groundwater | place: Rifle... | reverse complement strand
TATGCCGAACGCTATGAGCGGCTGTTTGGCGTGGCCGTGGCGTTCGACCAGCCGTACCACCGCTTGAGCCTGCCGCGCGCCTATCTGCAGCGGCCCATGGCCCTGGCCAACCCGGCCACGGTGCAGATGTGCGAGCAGCAGTGCGAAGCGCTGCTGGCCAGCCTGGATGTGCAGGACGGCCTGCTGACCCGTGTGCGCCGCCTGTTGCTGGCGCGCCCCGGCGACTTCCCCGACCTGGCCAGCGCCGCCGCGGCCCTGCATACCAGCGGCCGCAGCCTGCGCCGGCACCTGTCGAGCATGGGCACCAGCTATCAGCAGGTGCTGGATGAGGTGCGTAAGCGCCTGGCCCTGCAATACCTCAGCACCACCCACCTGCCGCTGTATGAAATCGCCTACCTACTGGGCTTCAACGACCCCTCCAACTTTCGCCGCGCCTTCAAGAAGTGGACGGGTAAACTGCCCAGCTATTACCGCTCCGAGGAATAGCCATGAGTTCTGCCGCTTCGCCCACACTGATCCGCGAAACCTTCCCCGTCGGGCCTTTGCAGTGCAACTGCACCATCATCGGCGACCCGCTGACCAAGCAGGCCATAGTGGTCGATCCGGGCGGTAACCCGGAGCTGATCATGGCGCGCCTGGAGGCCCATGGGCTGAAGGTGGTGAGCATCATTCACACCCATGCCCATCTGGATCACTTCCTCGCCTCCGGGCAGATGAAGGAGAAGACCGGCGCGACCCTGCATCTGCACAAGGAGGATCAGTTCCTCTGGGACAACCTGGAAATGCAGTGCCGCATGTTCGGCGTGCCCTATACCCCGGTGCCGGCGCCGGATCGCTGGCTGGTCGATGACGAGGCGCTGGCCTGCGGCTGTGGCGTGGCCCTGCACACGCCGGGACATACACCGGGTTCCATGAGTTTCTGGTTCCCCCAGGACAAACTGCTGATTGCCGGCGACACCCTGTTTCGCCGCGGCATCGGCCGTACCGACCTATGGGGCGGGGACTACCCGACCATCGAGCGCTCGATCAAGCGGCGTCTGTATAGCCTGGACGAGGAGGCCACGGTAGTCACCGGGCATGGCGCCGACACCCGGCTGGGCGATGAGATGCGCGAAAATCCCTTTGTCCGCGCTTGAGTGCAGGGAATCTTCTGTACGCAGGACGCTCTAACCTTCGCCCGTTAAATCGGCGACGAAAACTGTCTCAGGAGCTCCAACCATGTTCAGCCCATCACGCCTGATCCTCACTGCCACCCTGGCTGCCTTGGTGACAGGCTGTGCCTCGCAAAACCCCTATGACAACCAGACCTCCTCCGCCCCCGCCGGTGGCATGAGCAAGACCGCCAAATACGGCGGCCTGGGTGCCCTGGCCGGTGCGGTCGCCGGCGCGGCGATCAGCCACGACAACCGTGGCAAGGGTGCCCTGATCGGCGCCGCGGTCGCGGGCGCCGCCGGTGCGGGTTACGGTTATTACGTCGACAAGCAGGAAGCCGAACTGCGTCGCAGCATGGAAGGCACTGGGGTGCAGGTCGAGCGCCAGGGCGACAACCTGCAATTGATCATGCCCGGCAATATCACCTTCGCCACCGATTCGGCGGATATCGCCAGCAACTTCTATGCACCGCTGAACAACCTGGCGACCTCGTTCCGCCAATACGAGCAGAACAGCATCGAGATAGTCGGCCATACCGATAACACCGGCAGCCATGCCTACAACATGAGCCTGTCCCAGCGCCGCGCCCAGAGCGTGGCCAATTACCTGCTGGCCCAGGGGGTCAACGGCGCGCGGGTCAGCACCCGCGGGGCCGGCCCGGATCAGCCGATTGCCAACAATGCCAGCGAGGCCGGGCGCTCGCAGAACCGTCGGGTGGAGATCAACCTGCGGCCCTTGCCCGGCGCCCAGCAACCGCAACAGTAAGCCTCCCGCGTAGCCCTTGCGCATAAATCACCAGGCCTCCCCACTGAGGCCTGGTGATTTATGCCGTCCGTCGCGGGTGCAAAATCACCGGGCGGGTTCCTGACTAGACTGCCAGCAACGGCTCTCCGTGGCCGTACCAGCGCCTGTGGCAACTCCGTGCGAGTTCGCCAGGCAAGGACCGCTCAGGAGGTCGCATGGATGCCAGGCCCGCCCCTTCCCCACCTAAGCCTTGGATTCCTTTACTCGTGGCCCTGGCTCTGCTGTTCGGCCTGGGCGCGCTGATGCTGTGGCAGTGGCAGGTGTTGGAAGCGCGCAGCCGCGCGGAAGCCCTGCAGCGTTTTCAGCTGGAGAGCCAGGAGGTCAAGCAGCGCGTCGAGACGCGCATGCGGGCCTACGAGATGGTGCTGCGCGGGATGTCCGGGCTGTTAGTCGGCAGCGACCATGTATCGCTCGAGCAGTGGTCACGGGCGGTCGACCAGTTGCATCTGCAGGAGCGTTACCCCGGCATCCAGGCGGTCTCCTGGTCCAGTTACCTCAAGGCCGGGCAGGTCGAGGCTTTTCTGGCCGACATGCAAGCCAGCGGGCGCAAGGATTTCCGCATCATCCCGGCAGAGCCCAGCGAGGAGTACCTGCTGGTGAACTACATCAGCCCGCTGGAGTGGCGCAACCGCCGGGCGGTCGGCTTCAATATGCTCACCGAGCCGGTTCGCCATGAGGCCGCCGCTCAGGCGGGAAGCAGCGGCGTGGCGGTGATCACCGGGCCGCTGCTGCTCCGCCAGGAAACCGACCAGGCCCCGCAGCGCGGCGTAATACTCTACCTGCCGGTGTACCGTCCGGATGTTCCCCTGACGGACTGCGAAGAGCGCATGGCCGCCTTGCGCGGCATGGTCGGCGGCACTTTCCGCCTGAATGATCTGATGGAGGGGATGCTCGGCGCCCAGAGCGCCCTGTTCCGCATCAAGATAGTCGATGAGCAGTCCGCATCCAGCATTCTGCTCGACGAGACCCAGGTATCCACCTTGGCGCCGCGTTTCCATCTCGAGCAGAAGCTGTCCCTGTTCGGTCGCACTTGGCTGCTGAGCGTCAGCAGCACCGCCGAGTACGAGGCCGCCCTGAGCAGCAAGAGCCTGGCCTTCAGCCTGTGGATGGGCTTGGCGGCGGTGGTGCTGTTGTCCCTGTTGGTGGGGGGCTACCTGTGGTTGCGTGAGCGCGAGTCGAGCGCCAACCAGTTGGTCAACGCGCAGTTGCGCGAGCGCGAAGAGCGTTTCCGCATGCTGGTGGAAAGGCTGCCGGTGGCCACGCTGCTGTGTAGCTCGGCCGGGCGCATCGAGATGTCCAATCAGAGCGCCGCCGAGCTGCTCGATTGCACGCAGGATGCGCTGCTGGGCGAGTGGGTGCGGCGTTTCCTGCCGGAGGTCAGTGACCTCGCACTGCTGGCGCGTGACAGCAACATGCCGGCCGAACCCAATGAATACGCCGCCCGTCGCGATAGTGGCGAGAGCATTCCGGTGGCCTTGAGCCTGAGCGTGCTGACCCATGAGGGCGGGGCGAGCTACCTGCTCAACCTGATCGATCTGCAGGCGCGCAAGGAGGCGGAGCAGCGTTTTCGCCTGGTGGTGGAGGCCTCGCCCAATGCCATAGTGCTGGTGGATTCCGACGGGCGTGTGGCGATGGTCAACCGCCAGACCGAGCAGATGTTCGGCTACGAGCGCCAGCAGCTGCTCGGCCAGCCGGTGGAGAAGCTGTTGCCGCAGGCCTTGCGCGACGTTCATGTTGACCTGCGCAAGGCCTATCAGCAGAGCCCAGAACCGCGCCGCATGGGCAACAACCGCGAGCTGTTCGGCCAGCACCGCGACGGCCGCCTGATTCCCCTGGAGGTCGGCCTGTCGCCGCTGCGCAGTGGCGAGGATGCCCTGGTGCAAGCGGTGATCATCGACATCAGCGAGCGCAAGGCGGCCGAGCAGCGCCTGCGCGATCAGGCCGAGCAACTGATCCTGGCCAATCGCTACAAGTCGGAATTCCTCGCCAATATGTCCCACGAACTGCGCACGCCGCTCAACAGCATCCTCATCCTCAGCGACCAGTTGCGCCAGAACAGTGCCGGCAACCTCAGCGAGAAGCAGGCCAAGCACGCCGACATAGTCCACCGTGCCGGCAGTGATCTGCTGCAACTGATCAACGACGTACTCGACCTGGCCAAGGTCGAGGCCGGGCGCATGCAGCTCAAGCTGGAACCCCTGAACATGCAGGACATGCTGGTGGAGCTGGATGCCAGCCTGCGGCCGATGGCCGAGATCAAGGGGCTGCGCCTGAGCGCCTCGCTGGAGTCCGGGGTGCCCCGGGTCATCCACAGCGATAGGGTGCGTTTGCATCAGATCCTGCGCAACCTGCTGTCGAATGCGCTCAAGTTCACCGAACAGGGGGAAGTGGAACTGTCGGTGAGCTGCCAACCCTGCGCCGATGGCGCCGGTCGAGAAAAGCTGCGTTTCACCGTGCGCGACACCGGCATCGGCATCCCGGCGGAGCAGCACGAACGCATCTTCCAGGCCTTCCAGCAGATCGACGGTTCCACCAGCCGGCGCTTCGGCGGCACCGGCCTGGGCTTGGCCATCACCCGCCAACTGGTCATCGCCCTGGACGGTGAGATTCGCCTGGAGAGCACGTCCGGGCAGGGCTCATGCTTTATCGTCGAGCTGCCGGTGGCGGTGGCGCCGGGGCTGCAGAGCGAGGTGCTGATCGAGGAGCCGCAGCGCCGGGGGCAGGGCAGCGCGGTGTTGATAGTCGAAGACGACGCCAACTTCGCCGCGGTGATTGCCGAGCAAGCGCAGAACCACGGCTTCGCCACCGTGCATTGCCGCAGCGGCAAGCAGGCCATCCAGTTGTTGCAGGACGAGCGCTTCAGCGCGGTGATTCTCGACATCCTGCTGCCGGACATCAGTGGCTGGCAGATCTACCGGCGCTTGCGCAGTCAGATGATGCACCGGGGCACGCCGGTGCACATCATCTCCTGCGTCCCGCAGCCGGTGGACTGGCGGATGGACGACGGCACGCGCTACCTGGTCAAGCCCATAGGTCGCGAGGAGCTGGAACGGGTGTTCGTCGACCTGCAGCAGGGCCCGGATGAGGCTGCCCACCTGCTGTTGGTCGAGGACGTCGAGGTGGAGCGCGAGCACTACCGCGAGCATCTGCAGCAGTTGGGCTTCGCGGTGGTGGCCACCTCCAGCGCCGAGGCGGCACGTGCTGCCTACGGCGCGGGGCATTTCGATGCCCTGGTGATAGATCTCGACCTGCCGGACCAGGACGGCTTCGATCTGCTCGAAGCGCTCAACCGCCAGCGTCCGCTCAATGGCGCGCGGGTGGTGATCAATACCGGGGTGGATGTCACCCAGCAGCACCTGCAGCGCCTGCGCCGCTACTGCGCGGTGGTGGTGCGCAAGTCGGGCAACGACTTGAGCGGCCTCAGCGCCGCGGTGCAGGGCTTCCTCAGCGAAGTGCGCGATCCGCCGCCCGCTATGCTGCCGCTGCACAACGATAACCCCTTGGCGGGCAGCCGCGTGCTGCTGGTGGACGACGATGTGCGCAACATCTATGCCCTCACCGCGCTGCTCGATGAAGTCGGGCTCAGGGTCACCCCGGCCAAGGACGGGCTGGAGGCCATCGCCTGCTACCAGCGCGAACCCTTCGACCTGATCCTGATGGATATGGCCATGCCCAACATGGATGGCTACGCGGCGACCCAAGCGCTCAAGGGCGAACATGGCTGCAGTATTCCGATCATCGCCCTCACGGCCCACGCCATGAAGGGCGATCGCGAGAAGTGCATCACGGCCGGTGCCGACGACTATCTGGCCAAACCGGTGGCGCGCCAGGAACTGCTCGACCTGCTGGGCCGCTGGCTTAGCGGCGCCGAGTCAGTCGCCGGCAAGCCTTGGCAGAGCGCAGGCGAAAGCCGTGAACAGGCGGGCTGAGTAGGCGCTAAGAGCCTGTTTGCGATCTCGCGAGCTAGAGCCAGGCAAGGCAAAAACAGGCGAGGAAGCGCAGTTTACGAGCTGTAAATGAGCATTCCGAGCCTGTTTTTAACGCAGCATGGCCGACGCGCAGCAGATCGTAGGCAGGCTCTAAGGAGGACATGATGGGGCAAGTACAGCCAAAGGCGGCGCAGGGCAGCCATATCCTGCTGGTGGTGGATGATCGTCCGGAAAATCTGGTGGCCATGGAGGCGCTGCTCGAGGACGGCGACTGGGCCGTGCGCAGCGTGGACTGTGGCACGGCGGCCCTGCAGTGTCTGCTGGACGAGGACGTCGAGTTGGTGTTGCTGGACGTGCAGATGCCCAACATGGACGGTTTCGAAGTCGCCCGCTTGATGCGCGGCAGCCCGCGCACCCGCTTCACGCCGATCATCTTCGTCTCGGCTATCGCCCATACCCAGGAAGCCGTGCTGCGTGGCTATGCCGCCGGGGCGGTGGACTTCATCCTCAAGCCCTTCGATCCGCAGGTGTTGCGCCACAAGATCCAGTCGCTGCTCAAGCTCGAGCGCAATCGCCGCGACCTGTTGCAGCTGACCCTGCAGCTGGACAGCGCGCGGGCCTTCAATTCCTCGCTACTGGAAAACGCCGCCGAGGGCATTCTGGTGGTGGGGGAGGAGGGGCGCATCAGCTTCGCCAACCCGGCCATGGCGCGGATGCTCCATGCTGCGGTGGCCGATCTGGTCGGTACCGAGTTGTTGACCTACCTGCATGAGCCGCCGATCACTTGCGCCTGGAAGCTGTCGGACTTCTATCGGCACTGGAAACGCAACGAGCCCTATCGGCTGCACGACGCCAGCCTGCGCACCTTGGATGGCGAGGTGATACCGGCGGCGTTGTCCTGTGCGCCGCTGCCGCGCCTGCAGCGCTCCATGGTGGTGATCATCCTCGACATGTCGGCGGTCAGTCGTCTGCATGCGCAGCTGGAGTTCCAGGCGATCACCGACTCGCTGACCGGCCTGCTCAACCGCCGTGGCTTCCACCAGGCCTTGGAGTCCGCGCTGGCGCGTACCGAGCGCAGCGGCCGGCGCATGGCGGTGCTCTATCTGGATCTGGATGGCTTCAAGCGCATCAACGACTCCCTCGGCCACGATGCCGGCGATCGGGTGCTGTGCCAGGTGGCGGAGAAGTTGAAAAGCGGTCTGCGCCCCTATGACACCTTGGCGCGCATGGGCGGTGACGAGTTCACCGCGCTGCTCGACTCGTTGGGGCACCCGGAAGATGCGGCGCGGGTGGCGGAGAAACTGATCGAGCTGGTTTCGGTACGCCACAGTGTGGATGGCGTCGACATTACCCTAGGCGCCAGCGTCGGTATCGCCTGCTTTCCCGAGTGCGGGCAAACGGTGGATGGCCTGCTGCGTGCGGCGGACATGGCCATGTACGCGGCCAAGCATGCCGGGCGCCGCCAGTACCGCTTCTTCTCGCCGGAGATGAACGGCCGGGCGCGCTCGCGGCTGATGCTCGAGGAAAGCCTGCGCACGGCCATCGAGCAGGGCGACTTCGTGCTGGTCTACCAGCCGCAGATCGACCTGGCCAGCGGCCGCCTGCGCGGTTTCGAGGCCTTGCTGCGCTGGCAGCACCGGGTCGCCGGAACCATAGCGCCCGGCGTGTTTATCCCGCTGCTGGAGGAGACCCGGCTGATCAACCGTCTGGGTGACTGGATATTCGAGCAGGGCATTCGCCAGTGCCGGGCCTGGCAGGCGCAATTCGGCGAGGCGCTGCTGCTCAGTCTCAACGTCAGCCCGGTGCAGTTCGGCATGCCGCAACTGGTCGACGATCTGCGCCGGGTGCTGGAGAGGCATCGGCTCAAAGCGTCGCAGCTGGAGGTGGAGGTCACCGAAAGCGCGCTGATGCAGAACCTCGACACCACCCGCGAACAATTGCACCAACTGCGTCAGCTGGGCGTGCGCATCGCCATCGACGACTTCGGCACGGGCTACTCGTCGCTGGCCTACCTGCGGCATTTCGAGCTGGATACGCTGAAGATCGACCGCCTGTTTATCGCCAACATGCTCGACTCGCCGAAAGACGCGGCGATCGTCAGCACCATCATCGACCTGGGCCGCCACCTGGGCCTGGAGGTGATAGCCGAAGGGGTGGAAAGCATCGCCCAGCGCGATTGGCTGATCAGCCATCAGTGCAGCACCATGCAGGGCTTTCTGGTGGCAAGCGGGTTGAGCACGGAGCAGGCCGGGGCGTTTCCGACCCAGCTGGATTGGGCCAACTGGAAGCCAGAGGCCTGATTATCGGCTGCGCTCCGGCAGCTTGCGTTGCCGGCGCTGCAGTAGGCCGGGCTGACGCGGCTCATTCGCAGGGGCAGGCGGCGCCGGCTATTCAGCTGTCACCGGCGGGCTTTTCCACGGATCTTGGCTGCGGTTTACCGTCTGTCGATTCCGCTCTGGCTCGCGACCAAGAGTCCAATTGCTGGCTAGAATGGATTCTAAGGTTTGCTAGCGTCTTCGGCTGTGGTGCATAGGCACCCGCCGGCAGGGAATGATCTTGGGGCTGACATGGACGATTGGCGTTACGCCTTATCTCTCGATTGCGCTTGCCGCAGTGGTTCGTTTCGAACCCGCTGTGCGGATCTCTTATGTCGTTGTTAGGCAGCTGGCAGCAGTGGCACGGTCGTTTCCTTGCGGAATCGCGGCTACGCCGGCGGCGCAAGGCTCAGGTTATGGCGCAACAGCACGGGCTGTGCAGGCGTGCTGAGCGCTATCTGTGGTTGTGGGTAAGGCTGCGGCAAGGTGACCTTCCGGTAGCTTTTGCAGGGCCTGGGCCGGGTGGTCGAAGCAGCGGGCCAGGCGCGGTGAGCGCAATCGGTGATCTACCCTGAAGGTCAGGATTTAGGTGCTGCAAGCCAGGGAAAAGGAGAGCGTTATGGCACAGGTGCAGACAAGCATTCAGAGCAAAACGCAGATCTTATTGGTGGTGGATGAGCGCTCGGAGGATCTGCAGGCGCTGCTCGATGATAACGATTGGCAACTGCGTTTTGTCGACTCGGGTGAGGCGGCGCTGCAGTTCCTGCTGGAGGAGACGGTCGGGCTGGTCCTGCTGGACGTGCAGCTGCCCCATATGGACGGCTTCGAAGTGGTCCAGCGCCTGCGCGGCAGCCCGCGCGGCCGTACGGTGCCAATAGTGCTGGTGTCGACCGCGGCGCAGAGCCAGGACACCTTGCTGCGCGGCCATGTGGGCAGCACCGTGGACTTCGTGGTCAAACCCTGCGCGCCCTCGATCTTGCGCCACAAGATCCGGCGCCTGCTCGAGCGCGAGCGCCATCGCACCGAACTGCTGCAACTGACTCAGCAACTGGACCAGGCCCAGGCCTTCAATGCCTCGGTGCTGAACAATGCTGCCGAGGGCATCCTGGTGGTCGGCGAAGACGGGCGGATCAATTTCGCCAACCCCGCCATGGCGCAGATGCTGCAGGCCCGGATCAGCGACCTGGAAGGGCGCGAATGGTTGTCCTGCATCGGCAGCCCGTCGATCGAGTGCGACTGGCACCTGTCCGAGTTCTACCGTTACTGGCGGCGCAACGAGACCTATCGCCTGCATGAGGCCAGCCTGCGTACCGAGAGCGGCGGCAGTGTGCCGGTGGCCTTGTCCTGCTCACCCTTGCCGCACGCGCAGCCGGGCATGGTGGTGATAGCGCTGGACCTGTCGGCGGTGCGCAGCCTGCATGCGCAGTTGCAGTCGCAGGCGGTCACCGATGCCCTGACCGGCCTGCTCAATCGTCACGGTTTCCACCAGGCGCTGGGGGCCGCGCTGGCGCGTACCGAGCGCAGTGGTCAGCGCCTGGCGGTGCTCTACCTCGACCTGGATGGCTTTAAGCGGATCAACGACTCCCTCGGCCATGCGGCCGGTGACCTGTTGCTGCGCGAGGTCGGCGAGCAGCTCAAATACAGCCTGCGCCCCTATGACTGCCTGGCACGCAGCGGCGGCGACGAATTCGCCGTGTTGCTGGAAACGCTCGGCCATCCCGAGGACGCCGCCAAGGTGGCGGAGAAGCTGATCGAGCTGATTTCCGTGCGCCACCGCCTGGACGGTATGGATGTCACCCTGAGCGTCAGTATCGGCATCGCCTGCTTTCCCGAGTGCGGGCAGACCGTGGAAGGGCTGATGCGCGCCGCCGATATGGCCATGTACGAGGCCAAGCGCGCCGGCCGCCAGCAATACCGCTTCTTTTCCCCGGAGATGAACGGCCGCGCCCGCTCGCGGCTGATGCTCGAGGAAAGCCTGCGCAACGCCATCGAACATGACGACTTCGTGCTGGTTTACCAGCCCCAGGTGTACCTCGACAGCGGCCGCCTGCGCGGCTTCGAGGGGCTGTTGCGCTGGCAGCACAAGGCGGCCGGCACCGTGGCGCCCGGCGTGTTTATCCCCTTGCTGGAGGAAACCCGCCTGATCAACCACCTGGGCGGCTGGATTTTCCGTGCCGGAGCCGAGCAGTGCCAGCGCATAAGCGCGCAGTTCGGCGCCAGCCCGGTGCTGAGCCTGAACGTCAGCCCGGTGCAGTTCAGCATGCCGCAACTGGTCGAGGAGCTGCGCTGGGTGCTCGAGGAACATCGGCTCAATCCCGCGCAGCTGGAGATCGAGGTGACCGAGAGCGCCTTGATGCAGGACCTGCAGACGACCCAGGAGCAGTTGCGCCAGCTGCGCGCCCTGGGGGTCAAGATCGCCATCGACGACTTCGGTACCGGCTATTCGTCGCTGGCCTACCTGCGCCATTTCGAGTTGGACACCCTGAAGATCGACCGTCTGTTTATCGCCAATATGCTCGACTCGCCGCGCGATGCCGCGGTGGTCAGCACCATCATCGACCTGGGCCGCAACCTGGGTCTGGAGGTGATAGCCGAGGGGGTGGAAACCCTGGCCCAGCGCGATTGGTTGATGCAGCACAAGTGCGCCATCATGCAGGGCTTTCTGGTCGCGCCAGGCCTGAGTGCCGAGCAGGTCCAGGGCTTTCCGCAGCAGCTGGATTGGGGGGCTCTGCCGTATCTCTACGAAGAGCCCGCCGAGTAGCGGGCCGGGCTTCTTAACGGGGCCGGGCAGGCGTTTAGCCGGCGGGGAAGCGCTGCTTGAGTTCGCTCAGCTGCGCGTCCTTGTCCAGCCACAGCTGGTTGACCCACTGCTGGAAGTGCAGGCGGTAGGCTTCGTCCTGATCGTAGTTGCCGCCGATAAATTCCTCGGGGATCTGCAGCTCCTGCAGACGCACCACCACCTTGTCGATTCGCCCGCTGAGCAGGTCCCAGAAGCCCGGGCTGCCCTGGGGATAATGGATGGTGACGTTGACCAGGCTGTGCAATTGCTCGCCCATGGCATCCAGCACAAAGGCGATGCCGCCGGCCTTGGGCTTGAGCAGATTGTCGAAGGGGGATTGCTGCTGCGCATGCTTGGCCGGCGACAGGCGCGTGCCCTCGAGGAAGTTGAACACCGATACCGGGTTGCTTTGGTAGCGCGCGCAGGCCTTGCGCGTGGTGGCCAGGTCCTGGCCGCGCTTTTCCGGGTGCTTGGCCAGGTATTCCTTGCTGAAGCGCTGCATAAAGGGGAACTCCAGCGCCCACCAGCACAGGCCGATCACCGGCACCCAGATCAGCTCCTGTTTGAGGAAGAACTTGAGCAGCGGCATGCGTCTATTGAGCTGGTACTGCAACACCAGAATATCCACCCAGCTCTGGTGGTTGCTGGTCACCAGATAGGAATGCTGCTGGTCGAAACCCTTGAGCCCCTCGACGTCCCACTCGATGCGGCCGACCAGGTTCATCCAGAACTTATTGGTGGAAATCCAGGACTCGGCGCTGGCGTGCATCATAAAGCGTAGCGCGCGGTGCACGGCGGGGATCGGCAGCAGCAGCTTGAGCGGGGCGAGGGCAAACAGGGGCCAACACCAGAACAGGGTATTGAGGGCCAGCAGCAGGCCAGCGATCAGGCCACGCAGCGGGGCAGGCAGAAAATGCAGCATAGGGGGGCAGGCGCCTCCAAATAAGAGGGACCTTGGTCCCTGATCTATCTATGCCCGTGGTTTTCCACCACGGGTCGGTCGGCGCACAGGTTAACGATTGTTCACTGAACTGCAAGCCCTGCGAAATGCTGGTGATCGCCGTGGTTCGCCGCTTTTTAGCGCTAGTAGTTCGGCCGGTGCGCTTGTTGGGCTTCGGCGCTGCGCCCCTCAACCCAACCTACCTCTGTGTCGATCGATGAGCTGCCGCAGTCGATCGTCAGAATAGTGCGTGCCGGCATTTAGCGCGCCTGGTCTGCTCGGTTCGCGCTGGCTGCGGCGCACCAGCCGCAAGCGAAGGGCTCGCCGATCTGCGCCTGGCGTTGGGCGGCGTCCATCACCCAGGCACGATCCTGCCACGGCGGCTGGTGGCGCAGGTGCTGAGTATGGCCGCAGGACAGTACGGCCACCCAGTGGCCATCCTCATCCTGGCGCCAGTCGAGCAGGCGCACCGAGGCCGTGCCTGGCCGTCCGTCTAGCTCCGGTTCGCTTTCGCGCCTGCCCTTGGGTAAACTTGTCCGTTCTTTATTTCCAAGCAAAAGGTCCTGCCCCATGCTGATCGCCGCCAATAAGGCCGTCTCCATCGACTATACCCTGACTAACGATGCCGGTGAGGTGATCGACAGTTC
>Ga0209343_10007790_pt1 | contig 12566 bp, 9 predicted proteins | sample RifCSPlowO2_02_FD_184026 | JGI IMG/M metagenome (GOLD analysis project Ga0209343, IMG submission 184026) | Groundwater microbial communities from Rifle, Colorado - Rifle CSP2_plank lowO2_0.2 (SPAdes) (version 2) | ecosystem: Environmental > Aquatic > Deep subsurface > Groundwater | place: Rifle... | reverse complement strand
GGCGGACGCGGTTATTTCGACAACATGAACGCGTTTTTCAGCGGCAACGGCTACCGCGTGGTCGATCAGAGCAGCGTTGCCGAGCAGGACATCCACTTCAAGAATGCCTGGGGCATGTCCGATGAAGACCTCTACAGCCAAACCTTGAAACTGGCCGACACCGACCATGCCGCCGGCAAGCCGTTCTATCTGCAGCTGATGACCACCTCCAACCACCGGCCCTACACTTACCCGAGCGGACGTATCGATATCCCATCGGGCGATGGCCGCGAAGGCGCGGTCAAGTACACCGACCATGCCATCGGCCAGTTCCTTGAGCAGGCGCGGCAAAAACCCTGGTTTGCCAACACCCTGTTCGTCTTCGTCGCCGACCACACCGCCGGCAGCGCCGGTACCGAAGACCTGCCGCTAGCCAACTACCATATCCCGCTGTTCATCTACGCACCGGGTTTTATCGAGCCAGGCGAACATGCCGGACTGGCTAGCCAGATCGACCTGGCCCCGACCTTGCTGGGCCTGCTCAATGTCGACTACACCTCGACCTTCTTTGGCCGCAATGTACTGCGCGCCGATGCCGCACCAGGCCGCGCCCTGATTGGCAATTACCAACACCTGGGCCTGTTCGACGGGCATGATCTGGCGATTCTCAGCCCACGCAAGAGCATGCGTCGTCACGATGACGCCCTGGGCGCCAGCCACGAATCGAGTGCCACGGCCAGCGATCCGCTGGTCAAGCGCAACATCATCTACTACCAGGGGGCCAGCTACGACTTCAGCCACCATTTGCTCGACTGGCAGCAGCCAGGTGCGACTGACACCGAACGACTCGCCGCCGCTCCGGCGCAAGTGCAGCCACAAGCCGAGGATCCCGCCCATGCACTTTGAACGCCACCCAGCCACATCGATGCCGTTCAACTTCCACTTGGGCTTTGGCCTGCCCCTCGCCCTGATGCTGCTGTTGTTGCTGGCTGACCCGACCGCGCTGGACTTCGCCATCGCCCACTGGGCCTACGACCCGCAGGCCGGCTTTATTGGTCGGCATAGCTGGTTTCTCGAAGACTTCCTGCATGATCGTGCCAAGCAGGCGGTGATCGTCATCGGCGTGCTGGCCATTGCCGGTTTCGTGCTGAGCCTGTTGCTAGGCCGCTGCCGGGCATGGCGCCGACCGCTGGGCTACCTGGTATTGGCGATGGGGCTGTCGACCAGCTATGTGAAGCCGCTGAAGAACCTGACCGGCGTGCATTGCCCCTGGAGCCTCAGCGAGTTCGGTGGCGAGGAAACTTACACGCCATTGCTCAGCCCCCGCACAGCGACCGAGCAGCCTGGGCGCTGCTGGCCCGGTGGGCACGCTGGCACGGGTTTCTCGCTGTTTGCGCTGTTCTTCGTGCTGCGCGACCGCCACTCGCGCATGGCCAGATCAGCGCTCGCCATGGCGCTAGCCCTGGGCATCACCTTCTCGGTCGGACGCATGCTGCAGGGCGCGCACTTCTTCTCGCACAACCTGTGGACCGCGCTGTTCGACTGGCTGATCTGTCTGGGCTGCTACCGCCTGCTGCTGTACCGGCCGAGCCTCGCGTCGGCCCTCAGCCTCACAACTCGAGCAGATACAGGCACAACGACAGACTGAGCGTTTTTTTCAGCGCATGTCAGCCGGCCAGTGCGTTCAATCAGCCCGCTCTGGCCAGAATGCACGAATCCCGGCGACGCCCTGGGCACCCGCTCGCCAAGCTTGCTCCAGGTGCTGCGGGCCGACCCCGCCAAGCAGGTAGGCCGGCCGATTGAAACTGCGCAGCATTTCGCCCGCCAGATCCCAACCCAGCGCCGTTGCATCGGGATGGGTCTGGGTGGCTTGCAGCGGCGACAGGGTGACGAAATCCACGTCCATCTGCGTGGCCAGCGCCAGCTCGTGCGCCGAATGACAGGAGGCCGCCAACCAGCGGCCCCGGGCAAAGGGGCGGCCCTGCTCGGCATAGCGGCCCAGTTGCTCGGCGCTCAGGTGCCAGCCCGCAGCCGGGAAATCCCCCAGCCACTCCAGCGGCCCCTTGAGCATCAGCTGTGCCTTGCCCGCGCAGAGTCCCTGGATATCCAGCGCCAGGTCACGGTACTGGGCATCGAACATACCCGGCGCCCGCAGTTGAATCAGCCGAATACCGCCGGCCAAGGCCGCACGCACCCCCTGCACCAACGCCTGCGCAGTCAGCCCCTCTGGCGTGATCAGGTAGCGGTCGGGCAAACGGGCGGCGGCCACGATCGGCTGATTGGCCGCTGGAAACTGATACTCGGGCAACTGCCGCGCACTGACCCAGGCCAACGGTTGGCCTTCGGCACCATGCGGCTCGCCGACGAAGGCCGACACCTCCCAGACATCCAGCAATACCTGTTTGTCCGGGTAATCGTGATGCACCTGAATCAATGGCCGGGCGACGCTCGGACGAATGCCCAACTCCTCCTCCAGCTCGCGAGCCAGGGCCGCCTGCACCGCCTCGCCAGGCTCCACCTTGCCGCCCGGGAATTCCCACAGTCCACCTTGGTGCTGGTCGTCCGCGCGCCTGGCAATCAGGATGCGGCCATCCGCTCCGCGGATGACCGCGGCGACTACATGAATGCGTTTCACCCCAGTTGTTCCTCCTGAGCCGCCTGATACCAGCGCTGAAATGCCGGCCACTGATAGACCGTAGCCACATAAGCCGCCGCCACCTCGGGCAACGCCACCCGATAACTGCGCAGCCGGGCCGCGACAGGGGCGAAGAAGGCATCTGCCAGGCTGGCGTGACCGAACAGGAAGGGGCCACCCTCGCCGAACCTGCTGCGACACTCGGCCCAGAGCGCACAGACGCGGCGGATATCGGCCTCGGCCTCGGCCGGCATCTGGTCCAGCGCCTGATCGCGCTTGAGGTCCATCGGCAGATGCGTGCGCAGTGCGGCAAAACCGCTGTGCATCTCGGCGCAGACACTGCGTGCCACCGCGCGGGCGTATTCGCCGCGTGGCCACAGATAGGCCTCGGGAAAGCTTTCGGCGAGGTATTCGCCAATCGCCAGGGAATCCCACACCGGCCCCTCCTCGGTCTGCAACAACGGCACCTTGCCAGTCGGCGAGTGTTCGAGAATGCGCGCGCGGGTATCCGGACGATCGAGCGGAATCAGCACTTCGCTATACGGCGCCTCGGCCAGCTCCATGGCCAGGGCGGCGCGCAGCGACCAGGACGAGTAGGTTTTGTTGCCGATGATCAGAACCAGGGACATGGGGGCACTCCGTGCGTGATGCGGTTACTGAAGGGTCGTTCGACATTAAGACGTCGCGCCGCCCAATAGCAAATTCCCGTTGTTCATGCCCCCATGAACAACGGGAATAGCCGACTGCAACCCTGTGTGCGAAGAGACATGCTTACAGCTTGTAAGCTTATCGCTTGCCGCTTAGGTGCGGTATTCGGCGTTGATCTTCACATACTCATGGGACAGATCGGTGGTCCATATCGTCTCGCTGCAAGTACCACGCCCCAGCTCGATGCGGATGGTGATTTCCTCTTTGGCCATCACCGCCGCACCCTGCTCTTCGGTGTAGCTGGCCGCACGACAACCACGGCTGGCAATGCACACGTCACCGAGGAACACGTCGATCAGGCTGACATCCAGTTGCGCGACACCGGCATAACCCACGGCAGCGAGGATGCGTCCCCAGTTCGGATCGGAGGCGAACAGCGCGGTCTTGATCAGCGGCGAGTGGGCCACGGCATAACCGACGTCCAGGCACTCCTGGTAAGTCGCCCCGCCGTTGACCTGCACGGTGACGAACTTGGTCGCGCCTTCGCCGTCACGCACGATGGCCTGGGCCACCTCCATGCACACCTCAAACACCGCCTGCTTGAGCGCGGCAAACAATGCGCCGCTGGCCTGGGTGATCTCCGGCAGGGCGGCCTGGCCAGTGGCGATCAGCATGCAGCAATCGTTGGTCGAGGTGTCGCCGTCGATGGTGATGCGGTTGAACGACTTGTTCGCCGCGTCACGCAGCAAATCCTGCAATACCCCCTGGCTGACCTTGGCGTCGGTCGCGATGTAACCGAGCATGGTCGCCATGTTCGGTCTGATCATCCCGGCCCCCTTGCTGATGCCGGTGACGGTGACGGTCACGCCGTCGTGGACGAACTGGCGGCTGGCGCCCTTGGGCAGGGTGTCGGTGGTCATGATGCCGGTGGCCGCTTCGGCCCAATGATCCGCGGCCAGGTCATCCAGGGCCGCCTGCAAGGCAGCCTCGATCTTCTCCACGGGCAAGGGCTCGCCGATCACCCCGGTCGAGAACGGCAGCACCGCACTCTCATCGACACCGGCCAGTTGCGCCAGGCGGGCGCAGGTGCGCACGGCATTCTGCAGGCCGGGTTCGCCGGTGCCGGCGTTGGCATTGCCGGTATTGGTCAGCAGGTAGCGCACACGGCCGGTCACGCGCTTCTTGGCCAGGATCACCGGCGCGGCGCAGAAGGCATTGAGGGTGAACACCCCGGCCACGCTGGAGCCTTCGGCGCAACGCATGACTACCACATCCTTGCGCCCGGGGCGCTTGATGCCAGCCGAAGCGATGCCCAGCTCGAAACCTGGAACCGGGTGCAGGGTAGACAGCGGGCCAAGACCAACAGCCATAGGGTGTGCTCCTTGAGGGATTTAAGTGTCGCGCCGCTGGGCACGAGCGAATTCGATGGTAAAACGCCGCGAGCGGCCAGGCCGTTCGCGGCGTTTGGGGGCAGGCTCAAGCATAACCAAAGCCCGCACCCTTTCTGCTTTGTCGCGTCAACCTGGGGTTAGGTGACCTGGCCGTGGCAATGCTTGTATTTCTTGCCGGAACCGCAAGGGCAAGGTTCGTTGCGGCCGATCTTCGGTTCGCTACGCACTGGCGGCGGCGCAACCGCCACGTCACCCTCTTCAGCCACGGCTTCGGGCTGCATCAGGGCCGATGCTTCGGCGTGCTGGAACTGCATGCGTTCGGCCAGCGCCTCGGCTTCGCGACGCAGACGCGCCTCTTCCTCGACCGGGTCTTCGCGACGCACCTGCACATGGGACAAGACCCGGATGGTGTCGCGCTTGATCGAGTTGAGCAGCTCCTGGAACAGGGCGAACGACTCGCGCTTGTACTCCTGTTTCGGGTTCTTCTGCGCATAACCGCGCAGGTGAATGCCATGACGCAGGTGATCCATGGTCGACAGGTGGTCTTTCCACAAATCGTCGAGCACGCGCAGCAGGATCTGTTTCTCGAAGGTACGCAGAGCCTCGGCACTGGCCAGCTCTTCCTTCTCGTTGTAGGCCGCGACCAGCTCTTGCAGAATCCGCTCGCGCAGGGTTTCTTCGTAGAGCTTGTGGTCGTCGTCGAGCCACTGCTGGATCGTCAGGCGGAGGTTGAAACCGGCGTACAGCGCCTCTTCCAGACCGGCGATATCCCATTGCTCGGGCAACGACTGCGGCGCGATATGTTCGTTGATGATGCCTTCCAGCACTTCCTTGCGGAACTCGGCGATGGTTTCGCCAATGTCATCGGCAGCCAGCAGGGTGTTGCGCATGTGATAGATCACTTTGCGCTGCTCGTTGGATACGTCATCGAACTCCAGCAGCTGCTTGCGCATGTCGAAGTTGCGGCCCTCGACCTTGCGCTGCGCCTTCTCGATGGCGTTGCTGACCATCCGATGCTCGATCGCTTCGCCGGGCTGCATGCCCAGGGCTTTCATGAAATTCTTCACCCGATCCGAGGCGAAGATGCGCATCAGGTTGTCTTCCAGCGACAGGTAGAAGCGGCTGGAACCCGGGTCGCCCTGACGACCGGAGCGGCCGCGCAGCTGGTTGTCGATACGCCGCGACTCGTGACGTTCGGAAGCGACCACATGCAGGCCGCCCGACTCGATCACCTGCTGATGGCGCTTCTGCCAGTCGGCCTTGATCTGCGCAATCTGCTCGTCAGTGGGGTTTTCCAGGGCGGCCACTTCGACCTCCCAGTTACCGCCCAGGACGATGTCGGTACCACGACCAGCCATGTTGGTGGCGATGGTCAGCGCGCCAGGACGCCCGGCCTGGGCGATGATCTCGGCCTCTTTTTCATGGAACTTGGCGTTGAGCACCTTGTGCTCGATGCCTTCCTGGGTCAGCAGGCGCGAGACATATTCGGAACTGTCGATGGTCGCCGTACCGACCAGAATCGGCCGCCCCTGGGCCTGGCATTCCTTGATATCGGTGATGATGGCCGCGTACTTCTCTTCCTGGGTCAGATAGACCAGGTCGTTGAAGTCCTTGCGCGCCATCGGCCGGTTGGTCGGGATCACGATCACCGCCAGGCCGTAGATCTGATGGAACTCGAAGGCTTCGGTGTCGGCGGTACCGGTCATGCCGGACAGTTTGTTGTACAGGCGGAAGTAGTTCTGGAAGGTGGTCGAGGCCAGGGTCTGGCTCTCGGCCTGGATCGGCAAGCCTTCCTTGGCCTCGATGGCCTGGTGCAGGCCCTCGGACAGGCGGCGGCCCGGCATGGTGCGGCCGGTGTGCTCGTCGATCAGCAGTACCTGATCGTTCTGCACGATGTATTCGACGTTGCGGTGGAACAGCTTGTGCGCCCGCAAGCCGGAATAGACGTGGGTCAGCAGGCCCAGGTTATGCGCCGAATAGAGGCTCTCGCCCTCGGCCAGCAAGCCGGCATCGGTAAGCATTTCCTCGACGAACTGGTGGCCGGCCTCGTTCAGTTCGACCTGACGGGTCTTCTCGTCGACCTTGTAATGGCCTTCCTGAGTGACCACGCCTTCCTCTTCCTCGATGTGCAGCTTGAGGGTCGGGATCAGCTTGTTGATTTCGATATAGAGTTTGGAGCTGTCTTCGGCCTGGCCGGAGATAATCAACGGGGTACGCGCCTCGTCGATGAGGATCGAGTCGACTTCGTCGATCACGGCAAAATTCAGCTCGCGCTGGAATTTGTCCTCCAGGCTGAAGGCCATGTTGTCGCGCAGGTAGTCGAAGCCGAACTCGTTGTTGGTGCCATAGGTGATATCGGCAGCATAGGCGGCGCGCTTTTCTTCCGGCGGCATGAAAGGCGTGACGATGCCGACCGACATGCCGAGAAATTCATACAGCGGACGCATCCAGTTGGCATCGCGGCGAGCCAGGTAGTCGTTGACCGTGACCACGTGCACGCCTTTGCCTTCCAGGGCGTTGAGGTAGACCGCCAGGGTCGCCACCAGGGTCTTGCCCTCGCCGGTACGCATTTCGGCAATCTTGCCTTCATGCAAGGTCATGCCACCGATCAACTGCACATCGAAGTGGCGCATGCCCATGACGCGCTTGCCCGCTTCCCGGGCTACCGCGAAGGCTTCCGGCAGCAACTGGTCGAGGGTTTCACCTTTGGCCAGACGGGCCTTGAACTCGGTGGTCTTGGCGCGCAGTTGCTCATCCGAGAGCGCGAGCATCTGCTCCTCGAAGGCATTGACGATCTGAACCGTCTTGAGCATGCGTTTGACTTCACGCTCGTTCTTGCTTCCAAAGAGTTTTTTCAACAAAGGCGCAAACATATCGGCAGGGTCTTCCACGCGTATGGATGGAGGGCGGCCCCATGAGTCGCCCATGCAGCCTTCATGGCTGCGTGCGAAGGGGGCATTCTACCCGGAAACGGCGATGAATAAAGCGGCGTTATCAGGCCGTTTAAAAATGTAGCGAGCGACGGCCAGGCAAGGCGAAGTCAGCCGAAACACAGCGAAGCGAGTAACAGCCGAAGGCTGGCCCGCCGGGTGAGCCAAGTGAATCAAAAGCGCAGTGTACTGAGCGTTTTTTTCACAACCCCGGGGCATTTTCGGCTGCAACCGCGGAGGGCGTAAAGCCCGCAGTAATTTTGCAACGGCCGGTTATTCGATGTCGCTGACTCGAGCGATATAGCTGGTGGGATTGACCACTCGGCCGTTTTGACTGACTTCGAAATGCACATGGGAACCGGTAGAGCGGCCGGTGCTGCCAACCTTGGCGATAACCTGGCCGCGCTGCACCAGATCGCCAACCTGCACCAGGTTGCTCTGGTTGTGCGCGTACAGGGTGACGTAGCCATCGGCATGGCTGATTTCCACGGTATTGCCATAACCGGAGCGGCGGCTTGAGGCGGTCACCACGCCGGCGGCCACCGCGACCACATTGCTGCCGGCCTTGGCGGCGAAGTCCACGCCCTTATGCACGCTCAAGCGCCCGTTCAGGGGGTCGGTACGCCGGCCGAATGGCGAAGAGATATAGCCTTGCAAGACCGGACGCCCCGCGAGGTATTCGGCCTCATTGAGCTGGCGGTCGGCGAGCAGTTGCTCCAGCACCTCGAGTTGCTGCTCGCGACTGTCCAGGCGCAGGGCCAGGTCATCGAGGGTGCTGATGAATGACGGCGGGGCATAGGCCGAGCCACCGAACAGCTCTTCGGGACCGCCCTGACCCACGCTCAAGGAAAAATCGAATTCACTGGCATCCAGATCGGCCAGCTCGGTCAGGCGTTCGCCCAGGGCATCCAGGCGGGTCAAGCGGGCCTGCAACTCGGCAACATGGGCGGCGAAGGCATCCAGTTGACGCTGTGCATCGACCCGCACCGCCCCAACTTCTGCACGCTGCTGATTCAGTGCCTCAGTCAACTGCGCACTGCCTGGCGCGTTTTCCACGTGCGGCACGACCCACGCCCCTACCGCGACGCCACTGCCAAGCGCCGCCGCTATCAGCATGAGCAGCGCCGCCAGCAGCCAACGTAAATCCAGGCTCAGCGAACGTGCGGCGCCGTGACTCCGATTGAGTAGAATAATGTGCATGGCTTCCCCTTTAAGGTGGAGCCCAAGTCGGCAGCAGAGATTCTGCTACCATGGCGACTCCACAATCTCAGGCGTCCTGCCATGTCGTTTCGTCCTTTGCCGGCTAAAGCACCCGCCGCGCTAATGCGCGAAGCGAAGCCCTTGAAAGCGCTGTTCAACCAGGCGCAACGCATCGATCGCCTGCAGCACTTACTGGAAAGCCAGCTGCAACCCGCGGCCCGCGAACATTGCCATGTAGCGTCCTGGCGCGAGGGTTGCCTGCTTCTTATAGTCACCGACGGCCACTGGGCCACCCGCTTGCGTTATCAACAACGGCGCCTGCTCAGGCAGTTGCAGACACTCGAAGAGTTCGCGACCTTAACCAAGATCCTGTTCAAGGTGCAACCGCCAACTGCCGAAAGGCGTGCACCCGGTCGCACAATCAGCCTATCCAGCAGCGCGGCCGAGAACATCCAGGCCACTGCCGACGGTATAACCGACCCCAAACTGCGCGCCGCCCTGGAACGACTGGCCAAGCACGGCCAACCCCGCGAATAGCGCCCTGCCAAGCCGGACCAAGATCCGATTCAGGACTGCTCCACAGAAAAAAAGAAGCCACCCGAGGGTGGCTTCAAAAACAAAGGAAAGAGAGTTTTGGCTTACACCGCCGCGACCGGGCGCATGTAAGAGATAGGCGCATTCTTGATGTCATCGAAGGTGACCACTTCCCAACAGTCCGTCTGCTCGATCAAGGCGCGCAGTAGACGATTGTTCAAGGCATGCCCCGATTTGAAGCCGCGGAACTCACCGATCAGGCTATTGCCCAGCAGGTAGAGATCGCCGATGGCGTCGAGGATCTTGTGCTTGACGAATTCGTCCTCGTAACGCAGGCCGTCTTCGTTCAAGACACGAAACTCATCCACCACGATGGCGTTATCCACACTGCCGCCGAGCGCCAGGTTCTGCGAACGCAGGAACTCGATGTCACGCATGAAACCGAAGGTGCGCGCACGGCTGACTTCCTTGACGAAAGAAGTACTGGAAAAGTCCACGCTGGCCGACTGGGTGCGGTTGCGGAAAACCGGGTGATCGAAATCGATCTCGAAGCTCACCTTGAAGCCTTCGAAAGGCACGAAAGTGGCGCGCTTGTCGCCCTCTTCGACCGTCACTTCACGAAGGATGCGGATGAACTTCTTGTGGGCATCCTGCTCCTGCAACCCAGCGGACTGAATCAGGAATACAAAGGGACCAGCACTGCCATCCATGATCGGTACTTCGGACGCGGAGAGCTCGACGTAGGCGTTATCGATGCCCAGGCCAGCCATGGCCGAAAGCAGGTGCTCTACCGTATCCACCTTGACGTCACCACTGACCAAGGTGGTCGACATGGTGGTTTCACCGACATTGCAGGCCCGCGCGGGGATTTCCACGACAGGGTCAAGGTCGGTGCGACGGAACACGATACCGGTGTCCACAGGTGCCGGCTTCAGGGTCAGGTATACCTTCTCCCCGGAATGCAGGCCGACGCCAGTGGCGCGGATAATGTTCTTCAGGGTACGTTGTCTGATCATGGCTTTGGCCGCTATAGCACTAGTTGCGAATTGTTTTCAACAATGGCCGGCGATGATAGCAGAACCGGCCTTTGCTGAACACCAATCACCCCAATACTCCTGATACATTCCATCAATCGGCCTGACGACGCAGGAAGGCCGGAATGTCCAGATAATCCAGGTCATCCTGTGGATTCAGCTTGGCCGCGGCAGCAGCACCGCCGTGGCTTTGACGCTGAACGGTTGGGCGTTCGTAGTCCTTGTAATTGACGCTTTGCTCGCCGCGCGAAGCTGGCGTTGCCGCCGACGAAGCGCTGCTGGTCGTGACCTGCACGGTATTGTCGATCACCTTGACCGGCTTCTCGATTTTCGCGCCCAGACCAGTGGCCACCACGGTGACGTGCAGCTCGTCGCGCATGTCCGGATCGATCACGGTGCCCACCTTGACGGTGGCGTGCTCGGAGGCGAACTGCTCGATGATGTTACCCACGTCGGAGTACTCGCCCAGGGACAGGTCGGGACCGGCGGTGATATTCACCAGGATGCCACGCGCGCCCTGCAGGTTGACGTCTTCCAGCAGCGGATTGCGGATTGCCGCCTCGGTGGCTTCACGGGCACGGTTCGGACCGCTGGCGCAGCCAGTGCCCATCATCGCCATGCCCATTTCGCTCATCACGGTTTTCACGTCGGCGAAGTCTACGTTGATCATGCCCGGACGCTTGATGATGTCGGAGATACCGCGCACGGCACCGGCCAACACGTCATCCGCCTTGGCGAACGCCGACAGCAGGCTGGCGTCTTTACCGAGGATGGTCAGCAGTTTTTCGTTGGGGATGGTGATCAGCGAGTCGACGCTTTCCGCCAGGGCGCGAATGCCCTCTTCGGCGATCAGCATGCGCTTGCGCCCTTCGAACGGGAACGGACGAGTCACCACAGCGACGGTGAGAATGCCCATTTCCTTCGCCACCTGGGCGATCACCGGCGCAGCGCCAGTGCCGGTACCGCCACCCATACCGGTGGTGATGAAGACCATGTCGCAACCTTGCAACACTTCGGCGATGCGCTCGCGGTCTTCCATGGCCGCCTGCCGGCCGATTTCAGGGTTGGCGCCCGCGCCCAGACCTTTGGTCACGCCAGTGCCCAGCTGCAGGATGGTGCGCGCACCGATGTTCTTCAGTGCCTGTGCATCGGTATTGGCGCAGATGAACTCGACGCCTTCGATGTTGTTCTTCGACATGTGGTTGACCGCATTGCCGCCGCCGCCGCCCACGCCAATTACCTTGATGACCGCACTTTGCGGGATGTTGTCTACGAGCTCGAACATTTTCCCTCTCCTTTGCTTTCTAGTTGTAACGCCTACTGCATAAGCGGTTGTTAAATCAGAAATTGCTTTGTACCCAGCGCTTCAAGCGCTCGAATACCGGTGTCCTGGCTTCATCGCTGTAGCTGCCGATGGCGGACATTGAGATGCCATCGGCCTGTTTCTGCAGGCCATACAGCAACAGGCCCACGCTGGTGGAATAAATCGGGTTGCGCACCACGTCGGCCAGGCCCCTGACGCCTTGGGGCATGCCCAGGCGAACCGGCATGTGGAAGATTTCCTCGGCCAGCTCGACCGCGCCTTCCATCTTCGAGGTGCCGCCGGTGAGCACGATGCCCGCCGGGATCAGGTCTTCGTAGCCGCTGCGGCGCAGCTCGGCCTGGATCAGGGTGAACAGCTCGTCGTAACGCGGCTCGACCACTTCGGCCAGGGACTGGCGCGACAGATCGCGCGGCGGCCGATCGCCGACGCTCGGCACCTTGATGGTCTCGCCGGCACCGGCCAGCTTGGCCAGGGCACAGGCATAACGAATCTTGATTTCTTCGGCGTACTGGGTCGGCGTGCGCAGCGCCATGGCGATGTCGTTGGTGACCTGATCGCCTGCGATCGGAATCACTGCGGTGTGGCGGATCGCGCCTTCGGTGAAGATGCAGATGTCGGTGGTACCGCCGCCGATGTCGACCAGGCACACGCCCAGCTCTTTCTCGTCGTCGGTCAACACCGCATAGGCCGAAGCCAGCTGCTCGAGAATAATGTCGTCGACTTCCAGGCCACAGCGGCGCACGCACTTCTCGACGTTCTGCGCCGCATTCACCGCGCAGGTCACCACATGCACCTTGGCTTCCAGGCGCACGCCGGACATGCCCAGCGGTTCGCGCACGCCTTCCTGGTTATCGATCACGTAATCCTGCGGCAGGGTGTGTAGCACCCGCT
>Ga0209343_10007789_pt1 | contig 12567 bp, 10 predicted proteins | sample RifCSPlowO2_02_FD_184026 | JGI IMG/M metagenome (GOLD analysis project Ga0209343, IMG submission 184026) | Groundwater microbial communities from Rifle, Colorado - Rifle CSP2_plank lowO2_0.2 (SPAdes) (version 2) | ecosystem: Environmental > Aquatic > Deep subsurface > Groundwater | place... | reverse complement strand
TGGTAGCCATCGGGTCGCAGCCGGACCAGATCCACACCGTTGTCTGCGATCGACTCCTTGACGGCGGCCGCTGTTTCACTCTCGATACGGGTATCTATGATTTTGCGGGGCATGGTGGTCCTTTGCGTCCAAAACGTAAGTTCAATCAGGCAAGGTTACGCGTCACATGGTAGCTGTGTTTGACCTGGGTCAACCACAATCATTTCACCCACCGGGCGTCTTTCCCTGCCCTGAATGCACTGTACCTGCTTTGAAAAAACTGTGCGAGATGTATCGGAGATACACAGCTTGACCGGCTGACGCCCTTAAACTGCATGCCATTCCAACTTTGAGGCGGTCCCGGTATGCAGCATGTCGTTTTCAATCAAAAAGGGGGCGTTGGCAAGTCCACCATTACCTGCAATCTGGCCGCCATCAGCGCCAGCCAGGGGCTGCGCACGCTGGTGATCGATCTGGACTCGCAAGGCAACTCCACCCGCTACCTGCTGGGTGCGGACATGCCCGACAACCTGCCCAATGTGGCCGAGTTTTTTGAGCAAAGCCTCAAATTCACCATCCGCGACAAGTCCGCTGCCGACTACATCGTGCACACCCAGTGGGAGGGGCTGGACCTGATGCCCTCCAGCCCGCTGCTGGACGAGCTGCACGGCAAGCTCGAATCCCGCCACAAGATCTACAAGCTGCGCGACGCGCTGGAGCAACTGGCCGAAGACTACGACCAGATCTACATCGACACCCCGCCCGCGCTGAACTTTTACACCCGCTGCGCGCTGATCTCGGCGCAGGGCTGCCTGATCCCCTTTGACTGCGACGACTTTTCGCGCCGCGCCCTGTACACCCTGCTGGACAACGTGCAAGAGATCAAGGCCGACCACAACTCCGAGCTGAAGGTGGAGGGCATCATCGTCAACCAGTTCCAGCCGCGCGCCAACCTGCCCCAGCGCATGGTGCAGGAGCTGATCGACGAAGGCCTGCCGGTGCTGCAGCCCTACCTGAGCTCCTCGGTCAAAATCCGCGAGTCGCACGAACAGTCCCTGCCCATGATCTTCCTGGAGCCCAACCACAAGCTCACGCTGGAGTACGTGGCGCTGCACGATTCCCTGGCCTAGGGTTTTGAGGACCCAATAGGCCTTTTTCGCATGTGGGGTAAGCGCAAGCAGCTATAAAAATAGGAGCAAAACTCGCCGCTACCGCATCGTATAAGCTTGTGCCATTGCCCAACCCCTGCCAAGACCATGACCGACCCGACCGATAAGCAACAGCATTTCACCCAGGCTGTGGCGGAGTTGGGTGAAAAACAACCGGTGATCGCCAGTTGCGCCATTTTCAACGCCAACGGCGTGAAGATTGTTGAGCAGGGGACCATGATCAACCTGGGGCTGTACGAACGCCTGATGCAGCACAAGCTGTCCGCCCCCATTGAAAGTTGTGTGAGCAGCCGCGACACGGTGACCGGCAAAACCCTCAGAGCCAGTGCGCAAGAGGTCTTGGACAGCATCCCCTTCTTTGCCCGAATGGCCCCCGATGGCAAGTCCCGCAACCTCTTGCTCGACGCCATCGAAACCATGCGCCTGCCCGCGCCCATCGGGTTTCAGTTGACCATCGCGCGCGATGTGCGCCCGGAAATCTACCAGCGGCTGATCCGCACGGCATTGATCGCGGCCTGGCTGACAAAAACCCCGCTGCTGTCACGCTTCGACGTGAACATTGCCAGTGCGGCCGGCATGCTGCACGACATTGGCATGCTGCACGTCGATCCGCTGCTGTTGTCGCCGGAACATGTGCTCAACGGCGCACAGCAACGCCAACTGTATTCCCATCCCCTGGTCTCCACCATGCTGATCGAACGGCACCACCAGTACCCCAAGGAACTGATCCGTGCCGTGGGTGAGCACCATGAATGCTTGGATGGGTCCGGTTATCCCCGCCATTTGATCGGCGACGCCATCAGCCCACTGGGAAAACTCCTGTCATTGGCCCAAGTGGTTGCGGCCATGTTTGCGCCGGACCGCGACGCGCCGGAACTGCGTTTGTCCGTGTTGTTGCGCATGAACACCCACCGCTATGACAGCACACTGGTCCTTCAGATCATCGGCCTGCTGCAGTCCCCCGCACCCAGCCAGGGCGCCAAGATTGGGCATTTGCAGGACCCGGTGCAACTGCTGCTGGATGTGGACAGTGCGCTGGGGCAATGGTCCGCAGAGCTGCCGAAGAGCCCCGACCTCAGCCCCGCCCGACGCGAGGGGCTGGCCCTGGTGAGCGTTCAGCTGCAGAAAATCCAGCGCGCGCTGGCCCAGGTCGGCGCGGCGCCCGCGCAGCTGGCCTACATCGGCAGGGACGCGCTGGACAGCACGCTGCTCGACGAGATGACCCTGATTACCCGGGAAGCGGGATGGCAGTTGCGCACGGCGGCGCGCCAGACCCGCAGCCGCTGGCGGGTGGTGCCCGGTGAACACTATCCCGCCGCCTTGCAGGCATGGTTGGACAGTGTCGATGCAGTCGCCGCCAAAATTGGCGGCTTGGAAACCCTTCCTTCTTGACCATGTACCCTCCCATCGAACCCCACCGCACGGGCATGCTGCCCGTGGACGACCTGCACACCCTGTACTGGGAAGAATGCGGCAACCCGCAGGGCATGCCGGTGCTGTTTTTGCACGGCGGGCCGGGCTCGGGCCTGTCGCCCAAACATCGGCAGTTTTTTGACCCCCGCCACTACCGCATCGTTTTGTTCGACCAGCGCGGCGCGGGCCAATCCACCCCGCTGGGCGAGGTCCGCCACAACACCACCCCACTGCTGATCCAGGACATCGAACAGCTGCGGGTTCTGCTGGGCATTGAACAATGGCTGGTGTTTGGCGGCTCCTGGGGCTCCACCCTGGCGCTGGCCTACGGACAGGCCCACCCCGAGCGCTGCACGGGGTTTGTGTTGCGCGGCATTTTCCTGTGCACCCCGGCGGAGATTGACTGGTTCATGCACGGCATGCAATGGTTCTTCCCGGAAGCGCATGCCCGCTTTGTGGAGCCCATCCCCGCAGCCGAACGCGGCGATCTGCTGAAGGCCTACGCCCAACGCCTGTTCAGTGACGACCCGGCAGAAAACCTGCAGGCGGCCCGCACCTGGGGCCGCTACGAGGGCAGCTGCCTGCACCTGTTGCCCCACCCGGAGGTGGCCGAAGCATTCGGCTCCGAAGCCGTGGGACTGGGGCTGGGCCGCCTGGAAGCGCATTACTTTTTGAACCAGGCCTTCTTCACGGACGATCAGTTGATTCGCAACGTCGGGCGCATCCAGCATTTGCCCGCCGTCATCGTCCAGGGCCGCTACGACATGGTGTGCCCGCCGCGGTCGGCCTGGCGGCTGCACCAGGCCTGGCCCAGCGCCACCTTTCAGATGATTGCCGACGCCGGCCACGCCGCCTTGGAGCCCGGCATCGCAGCAGCGCTGGTGGCGGCCACCGACCGGTTCCGGGACACGGGCACGTTGTAACCATGAAAACACACCACGTCCTGTGTGTATCGGGCAGCTTGCGCGCCGCCTCGCTGAACACCGCCCTGCTCACCCTGGCGGCCGCCTGCGCCCCGCCCGGCCTGCATCTGCACCTGTACACGGGCCTGGGCCAGTTGCCCTTGTTCAACCCCGACCTGGAGCCGAAAGAACCGGCCCCGGTGGTGCAGTTTCAGCAGGCCATTGCCCAGGCCGATGCCGTGCTGATCGCCAGCCCCGAGTACGCCCATGGCGTCAGCAGCGTGATGAAAAATGCGCTGGACTGGAGCGTGGCCAGCGGTGTGTTTGTGGACAAACCCGTGGTGCTGTGGAACGCCTCCCCGCGCGCCACCATCGCGCTGGCGGCATTGCAAGAGACCCTGGCCGTGATGTCGGCGCGGCTGGTGGACGCGGCACAACTGGAACTGCTGATCCAGTCCCCGCCCGTGGGGCAAGAAGCCCACACCAACCCCGACCCCGCCGCCATGCGCAAGGCCTTGCTGGCCTTGCAAACGCATTTGCGCGCCTGAAGCACTGCGAACAGTGGAGGCCCAGCACCCCCCATAAAACACAGGTCAGGTGTGCGGGCCTCTGGGCTATAGTCGGGCACACGAATCGTCGAGAGCACGAACTCGACGTTGACCAAATTCCGCCAGGATAGGCGGCAGGGTTGAAGGGGACGGAAATGACTTTGATAGCTTGGGGAATTGGCTACGCGTCACGGCGGCATGCGCTTTGTCGCGTGATGGGCCATGGGCGTCGGCAGGTGGGATTCGGGTATGTCTCGGCGGGAATCCTGGGATTCCAAAATATCTGTCCATCTACGTCTCGTTAGTCATCATGAGTTCTGTAGAACGCCACGTCGCCGGTGCCACCGTATCGCATTGCAGTCCCTTTGCCGATTTGCAGGTGCCAGTAACTGACCAATTGCTTCCGGTAGACATCCGAGAAACTTGGGTTCGACCGCTCTATTTTGGTTTGCGAAAGCCAGAGGCAAAAGTGTTTGTCGCAGGGCATATTCATTTGGTCACAGACGAGCTTATATCTCAGCTCTTAGCGAACTTCGATTGGCGCCCGCGTACCGCAGCAGCCTACCTTGCCGCGCTGACTCAGCGACAGTCCTTCACTGCACAAATTGGCCGTCTTTTGGTTCGGAGTGATGTCTGCTACGCTGGTTCAGCGTATTGTGTTGCCTTAGCCGAGTTCAACTCTTCCGAGTCCATCCGGTTCCTCGACGATTACCTCTCTTACTATTTAACACGCCATGATCTTTGGTTCGATCAAGGTGATGCTATAGGCGCTCTCGCATATCTTGATCGTTTGAATGGAACCAAAAATGTCGAGCGTCACATGGTCGCGTGGAATGAATTTGTAAAAACCAAGGCAACCTGGAGCCTCGCCGGTAGCATTGCTCATTTTGAAGAGAGTATGAAAGCACTCCATGAGAGCAAGTCTAATGATGACTAACTGGTCGGCCCACACGGACAAGCAACATCGGGTTGCCGCTTCGCGGCCTGTGTTGCCTGCTGGTGGCCTCGAACGTTCAAGCCGCAATTAGCAACCTATGGGAGTCAGAACACAATGCAAATTCAAGCCAACGAAGTCGACTTGCAAACACCCACCGGGCCAATGCGCTGCTACGTGTACCGCCCCAAAGACGCTGCCCCAAGCGGTGGCAAAAAATTCCCGGCTCTGATTCTCTACTCCGAAATTTTCCAGCAAACCGCACCAATTCGCCGCAGCGCGCAAATGATGGCGGGGCATGGTTTTATCGTGGTCGTGCCGGAGGTGTTTCACGAACTCAATCCCATCGGCACCGTCCTCGGCTACGACGATGCGGGCCGCGACAAAGGCAATGCGGACAAAGTGGCGAAGTCTTTGGAAGCGCACGACAGCGATGCACAGACCATCGTCGAGTACGTGGCTACGTTGGATTGCTACTCGGGCAAAGTCGGTGCCATGGGTTTCTGCTTGGGCGGTGGCTTGGCCTACCGTGCCGCGCTCAACCCCGCCATTTCTGCCACCTCTTGCTTTTACGCCACCGACATTCACTCCGGTTTAACACCGTCCCATCCCGGCAATGACAGCCTCTCGCGTACCGGCGAGATCCAGGGTGAATTGCAAATGGTCTGGGGCAAGCAAGACCCGCATATTCCCGCCGAGGGCCGTGCGCTGGTGCACAAGAAGCTGGCAGAAGAGGGCGTCCATTTCACCTGGCACGAATTCAACGGCGTGCACGCGTTTATGCGCGACGAGGGGGAGCGGTACGACGCTGAACTGCAGTTGCTGGGCTACCAACTGGCCATTGGAATGTTCAGGCGTGTTTTGTATTAGCCCGTATCACCCCGGCATGCTGGCGTGGAGGGGAAATATGTTTCTTCCCCGCCCCTGGCGATTCACCTCTTTGGCTTGGAACGTGCCAGCGTAGCCTGCTTCCTGGACGAGGGTTTGGTCATCCACCCTGTTGAGCGTGCGCACGGTGTCGAAGGTATTCGGCGTTGTAAACGCCTCGTCTTGTTCCGCGTTCAACTGAAAAACGCTGACCACCTCGGCCAGGTTTTCGGCCTGGTCCTGCAAGGACGCGGCGGCCGCTGAGGCTTCTTCTACCAGGGCAGCATTTTGCTGGGTGACTTCATCCATCTGGGTGATGGCCTGGTTGACTTGCCCGATGCCTGCAGTCTGCTCCCGGCTGGCCGCCGTGATCTCGGCCATGATGCAGGTCACCCGCTCGATGCTGCTCACCATCTCGCCCATGGTGGCGCCAGCCTGCTGGACCAACTGGGTGCCGGTGCTGACTTGGTGTACAGAGTCCTCAATCAGGGCCTTGATTTCCTTGGCGGCGCCGGCCGAGCGTTTGGCCAGATGGCGCACCTCGGCGGCGACCACGGCAAAGCCGCGGCCCTGCTCGCTGGCACGGGCCGCTTCCACGGCGGCATTCAGCGCCAAAATATTGGTTTGGAAGGCGATGCCGTCGATGACACCAATGATGTCGGCAATCTTCTGGGAGGATGTGTTGATGGAGCCCATCGTATCGACCACTTGCAACACCACGGCGCGCCCTTTTTGCGCCACCGCCGAGGCCGACTCCGCCAATTGGTTGGCCTGGTAGGCGTGGTCTGCATTTTGTTGGACGGTGGAGGTCAGCTCGTCCATGGACGCGGCGGTTTGCTCCAGCGAGCTGGCCTGGTGTTCGGTGCGGGCCGACAGGTCCAGATTGCCCGACGCAATCTGTGCGGATGCTGTTGCAATGGTGTCGGTGCCGACGCGGACTTCGTTGACGATGTTGGCCAGGCTGCGGTTCATGCCCTGGAGTGCTTGCAGCAACTGGCCGGTCTCGTCCTGCGCGGTGGTGTGGATGCGGCTGGTCAAATTGCCAGCGGCAACGCGTTGGGCAATCTTCACCGCTTCATTCAGGGGGCCGGTGATGCTGCGCGTGATTTGGTGCGACAGCACCACCCCCAGGCCCAAGGCGATCAGGCCGATGAGCGACAGCACATACATCAGACGCTGGCCTGACGCCACGGCCGTGTCGATGAGTTGGTTTTCTTCGGCTTTTTGGAGGTCCACCAGCGCATTGATTTCCGCCAGGACTTGCCGGTAAATGGGGTCGATGCGGGTGGAGATCAGCTTGGCGACGGCCTCGGGGTTGAAGGCCAACGCCTGGGAAATCGCGTCGGAGGTGGGGCCTTCCAGTTCCCGGTTCAGGCGTTCGATGTTTGCAAAAATGAGCCGGCCCTCATCCGAGACACCCATGGCCATCAATTGGTCGCGTGCCTGTGCGAATTTTTTGCGCTGTACCTTGAGCCGCTCTTCTTCTTGGTTCATGGCTGCCACGTCCGTGTGCAGGCCAATGCTGCGAATGGCCACCACGCCTTCCAGTTGTGCGCCTTTCATGGTGGTGGTCAGTTCCACCTTGGCGCTTGCAACTTTGAGCCCATCGATGAGCCTGTCACGGTTCTCAATGCCGATGATGTTGTCGGTGACCAGCACGGCCACCAGCAGGGCCAATACGGTGCCAAACCCCAACCGCAAGCGGGTGCCGATGCGAACGCTACGCAAGTTCATGATGGCCTCACTTGTAGATGCCCACGCCGATCAGCAAATCGTCCACTTTTTCGACATAGGTTGATTTTTGCTCGACCGCCTTGGTGACGGTGTTGGGCCAGATGTAGTCCACCCAGCCATGGCCCTTGTCTTTGGCCACTTCAATAAAACGCTTGACGATAAAGACGCCGTTGGCATCCTTGATTTCGAGCAGGTTTTTCCCGATCAGCTTGGGGTTGCCACCATGCGCTTTGTTGAGGCCGTCCATGTCATAGACCATGACATACAAATCACCCTTGATGAATTTGCCCTCGGGGTTGCTGAATTCCGCAAAGGCCTTGTCTTTGCCGTTTTTCTTTAAAAACTCAACGCTTTTTTTCACCATGGTGACTGCTTCGTCGGCGGTCCCTTTTTCGGCCGCGGATGCTGCGGCGACCAGGCTCAATGCCATCAGACAAAAGGCCATTTTTTTGATGAGTGCCCACATAGGAAACCTCCCTTTGGTGATTAAAAAAATATTGCGCCATTGTTGCGATGCAACATGACGAGGCCGTTACAAAACTCCTTCTGGCACGGTGTGTTTTTTCACAATGCAAATGCTGGTTTCACAGCAATACGCAATATCCGGGCCAAGCCAATACCCCTGGTGGCGACCCCATGCCGTGCTGCACTGCACCAATAACGTGAGGGGTGTGGGCGTTTGTGGGGCTATTGCGAGGAAACGGTGCGCATCTCTGCGTCGGCAGGGTGCCGGCTGTCTGCTACACGGGGAGTGGCCATGGCCCGCAAGGAGTCCTGCAGTTTGTGCAAGCGCCGCTGGCTTGCGTTCAGCGCCAGGGTGTGAAGCCGCCCCTGGCGCTGGGCCTGCAGCAGGCAGTGCATCACCTCGTAGTACTGGTCGGTGTCGTAGGACACCAGCAAGAGGTCCACACCGGCGTTGATCGCATCCACCCCTGCGGCACACAGCCCGTGCTGCACCACGGGCGCCATGGCCAGGTCATCCGTCACCAGAATGCCCTCGTGCCCCCAGCGCTCCCGCACAATGCCCTGCACCACTTTGTGGGACAGCGAGGCCGGTTGGCTGGCGTCCACGGCGCTGAGCGTGGCGTGCCCGACCATCAGCAGCGACTGGGTCGCACGCAGGCCTTCGCGAAAGGGAATCCAGTCGCTGGTTTCCAGCTCCCCTTCGCTGGCGGCCAGCGGTGCGGAAAACAGGTGGGTGTCCTGCGTAACCCGTCCCAACCCGGGAAAGTGTTTGAGCGTGGCGTGCACGCCTTGCGCCTCTAGGCCGTGGGCATAGCCCACCACGGCGGCGCGCACCCGCTGCGGGTCGGCATCGATGGCGCGGCGCTCTATCAGGCTGCGAAAATCCATGCGGTGGTGTGTGTTGGGCATGGACAGATCGGCCAGCGGCGCAAAGTTGATGTTCACCCCCAGCGCCGCCAGCTCCTGCCCGTGTTGTGCGCCATAGGCGAAGGCCAAGGATTCAATGGCGTCCTGCGGGGCGCCCGCAATCACCTCGGCCAAGGGAGCCAGCCGGGGTAGTGGTGGCGACATGCGCGAGACCAGGCCGCCTTCCTGGTCGGTGCTGACGATCAGGGGCGCAAGGCCGGCGGTTTGGCGCAGACTCTGCAGCTCGGCAATGGCCACACGGATGGCCGCGGCGCTGCGGCCTTGGACGTTGTTTGCGCCTATGAAGATGCCGCCCACCAAGCCCCTTTGCACCAGCACCTTCAGTTGTGGAAGGTCGTTGTAGCCAACGATGAGGTGCGCACCCAGCGCCTGAGTTTCCGCATCTGTGGCCGACAGCACCTGGTACTGGTGCCAGCGAAAGCTGGCTTCCCGTTCGCAGGCCAAGCCCAGCACGGTCAGCCACAGCGCAAGCAAGAGCCGCCGCTGGCCTGGCGGCACGGCGAAGCGTCGCCACTGCCAGCACAGCAGGCACAAGGCGGCCATGCTGGCGATCAGCAGCCCAGGCATGGCCACCGGCCGCCACTGCAGCAGCAGTGGATGGCGGACCAGCCAGGCCAGCGGCAAGGCCAGGGCGCCGCCGCCCCACAGCACCAGGCTCATGGAGCCACGTCCGTAGCCACAAGCTGCGCAGGTTTACCCAGCCCGTACCAGTCGATGCGCCGGGTCCCCAGCATCAGACCTGCCAGCGCGACGAACAGCAGCAGCGAGCCCAGCAACAAGGCGTTCTGCTCGGAGCGCAGGATGCCAAACAAGGCTGCGTACAAAATGGACAGGCCCGCACTGAAGCCCAGCCCCCGGTGCCAGCCGCGCAGGATGGACGCCAGATAGATGCCGATCAGCAGGATGGACGCTGCAGCCGCCGCCAGATAGGCCAGCGCGAAGCTAATGTGCTCCGACAAGCTGGTCAACAACAAGAAGAACACCGCCTGGGCCAGGCCCACCAGGAAGTACTGGATGGGGTGGATCGGCAAGGTTTTCAGATGCTCAAACATGAAGAAGGCGGTGAACGACAGCACCACAAACAACACGCCGTATTTCACGGCACGCAGCGCTTGCCGGTACACATCCACCGGGTCAATCAAGCGCACCTGAAAGCCCTGTGCCTCTCCGTTGATCTTGGCGCCTTCGGCACCTGAGGCCAGCCCGGTGGTGCTCCAGCGTGCCGTGAAGCCGTCTTTGCCGGTCTCGCGGCTGCGGGGCAAAAAGTCGCCACCAAAGCTGGGGTGGGGCCAGTTACCACGCAGCTCCGCCGTGGAGACCTCACCCAGCGGCACAAAGCCCAGGGAGCCCGTTCCCGCCAAGCGCAGGTCGATGCGAAAGGGTAGGCTGACCGGCTTGCCATCGAGCACCGTGTCCGAGACGCCGTGGAATCCGGTCTCCATGCCATGGATGTGGGCTGCGCGGCGCAAGTCCAGCACCTTGCCCGCCAGCTCCATCTTGGGGGCGCCGGTGATGCCGCGTGGATCGGCTGTGCCCACCGCCAGGGTGGGCATGCCCCAACTCAATTGCGCATTGGGCCCCAGCGGCGGGAGCGCCGCCACGCTGGGTGCATCAAAACTGCCGGTGATGTTGCCTTGCAGCTCGTAGACGGCAGTGGCATGCAGACCATAGGCCCGCTTCTCCACGGCCAGGGCGCCGTCCAGATGCAGCACCCGTGGCACCACCGAGAGAATGTGGGTGCGTTTGCTGCGCACCCACTTTTTCTTGGGCTCGCCGTTGCTCTCGTAACTCTTCTCGTCGTCGTACTCTTCCTCCACCCGCACGGTGAGCACCGGGCCCACGATGGACTGTTCACCGGCGGTGCTGGCGGCAATGGCGTGGATCGCCTCAGCGCGATGCATCGTGCGCTCGTCAATGGTGCGCTCGATCATGGCCAGCGGAATCAGCAACAAGGCGGCTATCAGCGCCAACAAGGCGCATTTCAAAAGCAAGGGATTTTTCATTCATCTTCTCCGGGGTTGGGGTTCGATGGCGAGTATCAAAACCCCCGGTGAAGCGCCTATGCAGGCTGTGTGCGCGCTGTGTGAAGCGACGGTGAAAGGTGTGGAACCCTTGTTCCACAGGACGGTGCTACATGTGCATCCGCTTATTCGGCGCACGCAGGAGGATGCGCAACGTGGCCAGCGCCCCGCCACCGGCCCTATTCGTCAGCCGCACTTCACCGCCGTGGAGCATGGCAATTTCTCGCACCAGGGCAAGGCCGAGCCCGGTGCTCTTGGGGCTTCCATCGGGGCGTGGAAGGGAGAAGAAACGCTCGAAAATCCGCTCTCCCGCAAATTCGGCAAGGCCTGGTCCCTGGTCTTGAATGCAAAAGCGGACCTCTTCCCCATGGCCTGATACCGTGCAGCGCACGTGGCCGCCTGGCTGTGAAAAATCCAGGGCGTTTTGCACCAGGTTGCTCAGGGCCAGACCCAGCAAAAAGCGGTCTCCCACGATGCTCAATGCGGGGTCCGCTGAAAATTCCAGCGTGATTCCACGCCGTGCCGCCTGTGCGTGCATGGCCTGTTCCAGGTCTTCCAGGAGCTCCGTAGCGTTGAGCGCGGCCGGGGCTTCCAGCACGCGCTGGTGTTCCAGCTGGGCCAGCCGCAGCAGCTTGTCGATCAGGGTTTGCAGGCGCTCACTCTGCGTCTGCACGTTGTGGAGAAACCGGGTGCGCTCCAGCGCAGGCAGGTCGGGTTCGGCCAGCAATTCGGCAGCGCCCCGGATGGCGGCCAGTGGGCTCTTCATCTCGTGGGTCAGGTGCTGCACATAGTGCTCCACGTAGGCGCGGCCGTCCACCTCGTTGCGCAGCTGGGCCAGGGCGCGCGACAACTCGCCGATTTCGTCCTTGCCGCGCGACGGTGGCTCGGCCGGGCTGCCGGCGGCCAGCAGGCGTGCGTAGCGCACCAGGCGCCCCATGGACAGGGTGAGCCAGGCGGTGAACGCACCCCCGATCAGCAGCGTGGCGCCCAGCAGCCATAGGCCTTGACGCAGCACTGCATGCTCACCCCGGGCGATCAGGGGCTCCAGCGTGCGGGTGGGTTTGGCCACGGTGAGCACGCCCACGATGCGGTCCCCGTCCCGGATGGGGGCGGCCACATGCATAACGCTGCTGGCCGTGTCGTCGGGATCGTCGCGGGTGGAGCGGCTGCCGTATTCCCCGCGCAGGGTGCGCGCCACGTCGCGCCAGCCGGAATAGTCTTCACCCACCGCCTTTTGCCCCGAGTCGTAGCGCACCACACCGGTGGCGTCGGTCACATAGATACGGAAGTCCAGCGTCTGCTTTTCCAGTTCCCAGATACGGGCCTTGATCGGGCGCTGGCGGTAGGCCTCCACACTCTGTGCAAAACGCCCGTCTGGCAAGCGCTGGGCCAGCAGGTCGTCCACCGCCAGCTCGGCCAGCAGCTGGGCGGAGTCCACCATCACGTCTTCGACCGCGTCGCGCACGCCGGGTTTGACCTCGGACACAAACACCCGCAGCAAAAACCAGCCCGACAGGCCGACGATCAAAAAGTAGCCCAGAAAGACGCGCGCCCAGAGCTTCATGGCGCGATGGAGTAGCCGGTGCCGCGGTGGGTCTGGATCGGCTC
>Ga0209343_10007785_pt1 | contig 12573 bp, 11 predicted proteins | sample RifCSPlowO2_02_FD_184026 | JGI IMG/M metagenome (GOLD analysis project Ga0209343, IMG submission 184026) | Groundwater microbial communities from Rifle, Colorado - Rifle CSP2_plank lowO2_0.2 (SPAdes) (version 2) | ecosystem: Environmental > Aquatic > Deep subsurface > Groundwater | place... | reverse complement strand
ACGACCTGGTGGGGATCACCAGCGTGTGGGGAAAGATCATCTTCGGGGCGATAGCAGTGGGTTTGTATTATGCCGTAGCAGGCTTGGCCGTCCACAAGCTGTTCGTGGGGCCGGGGCGGTGGCTGGAGACGATGGGTCGTCGATCCCGCATCGTAGGCTCCGGTGTCCAGAAGCTGTCCACCATTACGGAATTTAACCGCAAGATTTATCAGCGGATGACGCTGTTGCAATATCTGGCGTTGCAATTTTTCTTGACCACCATGCTGCTGTTGCCCGCAAAAATCGTGCTGCGTCTGCTGTTCCGCATCAAGTACATCTGGGTTACGCCATATTTCAATATTTAATGGCGGGCAGCGGCTGTTTTGTTATGGAGATAAAGAATGCCTGAAACTCCTTCGTCGGGGAAGGACCCCGTTGTCGGCCAATCGCTGAGCTTGCCGTTGATGGTTTCGGCCTTGCTGTTGATCCTGACGCTGGTCTGGGCCATTTACGACGAGGCGTATGGCCAGCGTCCCTGGAAGGGCTACCAGGAGAATTTTGTAGGGCGCTTCGCTGCCTTCTTGAACCAGGCCGTTCCCCGGCAAGGCGAGCTGGAGCAGCAAATCCGGCAGTCGCCGGAATTCCAGGAACTGGAGCGCCGGCTCCAGGAGGCTGAAGAATCATCACGTGATGAAATGGCTCGAATCACCAACGAAACCCGTTTGATCACGGAGCAAATTGCAGCCCTGAATAAAGTATTCCAGGAATCGAGGGGAAAAATCGCTGCTCTGACCTACCAGTTGGAAACTGCTTCCGCCGATGGAAGAAAACAATCGTTGCAGCAGCAGATCGAGCAAGTCCGCCAGGAGGATCTCCGCGTGGATTTCCCCGACGGCAACGGTAATGTCCGAAGGCAGTTCCAGTATCCAGGGCTTGAAGAGGAACTGAATCAGCTCAAAGCGCGCAAGGCTCAACTGCAAACCCAACTGGTCCAGTTGCAGCAGCCGCCCAACGAAATCAGGAAGGAGTTGCAAACTTATTTGCAGGACCACTTGGGCAGACTGACCTCGGACCAGATGAAGGGCTTGGCACGTCAGATGGAGAGTTTTCGAATCGAGATCAAGCAAATTCATATAGCCGACATTGATCTGGTGGAACGCTGCGAGTCCTGTCACTTGGGCATTCGTCAACCCGTCGTCTTGACCAAGGCCGACATGGGGGGCGAGACGGTCTTTAGCAGCCATCCCAAGAAGGAACTACTCGCAATTCATGACCCGGAGCGTTTTGGCTGCACGCCCTGCCACAACGGCAACGGGCGCGCCACCACCGCTGTGGACAAAGCCCACGGACGCTATCGGCACTGGCTCTGGCCGCTTTACGCGCGGGAGAATATTGAGGCCGGTTGCCAGCAGTGCCACCGCAAGGACCTTTTCCTGTCACATACAGACGTCCTGAGTCAGGGCAAGTACCTGTTCGATCACCGCGGATGCGTCGGCTGCCACCGCTATGAAGGCTATGATACCGAGGCGGAGCAATTGCAGTCTGTCGAGCAGCAGATTGCCGCAAAGCAGCGCCAGCGCCACGAAAATCTGCTGGAAATTGAGCGGGGCATTGCCAAGGCGAACGATCCCGACACGAGCAATGAAGAAGCCGCGAACCTCTATCAGACGGCCGATAATCTGCGCGTTTCCATCAGCGGCATTGATACAGAAGTAGACCAACTGAACGCCAGCGTCCGCAATCTGCTCAAGGAGCGCAAGAAGGTGGCTCCGAGCCTGAAAGAAGTGCGCATGAAGCTCCGCAAGGAGTGGCTTCCCGTTTGGCTCGAAGATCCCAAATCCTTCCGCCCGCAAACCCGTATGCCGCGCTTCCGGCTGGAGCAGCAACAGGTGCAGGCGATTGCCGCTTTTATCTGGCAATCCGGAGTGGAAGGCCCTCCGCCTCCCGCACAGCCCGCTGGCGATGCCACTCGCGGCAAGCAATTGTTTGAGACCCGCGGCTGCATGGCCTGCCACTCCCTGGGTGAAGGCGACCAGGCCGTTGGCGGCACCTTTGCGGCCAACCTGACGCGGGTGGGAGAAAAGGTGAACTACGACTATTTGGTTCGCTGGGTCCACAATCCCCGCGAGCGCACGCGCCCGTACTGCCCTTATGAGAAACGCGATTTGGGTCCGGAGGATTACGCGCGCCACGGCCTGCCCTTTGTGTTTGACCTGGAGCACTCCACCTGCCCCAATGACGGACATGAGCTTCAGGTGCAGCAAATGACCGTCATGCCCAGCTTGCGCCTGACTGTGGAAGAAGCCCGGGATATTGCCAGCTACCTGATGAGTCTGCGGCAGAAGGAACCTTCCGAATATGCAGCCGCTCCTTATTTGGACGATCCGGCGCGCAAGGAGGAAGGATTAGCCCTGGTGCGGCATTTTGGATGTGCCGGCTGTCACGAGATTTCGGGCCTGGAAGACGAGGGACGCATTGGAACGGAGCTGACCAACGAGGGCAGCAAGCCGATTGAACGGCTTGACTTTGCCCTGCTCACTCACGAGGCCGAGCGGGAGGGTTGGTATAACCACAAGGGTTTTTTTGAGAACAAACTGAACAATCCGGCTGTCTACGATCAAGGCAAAGTGAAGCCGCCGCTGGAAAAACTGCGGATGCCGAATTTTGATCTTCAGCCGCAGGAAGTCAACGCTCTCGCAACGTTTCTTTTGGGCAGCGTAGATTCTGGATTGCCGGACCGTTACTTTTACCAACCCGAAGACCGCCGCCGGGATATTCAAGAGGGTTGGAAAGTCATTCTCAAGTATAACTGCAATGGCTGCCATATGGTGCGCATTGGCCAGAGGTCGGTTTTGATGGACCTGCCGCTGTATCAGAGCCCGGATTGGAAAGAGCAGCTTCCCCCCAGTCTGATCGGCCAGGGAGCGCGCGTGGATCCCCTGTGGCTAGCGAAATTTCTGGAGAATCCCGCGCTCAACGAAACCAGCCTGGACCGCAACGGTGTTCGTGCGTACCTCCACGCCCGGATGCCTACCTTTTCTTTCTCGCAGGGCGAGGTGTTGAAACTGGTGCGCTTTTTTGAGGCGCTGTCCTCGCAGCCGGAGCCTTACATTGCGCCCAAGCTGCAACCGCTGACCGAACAGGAAAGATCGCTGGCCCGGCAATTGTTCACCAGTCCCGGCGCGCCTTGCTTGCAGTGCCATGCGACCGGAGACCCGGTTCACGACCAGCGAGCGACCGCTCCCAATTTTGTGATGGCCAGAATCCGCCTGAAACCCGACTGGACGCGCCGCTGGATGCTGGACCCCTCCATGATGAGTCCAGGCACCGCCATGCCTTCGGGTTTGTTCCGCCGCGAAGGGGATCGCTGGGTCTTCGCAGGGCCCACGCCGCCTGCCTTCCAGCAGTACCGGGGGGATCACGTGGATCTGCTGGTGCGCTACATGTTCCAGTTTGACGAGGCGGAGTTGCGCCGACTCCGGTAGTCTGGGTTCGTCGTAACGCGCATCCTGTTCTGTATTGTTGCCTGCCGTCTGACAGGGCCTACTCCTGTTTTTTCCCAGTTGTTCATTCAGAGTTCGCTGCCATGTCATCTGGATTGCATCCAGAGGCCGGGCAGTGCACACGGGAAATTCGTCTTTGCGATTGAGGAGAAATTCGCAGTGGGGGACCAAGTAGGGTTACTTGACCCACATTCTCCAGATTAACAGCCACCCCATAAATTACATAACTCGTTGATATAAAATAACATACATTCTTATGCCAAACTGGCACATGACGTGCTTTCGTCTTTCATCTACAGGAAAATGCTTACCGTCTCTCGTGAAGTTGATTATGCCGTGCGCTTGGTGGTTCACTTGGCCACCGCGCAGCAGGAAAAATTCCAGGCCAGAACACTGGCCGAGGAAGAGCGGATTCCAGAAAGTTTTCTATTCAAAATTTTACAGTTGCTGATCCGCCAGCGAATCGTTCGCTCGTATCGCGGGTCGCGCGGCGGCTATCAACTGGCTGTGGACCCAACCAAGCTGACTCTTTACCGGTTACTGGAGATGGTGGAAGGACCGCTTGGTATGAACGTATGTGTTTTATCCGGCGCGGGTTGCGAGCTCAGCACGCAATGCGCGGTGCATGAGGTATGGGTTACGGCGCAGGCGCAGCTTCGCCGGACTTTGGAGAGCGCGACGATAGCCGAGCTGGCCCGGCGCACCGGGCAAAAGAGGCAGGCGGCTTTGCGCCCTCGGCGGCAGTCAATATCTTCCGAAACCCCCGATCAGCCGCAGGCGGAGGGCGCAGAGGGCTAGGTTCGGCGGAATCGGTTGGCTCGGGAAAATCGGTTCTCTCGGGCGAATTGTTTCGCTCGGTTCGGCGATTTTGCGGGGCAGCGTGGGAAACGGGACAAGGAGAGTTTCAGGATGGAAGCGCAAAGTCGGCCCAAGCGGACGGCAGAGAGTTTCTTGCTGGCGGCAGTCTTGTGGCTGATCCCGCTGGGAATTGTGGCGCTGGGAGCGCAGCGTTGGTTTCCTGCGCTGGCCTCGGAGCACGGGGCCGACATTGACCTCATGATGCGGTATCTGCTGGTCACGGTGGGAGCGTTGCTGTTGGCGGGGCATTTGGCGCTGGGGTTTTTCATCTGGCGTTTTGCGGGGCAGGACCGGGTTTCGCTCCGGATGGCGAGTGCAAAAGCGGAGCGGCGCTGGTCCTTGATTCCGGTGGTGGTGATGACACTGGTGGCTGAGGGAGGAGTTTTAGCTCTCGGCTTGCCAGTGTGGGGGAAGTTGGCGGGAGCGGCTCCCGCCGATGCCGTCGCGGTAGAAGTTACGGCGGAGCAGTTTGCCTGGAATGTGCGCTACCCCGGGCCGGACGGTAAGTTTGGGCGCACGGATGCGCAGCTTCTCAGCTTGTCGAATCCGCTTGGTTTGGACCGGCAGGATACGGCGGCACGCGACGACGTGCATTTGCTCAACGAAGTGTTTGTGCCGGTGGGTCGTCCGGTGCGCGTCCGGCTGCGCTCGAAGGATACGCTGCACAGCTTTTTCCTGCCCTTCCAGCGCATCAAGCAGGACGTAGTGCCGGGCATGACCATTGAAATCTGGTTTGTTCCGAACAAGGTGGGCACATACGAGATCGCCTGCGCCGAGCTTTGCGGCTTCGGACACTACCAGATGCGAGGGTTATTGCAGGTGCTGCCGTCAGATGAATTTGAGCAATGGCTCCGGGAGCAACCGACGTTTTTTTAGGCGCAAAAGCCCACGGCGCACAAAACGTGCCGTGGCTACTCGGCTCGGATTGGTGGACTGGCGAGGAGGAGAAAGGGAAGAATGGCTGCAACGCACGCTGCTGAGGCAATTCATGAACCGAGCGGTTTCATTCGCCGTTATATCTTCAGCACGGATCACAAAATCATCGGCATCCAGTACCTGTTGACCGGCATGGCGGTGGCGGTAGTGGCCGGGCTGATGGCCATGCTGATGCGCCTGCAACTGGCCTGGCCCGCAGTGCCGCGTCCGTGGCTGGAGAAGCTGCTTCCGGAGGCGATGGCGGGCGGGGTGATGAAGCCCGAGTTTTATCTCTCGCTGGTGACCATGCACGGGACGCTGATGGTCTTTTTCGTGGTTTCTCTGGCGCTATTGGGCGGCTTTGGCAATTTTCTGATCCCGCTCCAAATCGGCGCGCGGGATATGGCCTTTCCATTCTTGAACATGTTGTCGTACTGGACGGTGATTCCGGCCACGCTGATTATGCTGGCGTCTTTTTTTGTGGAAGGCGGGGCGGCGGCGGCCGGCTGGACCTCCTATCCTCCGCTGAGCGCCCTAAAAGAGGCGATTCCCGGCTCCGGCATGGGGCAGACGTTGTGGCTGGTTGGCATGGCGCTATTCATCGCGTCCTTCACGATGGGCGGGCTGAACTATTTTGTAACCATTGTGAACCAGCGCACCAAGGGCATGACCATGCGGCGTCTTCCTTTGACGATCTGGTCCCTGCTTTTTGCGACCATCCTCGGATTGCTGGCCTTTCCGCCGCTGACGGCGGCGGCCGTCATGCTGTTGATGGACCGGCATGGCGGCACCAGCTTCTTTTTGCCCGCAGGGCTTTTTTTCGGCAACAAGCTGTTGCCGCACGCAGGCGGGACGCCCCTGCTCTGGCAGCACCTGTTCTGGTTCCTGGGACACCCGGAAGTCTATGTGCTGATCCTGCCCGCTCTGGGTATTGCCTTCGATGTGCTGGCTCCTTTCACGCGCAAGCCCCCGTTTGGTTACCGCATGACTCTCTATTCGTTAATCGCTATCGGATTCTTGAGCATGGTCGTGTGGGGGCACCACATGTTCGTCAGCGGCATGAGCCCGTATCTTGGGGAGTTCTTCTCGGTAGGAACTATGCTTATTACCATCCCCTCGGCGATCATCGGGTTGAACCTGATGGCGAGCCTTTGGGGAGCCCGCCTGCGGTTCACCACCGCCATGTTATTTGCCATCGGCCTGATCTCTTTATTCGGCACAGGCGGGTTCGGAGGAATCTTCCTCGGCAACGCGACCGCCGATATTCAGCTCCATGACACCTATTTCGTGGTGGGCCACTTTCACTACATGATCGGCGGGGTCACCCTCTTTGGGATTTTTGCGGGCACCTATTACTGGTTCCCCAAGATGTTCGGGCGGATGTTGAATGAAAAGCTGGGCAAGGCGCATTTCTGGCTTACCTTCCTGGCGTTTTACGGCGTGTTTTTGGGAATGCACTTCACGGGCCTGGGCGGGCAGCCGCGACGTTACTACAGCTTCGTCAATTTCGAGTATCTGCAACCGTTTGCAAACTGGAACGTATTCATCACGCTGTGCGCGTTCGTGCTGGGCGCGACGCAACTTCTGCTTTTTGCAAACGTCGTTTGGAGTTTGCTGCAAGGGCCGAGGGCCTCCAGCAATCCCTGGGAGGCTACCACGCTGGAGTGGACCACGCCTTCACCGGCACCGCACGGCAACTGGGGTGCACAAGCGCCCCAAGTGCACCGTTGGGCCTATGACTACAGCGTGCCGGGCGCGCCGACCGACTACACGTTGCAAACCGTGCCGGAGCGCCAAGTGCCGGTGACGATATAGGCAAAAGCCCACGGCAGATGAAACGTGCTCGGAAAGCCCCCTGAAGGGGGCTGGGAAAAATTTGATTGCTCCACAGACCCAGGCGTGAACGCCTGGGCTAGGAAAAAAGGGGCTTCCTTGAGGAATAACTCGGGTGAACGCCTGGGCTAGGGATAATTGGAACGGCCGCTAAAATCCGGTCGCATCCGAGCGGCGGTCGACACGAATAAAGCAAAAAACCCACGGCACAAAAAGCGTGCCCTGACGTTGCTCCAAAGAGGTTTTGAAACAGCTTGTAGAGTGTTGTGTCCCGGAAAAGCAAAAGCCCACGGCACAAAAAGCGTGCCGTGGCTACCAGGGTTGTCTTGGAGGCCAGGAAATGACAGAAGCAGTAATAAGCCAGCAAGACGTTGCAGCAGTTGGCGCAGAGTCTTTCGATGTGCTTGCGGGCGCGGCAGAAGAGGAAATTGCCTTTGCGGAGGAGACTCCAGTAAGCAATGGGCAGATAGGACTTGGGGCGCTGCTCGGCACCGTGACCATGCTGTTTGCGGGGTTCACCAGCGCTTACCTGGTGCGCCGGGCGTCGCTGGATTGGCAGCCCATCTACTCGCCTCCCATCCTCTGGTTCAACACCGTGGCGCTGGTGGTGAGCAGCGTAACGCTGGAGGTCTCCAAATCCTGGTACCGGCTTGGGGCCATAGCGAAGGCGAAGGTCTGGCTGCTGGCCACGGGCTTGCTGGGACTGCTGTTTTTGGCAGGGCAGGGGTTTGCCTGGCGGGAACTGGCGGCACATGGGATTTACCTTCCCACCAGCCCGCACAGCTCGTTCTTTTATATGCTCACCGGCGTCCACGGGCTTCACCTGCTGGGAGGCATCGCGGCTCTGGCCTACGCCGCAAAGCAAGTGTGGCGCACGCGACCCGGCGGCGGAGTGCTTCCGCTGTGCGCCGTTTACTGGCATTTTCTGACCGGAATCTGGCTTTTCCTCTATTTCCTGCTGTTTGTGTGGAGATAAATACAACTGATCTCAAAAATACGAGAAATGATGCCACTGGCAAAATCGAAAGTTACCTCAGGGGCTGAAGCCCTTGTTCTTCGAGGCTTTTTACGGCACGGCTGAAGCCGTGCCCTGACGAACCGTGCCATGACTGTTGACAGAAAGAACATTTTTTAAGACCGGTTCTAACCGGAGAGGAAATCGGTATGGAGCAAGCGCAAAGTATCAAACTGACAACTGTACCGGAATCCTGTGTGGCATCACCCTTCGCTGTGAGCTGGCAAAAGCTGATGCTGTGGATTTTTATTGTCACCGACGGGTTGCTGTTTGCCGGTTTCCTGGCCGGTTACGGCTTTGTGAGGCTGGCCAGCCCGCATTGGCCGAATCAATCCGAGGTCTTTCATCTGGAGCTCATCGGCGTAATGACCTTTGTCCTGATTTCGAGCAGCGCCACGATGGCCAGTGCCGTGGCGGCAGCGCGGGATGGACACCGCACCGCTGCGATCCGCTTTCTGGCGGCGACGATTTTTGGCGGGTTGTGCTTTCTGGGAATGCAGGCCTACGAGTGGGCGACACTGATTGGCGAGGGCGCGAGGTTGTGGGCCAATCCCTGGGGAGTGCCGGTTTTCAGCGCGTCCTTCTTCCTCATCACGGGCTTTCACGGCACCCACGTGCTCACGGGCTTGCTCATCCTGACAATCGTGGCGTGGCGCGCTCTCAGAGGCCGCGCTACCGCCGAAGGGGTCGAGCTGGCCGGACTTTACTGGCACTTTGTGGACCTGGTCTGGGTCTTTATTTTCACGATGTTCTACCTGGTCTGACCAACCCACGGCACACAAATCGTGCCGTGGCTACCGGAACGTAATGGAGAAAAGTTGATGGCATCAACAGAGCACGCCACAGGCTATCGGGTTTACTGGGCAACCTGGGCATTGTTACTGCTGCTGACGCTAGTGATGTTGGCTACCGAGTATGTTCCCGTTTCCAAGGTTATTCTGCTGGCGTTGCTGTTGGCGGCAATGCTGACCAAGTCTTCCTTGATCTGTGCCTACTTCATGCACCTGCGGTTTGAGAAATGGAACCTGATCGTTGTGGTGGCCGCAGGGATATTGGTTACTGGGGCTATTTTGTTTTTAGTGATTTCTTTCGACGGCGTTCGGATTCTGCAACTGTCGCAGAATTGATCATAGGGGTTACCATGTGGCGGTTAAAAGCAGGCTGGCTGGTTTTGGCCGGGATGCTGGCTTGCTGGCTGGCTAAGGGGGAACTTTGGGCATACTGCGCCGTGTGTCAAACGGCGTTGTTGAGTTCCCCCGAAGGCCGGCAAATGGCGGGCGGCTTTAACGCAGGCATCCTTTTCCTGCTGGGAGCACCCTTCGTGGTCGCAGCCACGGTGGCTTTTGGCGTTTTTAAGGTACACCGCCGCGTGTTACCGGTGGCCGGCCCGAAACAAGCGCCTGCAACGGAACCTTGAATTTGTTCCGTGAAGCAGATAACATGATGAGTTGGCGCAGGAACGGTTGTTGAGACCCGAAAGTGCTACCGTTGAAGCGGCCTCGGCGGGCCAGCAGGATGTCCTGCCTAACAGTGCTCAAATCCCCAAAGAAGGTATGGTGAAATGATTCCAAGCAAATTTTTATTGTCGTTCTTCCTTGCCGGTATGATCGCGTTGGCGGGCTGCGGCGGCCAGCAGACGCCTCCGGCTGAACAAGCGAGTGAATCAGCGGCTCCGGCGGCGGCCCCTTCCGCGCCCATTGACCCGGCTACCGTGGGCGAGATTACAGGCAAGATCTCGTTCCAGGGCCAGGCCCCGGCTCCGGTGCGCATCCGCATGGATGCGGTGCCCGCATGTACAGAAACCAACAAAGAGCCAGTCTTCAGCGAGGAAGTTGTCGTCAACGACAACGGCACCCTGCGCAACGTTTTTGTGTACGTCAAGGACGGCCTGGGCGACCGGACCTTCCCGGTTCCTTCCGAGCCGGTCGTCATAGACCAAAAAGGCTGCGTGTATCATCCGCACGTGCTGGGGTTGGTGGCGGGGCAGAAGCTGGCGATCAAAAATAGCGATCCGACCAATCACAATGTGCACCCCATGCCGGCGCAGAATCGCGAGTGGAATAAGTCGCAGCCTCCCGGAGCGCCCGACATGGAAGAGCAGTTCCCGCGGCCGGAAATCATGATCCCCGTCAAGTGCAACGTCCATCCGTGGATGAAAGCCTTTGTCGGCGTGGTGCGCCATCCTTTTTTTGCCGTAACCGACCAGACCGGAACGTTCAGCCTGAAAGGGCTGCCTCCGGGCGAATATACGATTGAGGCCTGGCACGAGAAGTATGGGACGATGGAGCAGAAAGTAACGATCGGTCCCAGCGAAACCAAGGCGGCGGACTTCACGTTTCAGGGCTAGGCGAGGGGTAGGCGCGGAACAACCTGGCGCGGTTGCTTGGTGAGCAGAGACGATTTGCTGCGGTAGGGGTATGGGCGGGAAATCCGAACAAGTGCCCGTGTGGCTTCACAGCCTGGCCGTTTTGACGGCTGTAGCCACCTTTTTCCTCATTGTTGCCGGAGCACTTGTGGTGGGCAACGAGGCCGGATTGTCAGTGCCGGATTGGCCGCTTTCCTATGGAATGTGGATGCCGCCGATGGAAGGAGGCATCTTTTACGAGCACGGCCATCGCATGATAGCCACGTTCGTGGGATTTCTGATGACCTTGCTGGCTCTGGCGCTGTGGTGGAAGGAGCCGCGCCGGTGGGTTCGGCGACTGGCCTTGGTGGCTTGGCTGGCGGTGGTGGCGCAGGGAGTATTGGGGGGAATTACGGTCCTGTATTTGCTCCCCAAGCCGATTTCAGTCAGCCATGCCTGTCTGGCGCAAACGTTTTTTTGCCTGACCTTGACGCTGGCCTTGCTGACCAGCCGCTTTTGGAATACGCCGGCCATGCCGCTGTTCGATGACACGACTCCCCAATTCCGCCACTTGTGCGCCGCTGCCACGGCGGCTGTGTTTCTCCAACTGGTACTGGGAGCGACACTGCGGCACAAAGCCATTGGCCTGACGCCGCATTTGATCGGAGCCGCATTGGTCAGCTTTTTTGTGGGATGGCTGGTCGTTCGGGCGCGGGCGAAGTGGGCGGGGGGTCTCCGCCGGCTTGTCCTGGCCGCCGGCTTCCTCCTGATTGTGCAGGTGGGGCTGGGCATTGGTTCTTATTTCATCCGCGAGGGCGCACCGCACACCCATGGAGCCACGCACCAAGTTGTTCAGCCGCAATTGCCGGTCGTTTTACTGACTACGGCGCATGTCGCGGCGGGAGCCTTGTTGCTGGGACTTTGCTGGGTTCTGACGATGCTGGCATCCCGGCCTGTGCTTGGGGCCGTCGGCAAGACGGCGTCCTTGGCAAGAGGTCTGGAGAAGACGTGGGCATGAGCACTGCGACAGGCACCTACCCCTTTGGGGGGATTCCGCGCGCGGCTGTTGTGGCCGACTACCTGGAACTCGCCAAGCCCCGTGTAACTTCGCTGATCTTAATGTCCACGGGAGTAGGTTTTTACCTAGGCTCGTCTGCGGTGAGCCTGAGCTTGCTCTTGCACACACTGATCGGCACAGCCCTGGTTGCCGGGGGGACTGCGGCGCTGAACCAGTTCTGGGAGCGCTCAGCCGATGCCCGGATGTGGCGAACCCGGGGCCGTCCGTTGCCGGCGGGACGGTTGGAGCCAGCCAAGGCGCTGTGCTACGGAATCATTCTTTCCGTGGCAGGAGTGATGTACCTGGCATGGGCAACAAACCTGCTCGCTAGCCTCCTGGCTGCTTTCACGTTACTGAGTTACCTGTTCCTCTATACCCCCTTAAAAAGCAGGACGCCGCTGTGTACCCTGGTGGGCGCTTTTCCGGGAGCAGCCCCGCCGCTGATCGGCTGGGCAGCAGCACAAGGTGAACTGCCGCTCATGGCCTGGGTTCTTTACCTCATCCTTTTCGTGTGGCAGTACCCCCATTTTTTGGCCATCGCTTGCCTCTACAGGGAAGATTACGCGAGGGGTGGAATCCGAATGCTCCCCGTGGTGGAGCCGGAAGGCGATTCCACGGCTCGCCAGATACTGTTTTTTTCCGTGCTCCTGTTGCCGATGAGCCTGGTTCCGTTCTGGCTGGGTGCGATGGGACTCCTTTATTTCATCGGGGCGCTCGCGCTGGGGATGGGATTGTTGTATTATGCAGTGCGCGCCGCTCGGGTCAGAACCACGATGCAGGCCCGGCGACTGTTGCAGGCGACAGTCATTTATTTGCCGATTCTTTACGTGTTGATGCTGCTCGACAGGACGGCCTCGTAGATCATTCCCTGCAACTGTGACAGAAGCACGTCCTGGTTTTGCCACTCCTTGGGGATGCAACCCTCAAAGACAATATGCTAACCCGGATATTTCACCACGCGAGCCCCCGATGGGGGCGACAGATTCTAGGGCAGTTTCAGGGTTGCTATATAGCAGAAAGTTTCAGCCGCCCCTGCGGGGCTGGTTTTCCTTTTCCTTGTTGTCCCAGG
>Ga0209343_10007779_pt1 | contig 12577 bp, 12 predicted proteins | sample RifCSPlowO2_02_FD_184026 | JGI IMG/M metagenome (GOLD analysis project Ga0209343, IMG submission 184026) | Groundwater microbial communities from Rifle, Colorado - Rifle CSP2_plank lowO2_0.2 (SPAdes) (version 2) | ecosystem: Environmental > Aquatic > Deep subsurface > Groundwater | place... | reverse complement strand
ATGAGGATCAGTTCCACGCGGCGGGCGCGCTGCTCGGCGTCAGGGCAGATTGCCATTGGCGCTCCCGTCTTCCGGAATCTGCCGCCGCAATTCGGAGCAATCGTGCAGATGCAGCAAACCCACCAGCAGGCCGCGGTCGTCCACCACAGGCAGGCAGGTAATCTTCTGCGCCTCCATCAGCCGCACCGCGCGCGCGGCGCTCTCCTGCCGGTGTATGGTTGTGGGCTTACCGCCCATCAAGTCGCGCGCCGTGCGCCTCCGCCAATCGTTCCCTGCCTTCTGGAGCCAGCGCCGCAAGTCGCCGTCGGTGATAATGCCGGCCAGGCGCCGCCCGGTCTCCACGACGTTGGCCATGCCCAGACCTTTGCGCGACATTTCTTCGAGCACCTTCGGGAGCGGTGTGTCCGGGCGCACCACGGGCACGGCGTCGCCCGAGTGCATCAGGTGCTCGACGCGCTTGATCTTTTTGCCAATCTCGCCGCCGGGGTGGAGCTCCGCGAAATCGTCCTCACGAAACCCTTTGCGCTCCAGCAACGCGATGGCCAGCGCATCGCCCAAAGCCAGCGAGGCCGTGGTCGAGGCCGTTGGCGCCAGGTTCAGCGAGCAGGCTTCGCGCTCGATGCTCACATCGAGCAGCACATCCGAGGCTCGGGCTAGAGTGGAGGCGCGTTCTCCCGTCATGCTGATCACCGGAATGGCCAGCCGCTTGATGCGCGCCAGCAGTCGCAAGATTTCATCCGTCTCGCCGCTGTAGGAAAGCGCCAAAACGGTGTCGCCTGAGACCAGCATGCCCATGTCGCCATGAATTGCCTCGGCGGGATGGAGAAAGAACGAAGGTGTGCCGGTGGAGGAAAACGTGGCGGCAATCTTGCGTGCGACCAGGCCCGATTTGCCCATGCCGGTAACGACCACGCGGCCCTTGGTGGCGGCCAGCAGCTCCACTGCCCGCTCGAAGCTCTCGTCTAGTCTTTCGATCAGCGCCGCGATGGCGTGGGATTCCGTGCGCAGCACCTTTCGTGCTGTCGCCAGTGACAAGTGACGAGTGACGAGTGACGAGCGAAATCCTTTGGCCCGGTTCTTTTTCTTGTCACTTGTCACTGGTCACTCGTCACTGGTTCTTACAGCCAAGGGCGCACCACACGGTCCAGCGCAATCAGCCGCGTGAGCAGGGGTTCGAGTTGCGTGAGCGGCAGGGCGCTGGAGCCGTCTGACAATGCCGCCGCCGGATTATCATGTACTTCTATGAAGATGCCGTCGAGACCCGCCCCCACTCCGGCGCGCGCCAGCGTCTCGATGAATTCCGGCTGGCCCCCGCTGGCGTTGCCCGCGCCGCCCGGCAACTGCACGCTATGCGTTACGTCCAGCACCACCGGGTAGCCCGTCTTGCGCAGCAGCGCCAGCGAGCGCATGTCCACAACCAAATTATTATAGCCGAACGACGACCCGCGCTCGGTCAGCACGATGCGCTCGTTGCCGGTGCTACGAACTTTCTCAATGGCGTGTGTGACTTCCTGTGGCGAGACGAACTGCCCCTTCTTGATATTCACGACCGCGCCGGTGCGCCCGGCGGCAACGAGCAGGTCGGTCTGTCGCGAGAGAAAGGCGGGAATTTGTAGTACGTCACAGACCTTAGCAACGGGCGCCGCCTGCCACGGCTCGTGAATGTCGGTCAGGATGGGAAGCCCGGTTTCCTCCTTGACGCGCTTGAGCGCTTCGAGACCTTTTTCCAGGCCCGGCCCGCGATACGAGTGGATGCTGGTGCGGTTGGCTTTGTCGAACGAAGCCTTGAAGATCAGCGGCACGCCGACGCACCCGGCAATCTCCTTGATCGCCCGCGCCATCTGGAGCACGTGCTCGTCCGACTCAATCACACAAGGCCCCGCAATCAGGAAGAACGTGCTCCCCCCGCGCAATAGCACACTCCCCACCGTAATTGCCTGCTGTTCCGTCATAATCTCAAAATGCGAGTATATACTACGGGTGCGTTGTTCACTCTGCGACTATGGAAGCCAAGAGGCCAGATAAAATGGTGAAAGAGCCTGACAGAGGGAATTGGCCTGACAAGTTTGTGGACTGGACGAAATCTGTCGATAGCGAGACCTTTCGCCAACTGGCTAACAAACTAGACAATGCTAGCGACGAGCGCCCGCTTCAAGAATTTTTTACGCGGCATCCGAATATTCTCGTCCTAGCCTTTCCCGTTCATTCATGCTGGGTGTTTCCGAAGCCGCGACTCGGGGGAGGAAAGTACATACCAGATTTCCTTCTGTGCGATCGCACATCTCTCGGATACAAATGGACACTGATCGAGCTCGAAAACCAGAATTTTCCAGCCACTAATAAGAAAGCATTTCAGGTAACTGCCATCACGCGATAGAGCAGATAAGGGATTACCGCCGGTGGCTTCGGGACAACGCCCTTTTTGAGAATAATCACGGTTTTGAGGGGTTGAATGCGGAATGTGATGCTCGAATAGTTATTGCCCGCCGAGATGAAGATCGAACGCAAATAGAATCTCAAAGGTTGGCAGATTTTCGGTCGGAAAGAATTGAAATTGCTTCCTACGACCGGATACTCGAAGAAGCCTCTAACCATCTCAAAATGGTCAGACGTGGTATGTAACAAACATCCCTTGAATTACCCCACTCCCCAAGTAAGTGTTGTTCAATCGCTTCGCCTCAGGCTGCGCTCGGGCCTACGGCAGTGCGGTTGATATTCATCATCATCCCTGATTTGCGACACGGTTGTCCCCAGAGGGGAAGCCCCGACCCGTGCCCTGACATCGAATTTCTTAGCGGTAGATTTCGCGGCGGTGGCCTACGCGCACAACCAGCACCACTAACCGGGCGTCCTCGATCTTACAGATCACCCGGTAGGCGCCCACGCGGTACTTCCAAAGTTCACCCAGTTCTGGACCGTGCAACGATTCACCGATGCTTCGCGGATTCTCCAACTTGGCAACCCGATGGAAGAGAAAGCGGGCAATGCGCCGAGCCACTGGGCGGTCGAGGTCTTGTACATTCCGCTCGGCCTGTGGAAGAAATTCAACCTTCCAGCTCATCATTCATGCCCAATCGTTTCATCACTTCCTCGAGCGGAATTGTTTTTTCTTTACCCTTCAAATATCGGGCGTATGCCTGTTCGGCCTCATACACGTCTTCCAAATCCTCCAGGTGCTGGAGAATGGCTTCGCGGGCGTAGAACGACTTGGTGCGGCCGGTGCGCTTGGCCAGCCGTTCTAGACGTTTCTCGATGTTCACCGGTAGGCGGATGGCCAGCATAGCGAATCTCCTTGCTATACAAGTATAGCATAGGTGTTGCCTGGATCATTGACATTTTGAAAAGCAGATCCCTCGCTACGCTCGGGATGACAGCGCGAATAGTGAGGCATAGGTTGCCTAGTCGCCGGAGACCGGGGCGACTGACGAAGGCGCAGAGTCGACTAATGCTACACGGCCCGCCACTGTGCTCAGGCGCTGCTGGCGGTGCTGGTACGAGGCAGCCAGGAAGTCGCGGAACAGCGGGTGCGGCTCCAGGGGCTTGGATTTGAATTCGGGGTGGAACTGGCACCCCAGGAACCAGGGGTGGTCGGGGATTTCGACGATCTCAACGTAGGTGCCGTCCGGGGTCGAGCCGGTGAGCTTCATGCCGTGGGCCACGATGGTCTCTTCGTATTCGCGATTGAATTCGTAGCGATGGCGGTGGCGCTCGGAGATTTCAAGCGTGCCGTAGGCCTTGTTGGCGAAGCTGCCGGGTGTGAGCTTGCAGGGCCAGGCGCCGAGGCGCATGGTGCCGCCCAGCTCGTCCACGCCGCGCAATTCGCGCAACTTGTAGATGACGCGATGCGCCGTGGCCGGGTCGAACTCAGAACTGTCGGCGCCTTCCAGACCGCAGGCATTGCGCGCAAACTCGATGACGGCGGTCTGCATCCCGAGGCAGATTCCGAAGTACGGCACCTTGCGTGTGCGGGCATACTCGATGGCGCGAATCATGCCGGCGATGCCGCGCTTGCCAAACCCGCCGGGCACCAGGATGCCGTCATAGCCTTCGAGCTGTTTCTCCCAACCCTCGCCATCCACGCCTTCGGCCTCCACCCATTGCAGCTCCACCTTCAAATCGTTGGCCAGCCCGCCGTGGACCAGCGCTTCCTTAAGGCTCTTGTAGGAATCTTCATAGTCCACATACTTTCCGACGATGCCGATGGAGACGGTGTCTTTGGGATGGCGGATGCGCTCGATGAGCTTTTCCCACTTATCCATGTGGCGCTCGCCGCCCAGCAGGTTCAGGCAGCGGAGGATGATTTCGTCCAAGCCCTCCTGCGCCAGAGCCAGCGGGACTTCGTAGATGCAATCCACATCGCGCGCGGTGATGACGGCTTCCTGGGGGACGTTGCAGAACAGCGCCAGCTTGGCTTTCACCTCGGCGGAGAGGTGGCGGTCGGTGCGGCAGAGCAAAATGTCCGGCTGTATCCCGATTTCGAGCAACTGCTTGACGCTGTGCTGCGCCGGTTTCGTTTTCAACTCTGATGCCGTGGCAATGTAGGGCACCAGGACCAGATGCAGGAAGACGGTGTCGTTGCGGCCCAGCTCCTGGCGCATTTGGCGCAGCGATTCCAGGAACGGCAGCGACTCGATGTCGCCGACCGTCCCGCCGATCTCGACGATGACCACGTCCACGTCGCGCGAGACTTTCTTGATCGCGGACTTGATCTCGTTGGTGACGTGCGGGATGACCTGGACAGTTTTCCCGAGGTAGTCCCCGCGCCGCTCCTTGGTGATGATGGTCTCGTAGATGCGGCCGCTAGTCCAGTTGTTGTCGCGGGTGAGCCGGGCGTGCGTGAACCGCTCGTAATGGCCCAGGTCGAGGTCGGTCTCGGCGCCATCGTCGGTGACGAAGACCTCGCCATGCTGGAAGGGACTCATGGTGCCGGGGTCGACGTTGAGGTAGGGGTCGAATTTTAGGAGCGTAACTTGATAGCCACGGCTCTCCAGCAGGCTTCCCACCGAAGCCGCCGCCAGTCCTTTTCCCAGGGAGGAAACTACTCCACCGGTAACGAATACATATTTAGGGCTCATTCATTCTCCTAGTAACCACTCACATACCCCCCGTGCTACAACCCATTCGGCAGGCGCCAAGCACGTCAGTGGGCTAGCCCCGCCAGCGGCCTTTGGTCGTGGCAGGAGCCAAACCGGGAGTGCGGCCTGATTTGAGGGATAAGAGGGGTAGGGATGGGAAATGTCTGCTGGTATCCGTGCGGTCGCCTGGGCCATAGGGCGGCGGATTTTCCAAAGAATGATTCTATCACACCCCCTAAAATTCGTAGTAAAATGTTCTTGCCTGCCGCTGTAGCTTTCTGTACTATGGGGCCAACAGTCGAGCGTCCTACAAGAGGCTGGCGATGCCGAGGCGTGGCAAGACCACTGGGTTCGCTGTTTTTTTCACCGTGGTGATCTGCGCCGGAAGCTTGCTTGCCCTCGGAGGTCCTGAGACTCCCGATCAGAAGGGAAAGCCAGATGCTCCGGAGGCCACCTCACAGCGCCCCATCCGCGTCGAAGTGCCGCTGGTGCTGGTCCAGGTCAGCGTCATTGATCCCTACAACCGGTTTGTGACGGGCCTGGAAAGAGAGCACTTTCAGATCTTTGAGGACAAGAAGCCGCAAAAGATCGAGCACTTTTCCAATGAAGATGTTCCGCTTTCGGCCGGGCTGCTATTCGATGCCAGCGGCAGCATGTCGGACAAGATCGACAAGGCGCGCATGGCGGTGATGCAGTTTTTCCGCAGCTCCAACCCGAACGACGAGTTTTTCCTCATCAGCTTTAACGACCGCCCTAATCAGGTTGCCGATTTTACACAGGACGAAGTAGAGTTGCAGAACAAGCTGAACTTCACTGAGGCTAAAGGCCGCACCTCCTTGTTGGACGCCATCTACCTGGGCCTGCACGAGATGCGCAAAGCCAAGCATTCCCGAAAAGTGCTGCTGATCTTCTCCGATGGCGGCGACAACCACAGCCGGTACAACGAAGGCGAGATCAAGAAGGCGGTGAAGGAATCTGACGTGCAGATCTATGCCGTGGGAATCTATGAGCCCTACTCCAGCCGCAGCCGGACCCCGGAAGAGCTGGCCGGACCTTCGCTGCTGACCGAGATTGCGGAGACCACTGGCGGGCGGCAGTTCCCGGTAGAAAATCCCAACGATCTGCCCGACATCGCACGCAAGATCGGCCGCGAGCTTCGAAATCTGTACGTCATCGGCTACACGCCAGCCAATTCCAAGCGCGACGGCAAGTGGCGCAAGATCTCGGTGGAATTGGATGCCCCGCGCGGATTGCCCCCTCTGCAATTATTTAATAAGACCGGCTATTATGCTCCGCAGGAGTAAGACCTCCGAGTTGCCGGGCCCTCGTCCCGGCTGTTTTGCCAGCCGTTTGTTAATCGTGCTGGCCGCGGTCTCGCTGTTTTTTGCCGCAAACGTTGCCGCCCCGCCTCTGGCGCTGGCTCAGGCGCCCTCTCAAACCGACGACGAGTTTCGACTCCGAGTGGAGACCGATCTGGTGGTGCTGCATGCCACCATCACCGACAAAAACTCCAAACCCGTCGCCGACCTGAAACAGGATGATTTCAAAGTTTTTGAAAACGGCGCCGAGCAGAAGATCAAAATCTTCAAGCGGGAAGACGTTCCGGTTTCGGTGGGGATCGTGGTGGACAATTCCGGCTCCATGCGCGACAAGCGCAAGGGCGTGAATGCCGCGGCGCTCAAGTTCGTTCAAAGCAGCAACGAGCGGGACGAGGTCTTCATCGTCAATTTCAGCGATGAGGCCTACCTCGACGCCGACTTCACCGACTCCATTCCGCTGCTGGAGGAGGCCCTCGAAAAGATTGACGCCCGCGGCGGCACGGCGCTTTATGACGCCGTCGATATGTCGCTCGAACACATGAAGGAGCGCGCCACGCTCGATAAGAAAGTAGTGATCGCCATCACCGACGGGGAAGACAATGCCAGCCGCATCAGCCTGGAGCAGGCGGTGCAGTTGGTGGAGCGCTCCAACGTGATGATCTACACCGTGGGTCTGCTCAGCGGGCAGAATGGCCGCTCCGACCGGCGCGCCAAGCGCTCCCTCCAGGAAATTTCGAAAGCCAGCGGGGGCGCCGTTTTCTTTCCCGAAAATCCCGACGATGTTCTCGCCGTCGCCAGCGATATCGCCAACGATATCCGCAACCAGTACGTCATCGCCTACACCCCCACCAACCTCAAGAAAGACGGCAGCTTCCGCAAAGTGGAGATCAAGGTGATCAATACCCGGCGCGGCAAGCTCAACGTCCGCGCCCGCGCCGGCTATTACGCCAAAGATTCAAACGAGACCGGAGACCAGGAGAAAACACCGCCCAAGAGCTCCAGCGCCCTTGAAGCCGCCGGCCTGTGAGCCAATGTCCCGGCCAACGGATCCTCAAACTCTTGACAACACCCGGTGGCGGAGGTAGTTTGGGCAGCGATTTCGACTTCCACTGAAGGAGGAGGGTATATGTCTCGATTCATGTTCGCGTTGTTGCTGTTCCTGCTACCAGTTAGAATTGCTTTCGCACAGGATCCTGTCAAAGTGGACGCCAAACACTACAAAGTTGTTTTCGAAAATAACAACGTCCGGGTGCTCCGCATTCACTACGGGCCTCATGAGCAATCGGTAATGCACGAACATCCCGCTGGCGTGGTTGTTTTTCTTACGGACCAGCGCGGAAAATTCACCTATCCAGACGGAAAAACGGAGGAGGCGCAAGGCAAAGCCGGGGACGCTCTGTGGAGCGAAGCCACGAAGCATTTGCCGGAGAATACGGGCGACAAGCCGTTTGAACTCATCCTCGTGGAACAGAAAGCCAACGCTGCAAGCGGGCGCTGAAGTCGAAGCAGCCTGGGCGGAGAGTACTAACAGACATCGGCGGTTAGTGGCTAGCTGGAAACTTTCGGAGTTGTTTTCCCCCTAGTCCCTACTCGCTAGCCACTACTCACCGTGTTAAATGGCTTTGCGGCCGTCCATGGCGCGGGCCATGGTGGCAGCGTCCACGTACTCCAGCTCGCTCCCGACCGGCACGCCCATGGCGATGCGCGTAACGGATACTCCCAGGGGCTTTAATAGCTTGGAGAGGTAAACCGCCGTGGCTTCGCCTTCCACCGTAGGGTTGGTGGCCACGATCACTTCTTCGATGCCGCCTGCGCGAACCCGTTCGAGCAAACTTTCAATACGAAGCTGCTCCGGCCCGACTCCATGGAGCGGAGAAAGCACGCCGTGCAGCACGTGGTAGCGGCCGCGATAGTGCCCGGTCTTCTCGATCGGAACGATGCCAGCGGGCTCTTCCACGACGCACAACAGGCGCGAGTCGCGCGAGGCGTCGGCGCAGTAGCCGCACGGCGAACTCTCGGTAATGTTGTGGCACACCTCGCACAGCCGGATCGACTGTTTCAGCTCGCGGATGGCCGCGGCCAGCCGTTCGGAGTCGGCGTCCTCTAGTTTCAACAGATGAAATGCGATGCGCTGCGCCGATTTGGGTCCCACGCCGGGCAGCCGTTTCAGCTCGTCAATCAGACGCGACATCGGCTTGGCGTATTCCGGCATAAATTCTTACCAAAGCTCCACCCACGCTGTCATCCCGAGCGCAGCGAGGGACCTGCTTTTTACTTTTTCAGAACAATCCGGGAATCTTCAATCCGCCGGCCAGCCCTCCCGCCAGGCCGCCCAGCATCTCCTTGAGTGAATCGTCGACCTTGCGCAGGCCTTCGTTGACGGCCGCCTGCACCAGGTCCTGCAGCATCTCAACGTCGCCATCCTTCCAGGCTTCGGGGTCAATCTTCACCTTCAAGAGCTTCTTGTTCCCGTTCATCTGGACGGTAACCATGCCGCCGCCCGAGGATGCCTCCACGCGGATGGTTTCCATCTTCTGGAGCATCTCCTCTTGCATTTTCTTCATCTGACTCATCATTTGTTGCAGATCGCGCACGCCATTACTCCTTCCAGCGGCGAATTCCGGAAACCGGCTTGCCGAACAATTGCTCGAACTCCTTAAGCTCGGGGTCCTTGCGTACCTGGGCCTCGACTGCCGGATCCATCGCCGCAGGCGGCTTGGCCGGCGCTTTCGATGCACCGCGGCTCCGCGTGGCCGTAGCGGCGGAGGCGGCCACGTCCTCGAGGATGAGTTTGATCTTGTGTCGCATCGTTTCCGAAACGAGCGTCTCGAGCGAGGCGCGGTCTTGCTCCGGCATAGCCTTGGCGATCCCCGCTCCCGCCATTCGAAGGCGCACTTCTCCCTCGCCAAACTCCCACTGCGCGCCTTCGAGCATCGAGGCCAGGCCAAATCGCTGGCGTTCTTCCAGGTGCCGCATCACCTCGTGCGCCCAGTTCTGCTCTCGCGAAGCAACTTCCGTATGATGCACCGATGCTTGCGGCATCAGCGCAGGCGGCGCGTCACCTGCCGCTACCGCCGGCGAAGCCTGACCCTCATTGCTCTTGGCAGTGGTCTCCGTTGCGGGCACGGAAGTCGTGTTCTTGCGGAAGGTGTCCTGCTCGAACGGACTTAATTTTGGTGCTCGCGCAGGCCGTTCTGGGCTTGGGGAAGAGGACCCTCCTGCTGCTGGTGCGGAAGGCCCGCCGGAGGACGAAGGCTCGCGGGAGGCTGGCTCGCGCAGGCCACCTTCGGCTTGCATTCGCGACAATAATTCCTCGATGGCGACGAGCCGCCCGGCCTCCACCAGCTTCAGCAATCCCAACTCGGTCTGGAAGCGCGGCTCCATGGCGTGGCGCAACTGCTGATGCAAGTGCAGCAGGATGTCGAGGAACCGCATCAGGTCTTGTTCTGAAAATTTCTCGGCCAGCGCACTCAGCCGCACGGTTTCTTCCGGGGAAGCCTCCAGCAGATGCGGCTGCGGCCCGGCCAGCTTCGTCACCAGCAGGTTGCGCACCGTGCGGACCAGTTGCGAGCAGAAATGGGGCAGTTGATAGCCTTCATCCACCAGCTTCGCAACAATCGTCAGCAACTGCTCGCGGTTCTGCGACTCGACCGCGGTGAAGACTTCCTCGACCAATTGCGATGGCACCGCGCCGAGCAGCCGCAGCACCGCTGCTCCTTCTAGCTGGGCGCCGAAGGCCGCCATGGCCTGCTCCAGCCGCGAGAGCGCGTCCCGGAGGCTTCCACCCGCCGCGGCGGCCAGCGCCGCCAGCGCCTGCGGGTCGGCCTGCACGTTCTCGGCGGCGCAGATTTTTTCAAGCTGGCCCAGAATTTCCGCGAAGCTCGCAGCATGGAAACTGAAATGCTGGCAGCGGGAAAGTATGGTTTCCGGCAGTTCATGCAGCTCCGTAGTCGCCAGGATGAAAACGACGTGCGGCGGCGGTTCTTCCAGCGTTTTCAGGAGCGCATTGAAGCCTTCCGGGGTGATCTGGTGGGCTTCGTCGATGATGAAGACTTTGTAGCGGTCGCGCGCCGGCGCGTAGCGAACGTTCTCGCGCAGCTCGCGCATGGCGTCAATGCCGCGGTTGGAGGCAGCGTCAATCTCGATCACATCCACCGCGCGGCCCAGCGCAATCTCGCGGCAGGAGTCGCATTCGCCGCAGGGTTCCGGCTGCGGCTCCGGCCCCTTCTGGCAGTTCAGAGCCTTCGCCAGCAGGCGCGCCATGGTGGTCTTGCCGACGCCGCGCTGCCCGGAAAAGACATATCCGTGCGCAACGCGGTTCAGCCGCAGCGCATTTTGCAGCGTCTGCGTGATGTGCCGCTGCCCGATCACTTCTGAGAAGCGCTGCGGGCGCCATGTTCTAGCAATGACTTGATGCATGTAGTGCCAATCAGAGCCGCGACCGCTAGATAGCGGTTTCGTCGGGATTCGTGACTCGGGGTTCTGGATTCGCAACCCCAGCGTTCACGTCTCGCTTTCCCGAGTCGCGAGTCTCGATTCCCGAATGCCATTCGCCTTCGCGGAGCAACCCGGGGCTTCCCCCTGTGAGGAGGACGGGAGCGTAGCGCAAAGGCCACCACGCAGTGGTCTGGTCAGACTTCGGGACACGCTGTGGCACACCGAAGATCCCGCTACCGTTGCTTCCTTCCGGACCTGGCGGGGTTTGCGGGTTTCTGTTGCACAGGGCCCGAAGTCTGATGTGCTGCGTCCCCAGAGGGGAAGCCCCGCGCCTCTGCGCTAGTGGCTCCGCCGCTCGTCGCAAGCTGCGGAACGAGTTGGCGCACGCAATTGGGATCGAACTCCCACCTCATGGTAGCACCCGGCGCGCGGGACTGGCAACGAACCTCCCGAAGCCCCCCCAACGCTGTCATCCCGAGTGCAGCGAGGGATCTGCTCTTGTTTGCATAAAGCCTTGGAAACGTGGCTGTGCTACTGTTACCCTGCGGCGAGAGTCCCTATCGCTAGGAGGATCGGCGAATGACGGCGAAGGAGGCGCGGGAACTGGTCCGCAACCTGTTCCTGAAGACCCTGCCGCACTTGCAGGTGGGACCGAAGATGAAGGAGATGGTCCGGCTGCGCAACGGCGTGCTGGAGATCGCCGGGGATCGCATCCCGCTGCATGAAGGCCGCCCGGTGCGCGTGGTCGCGCTGGGCAAGGCCGCCATCGAGATGACACACACACTCGCCGAAATCCTGCCTGAGGTCCGGCTGCGGGGCGTCGTGGCGGCTCCGGCAGACCCGCGCGTGCCGCTCGCCGGATTCGAATACTACAAGGGCGGTCACCCGTATCCGAATGACCAAAGCTGGCGCGCCGCCGAAGCTGCGCTGTCGCTGCTGGATCAGCGCAACGTAACCGCCGACGATCTCGTGATTTTCCTCATCTCCGGCGGCGGGTCGTCCCTGATAGAAATGCCTATTGTTAGTGTTCAAGCCAGGCCTACCCTGGATGATCTGCGTAAACTATACGAACTCTTGGTGACGTGCGGCGCCCGAATCGAGGAGATCAATACAATCCGAAAGCACTTCTCTCGGATTAAAGGAGGGCGTCTTGCGCAAGCTGCCTCGCAGGGCATCCATGCAGAGTTTTTTGAACCTACGAGAGCGCCACAGCAGGTTACCCTCTATATGTCGGACGTGACAGAGAACTTGCCCTCGATGGTTGCTTCCGGACCGAGCATGCCGGATGAGACCACCCTTAAGTCTTGCAACTTTGCATTGGGGCGCAATCGCCTGACTTCAAAACTTCCCGCTCCGTATTCGGACCTGTGGTTTTCCGGGAACCTCAAAGAGACACCGAAGTCCGGCGACGAATGCTTCTCCAAAAGTCGGTATTATTGCTTGTTATCGAACTGGAACGCGGTGGAGAAGTTGGAGGAGTTGGCCGAGGCGGCTGGCATCATGGTCGAAACGGATTCGCGCTGCGACGATTGGAATTTTCAGAAGGCCGCGGAATATCTTTTGGACATGCTCCGGGCGTTGCGGAAGGAGAATCCCGGCGAGCCCGTCGCGATTATCAGCGGAGGGGAATTGAGCTGCCCGGTTACGGGCGATGGCATGGGAGGACGCAATCAGGCCTTCGTGCTCGATTGTGTCGGGAAGATTGTGGCACAACCCATCATTGTGCTGAGCGCCGGAACGGATGGC
>Ga0209343_10007775_pt1 | contig 12579 bp, 13 predicted proteins | sample RifCSPlowO2_02_FD_184026 | JGI IMG/M metagenome (GOLD analysis project Ga0209343, IMG submission 184026) | Groundwater microbial communities from Rifle, Colorado - Rifle CSP2_plank lowO2_0.2 (SPAdes) (version 2) | ecosystem: Environmental > Aquatic > Deep subsurface > Groundwater | place... | reverse complement strand
TCGGCCGCGAGGCCCGAGGCGGCGGCAAGCCACCCGGCGTTGCGGCCCATGACTTCCATGATGAAGACTCGCGTGGAGGTGCGCGCCATGGACGCCACGTCCTGCGCGCATTCCCGGATGCTGGTCGCTATGAATTTGGCCGCCGAGCCGAAGCCGGGGCAACAGTCCGTGAGCGGCAGGTCGTTGTCCACCGTCTTCGGAACGCCCACGCAGATCAGCGGATAGCCCATTTTTTCGGCGAGCTGCGACACCTTCCAGGACGTGTCCTGGGAGTCGTTTCCCCCGTTGTAGAAGAAATAGCCGATGTCGTGAGCCCTGAAGACTTCGATCAGCCTCTCGTAATGCGCGCGGCTTTCCTCGAGCCCCTTGAGCTTGTAGCGGCAGGTCCCGAACGCGGCGCCGGGAAGGTAGCGCAACCGATCGATGGTGCGTGCCGATTCCCGGCTGGTGTCGTACAGATCTTCGGTGAGCGCGCCGATGATGCCATCGTGAGCGGCAAACACCCTGCCGATGCGGCCGCGCTGGCGGCGGGCGGCGAGAATCAGTCCGGCTGCGGTTGCATTGATGACAGCGGTCGGGCCGCCCGACTGGGCGTAGAGGGCATTGCGTGGCTTCTTCGGCATGGCAATCGACGGGTGGGATGAGATCGAACAGTGGAGCGCAAAACAGCGCCCGCGCTCATTGCAGCGCTGCGAGTGCCCGCCGGCGGACCTCTTCGACGGGTCCCACGCCGGCGACGCGCACGCACTTCGGCGCACAGGTCTTGTCGTTTGCGCGCTCGGTCTGTGCCCAGCGCGAATAGTATTCGATCAGGGGACGCGTTTGTGAGCGGTACACCTCGAGCCGTTTCCTCACGGTTTGTTCCTTGTCATCGTCCCGCTGGATGAGCTCTTCGCCCGTGACATCGTCCTTGCCCGGCACTTTGGGCGGGTTGAATTTCACGTGATAGGTGCGCCCGGACGGTTGATGGACTCGCCGCCCGCTCATGCGGTTGACGATGTCTTCTTCGGGCACGTCTATTTCCAGGACATAGTCGAGGGCGACCCCCGATTCCCTCATCGCTTCGGCCTGGGCAAGGGTGCGCGGAAAGCCGTCGAACAGGTAGCCCTTGGCGCAGTCCGGTTGCTGGAGCCGCTCCTTCACCAGGCCGATGATGATGTCGTCGGAGACGAGCTGCCCCGTGTCCATGACCTTCTTTGCAGCAAGCCCCAGCGGCGTGCCCGCCCTCACCGCTGCGCGCAGCATGTCACCGGTGGAAATCTGCGGAATGCCGAAGTGTTCCTTGATGAAATTGGCCTGCGTGCCTTTGCCTGCGCCCGGCGGACCCAGCAAGATCAGTCGCATGATTTCCTCACCTGTGAGTTGGAATTGACTCTTCGGCCCTAATTATCCGGGAATTTCACCCCGGCGGCCGGCGGCGTTCGCTTGCGCGAAGCGAGAATGCGCCGCACCTGCTCCAGATCCTCGGCGGTGTCGACGCCGGGCTGCGGCGCATCCTGCCGTACGCAGACCGCGATCGAGAAACCGTGCCACAGCGCGCGCAGCTGTTCGAGGGCCTCGAATTGCTCGAGCGGCGCGACCGGCAGCCCGGTATAGGCCTGAAGGAAATCATTGCGAAAAGCGTAGATGCCGATGTGGCGGTAGGCAGGAAACCCCTGCGGCAGGGCAGCGGGCGTGCCGCCGGCAAAGGCATCCCGCGCGTAAGGAATGGGCGCCCGGCTGAAATAGCGCGCAAAGCCTTCGGCATCGAGTACGACCTTCACCACGTTGGCGTTGAACAGCTCGGCCGGCTCGCGGATCGGGTGGCAGGCCGTGGCCATGGAAGCCTCGGGCGTTCCCTCCAGGAGTCCCGCCACGGCGCGGATCAGGCCCGGCTCGATGAGCGGTTCGTCGCCCTGCACGTTCACAACGAGCGCATCGCCGGGAAGCGCCATTTCCTGCGCCGCCTCGGCCACCCGATCGGTCCCCGAGGGATGATCGGACCGCGTCATCACCGCCTCGAAGCCGCCTTGGCGAACGGCGCGCGCTATACCCTCATGATCGGTCGCTACGCATACGCGCGTTGCGCCGCTCGCTCTGGCGCGATGCGCAACATGCAGCACCATCGGTGTTCCGTCGAGATCCGCCAGCGCTTTGCCGGGCAGCCGCGAGGCGGCGTAGCGGGCGGGAATGACGACCGTGAATGAAACCATGGAAGCCTGTCCGGCGGCGTGCGCCCCGGTTCAGGCGATTTCTTCCTCGGGATCGAGCCTGCGAGCCTCGTCTTCGAGCATGACCGGAATGCCGTCCCGGATCGGGAAGGCAAGCCGGTCGCCCTTGCAGACCAGCTCCTTCTCCGTCTTGCGGTAGACAAGGGGTCCCTTGCACAGGGGGCAGACGAGTATGTCGAGCAGCCTGGAATCCATGTTTGCGTTTCACCCCTGATCACTCGCCGGGCCTGCCGCGCCCGGGCGGCGGGCCGCAAGCCGAGAGGTTACGAAATCGAAGAAGGCCGGTTCGAGCCGGGCCTCCACTTGCAGCGCATAAAGTCCGGTGCGTTTGAAGCGGCTGCATTTTACCGCATCCTTTTCCGTCATCACGACCGCTTCGCAATCCGGGAAAGCGAGATCTTCGGCCCGGAACGGATGATGATCCGGGAAAGCGTGATGAACCGCGCGCAGCCCCAGGCCGGCGAGCGTATCGAAGAAGCGCTGCGGATTGCCCGTGCCCGCCACAGCGTGCAGCTCTTTTCCCTGGAGCTCGCGCCAGTCAAGACTCTCCTTGGGCTTGTCCAGCCGGTACAAACGCGCCGGCTGCAGTGCCATGGAAAACACCGGCGTCCCGTCCCGGGTCGGGGCATGGTCTTCAGAGCTGCGCGTGCCGTTGAACACGCGCGCATCCACTGCGCGGGAGGCGGGCTCGCGCAGCGGTCCGGCCGGCAGCAGCAGCCCATTGCCGTGGCCTCGCTCGTCCAGCACTTCGATTTCGAGGTCGCGCCCCAGCGGGTAATGTTGCAGGCCGTCGTCGCACAGCAGCACGCTGCACGAGGGGTGGGCTTTCATCAAGCCGCGCGCGGCCGCCACCCTATCCTTCCCGCGCCACACGGGGCACCCGCTCGACATCGCCAGCAGCACCGGCTCGTCGCCGGTTTCCAGTGGATCGCTGTGCGGCGACACCTCGGCCGTGGAGGAATTGCGGCCGCCGTATCCGCTGCACAGGATGCCGGGGCTGTATCCCGACTCGCGCAGGCTTCTTGCAAGCGACAGCGTGAGCGGTGTCTTGCCCGTGCCGCCTACGAAGAGGTTGCCCAGCACGATGACCGGCACGCCGACACGGGCCTGGTCGAGCAGTCCCGAGCGGTACAACCACCGCCTTGACCGAACAACGGCGCCATAGAGCATGCTCAACGGCCACAGGGCCACGGAAACGGGGGTGCGACGGCGCCAGTGCTCGGGAAAGGTCTGCACCGCGAGCGAGGGGGGAGCCCTCTATCTGACGCCCTGCTCCACCGCGAACGCAATCTGGCCGTATCCGGCCTGGCGCGCGGCGTCCATGACGCGAACTACGGCCTGATAGGTGACCTTGCTGTCGGCATTGATGACCACGACCGGGTCTTTCATCTGCGCTCCCGCGCGGCGCAACTCTTCGCTGAACGAAGGCACGTCGCGAAAAACAACGGAGCGCCGGTTGATCAGGTATTGGCCGCTCGCGTTCATGACCACGCTGATTTCGTTCGCGCGCTCGAGCTGCTTTTCCGCGTCCGCCGTGGGCAGGTTGATCTGCAGCTCGGCGAACCGCGAATACGTCGTTGTCAGCATGAGAAAGATGATGATGACCAGAAACACGTCGATCAACGGAATGAGGTTGATCTCGGGATCTTCCTTTCGTGTGCCGCGGAAGTTCATGCGCGCTGCTGCGACTGCTGCGGAGGCGCTTGCGTGTCCGGGTAGTCGGTTCTTTCGCCGTGAACGAAGTCCACGAGCTTGGCAGCCTGCTGTTCCATTTCCACCACGAAGCTCTCCACCGTTGCCCGGAAATGGCGGAAAAAGATCATGGCGGGAATGGCGATCACCAGACCGAACCCGGTGTTGTAGAGCGCCACCGAGATGCCGTGCGCCAATTGCTGCGGATTGCTTCCTGTGGGCGATTGAGAACCGAAAATCTCTATCATTCCCACCACGGTGCCGAACAGGCCCATGAGGGGCGTGATCGTCGCTATGGTGCCCAGGCTGGTCAGGAAGCGTTCCAGATCATGCGTCACCGCGTGACCCTCCTCCTCGATCGCCTCTTTCATCACGTACCGCGAGCTGTTCACGTTTCGCAACCCGGCGGCCAGCACCTGCCCAAGGGGCGAGTCGTTCGCGAGGTGGTTGATCAGCTCCGGGGTCACGCCCTGCCGCTGGTGCGCCGCGAGCGCTTTTTCAAGCAGGCCGCGCGGAACGATCCGACTTCGGCGCAGAGTGATCAGGCGTTCGATGATGAGTGCGACTGCTATGACGGACGCAACCAGCAGGAACCAGATCGGCCATCCGGCGGCCTGGATTATGGCGAACAAACGCTTTTCCCCCCACTGCCTTTGCAGCAAAAAACCGGCGTCACTTTATCGTGCGGGTCTACTTTGGGCAAGGCAGCACATCAGTAATCGCGGCTTGAAACGCGCGCCGCTCTGTGCGAGCGTATTTTTCTGTAGAGCGAGCGAGCACTTTGCCGGTTCCTTATCCACAGTTGCTGTGGATAAGCATGTGCACAGGGTTTGAAAATCGGCCTTAAGTAGGTTCGGCATAAAGACTTTTCGTCCTATGACCGTTTTTTGCACTACACAAAACGTGACGCAAAAACAGCCACTTGCATCTTTCTCCCCAGGAGCGGTGTAGCGCGGCCGCGACGGTTGTAGCGATCCGACGAGCGCTGTGGATAGGTTACAATCCCCCGATGCTTGGAGAACGAGAGCTGGCGCGGCTTTCCACGCTATCCCCTTCCGAGGTTCTGAGCGTCGCGCAGCTCAACCGCGGCGTCCGCGACCTGATAGAACACCGTTACCCCCTGTTGTGGGTACGCGGAGAAATATCCAACTGCACCCTTGCACGTTCGGGCCACGCTTACTTCGTTTTAAAGGACACCCAGGCGCAGGTGCGCTGCGTCATGTTCCGCGGCCGCGGGCAGCAGCTCGGCTGGGAACCGCGCGACGGCATGCGGGCCGAAGTTCATGCCCTGGTCACGCTGTATGAGCCGCGCGGAGAATTCCAGCTGGTGGTTCAGAGCATGCGGCCCGCCGGACGGGGCGCGCTTTACGAAGCGTTTCAGAAGCTGAAGGAAAAGCTTGCGGCCGAGGGCCTGTTCGATGAAGCCCTGAAGAGACCCCTGCCTTTCCTTCCCCGCGCGATCGGCGTCGTCACCTCGCGGGACGCTGCAGCGTTGAGAGACGTGCTGACCACACTGGAGCGTCGCAACCCCTCCATCCCCGTGATCATCTATCCCGCCCCGGTCCAGGGACCCGATGCGTCCGGCCGCATTGCCCGGGCGCTGGCGATCGCAGGCGAGCGGGCGGAATGTGACGTCATCGTGCTCTGCCGCGGCGGCGGCAGCATCGAAGACCTGTGGTCGTTCAATGAAGAGGCCCTGGCTCGCGCCATTCGCGCCTCTGTCATTCCGGTGGTATGCGGTATCGGCCACGAAACGGACTTCACCGTCGCCGACTTTGCCGCGGACAGGCGCGCGCCCACACCGACCGCGGCGGCCGAGCTGGTGAGCCCGTTGCGCTCGGAGCTCATCGCCACGGCGGGGTCGCTCGCCCGGCGCGTTCACGGCGTAGCCAGCCGCGAGATCCAGGTGCGCGCGCAAACGGTTGACTACCTCACGCGCCGGCTTGCCCATCCGGCCCGGCGGTTGGCCGAACAGGCGAGGCTCATCGGCGCTTTGCGGCTTCGTCTGGCGCGCGCCATGGCGCAGCAGGTGGAGGAGCGGGCGTGGCGCGCTTCCGTGCTGCTTCACAGAATGCACGCCATGCTTCCGCGCACCGCGGAGCTGCAGGAGCTCATTCGCGCGAATGTTGAGCGGATCGTCGCGGCGGCGCATCGCGTGCATTCCGCCAGGGAAGCCCGGCTCGCGGCTCTTGCAGCCAATCTCGAGCATCTTTCGCCGGTTCGCGTTCTGGAGCGCGGCTACAGCCTGGTGCGAGACGCCTCCGGGCGGTTGGTGCGGGACGCGGCAACGCTCAAGAGCGGCGAGCGGATCGACGTGCGCTTCGCGCGCGGCGGGGTCAAAGCGCGGGTCGAGAGCGCCGGCAGCTGAGCGGGTTGCGCCGCAACACCGGTACGGCCTGTGGTGCTAAACTGAATATTGAAAACCCTCTGGTCGGACAAAGAAGTTCAATAAGGAGGACCGATATGGGCGCCATTTTCCAATCTCTGGGACGCACCGTCACCGCCGGTGTCGTTCTTCTGCTCATCATTCTGGGCATTGTGGCCGCTGTCACCGGCAGCGCGGTGAATCTGGCCGCGCAGGAGTGGTGGCGGTTCCTCTTCCGCTGGTTTCATGTCCTGGCCGGTGTGATGTGGATCGGGCTGTTGTGGTACTTCAATTTCGTCCAGACGCCGTCCATGCCGAAGATTCCCGATCCGGAAAAGCCCGCGGTCACCAAAGTCATCGCTCCCGCGGCGCTGTTCTGGTTCCGGCATGCCGCCCTGTGGACGGTCATCACCGGTCTCATCGTCGCCTGGATGAACGGCTACGTGGTGCAGGCGTTGTTGCTGGAGAAGGGCGTGCACACCATCGGCATCGGAATGTGGCTCGCGCTCATCATGGCTTACAATGTCTGGTTCATCATCTGGCCCAACCAGAAGAAGGCGCTCGGGATCGTACAGGTCGACGCGGATGCGAAGGCAAAGGCCGCCCGCATGGCGGGCATGACCTCGCGCTTCAACACCATGCTCTCGATACCCATGCTCTATTCCATGGTGGCGCAGCAGAACGGCGGCCTGTGATCTAGCCGGGTCCGTCGTACAAAGAAAAAGGCCGCGCGAGCGGCCTTTCCCCATGGGCTTCAGCGCGGCGGAGGTGCCTTGTCCAGGCCGCCGATGCGCGAGCCCGGTTTCAGCCCGCGCGTGGCGAACCAGCCCCGTTCCATCTCGAGCGCATGCATGACCGGTCTGGCCGCGCAATGACTGGTCTCGTCATGCGGCTTCATGTCGGCGATGTTGACGATGGTCCCGTCGGGCTGGATGAAGGCGACGGACAGGGGAATAAGCGTGTTCTTCATCCACATGCATTGGCGCCCGACGTCCTCGAACACGAAAAGCATGCCTTGATTGGGTCCGAGCTTTTCCCGGAACATCAACCCGCGTCCACGGGTGTCGAAGCTGTTCGCCACCTCGGCGCGGATGACGTGAACTCCTGCCGACAGGTTTATGGTGGGCATTTGCGGCAGCGCCTGCATCGAACCGAGCAGCAGTGCGGACCCCAGGAGGAAACGCGATATCGGCCGGTCCATCGTCACTATCTTTCCGCCCGCCAAAAGCAAAAAAGGCAGGGAAACCCTGCCTTTTCGAGTCGGACGAGGCCTACTTCTTGGCTTTCTTCTTGTCATCCTTCTTCTTGTCGTCCTTCTTCGCTTCGGTCTTCTTGCTGTCCTTCTTCTTCTCCGCAGCGATGGCATTGACGCTGGCCGCGGCAAACGCTGCCGCTATGATGATGCTGATCCATTTCTTCATAGTCTCCCTCTCTACGATTGTTTTGAAATTAGGCCACCGCCCGGTCTGGTCTGTTTTGGCACGCCTGTTAAGGCGGCCGTCCTCCGGTTAAGCCAGGGCCGCGGCCATTGTAGCAGCGTTTGCCGCCGGAGCAAGGCCGCCTAAGCCCGCGCCCGGAAAGAGAAAAGGCAGGGAACTTCCGCTGGAAAGGTCGAGGTAGGGAACCTGCTTTGTTATAATTTCTTCCTTTTTCGACGCAGCATTCCCGGCTTGAACGCCAAACACCCGGCCATCGGGGCGCTCGCCGCTGGGGCGAGGCATAACGGCGAGCCGAATTGTGACTGTGCACGCACCTTGCAGATTCCCGCGACGCGGGCCGCCTCTCCATTCCCGACTAATCAACAGAGACCAGGAGCAACAGTGAGCAAGATAAAGGTTAAGAACCCCGTCGTGGAGATGGACGGCGATGAGATGACCCGCATCATCTGGCAGAAGATCCGGGAAAAGCTCATCCTTCCGTACCTGGACATCGACCTCAAATATTTCGATCTCAGCATCGAAAACCGGGACGCCACGGAAGACAGGGTCACCGTGGAATCGGCCGAGGCGACCAAGAAATACGGGGTTGCCCTCAAGTGCGCCACCATCACCCCGGACGAAGCGCGCGTCAAGGAGTTCAACCTCAAGCAGATGTGGCGCAGCCCCAACGGGACGATCCGCAACATTCTGGACGGCACGATCTTTCGCGAGCCGATCATCTGTCGCAACGTGCCGCGCGTCGTAAAGCATTGGGACAAGCCCGTCGTGGTCGCTCGCCACGGCTACGGCGACCAGTACCGGGCTACCGAGATCAAGTTCGAAGGCCCCGGCACGCTAAAGCTCGTGTTCCAGCCCGAGAAGGGCCCAGCGGTGGAGAAGGAAGTGTTCAAGGCGCCCGGCAGCGGGATCACCATGGCGATGTACAACCTGGACGAATCCATCCGCGGATTTGCCCGGGCATGCTTCCACTATGCGCTCCACCGGCATTACCCGGTCTATCTTTCGACAAAGAACACCATCCTCAAGATCTATGACGGCCGCTTCAAGAACCTTTTCCAGGAAATCTACGAGGCGGAATTCAAAAGCCAATTCGACGCGGCGGGGCTCACCTACGAGCACCGGCTGATCGACGACATGGTGGCGGCGAACCTGAAGTGGAGCGGGGGCTACCTCTGGGCCTGCAAGAACTACGACGGGGACGTCCAGTCCGACACGATAGCCCAGGGCTACGGGTCATTGGGACTGATGACCTCGGTGCTGACCACGCCGGACGGCAAGACCGTGGAATCCGAAGCGGCGCACGGCACGGTCACCCGGCATTACCGCCTGCATCAGCAAGGCAAGCCGACGTCGACCAATCCGGTCGCCTCCATCTATGCGTGGACCCGCGGCCTCCAATACCGCGGCGGGATGGACAACACCCCCGAGGTTCAGAGCTTCGCGATCGCCCTGGAACAGGTGTGCGTCGACGTGGTGGAGTCGGGAAGGATGACCAAGGACCTGGCGATCCTGATCCGCCCGGACCATCCCTACCTGAGCACGGACGAGTTCATGGACGCTATCGACGCGGAACTGAAACGCCGCATGCGTTGAGTGCACCGGCAGCCGCTGGGCAAGACGGCGGTTGCCAGCGCGGGGAGCCGGGCCGTGCATATCCAGCAGCGAGGGGAGCGAAATGCCTGCGGGCAAAGCGGTCTGGCGACCGCTCACCCTCCCTGGGATCCCGGCTTGGCCGGGCCGAAAGAAGCGGGCGCTTCGGCGCCCGTCGTTCTTTTTCTTATGCCGCCTGGATGTTCGAGGCCTGCTTGCCCTTCGGGCCTTGCGTGACCTCGAACTGAACCTTTTGTCCTTCCTTGAGCGTCTTGAAGCCGCTCATTTGGATCGCGGAAAAGTGCGCGAATAAATCCTCGCCGCCATCATCCGGGGTGATGAAACCGTACCCCTTGGCATCGTTGAACCACTTCACTGTACCTGTTGGCATAGAACCTTCCTGATAAATTAGACCGGGAACCTCTCCCGAACTATGCCTGTACTCCAATGCAGCAGTAGGACTTTGCGACCTGCACACCGCTTGAGACAAACACAAGCCGCCTTTTACGCGCTTTACAAAGCGTCGTCAAGTATGGCCGGCAGTGTGGCAAACCTAGGAAATTTCGAGCGTTTACGCGAACAACGAGCTTTGCGCGGAGTTCGGACGCGCGCCGAGTCCGGCCCGCATGCAGGGTCGCAAAACGGGTTTCGCGCCCGGCCGCGAACGCAGCCGCCGTCCCGTGCGCCATGCGCACTAACGCCCCACGCGCAGTGAGAAATGTTGCTCGTATACGGTTTGACGGCTGCAGTGTTCTGGCATAAGTTTTGGGAACATGGCAACCCGGACACGAGAGGGAACGGTTCTTGAGACCAAGAAGAGCAAGCTCAAGCCCCCGCCTCTATTCAAGGTGATCCTGCTGAACGACGACTACACGCCCATGGAGTTCGTCGTTATAGTGCTCCAGAAGTTTTTTTCCATGAGCCGGGAAAAGGCGACCCAGGTGATGCTGAAGGTTCATCGCGAGGGCATGGGCGTCTGCGGGGTTTATCCCAAGGACATTGCGACAACGAAGGTGGAACAGGTTGTCTCTTATGCGCGCAAGCACCAACATCCGCTGCAGTGCGTGATGGAGGAAACGTGAGAGCCGGCGGAATGGTCAAAGCATGCAGCCGGGCCGCAACAGCGGCCACGGTCCCGGACACTTATCCGGCCTTCCGCCGCACATGGATCCCAGAGAGGACGCAGGACATATGATCGCCCAGGAGCTGGAAGTCAGTCTGCACATGGCCTTCGTGGAGGCGCGGCAGAAGCGCCACGAATTCATCACCGTGGAGCACCTGCTGCTCGCGCTGCTGGACAACCCCACGGCGGCGGAGGTGCTTCGCGCCTGTGCGGCCAACATCGAGGAGCTGCGCAAGGCGCTCACCGATTTCATCACGGCTCATACGCCGTCGGTAGCCGGCTCCGAAGAGATCGACACCCAGCCGACGCTGGGATTCCAGCGGGTCATACAGCGCTCCATCCTGCACGTGCAGTCCTCGGGAAAGAAAGAGGTGACCGGCGCCAACGTCCTGGTCGCCATCTTCGGTGAGAAGGACTCCCACGCGGTGTACTTCCTGCACCAGCAGGGCGTCACCCGCCTGGACGTAGTTAACTACATCTCCCACGGCATCACCAAGAACTCGCAGGGCAAGGAGCAGAAGGGCGAACCCGCCGAGGAGCAGTCCGGTGACGAGCAACAGTCGGGCGGCGCGCTCGAGGCCTACACGACCAATCTCAATGCGCAGGCCCTGGTGGGCAAGATCGACCCGCTGATCGGCCGCGAGCGCGAGATAGAGCGCGTGATCCAGACGCTGTGCCGGCGCAGGAAGAACAACCCTCTTCTCGTGGGCGAGGCCGGCGTGGGCAAGACGGCCATTGCCGAGGGTCTGGCGCGCCGCATCGTGGAAGGTCAGGTGCCCGACGTGCTGTCCCGATGCCAGGTGTACTCGCTCGACATGGGGGCGCTGCTGGCCGGGACAAAGTATCGCGGCGATTTCGAGCAGCGGCTGAAGGCGGTGCTGAAACAGCTGATCGATAACCCGAACGCCATCCTGTTCATCGACGAAATCCACACCTTGATCGGGGCCGGTGCCGCCTCGGGCGGAACGCTCGACGCCTCGAACCTGCTCAAGCCGGCGCTCTCGACCGGCGCCCTGAAGTGCATCGGCGCCACGACGTACAACGAGTACCGGGGCGTGTTCGAGAAGGACCATGCGCTGTCGCGGCGCTTCCAGAAGATCGACGTGACCGAGCCCTCCATCGAAGAAACGGTGCAGATCCTGCGCGGCCTGAAATCGCGCTTCGAGGCCCACCACGGCATCAAGTACAGCGCCAATGCGCTCAGCTCGGCCGCGGAGCTTTCGGCGCGTTATATCAACGACCGGCACCTCCCCGACAAAGCGATCGATGTGATCGACGAGGCGGGCGCCGCGCAGCGCATCCTGCCGAAATCCAAGCAGAAAAAGGTCGTGGGCAAGACCGAAATCGAGGAAATCATCTCCAAGATCGCCCGCATCCCGCCGGCCTCGGTCTCGCAGGACGACCGCGCCGCGCTGAAGAACCTCGATCGGGATCTGAAGGCGGTGGTGTTCGGCCAGGACGCGGCCATCGAAGCCCTCGTGGCCGCCATACGCACCGCCCGCTCGGGCCTGGGCGACCCCCAGAAGCCCATCGGGGCGTTCCTCTTCAGCGGCCCGACCGGCGTCGGCAAGACCGAAGTCGCGCGGCAGCTCGCGTATTGCATGGGCATAGAGCTCCATCGCTTCGACATGTCGGAATACATGGAACGGCACGCGGTGTCGCGATTGATCGGCGCACCTCCCGGCTATGTCGGGTTCGACCAGGGCGGCCTGCTCACGGAGGCCGTCTCCAAGAAGCCCTATGCGGTGCTGCTGCTGGATGAAATAGAAAAGGCGCACCCTGACATATTCAACATCCTGCTCCAGGTGATGGACCACGGGACGCTGACGGACAACAACGGCAGGAAGGCCGACTTCCGCAACATCATCATCGTCATGACCACCAACGCCGGCGCCGAAGCGCTCAACAAGGCGGTGATGGGCTTCACGGCGAAGAAAGAGGTCGGCGACGAGATGGGCGAGATCAAGCGGCTGTTCTCGCCGGAATTCCGCAACCGGCTCGATGCAACGATATCGTTCCGCTCCCTCGACCTCCCGATCATCCTGCGCGTCGTGGACAAGTTCCTCATGCAGCTCGAGGCGCAACTGCACGAGAAGAAGGTCGAGGCACTGTTCACGGACACCCTGCGTGAGCGTCTGGCGAAGGACGGATTCGATCCAT
>Ga0209343_10007774_pt1 | contig 12579 bp, 15 predicted proteins | sample RifCSPlowO2_02_FD_184026 | JGI IMG/M metagenome (GOLD analysis project Ga0209343, IMG submission 184026) | Groundwater microbial communities from Rifle, Colorado - Rifle CSP2_plank lowO2_0.2 (SPAdes) (version 2) | ecosystem: Environmental > Aquatic > Deep subsurface > Groundwater | place... | reverse complement strand
CGAGCGACGTGGGCCAAGTGCTGGTCGACGAATTACTCAAGGCCGAGCAGCACGACGAGACCGTGCTCGCCGAGCAGCGCGTACGCGTTGCCGCATTGCGCGAAAAACTCAAGGGCAGTTCGCGGCCCGAGGCGCGGCGACTGGAGCTTCTTGGCGACTATCTGGTCCGCAAGAGCGTCTGGATCGTCGGCGGCGATGGCTGGGCATACGACATCGGCTATGGCGGCCTCGACCACGTCCTCGCCTCAGGCCGCGACGTGAACATTCTGGTTCTCGACACCGAGGTCTATTCCAATACGGGCGGCCAGCAGTCCAAGGCCACGCCCATAGGCGCGGCGGCCAAGTTCGCGGCTGCGGGCAAATCGATTGCGAAGAAGGACCTCGGCATGCTGGCGATGGCCTATGGCAGCGTGTACGTGGCGCAGGTGGCCTTTGGCGCCAACGACGCGCAGACGGTCAGGGTATTCAACGAGGCAGACGCCTATCCCGGACCTTCGCTGATCATCGCCTTCTCGCCTTGCATCGCCCACGGCTACGACCTTGCGAAGGGCGCGGAGCAGCAGAAGCTCGCTGTCGACACCGGCTACTGGCCCATCTATCGCTACGACCCGCGCAGGCACGGCCCCGACGAGAGCCCGCTGCGCATCGATTCGCCTGCGATCAAGGGCAAGGTAATCGACTACACCCGCAACGAGACCCGTTTCCGCATGGTGGAGCAGCAGGACCCAGCGCGCTTCAGGGAATTGATGCACTTGCTGCAGCACAAGTCTGAGGAGCGGCGGGCGCTCTACGCACACATGGCCCTCCCGTTCGGGGCGACGCCCGCAGGCGTCGCGCAGCCTCAACCCGCCGCCCAAAAGGACGAGTGACCCCATGACAACGTCCGTGAACGCAAATCCATCGATCGATCTTTCGACCCGCTATCTCGGGCTGCATCTTCCACACCCGTTCATGCCAGGCGCCTCGCCGATGGTGGACGACCTGGATATGGTGCGCCGGCTGGAGGATGCGGGTAGCGCCGCGATCGTGATGCACTCGCTCTTCGAGGAGCAGATCGAAATGGAACAGGGGCGCACGCTCTACGATATCGAATCGCACGTAAACACCTTTGCCGAAGCGAGTTCATTCTTCCCCCGCCCCGCCGAGTACAAGCTCGGGCCCGAGGCCTATCTGGAGCAGATCCGCCGCATCAAGGAGGCGGTGAAGGTGCCGGTGATTGCCTCGCTCAACGGCATCACCGCGACGGGCTGGCTGGAATATGCAAAGCTCATCGAGCAGGCCGGGGCCGATGCGCTGGAGCTCAACGTCTACTACGTGGCCACCGATTCGGACGAGGACGCCGGTGCCGTCGAGCGCCGCACGCTCGACATCGTGCGCGCCGTCAAGCAGGCGATCCGGATTCCGATCGCGGTGAAGCTGTCTCCGTACTTCTCGTCGCTGTCGCACTTCGCGGCCGGGCTGGAGGCCGCGGGCGCCAATGCGCTGGTGCTGTTCAACCGCTTCTACCAGCCGGACATCGACGCCGAAGAACTGGAAGTTCGCAACGAACTGCGTCTCTCGAACTCATCGGACCTTCTGCTGCGGCTGCGCTGGCTGGCGATCCTCTCCGCACAACGAAAGCTGGACTTCGCGGTCTCGGGTGGTGTCCACGCGCCGCTGGACGCTGTAAAGGCCGTGATGGCGGGTGCACGGTCGGTACAGGTTGTGTCGGCGATTCTGAAGAACGGGCCGCAGCATCTCGCCAAACTGCGCGCCGGACTCGCCCGCTTTGTCGAGGAGCACGGGTATGCGTCGCTCGCCGAGATGCACGGCTGCATGAACCTGGCGCGCTGCCCCAACCCGGCGGCGTTCGAGCGCGGGAACTACATGCGCATCCTGCAAAGCTGGCGGCCCTGAGTCCGGGCGCGGCGGCACGTCGAGCATGTTTCGGTCGCCATCATCGCATCGCGGCGCCGTACAGGTGGCAGAGTCACCGTAGTCTTTGCGTGAATGAAGGACGGCAACGGCCAGGCGCTTTCACACCTAACCGCTTGAGTAATCTGGCGCGCCCGGCAGGAATCGAACCCACGACCCCCTGGTTCGTAGCCTTAGGGTAGATACCCTTCCGAAACTTAATGCACCTTATCATTCCTCTATTCTCCCTCTGGACGTTGACCCCGTGAGTTTAACGGGCTAGCATCCGGTTTAACGGGATTTGCTAGCCCGTGCTAGCCCGGTGCTAGCCCGACATAACCAGGGGGTCACAATGCCAGCACGAAAACGTTTCACGAAAAGCGCCCTTTCCGCCCTTCCGTTGCCTGTTAAGGGCGCCCGCTCCACCGTCTACGATACCGAAGTCCCGAAGCTCGCGATCCGCTTGACCGCGGCCGGCACGCGCACCTTCTACGTGGTCAAGCGCGACGGTTCCAGCATGGCGTGGGTGAAGCTTGGCGCCTACCCCGATATGACGCCAGAGGGGGCAAGGAAGGCCGCTGAGCGCGTTCTAGGCGACTTCGCCAAGGGTATCAACCCGGCGACGGCCAAGCGTGCGGAACGCCAGAAACAGACCCTTGGCGAGGCATACGATCAGTACCATGTTCTGCACGTCACCCCGCGCGGCATCAAGTCTGCTGACGAGATCCGCGCCATGTGGGAGCGCTGCCTTGGCCCCCTGCCGGATGCGCCGGCGAAGAAACACGGTCGCAAGCGGACCAAGCACCCCGCCGGCGTGGACTGGTCGAAGCGCAAGCTCGACGCGATCGACAATGCTGCTGTTCGCGCCCTTCATGCCGGCATCGGGAAAACTCACCGCACGATGGCGAACCGCGTGGTCGAGTTGCTGAGCAGCGTCTACAACCGGGCGATCGAAGGCGGATACCGCGGCAGCAATCCCGCCATCGGCGTGAAGCCGTTCAAGGAAACGAAGCGCGACCGCTTCATTCAGGGCGGCGAGCTACCGCGATTCTTTACCGCGCTGGCCGATGACACATCCGAGGATTTTAAGCACTTCGTTTTGCTCTCCCTGCTGACAGGCGCGCGGCGAAACAACGTGCTCGCGATGCGCTGGCCGGATGTGGACCTGAAGGCCGCGACCTGGCGCATTCCTCAGACCAAGAACGATGAGCCACAAGTGGTCGCACTGGTGCCCGAGGCCGTCGAGCTACTGCGCGAGCGCAAGCCGCAGGATTCCGGCTACGTGTTTCCCGCCGCTTCTGCGACCGGCTACGCGACCCCGCCCAAGAAGCGCTGGCGGGCGCTGCTCACTCGGGCCAAGGTTGCGGATCTGCGGATACACGATCTGCGCCGCTCGCTCGGATCGTGGCAGGCAATCAGCGGCGCATCGCTCGCAATCATCGGCAAGTCGCTCGGTCACAAGTCCGCGGACGCCACGATGATCTACGCGCGCCTGAGTCTTGATCCGGTGCGGGCATCGCTCAACACGGCGACAAGCGCGATGCTCGAGGCCGCGGGCGTCAAGAAGCCCGGCATCGTGGAGAAGATGCCCAAGCGAAAGGGGGCGCGCCATGGGTAAATTGTTCGCACCGATGAATAAGGTAGAAGCATCGCTCGATTCGCTTGAAGCCTCATGGGCTGATTTTCTCTATGGGGTGCGCACCGGTCGGCGCCGCATCCGAGCCGAGGGCAGATCGGGGGGGATGAGGTCTAGAGGTCTTGCGACCGTGCGTCGGGAACTCGATTACCACCGGGCGCGCTTCGACGCGGGCAACCACTACGCCGCCTGGCTCGCGCTGCTCTACTGCGTCGAGGAAAACGTGCCGGTCCCCTACTGGCTCGGCAATGCGATCCTCACCATCAACATGACGGTGCAGCGCGAACCGAACTCGCTTCACGATCTTTTCGGGATGAGCAAGTCACTTCCCGCCAATGGCAAACGCGCGAGGAAGTCCCGAAACGATGTGCAGTGGCAGGGCAAGCTCTGGAGCACCGCCGCGTGGTTGATAGCGGATGCCGGAAGGGCCGGTTCCAAAATGGACATTGACGAGGCCGTGAGGAAAGCGCGCGAAAGCCTCGTCGGTTTCCCGTATGAGCAGACAAAGGCCACCGAGATGTTCAACGCTCAAGCGCGCATCGAGTCGGAGCACAACGCCGCCATCCACGGCAGGAAGAAGCACCGCTTGAAGTAACGAAACCGTTTCGCCAATTCGCCCGAATTCGCGAAAACCGAGACTTAACGTATTCCTATCGCATAGCCTCCCGCTTAACGCTCTGCAATTACGCAGAGCTACTGCAGGAGGCGAAGCAATGGAACGCCAGCAAGTCAACCCCGAGGGCGACGAACTTCTCGACGAAAAGGAAGCCGCGGCAATTCTTGACGTGAGCATCGGCACGCTGCAGGTATGGCGTTCCACGAAGCGCTACAAACTTGCATACGTGAAGATCGGCCGCAATGTCCGATACCCGCGATCCGCGGTCCTGGCTTTCATCGCCTCGCGCACCATCGCAGCGTAGGGGGTCGGCATGAAGAAGTTCAATCGCCGGCCGTCGCGCGCGCAGGTGCTGCGATCGCTGCGCGAGCTCGAGATCCTTTGGCGACCGCCTGAAAAAGACAAGCCCGGCGCTCGCGGGGGCGAGTCAACCGGGCCGGATACCACCGAACACTGCAACCCGGATTCTACACCCGCCCGCCCGCGCAAGGGGACGCGATGAATGCGCCCGCCGTAGTCCCGCCCGTCGCTGCACTCGCTGCCGCGATCAACGACGAACATGTACATGCGCAGCGGGATGCTACCAACGCAATCGTACATGCCGTCCGGTGCGGCGAGTTGTTGCTGGAGGTGAAAGCCGGGATCAAGCACGGGGAATGGATGCCGTGGATCGAGCAAAACTGCGATTTCGAGCAGAGCACGGCAGATCGGTACATGAAGGCGGCACGTCAAATTGCTACGGGCGTAGGAATTTCAAGCCTGAGCAGCCTTTTCCCCTCCGGCAAGATCAAGAAGACCAATACCCCGGTCGCCCAGATCGAGGATCACGATCACGTTGACGCTGATCACCACGGTGATGGTGATGATGACGTTCAACTACCAGTTCACGGTCATGGTGAAGATCACGGTCATGGTGATGGTGATGCGGAACCTGAACCGAGACGGACAAGGCGACAGTCACGCGGGGCGCGATGGGCTGATGCTGCCGAGCAGGCGATCGGAGCGATCGAGAATCTGATCCAAATCCAGGGCGAATATCAGGAATGGCGTGACGGACTGCCCGAAAACTTGGCTGGTAGCGCCGTCGCCGAGAAGCTGGATACGGTCATCGAGATAGACCTGGAAGGCGCACTCAGTACGCTCAGCGAAGCGCGTGATGCTGATCTGCCGCTCGGATTCGGGAGGGATTGACATGACCGCCGAAGCCCTGATTCTCGACCTCGACGACGTGCATTTTGCTGACGCCTGGCGGGAGCTGACGGACGAACAGCGTAGCGCGATAGGCTCGCGCGGATTCGAGCGCTTCCGCAAACTCACATCGCACGTTGACGCGTCCGTTGCGCGCGCCGAAGCTGCGGCGAAGCGCAAAGGCAACGGCGCTGACGCCGAAGCCGTCGCACACCCGAGCAAGAGCCAAACGGCGCCGCTCAACTGGTCCGAACTTGCAACGCGCGGAGATCCGCCCTCTCGACAATGGGCGGTTTACGGCTGGCTCGGCTTTTTCGTCAATCTGCTGGTTGGCAGCGGCGGCATCGGAAAGACGTTGCTCGCTCAGCAGATCGGCTCTGCGCTGGCGCTCGGTCGCGCGTTTATCGACAACATCGACCGCGCGCTAACGGTGCTCATGTGGGCCTGCGAGGATGACGCTGACGAACTGTGGCGGCGCCAGACCGTAATCGGCAAATCGTTTGATGTTGGACTAGAGGCATTCGCCGAGCGGCTGATTATCGTGCCACGGCACGGCATGGAGAACGCGCTGGTGACAACGGAGTACGGGCGGCCCATGTTCACACCGCTGATTGGCGAACTGAGCGAACAAGCTGCTGACTACGGCGCCGACGTGGTGATACTCGACAACGCGGCGCAGCTTTACGGCGGCGGCGAGAATGACCGGCACGCAGTCACTTTTTTTATGAATGGCCTGGCCGGCGCGTTGCCCGGGCGTGCGGTGCTCTTGCTCGCGCATCCCGCGCGTTCGGCTGGCTCGGAGTTTTCAGGCTCTGGCGCTTGGGAGAACGTCGCCCGGAACCGCCTGTACCTTGGCTCGCGCCTACCCGACGAACAGCCGGACGCGGACGAACTGCCGCCCGAGAACGTGCGCTTTCTGGCTCGGCGAAAATCAAATTATTCCGCGAAAGACTGGCGGCGCTTCACTTACCAGAACGGCGTGCTTGTCCCGGATCAGACCGACGCTGACGGCGGCGTGGTCGGATTCATCCGGGACCAGGCAACCGAGCGCGTGGTGTTGGACGGCCTAACCCGACTTCGGGGCATGGGCATACGCGCTACTGAAGGCGCCCGAAGTCCGTTGTTCCTGCCGCGTCTGCTCCTTGACTACAAGCTCGCCGATGGCCACGGCCGCGCCGAACTCGGCAAAGCCATGCGCCGGCTCATGCTGGCAGGAACCCTTACCCGCGCAGAGGTGGGGCGCTACCCGAATCGAACCCCGATGTTCGGGCTTACGGCCGCGCACAAATGACCGCACAAATTGCCGCACAAATGCCGCACAAATGCACGAATGCGCTGCACGCACACTATCTCCCCTTTAGGGGGATAGGTGTGCATTGTGCAAGTGTGCACCTGTGCAAGCGATGACTGCGACCGACCTCCTGCACCTGATCCGGGCCGATGGCGCCGAGATCACCTTGACGGCTACCGGCAAGCTGCGGATCACCGGCACCCATGCCGAGCGCTGGATACCGATCCTGGGCCAGTACGAGCGGGAACTACTCGACGCGCTCCGGGCACCGGCGAGCACGGACACGGCGGCAGAGGCCGTGCTTGAGAATCCGTTGCTGACTGGACGGCTCGCGAAATGCGCGAAAGCAGAGGTAAGTTGTTGAACTTTCAAGGTACTTTCTGGGCTTTTCGGCTTGGGGTAATTCCAACCCCGACGTAGCGCCAGCGATAGACAATTTTGCCACTTAACGAGTAGGAAACATGTTTACCACTTCTAACACCATCGGCGAAAAGTCGCTCCAGCTGTTGCTCGGCGTGACCCGCACCACATTGTGGAAGTGGCGCAAATCTGGGATGCCGGCAACGGCGCAGGGTCGGCCTGGGCGGGAAAATCGTTACGATCTTGCCGGCGTTTTGTCCTGGCTTCAGGAAAGCGGCAACCAATTCGATTTTAGACCGGCCAGTCAAACGCCCGACCGCGCCGAAGTGTTGCGGCACGAAATCGCCATTCGCGAACTGGCGCGCCCTGATGCTCTGGCGCACGCGCACGCGCTTGCGTTGCGGGCGGCCGACGCGATCGCGCGCGGGCAGTTTGATTTCGCCATGGAGCACGAACTCCGCGTTGCGTTGCGGGCTATCTCGGTTCCCCGGCGGGATGAGCTGGAAATGGATTTTGCGGTTTGGGATTTCCTTTGCGAAGCCGTGCTGAAATTGTGCGATGAATACCCCGACGACGAGCCCGAGGGCGCGCTCAATGCGGATGAAATCGAGCCAATGGGGATTTTTTGGTATCAAGTCGCTGCCGGAGAAATTGTGGTCGCGAATCCAGCCGAAGAAAACAAACGAGAGGTGAAACCATGACGAAAATGATGACATTTGACAGCCTGCCGATGGGGCCATGCGGCGCCTGCATCGAGGCGATGGCCGATTTCGAGCAAGGCCAGACGGCGATTCACCTTGCCCTGGGCGGCGGGTTTGAGCTGTGGGGCATTTATTGCGAGCACACGCGAGCCGGGGCGCATTGCATCGTCGGGCCGGGGCGGCCGGCGCGCTGGGTTATCGACACGCCGATCCCGTTTCACGAGTGGATGGATAGCATGACGCGCATCCCTGACGCCTTCGCGGCTGTGCAGGCTGCAATGCGTGACAGTGAGCCGCCATCTGCCGGAACTGCGCATTGACTTCCGCTTTTCACCGGCGCAAGATGGGCGTGCGTTCCGAGCCCGTTTCGACTTGGGGCCGCGAGCCTGCTGCAAGTTTCGCGCTGCAGCGATGGCCGGTCCCGATGCAAGCGGCGCCTCCCGCCTCACGGCCGGTAACAGATCGCAGATTCCGCGTGAAGTCGCGCGGACCTCTGTGTAATCGCCGGCCGTTTTCTATTTGCGGCCGGCCTGATGCGAGGCCAGCATGGTCCGATTTGATGAATCACAAATAACCGGCCAAACCTTTTACCGCGTCGAGCGGTTCGACAGCGCCGCAGTGAAGGCTGACCAGCGGACTCTCAATGTTGCATTTTCCAGCGAGGCGCCGGTTCTGCGCTGGTTCGGCTGGGAAATTCTCGACCACGGCGCAGGCGCGGATTTCTCGCAGCTTCGGGACGGCGGCGCGGTACTACTCAACCACAACCCGGATGCTCAGCTTGGGGTAGTGGAGCGCGCCAGCATTGGGGCTGATCGTATAGGACGCGCGACCGTGCGCTTCAGTAAATCGCCCCTCGCCGAGGAAATTTTGGTTGACGTGCGGGACGGCATCCGCCGGCAAATGTCGGTTGGATACTCGATCGACAGACTCGTCCAAGATGGCCAGATCGACGGCGATCCGGTATTTCGCGCCATCGCCTGGCATCCGAGAGAAATTTCAATCGTCGCCGTCGCTGCGGATACTTCCGTCGGCGTAGGCCGGTCATTCAAATTTAAAGGAAATGGAATGGAACATCAGACAAGAACGCAACGGCGCTCGAACGAGCGCGAACGCGAGGAAATCGCAATCCGTGGGATACCTGCCGCAGACCGCTCCGGCTTTCGTCGGCACCTCGACCAGGCGCGCTTGGAAGCGGAGAACGGCGGCGACGAGCCCGACGAAGACCTCAGCCGCGAGTATTCCAATTTTCGCGAGCGAGCGATCAGTACATACGCGGAATGTTACCCGCTCACCGAAGGCCGCGAAGAAGTTCTCGCATTGGCGCAACTAATGATCGGCGACGAAAAAGCGACCGCCGAATCGTTCAGAAAAATGGTTCTCAAAATGATCGACAAATATGCATCCAAGCCGACGAACACCGGCGCGCTCGAAGCCGACCGCCTGCTGCCCGGCCATCAACAACCTGGCGGCGTTACCTTCTACGGCGCCGCAGCGCGCGTGACCGAACAGCACAGCGGCCTGAAACACATCACCGGGCCGGGTGCCGAGCAGCGCGCCCATCGTGCGGGAATGTACTTCAAGACGCTCGCGGGCGATCAAAACGCGGGCCGGTGGTGCCGGGAAAACGGATTGATCAACGAGCGCAGCCTCGGGACCGGCGTATTTTCCGCAGGCGGCGCGCTGATCCCTGACATCCTGGCGCCCGAGATCCTGAACTTGACCGAGCAGTACGGGGTCTTCAAAAAGTGGGCGCGCAGATGGCCGATGGAATCCGCCTCGCTCGAAATCCCCGTGAAAACCGCCGGTGTCACTGTCTCTGGGCTGGCCGAGGGCTCGGCGACGCCAACCTCCGACCCGACGTTCACGAATATCAATCTGGTCGCCAAGGAAATGGGCGGGTCTTGCCGGATCAACAGAAACCTCCTGAACGACTCGCCGATCATGGTCGGCGATTTTGTCATCGGCGAGTTTGCAATGTCGCTCGCCGAGAAAGAAGACGGCGCCGGGTTCATCGGCGACGGAACATCGACCTACAACGGCATGCGGGGCGTCATCACCCTGCTTGAGGACGGCGACCACGACGGCGGCGTTGTATCGGCCATCACCCCGCACAATCTTCTGTCGGAAATCGACTCGACGGACCTCGTAAATCTCATGGCTCAGTGTCCCGAGTACGCCAGAAAAAATGCGGCGTGGTATCTGAGTGCGACCGCGCGCGACACGATCCTAACCAAGATCTTGATGACCGCTGGGGGTAATACCGTGCAGACTCTGCAGTCGGGTGTCGGGCCGTCATTCGCGGGCTACCCGGTGCGGGTTTCGCAAGTTCTTCCGGCTGCCGTCGCGACCGACTACAACAACGCAGTCGTCATTCTCTTCGGCGATTTGAGCGCGGCCGCTGCATTCGGCGATCGCGCCGGCCTGCAGGTGGACGTTGACCCTTCGCGATACGTCGAATTCCGCGAAGTCTTCTTTCAGGTCACGGAGCGGTACGATGTTGTCAACCATCACGTCGGCACGTCCACGGAAGCCGGGCCGATTGTCGGCTTGGAAGGCACGACCTGATAAACGAATCGGGGCGCGGCGAGTGTGCGAGCGCATAGCCGCGTCCCGATCTGCTCATTTCATGTGCTTGCACCGGCCGGCCAATGACGGGACGGCGCTCCGGGCGCCCGGGCTCTACCCCTTGCCCGCGCGCGACGCGCCGATTTTCGAGGATTGCTGATGCGTGAGCAGGACCTGAAAAAGTGCGAGGCGATCAAGGCGCAGTGCGAAGCGCGCGGCATCAAGATCGAGCAGCGCGAACGGTGCTACCTGCTACGCGGTCCTGGCGTGGACCTGATGACTGTTGAACTTGCCGACCTCAGCGAGACCGACCTCCGGCCTTGCGGATCGAGCGGGCCGAGCAGATCATGACCGGGCCCGATGAGGGGCGGCCCGCTATTCTGGCCCGAAGATCTGCGTTCCCCCTGAATCAGAACGCGACCGGCCCGCGCTCTGGAGCCTTTTCCCACGCTGCCAGTATCGCGTTGTAGTGCACCAAGATGTTGCGTGCGAGATGCTCCACCTCAACTTGCGGATGATTGATGTGTTCGTTTCGGGAACCCGGCGTCATTCGGACAGCCAGCGTGAATAACTCTTGCTTGTTCATATCTATACCCTCATTTGGATGACTGGAAGCGCCGATTCTACGCAGCTCAAGGGATCCGCGCAGGCACACCAGAGAGAATCAACAGAGAGGTGACGAACTGCTGATTCGCCCCCGCCGAAGCCGACCCGGCCGGGGTTCAACTCACGCGCTGGGGTCCATGAGGTCAAGCGGACTCAGCACAAGCGGCGTGCAAGCGCTTATTTTGATTGCGACGCCTTGAGTTTCGGACGGGCCTTATTACATTCTGCAAGAACGTCCTTGGCGGTCCGAATCGCCTCTTCCGCCTGATCTACTCGGATGGTTTCCTTGAGCTCGTAGTCGGCTAGCTCGCGCAACGGCTTCAACATTCGCAACTGAGCGGCAATATCTTTGCTGATCACCTTCAAGCCGTAATCCAATCGCCCATCGGGACGCTCAAGACGCTGAAGTAGATTTTCGTGAGCCCCCGCGTTCTGAACAATGACCTGGCTGCGTCGTGGAAGTCGCTCTTCAAACTGGTTAGCTGCGTGGTATGCCGCGTAGTAAGCGCGGCCAATCACAAGACGATAGTCGAGGTCGCCAGCAGCCGAGGCCAGTTGCTTGATGGCCTGGCTGAAAAAGTCTTCCGGCGCGGCCACGTCAAGCGGCGGCGCGAAGTTCTACCGGGTACGCTTTGGCAAAGGACGCGACCATGCCTTGCGGATACGATCCCTCGGGAAGTCTTTCAACAACAAGTCTTGCCAGCTCACGGTTCAAAGCGTGGATTTCGTCGACGCTTGCGTCCAGCTGTATCGTAAAGTAGATATACGGAGGGTCTTCCGGAGGACGCATCACTCTCAGGATCGAAACAAAAACGCCAGAGAACATAATACTGTGCGCACGCTGAATTTCGCCCATTAGGTCAAGCACTGAACCAATGTCGCTGTCGGTCAACCCGTGAGCCCGCATGACGGCCACAGCGTTTTCTACGGACGAGAAATCGAGTTCGGACAATTCAGGATAGGTCCTTTTTGCGTCCGACAATCGATTCCATACCTCGAGGACTTGGCCCGCAGCTACGGCCTGCTGCCAAACCTTTTGGAAAAACCCCCTCTTTGCATCGAGCAGCCAACTGCCGATCTCTTGAGCCTTGCCGTACAGACCTGCATTCAACAGTGACGTCCAAAATTCGTGCTTCGTTTCCAGCACATCAGGTAGGAGCAGTGCCTTCTTATAGTATTCGAACACACCGTCTACATCGCCGCAAATCGCAGCAAGGGCGCCGAAGCGAACAAAGGCTTCCCGCGCGTCAACTTTCTGCAGTTTTTCCACCGCTCGAACAAGTGTTTGAATCTCAGCAGAGTTCCAGTCCCTAAACCTATCGCTTTCGCTGATCAAGGCGTTGAGGGCGCCAGCGGTTTCAGCGGAGAGGGTCTGCGGGACCTTAATCATAATTTGATGAGGGTGCCTAAATTCTCAGGGATGGCCCAACTATAGCGAGCCCGTTGTGCAGCAATCAAGCTTTTGACGACGGCCGGTCCAATCGAATGGCGGGAATGTTGTATTTGTATCCGGCATTTGTATCCGGCCGGCGCTAGCCCGGTGCTAGCCCACATTCGGAGCTGCCTAATATTTAGGCAGCTTCTTTTAGTAACTACTTGATTTTGCTGGCGCGCCCGGCAGGAATCGAACCCACGACCCCCTGGTTCGTAGCCAGGTACTCTATCCAACTGAGCTACGGGCGCATTTTGAGGCGCGAATTATAGCAAAGTTGGCGGAGAGGGA
>Ga0209343_10007769_pt1 | contig 12583 bp, 11 predicted proteins | sample RifCSPlowO2_02_FD_184026 | JGI IMG/M metagenome (GOLD analysis project Ga0209343, IMG submission 184026) | Groundwater microbial communities from Rifle, Colorado - Rifle CSP2_plank lowO2_0.2 (SPAdes) (version 2) | ecosystem: Environmental > Aquatic > Deep subsurface > Groundwater | place... | reverse complement strand
CGCCCTTAGCTCTTTTGGAGGTCTTCTTCAATCCTCCGCGCCCTCCGGCCTATCTTCCTCTCCGCTTCCACTCTTGCCTTCATCCTCAAACAGACCGAACTGACCGATGAGGTCTTCTCTAACCCCAACACCTTACCAATCTCGCCGTGCTCGTGTCCCCCCAACATCCGACACATGTACATGGCCATTGACCGTGCCTCGTTCTCCTCCCCTCGGCGCTTTCTCCTTAGCTCCTCCAGCCGCTTACCGTACACCCTGGCCGTTGCCCGAGCAATCTCCTCAATCCCTAGCCCAAATACCCTCCGGGACTCGGGCTTTTCCTCCTCCACTCTGGCCCTGTCACCAAGCCTCTCCCTCACCCACTCGATAAACCCCTTATCCCCTAAGATCGGCTTCTGATACGGCCCTTTGTAAAAATCCACTACCTCCTTCTCCATCTCAGAGTGCATAAACTCTTGGTACTCCCGAAGTCGATCAAACCGGGACCGCACCGCGTCTGTATTGAGCCACACTGGACGCTCGCTCTTATACAGATACCCCCGATGGCTGCTCCAACGGTAGCGATCCATGTCCGATACAACCCCTGCCGCCACGGGGTTCTGATGAATGTAGCGCACTATGGACAAAAAGTGCTCCTCGGCATCGATCAGGATCGCCTTGTAGCGGCCCCGCAATAGGGGACCGTCTCGGTGATGGGCTCGGTTGAACCTCTGGGTGTAGATCCCATCGAGGTGTCGCATCGCCCGGGATAGTCCACCCTGAGGGGTCTTAAACAACAAATGGTAGTGGTTATCCATCAAACAGTAGGCGTAGATCTCTATCTTCCACAACCGGGAGATGTCGGCAAGCAAGTCCAAAAACCACTCCCGACCTTTGTCGTCCAAGAAAATGTCCCTGCGGGAAAGACCACGGTTCATGACATGGTAGTAAGCCCCCGGGGATCCGATGCGCAATGGACGAGCCATAAAAAACATCTAATCGAGCTTGCGAGGTGTGTCAAGAGCTAAGAGCGGACTTGACCCCTTTTTTCCTTTTTTTGGACCCCCAAAGAAAGAAAGTCTGGGTCCCTGCCGCTGGCAGACGTAATTGTCGCTTGAACATACACTTCAAATTATCATGATAATTTGAAGTGTCAATGCAAATGATCCTGCCCCCTGGCGGAGGGACCATGGTCAGGGAGAAATCCAAGGGCTTTGCCGGACATCTCGAATCCAGCCCGTCGAGTATGTTAGGTTATGCTGCGGCGTGCGAGGCTGACTGAGCGCCCGCTATACAGTCTCCGGCACACCTTCGCGGTGTTCATGTTGGAGGCGGGTGAAAATCCCGGGTGGGTGTCTCGGCAGATGCGCCATACTTCGGCTGAAATGTTATGGCGACGCTACGCGCGTTGGTGGCCTCAGGTGGCTCGGTCTGATGGTAGTAGGGCTGAACACTGGTGGTACGAGGATATGAGAGCTTCTGGAGGCAGAGATTTCTAGTGCCAAATAAACGACTTTTGAGCCTATTGTCCACGCTTGTTGTGCTACTTGCTGTGGTTGCAATGGTATACCTGCCTTCAGACAAGTACGCAGCTGTGGGTAGTCTCTTTGGCGCAGTAAGCAGCTTGCTTGCTGTAATTTGGTTTTCTGCAAGCTTGTTTTATCAATCAGTGCAGTTAAGGGAGCAAAGACAGCAATTCTCGGAGGAATTTAAGCAGCTAAGAGAAAATGCTCGGCGCAGTGCTTTGGCAATGGCGAAAGATATCTTGCAGGAAGCAGAAAAGGAAGCGTTGAAAAGTAATCCTAGCGTGGGATCAATTGATGATTTGCCACGTATCTATCTTCTTCGGCCGGAATTGAAGACAGTACTTGAGTCGCGGGATCCGGTGGAGGTCCAAGAGGCTGTACAAGTGTGGATCAAAAAGGAGAGCCCTGCGATATCTATAATGGCAGGCATAAAAGCCGCCGCAGAAACATACTTTCAGGCGATTGGTCAAAGTAATATAGACTACTCCAAAGAGACAGACGAGTTTGTTTTCATATACGGCCCCCTTCTATGGAAACTTCCATATTTTCAGCGCTATGCGACCGTCGCTTCAATTCTTGGGGAGTTGATGGTTAGAGTGCAACCTGGAAGAAAGGCGGCTTTCCTTGCTTCAATGGTTGCGTTGCTGAAGACTTCACCGGAAGGATGGGTCAAAAAAGATAAGATACTTGAAGATGTTGAAAAGCATCGCAAAGCAGGGTCGCCATTGCCAGCAATCGCTGAAGATCTCTAATGGATATGCGGGCAAAAATCGGGATCAAGGACACGGAAAATACGGGCGACAGTGGGAAAGTTTGGTGGACGGTTGGCCGTGTAAGTGCCCGACACGGGAAGGTTTCGGATAATGCAGGTATGAAGTGCCAGCGCTCAGTTGAACTTCCCAAGCTGGACGTCGCCGGTTCGATCCCGGTCGCCCGCTCCAAATTTTAAAAAAAGCTTCCGAGAACTCGATTAGTGAGAGAGAACGTAGGAGGGATCCATGTCGGAACCGAGCGCGTCCACACCTATTCCCACGGCTGATGCCGTGTTCATAAATGGAAACGTCATCACGGTTAACCGACAAAACGAAGTCACGGAGGCCCTCGCAATCCGACGCGGTCGGATCTTGCGGGTAGGCGCTCGCTCGTATGTGGAAAAGACAGTCGGGCACCAAACCAAAGTCATTGACCTTCGCGGTCGCGCTCTCGTCCCCGGTTTTTTCGATAACCACATCCACATGACCAATTCTCCCCAACGATTTTGGCTGGACTGTAGTTATTCCACATGCCCGTCAATCACAGACATTGTGGAAGCCGTCGCGGCGCGGGCTCGCGCGGCAAAGCCGGGCGAGTGGATCCTCGGGCGAGGGTTTCAACCTGCGCGGTTGGCGGAGCGACGTAATCCAAACCGTTTCGATCTCGACCCGGTATCGCCAAATAACCCCGTGGGCATTTCGAATCGCGAGTCTATGGGATGGACGTTCAATACGCCGGGCTTGCGGCGCATCGGCGTTCAGGACGACACCCCCGACCCGCCGGGTGGTCCTATGGAACGGGATCGCGAAGGCCGTCCTCTCGGGCCGATGTGGGATAACACGCGTACGGTTTTCATCCATCCAAACTTGCCGAAGTATAGTGTCGATGATCTGGTCGAGGGGTACCGCTGGATTGCCGGAGAGCTAAATCGCTGCGGTGTCACCACTGCATTTGAGGCGGCAATCCGGAACCGAGCGGAGACCCTTGCGTGGCAGCGGCTTCGGCGGGGTGGCCTTCCATCGCTTCGGGTTGTGATGGGACCCTATCCCGTCCACGGCGACCGGTGGGATCCGCACGGAACCGCTGGAAAGATCTTTGACACGGGTTTTACAACTGGCTTCGGGGACATGTGGTTTAAATTAGGCGCGCTGCAAATTGGCATCGACGGAGGCGTGATCGGTCAATCAGCCGCTTTGTTCGAACCGTACAGCAATGATCCCAGCGGCGCTTGGCGTGGCAGTTTCCGCGTCAGCCAAGAGATCGCGAATGATTTCATGGTCGAGGCTCAGTCGAATGACTGGCAAACGGGCCTCATCTGCCACGGAGATCGGGGGATCCAGCGCGCGCTTCAGGCGATTGCCTATGGTCGCGAGCAAGTGACAACCCACGACCTGCGGCACCGCCTTGAGCATGCCTACCTCTGGAATCCCGAAAACATGGACCGCATGGCAGAACTCGGGGTCATATGGAATACGCAACCCATTCTGCTGGAGATCATGGGTCGGGAAGGAGTCTATGCTCCATGGGGTGACCGGGCGCGTTTTGCCTTCCCGTTCAGGTCCCTTACCAACCGCGGAGTCATCATCTCGGGAGGTTCCGACTGGGGCGTGGGCGTCTATAATCCGTTGATCGGAATAGACATTCTGGTGAATCACCGCTTTGGCCCTGAGGAAAACGGCGAGGTGCTGAATTCGCATGAGGCGCTCACCGTGCTTCAGGCCATCCGTGTCTATACGTACAACGGCGCCTACACTTCTTTCGAAGAGCAGGAGAAGGGATCGCTTGAGGAGGGAAAGCTGGCTGATTTAGCGGTACTTTCGGACAACATCCTCGCTGTTCCGCCAACTACGATTCGAGATTTAAAGGTTGACCAGACATACGTCGACGGACGGATGGTATACGAGCGTGTAAATGAAAAATTAACCGGGTCCGCCGCATGAAAGTCCACGTTATCGACATCCAGTTCATCGCCAGCGCTGCTGCGACCGGCTAACGACGGGTGGGGTCGAAGAAATCCCTCAGCCCGTCGCCTAGAATGTTGAAGCCAAGAATGAGCAGCGTAATCGCCATTCCCGGGAAGAAGGCCGCCCACGGCGCCCGCTCCACGTACCCGTAGGCGCCGGTCAGCATCGCGCCCCAGGATGGGGCTGGGGGCGGGTGGCCGACTCCAAGGAAACTCAGCGAAGACTCTGCAAGGATGGCGTAAGAGAAGGACAGCGAGAACTGGACGATGAGCGGCGCTAGGATATTGGGCACGATGTGAATACGAATGATGCGGTGGTGGGAAGCGCCGAGCACGTGAGCAGCCTCCACATACGGTTGAGCTTTAATGGCCAGCGTAGCGGCCCGCACTACGCGGGCGAAGTGCGGCGATTGGACAACGCACAGGGCGATGATCACCGGTACCGCTGGCGGCACCTCGCCCCCGGTGAGAAATGCGGCCACGGCAATCGCGAGCAGGAGAGTCGGGAACGCAAAAATCAGGTCGATCAGCATCGTTACCGCCCGGTCCAGCAGGCCGCCAAAGTAACCACCGAGCACCCCGATTGTCGAGCCCAAGATGGCCGCCGCGCTCGCGGAGAGCACCCCGACTGTAAAGGCGATCCGAGCGCCGTAGATCACCCGGCTGAGCACGTCACGCCCGAACTCATCGGTCCCCAACCAGTGCGCCGCGTCTGGAGTTGCCAGGCGCAGCCCGGCCGACATGTCCAGAGGGTCATAGGGCGCGAGGACATTGGCCAGTAGCGCTGTAATGAGATACACCCCGATCACTGCTGCGCCGACAATCGCCGGCCGGTGCCGGCTAAACCGGCGCAACGCGCGCATCACGCCTCGCTGTGATTGGGCTGCGTGTTCCCATGTGCCGCTGACGGCACGCTCTCTCGATGCCATTGGCGGCCAGTCTTCCTCCTGACGGCCCGGTTGGCCTAGTCGTACCTCACACGGGGATCGATTACCCCGTAGCCGATGTCCGCCAGGGTGTTGATGATGACATAGCTGCTCGCGATCACCAGCATCGTTGCTTGGAGGACGGGATAGTCCCGGCTCAGAACGGCCTCGACGGCGTACTGGCCGATTCCCGGGACAGCAAAGATCTGCTCGATGATCAGCGAGCCGCCGAGCAACTTGCCCGTCTCGGTCCCGATCAAGGTGAGTACGGGGATGAAAGCGTTCTTGAGAGCATGTCTGGAAAATACGCCGCGCTCGGCCACCCCTTTCGCCCGAGCCGTTCGGATGTAGTCGTGGGAGAGTACTTCGAGCATGGCCGAGCGGGTCATCCGCATCACCGCCGCCGCCATGGTCGTGCCCAAGGCCAGGGCCGGAAGTATCAGTGAGCGGGTGCTCTCGATGGGGTCCTCCAGCAGGGGGACGTAGCCGATGGATGGAAGGACGCCCAGATAGACCGCAAACACCAAAACGAGCAGCGTCGCCAGCCAAAAATGTGGAGTGGCGAGCCCGAGCATCCCGATGGTAGTGACCATCCCATCGATTTTTCCGTTCGGGAAGCGCGCGGCGATGACGCCCAGGGTGATCCCGAAGGCGACGCTCCACAGCCCAGCCATGAACGAGAGGTGCAGCGTCACCGGCAGGCGCGTCACGATCTCCTCCGAGATAGCGCGCCCCGAGACAAGCGAGCGGCCAAAGTCGAGCTGCAGGACCCGTCCCATCCAGTCGAGGTATTGAACCACCAGCGGGCGATCGAGACCCCAGAGAGCGCGGATCTCATTCATGCGCTCCGAGCCCATGTACTGTCCATAGAGGAAGTCGACGACATCGCCGGGCACCAGGCGGATCATGTAGAAGACGACTATCGAGATGCCCAGCAGGACGAGCACCAGAGAAAACAGCTTCTGGACGATGTATCGAGTCACAGAACTCCGGTCGTTTGCCGCTCTGGCGCGTACCTGACGCAGCGGCAGCCGTGCGTCGGGGCGAGCACCCCGGCGCACGGTTGGACTTACTTCTCCAGCCAGACCTGGCGGTAGCTGTACTGGCTCGCGTTCGGATACGCGGCGTACCCCTTGACGTTGGAGCGCATGGCCTGGAAGCGATCGAAGGCCACCAGGAACACCCATGGCTGCTGTTCCGCCAGACGCTTCATTGCGACCCGATAAGCTTCCTTGCGCTCTTTGGTCGAGGTGACTTCCAGCCCCTTCGCGAGCAGTTTGTCGAACTCCGGGTCACAGAACCGGCTGTTGTTGTAGGTACCCTTGCAGGTGAAGAGCGGCGCGAAGGCACCGTCGGGATCGACGAAATCCGCACCCCACCAACGAATAGGGTACATCACGGTGTTCCCCTCGATCCAGGCGCGGTTGGCGCTGGCGCTATCCGTGGCTTGGATTTCGACTTCGATCCCGACTTTTTTCAGCTCCGATTGCACCACCACGGCAAAGGCGGGGTGGTAGGAGGTGGTCCCGATCCTGATAGTGGTCTTCAACCCGTCGGGGTAGCCGGCCTCGGCCAGCAGGCGCTTTGCAAACTCCCGATCGAGTTTGTAATACGTCTCCCTATTTCCCGCCCAGTACGGCGGAATCAGCGGCGGCCCCAGGAGCGGTTGGGCGAAGCCGTCGAAGGCTTTCTCGATCATCTCCTTGCGGTCGATCGCGTAGGCGAGCGCGCGGCGCACCCGCGCGTCATCGAAGGGCTTTTTGGAAGTGTTGAGGGAGATCCCGACGAAGCTCAAGTTAGGGCCGCCGGTGACGACGATTCTGCGATCCCGCCGCAGAGTACTGACGTCCTTCGGTGGTACCGGCTCGATAAAGTCGACTTGGCCGGCACGCAGCGCGTTGGTCCGCGCGGTCTCGTCGATCAGGGGGATGAAGTGGAGCTCGTCCAGCAGCGGCTTGCCCTTCTCGTAGTAATTTGGGTTCTTGACCAGGACCAAACGTTGGCCCTTGATATGCTCCTTGAACATGAAGGGCCCGCTCCCCATCATCCCCTCTTTGAGGCCAACCGGCATCGGCTTGACCGCTTCCTTGGCCACGATCGCCATTGAAGGCAGCGACAGGTTGGTCACGATGGCCGCGTCGGGCCGCTTCAAGTTGAGCACCACCGTGTACTTCGATGGCGTCTCAATCGAGTCAATGGACGCAATAGTGCTGGCGTACCCAGCAGGGACTTTTGGATCGAGGATTCGCTCGAGCGAATACTTGACATCCTCTGACGTGACCTCACGGCCGTTGTGGAACTTCACGCCCTGGCGGAGAGTGAATTCCAGCCGCGTGGGGGTCTTGAACTCCCACCGCGTCGCCAGGTCCGGCTGGGGCAGGATATCGTTCCCGGCTCGGACCAGCCCGGAGTACACGTTCTGCATGATGTTGACGTCCCATCCGATGCGAGTCGTATGGGGATCGAGATCGGCGGCGTCCCGCTCGCCGCCGATGCGGAGAATGCCGCCGGGTTTGGCCACTGCCTGAGGTTTTGGAGCTTGCTTCGGGGCTGACGCGGCTAGTAATGGTTGAGCGGCGGAGATATAGGCTACCGCCATGACGAGCGCAAGAGCGGCAGGCGCCAATCTTCCCAGCGGTCCAAGAGCTCTGATCCTCGTCGAAATATTCGTCTGATTCATGGATCCGTCTCCTCTCCCAAGCTTTATGGGCCGAATTTTTTCACATCCATAGTGGCATGGCAAGAGACGCCTGTTGTAAGATTTCTGCAGTCGGAGCAGAATGCGAACAGCGAATCGCGGCATGGGAGAGGCACATGGTCGGCAACAGGGGGTTTCGAGACGCGGATCTTGCGTTCGTAAACGGACGTGTGATCACCGTGAATGAACGGGACGAGATTGCCGAGGCCGTGGCGGTTGTAGGCAACCGTATCGCTCGGGTCGGATCCAATGAATCGATAACGGAGTTGGTGGGCAATTCCACCCGAGTGGTGGACCTGGCCAGTCGGGCTTTGACGCCGGGGTTCGTCGAGAACCACATGCACATTCCTAATGCGGCGGCGAACCGGAAGTGGGTGGACTGCAGTCCGGAGGCCGTCTCCTCGGTCGATGAGATCGTCGCGGCGGTAGCGAAACACGTCGCCAAGACACCGCCTGGCACGTGGGTGCTGGGGTGGGGATTCGACCACCATCGGCTGAAGGAGCGACGCTACCCCACCCGCCATGACCTGGATCCGGTCTCGCCCAATCATCCTGTCGCTCTTCGCCACCGTGAGTCCATGAGTTGGACGGCGAATACGGCAGCGCTGCGCCGGATGGGAATTCAGGATGAGACCCCTGATCCTCCCGGCGGCCCGATGCTACGGGATTCGCACGGTGCTCCACTGGGGCCTATGTGGGACAACTGCCGGGCGGTTTTCATTTTTCCCGCCATACCGAAGCCGACCCTGGAAGAGTTGGTGGAAGGCTACGAGTGGGTTTGCCAATACCTGAACGGGCTCGGGATCACCAGCGCGGACGAGGCCGCCATCCGTGGCGCCAAGGAGCTCCAAGCCTGGCAACTCCTGCGCGAGCGCGGCAAGCTCACCGCTCGCATCTACTTGAATATCTACCCAGTCTACGGCACGAGTTGGGATAAAAACACAACCGCCTATTCGATCTTCCGTTCGGGCCTATCCACCGGCTTTGGCGATGACTGGCTTCGCCTCGGTCCCGCCGTGATCGGCATTGACGGCGGCGTGCAAGGGCAGACGGCGGCCCTGTATGAGCCTTACTCGAATGATCCGGCCGGGATCTACCGGGGCAGTTTTCGCGTCACCCCCGAGATGGCCGAAGAATTCTGTCTTGAGGCGCACCGGGCCGGCTTTCAAATCGCCGCTATCCCCCATGGCGATCACGCCATTTCCGTCACCCTAGACGCGATCGAGAAAGCCATGCGCGCCCACCCGCGCCCGGATGCGCGCCATCGCCTGGAGCATGCCTATCTCTGGAGCGCGGAGTCGATCGATCGAGCGGCCCGCCTGAAAATTATCTACAATGGACAGCCGCCGATTCTCGAAGTGCTGGGCGAGGCGTGCACGGTCGAGGCCTGGGGCGAGAAGCGGGCACGGTTCGCGTTCCCTTACCGGGCGCTCCTGGCGCGAGGCGTGGTCTGCTCCGGCGGCTCGGACATGCCGATCGTGACCTCAGACCCTATGCTCGGGATCGACTGCCTGGTCAACAGACGCCTCGATCCACGTCCCGGTGGTCGCGTGCTGAACCCGGACGAGCGCCTGTCGGTGCTGGAAGCCATCCGCGTGTACACCTATAACGGGGCCTACGCGCACTTCGAGGAGAGATCCAAAGGCTCGATCGAGGAAGGGAAGCTGGCGGATCTGGCGTTGCTCTCCAGAGACATCCTGGCGGTGCCAACAGAAGAGATTCGGAATATCACCGTCGACATGACCGTGGTGGATGGAAACGTGGCGCATGAGGTTGCGTAGTTAGGGCTGATCAAAGGGCCGGAGGACGCGCATGGACGATGTACAGCAGCGGGTGCTGGACGAAATTCGCGAGGACGAACTCGTCGCCATGACGGTCGATCTGGTGAATTTCCCAAGCCCGCCCGGCGAGGAGGCGGCCATCGGCGACTATCTTGCCCGGCGTTTAGCCGAACTCAAGATGCGGGTTCGCCTTCAGGAGGTCGAGCCAGGACGCAACAATGTGATCGGACGTTTGCCCGGCAAGAAAGGTCGGCCGACGCTCCTTTTCAGCGGACACCTAGATACCAGTACCACCGGTCGCGAGATAGAAACGTGGGGGGGTGGCTATAGCTCCGAAAGCTTTGGCGGCGGCCAGGCGCGCGCCGACGTGGCGAACGGGTGGATCCACGGTGTCGGCGCATCGAACATGAAGGGCGCGTTCTCGGCATACTGGGGCGCCATTCGGGCGCTTCAGCGCGCGGGCGTGGAGCTGGCCGGAGACATCCTCGTGACCGGCGTGGTCGGCGAGACCGAGAAAGCCCCAGTCGACCAGTATCAGGGGGCAGAATTTCGTGGTGGAAAAGTTGGCTCGCGTTATCTCGTAACCCATGGAGTGACCGCGGACTTCGCCATCATCGGCGAACCGACGGGCATGCGCTTGCAGATCGGGGAGACGGGTTACTGCTTCGCGAAGATCACCGTCTATGGCAAGTCCCAGCACACGTGGTGCAAGGAATATGGGATCGACCCGATCGAGAAGATGACGCGCGTCGTCGCGGCGCTCAAAGCCTGGGAACCGGTTTATCGGCAGCGGCACTCCCACCCGTTCATGGAGGCCAGAATCGGCATCGGCGCCATCCAGGGCGGGTACCCCTACAAACCCTCCAAATGTCCAGCGCCGCTCTGTAACCTGTACGTGGATCTGCGCCTGGTGCCGGGCCAGAGCTTCATCGAGACAAAGCGCGAACTCGAGGCGGTGCTGGATGAGCTGAAAGCTGATGACCCCGATTTCCGAACCGAGGTCGATTTCTACCTGACGGGCAACGGCTACGAGCTCCAGCGCGATGCCCCGCTCATAGTGGCCCTGGAGCGGGTCCATCGTGTCGTCTACGGCGAGCCGGTCTCCTTTGCGGCGCCCAGTCGCTATGCCGTCTCGAGTGATGCTGCGCCGATGTTCGAGTACGGAATCAGTGGCCTGACCTATGGCCCCGGCGGAGTATCGACTGCGGGCTTGTTTACCGTGTATGACGCGGGCCAGCAGCAAAGTGAAGTCCTGAGCATCGAGCATCTTGTCAAAGCTGCCGGGGTCTATGCGCTCGCCGCTCTGGAACTGTGCGGCTCTGTCCCAGGGGCGTCGGACTGACCCGCTGACACCTCGGTCTGGTTGCAGGCGCTAGTGCGGAGTACAAGTCGGAGGTAGAGATGGCAGAATCTCCCATCGGGTATACGGCCTTGATCGACCGCCCCCCACTTCGCTGGCCAGGCGGCGCCCGCGTGGCGTTGTGGGTGCAGGTGAACCTGGAGCATTGGGAGAGCGATGGCTCCGGTACGACCTTGCCCCCAAGTCGATCTCCATCACCTGTCCCTGATCCCAAGAACGCGGGGTGGCGTGACTACGGCGCGCGCGTCGGCGTCTGGCGCCTCATGGAGATGCTCGACAAGTACGCCATCCGTGCCTCAGCGCCAACGAACGCCGAAGTGTGTGTTTACTATCCCGAGGTGGTGCGGGAGGCCGTGCGGCGCAACTGGGAACTGATGGGTCATGGTATCAACAACTCGCGCACCCTCAACGGGGTGCAGGAAGACGAGGAGCGTGGGGTCATTCGCGCGAGTATGGAGGCGCTGGCTGTCGCTGCAGGGCGGCCCGCGAAAGGCTGGCTCGGGCCGGGACTGGTTGAAACGTTTAACACGCTGGAGCTTTTAGCTGAGGCGGGCATCGAATACGTCTCGGACTGGTGCAACGATGACCAGCCCTATCCTATCGAGGTCGGCACGGGCAGGCTGATCGGTGTACCCTACTGCATGGAGATCAACGATATCTACGCCTTCCTTGGCGCCGGTCTCGACCCCGAACGCTTCTATCAAATGATGCGCGACCAGTTCGACGTGCTCTATGCGGAGGGCGCCCGGACAGGACGCATCTTCGGTCTCTGCTTGCATCCGTTCATTGCCGGCCAGGCCTACCGATCCAAGTGGATTGATAAGGGACTGGACTACATTCTCCGCCATGATCACGTTTGGGTCGCGACCGCCGAGGAGATCTCCGACTGGTATTACCAGCAGTATTATGCAGATGCTTTAGCGCGATTGCGGCAGCGAGCCGCGACATTACCCGCCGCGCATCTCGCCAAGCCCAGGTGATAGCTGGACGTCGCCGGTTCGATCCCGATCGCCCGCTCCAAAATTCTCTAAGAAATCTTCCGGAAATCAGATAGTTAAGAAACCCACAAAGAACCACGTCTCACTTTGACCTTCCGTATAAAATAGAGGGTGTAGAAGCGTATTTGACAGCCCTCCTGGAGGCGTCTAAAGTGGAAAAGCACTCATTAGTAGTTCACCAACCAAGAAAGGGGGTCCCACAAATGAAGTCAGGGGCCATGCCCAAGGTTATTTCAGCTTTAACCGCACGAACCCAGTTCGGCAAGATCATGCGTCGGGCCAAAGAAAGGCAGGATCGTTTTGTAGTCGACAAACGAGGCGAGCCACAGGTGGTAATCATGGGGGTTAAGGACTTTATCAACACTATCGCCCCAGAGCCGGAGGTCTTGAAGCTCATAGGGGAGGAGGCAAAGCGCAAAGGCAAGAATAGGCTTACAATGCGCCAGATCCAAGCCGAGATCGCTTCCTACCGCCAAGGGAGGCAAGCCAAGAATGGCTCCGCCAAGAGTCGTTCTTGACACCGAGGGAAACTGTTGGAGGCATGGTATGGGCATATTGGCGCTAAGCGCTGACGAGCGGGTACGGGATGTGCGTGTCTC
>Ga0209343_10007766_pt1 | contig 12586 bp, 11 predicted proteins | sample RifCSPlowO2_02_FD_184026 | JGI IMG/M metagenome (GOLD analysis project Ga0209343, IMG submission 184026) | Groundwater microbial communities from Rifle, Colorado - Rifle CSP2_plank lowO2_0.2 (SPAdes) (version 2) | ecosystem: Environmental > Aquatic > Deep subsurface > Groundwater | place... | reverse complement strand
ACAACCAACCACCCAAGAACATAACAGCAGCAAGGATGGATACCAGCCACATGTTCGCGTATTCGGCCAAGTAGAACATGGCATAGGACATGCCGGAATATTCAACCATGTGACCAGCCACAATTTCTGCCTCACCCTCAACGACGTCAAAGGGATGGCGATTGGTCTCAGCCATACCTGAAATGACATATACAACGAAAATTGGCAACAACGGCAACCAATTCCAGGACAAGAAGCCCCAGCCCATTTCTGCGAAATAACCCCTGCCTTGCCCCGTGACAATGTCAGTCAGGTTCATGCTGGCTGACACCATGAGCACAATGACAAGACAAAAACCCATTGCAATTTCATAACTCACCATTTGCGCAGACGCCCGCAAAGCACCTAGAAACGCATATTTGGAATTCGAGGCCCAACCGGAGATCACGACGCCATACACCTCCATAGAGGTAATCGCCATCACAAATAACAAACCGGCATTGATGTTAGCCAGCGCGACATCAGGACCAAAGGGTATGACTGCCCAAGCCGCCATGGCGGGCATGATGGTCAGGATGGGCCCCACAAAGAAGAGGCCTTTGTTTGCTGCGGACGGCAGCAAAACTTCTTTGGTCAACAACTTCAAAGCGTCTGCAATCGGTTGCAGCAGCCCCCAGGGTCCTACCCGGTTGGGGCCCACGCGCACTTGCATCCATCCCAGGAACTTGCGCTCCCACAGAGTCAAGTAAGCAACAGCCCCCATCAGAGGCAAAACCACGACCACAATCTTGATCAAAGCCCAGAGCACAGGCCAGACAACGCCCGCCCACCATGCATCGGCAGACAAACCCAATCCCGAGTTATACAGCGTATCAATCATGCCAGCGCCTCCTGAGCAGTCTCTTTCAATGCGCTACGTGCATCTGCAGTCAACTGGAGAGCACTCGCACGGCGCACGATGCCATCCAGTTGGTAAATCCCAGCTACTGTTGGATCAACTGTAGGAATCGACAAATCAATCGACCCCTGGCACGCATTACTCAGTCGATTGGCAGGGACTTGCTCGGGCACCGCTGCATTCCCATGCATGTGCGCCAGCACATCTTGCGATGATTCAAATTCAAAACCAGGCAACTTGAGCAAATTGGCTAACACGCGCAAAACTTTCCAGCCTGGACGTGTCTCGCCCAAAGGCTTGACCACCGCATGAAAACTCTGCACGCGCCCTTCTGCATTGACAAACGTACCGGAGGTCTCCGTAAATGGAGCGATCGGTAGCAACACGTCACTGCAGTCCATATTTGCCTTGAAAGGACTCAAAGTCACAACCATTTCCGCGCGGTCCAGATTGGCAACGGCGGCCACTCCGGCTGCCGAATCAAACTGTGGCTCCGTGTTGAGCAGAATCACCGCCTTGAGGTCGCCGGACAACATTTGCCCTGCATTCAAACCACCTAAGCCAGGCATCGCACCAACGATCTGTGCGCCGACTGTGTTTGCAGCTTCCGTCAGGAAACCTACGGTCGCACCGGTCTGCTCTGCAATCCAATTGGCCAAAGACAACAAACTCGAAGAACGTGGATGGTGGGTAGCAGCATTGCCTAACAACACCGCCTTGCGCTCGCCGCCCATCAAAGACTTGGCGATGGCCTGGGCTGCCGACGTTGCATTCCCGGCCACTGGCGCGGCGACACCTTTTTCGGATGCAATTGCACTGGCAATATCTGCCAACGCTTCCACCCAATGGGAGGCAGGAGACTGCAGCGTATTGGCAACCGGCATGGCCCAATCCACTTCTACCGCACTGACTGCACTCACCGCACAACCCAATTTCACGGCGTGGCGAATGCGTGCGGCAAACAGTGGATGGTCTTTGCGCAAATTGGAACCAACAACCAACACGCGCTGCAGTTCCGATAATGCAGCAATGGGCATGCCCAAATAGCGCGCTCCAGAGTTGACCTCAAACTGCGCATTGCGCAAACGATAGTCAATATTTTCACTGCCGAGGCCACGCACCAAGGTACTGGCCAAGTGCAATTCCTCCAGGGTGCTGTGCGGGCTTACCAAGCCACCAATGGCGTTTGCCCCGAAATTGGCCTTAATTTCCTGCAATCCATTGGCGACATATTCCAATGCGGTCTGCCAGTCGACGCTTATCCATTTGCCGCCCTGCTTGAGCATAGGCGACGTCAAACGCTCATCGCTGTTAAGTGCCTCGTATGAAAAACGATCACGGTCTGCAAGCCAGCACTCGTTCACGGACTCATTCTCAAATGGAACAACCCGCATGACCTTGTGGTTCTTGACTTGCACGATCAAATTGGCACCCGTCGAATCGTGGGGACTCACGGACTTACGACGTGACAACTCCCACGTACGGGCGCTGTAGCGGAATGGCTTGCTGGTCAGAGCACCAACGGGGCAAATGTCAATCATGTTGCCCGACAACTCGGAATCCACTGTGCTGCCAACGAAGGTTTCGATTTCGGCATGCTCACCACGGTGCGACATACCCAGCTCCATGGAACCTGCCACTTCCTGACCAAAACGCACGCAGCGCGTGCAATGGATACAGCGGCTCATTTCCTGCATGGAAATCAACGGACCCACGTCCTTGACTTGAACCACACGCTTCTCTTCTTCGTAACGCGACGAGGATGCGCCGTAACCAACAGCCAGATCCTGCAACTGGCATTCACCACCTTGATCACAGATAGGACAATCCAAGGGGTGATTGATCAGCAGGAACTCCATGACGGACTTCTGCGCCTTGATGGCCTTGTCGCTCTTGGTGCGAACAATCATCCCCTGCGTCACCGGTGTGGCACACGCTGGCATCGGCTTAGGCATTTTTTCCACATCCACTAGACACATACGGCAACTTGCCGCAATGCTGAGCTTCTTGTGGTAGCAAAAATGAGGAATGTAGGTACCTGCCTTTTCAGCAGCATGCATGATCATGCTGCCCTCAACAATGTCAACCTTCTTGCCGTCAAGTTCAATTTCAATCATCTTGGGACTCGCTCAGACGTAGGCTGGGACCATGCAGGTCTTGTGCTCTACGTGATATTCAAACTCATGGCGGAAATGCTTCAACATGGCTCGTACCGGCATGGCAGCCGCATCGCCCAGAGCACAGATGGTTCGCCCCTGAATATCTTCAGCGACCGAATTCAACAAATCCATGTCCGAGGGACGACCTTGACCGTTTTCAACGCGATCCACTACGCGCGATAACCAACCGGTACCCTCACGGCAGGGCGTGCACTGACCACAAGACTCATGCATATAGAAATAACTCAGACGTTGCAGGCTCTTCACCATGCAGCGGCTATCGTCAAACACGATCACAGCGCCCGACCCCAACATAGAGCCCGCTTTGGCGATCGAGTCGTAATCCATGGTGCACTCCATCATGATGGACGCAGGTAAAACAGGAGACGAAGAGCCACCAGGGATCACCGCCTTCAACTGACGACCCGCGCGTACCCCGCCCGCCAATTCCAGCAATTTGGAAAAAGGCGTGCCCATGGGAATTTCGTAATTTCCGGGGCGTTCTACGTCACCACTGATCGAATAGATTTTGGTTCCGCCATTGTTGGGCTTGCCACATTCCAGGTAGGCCTGCCCACCATTGCGAATGATCCACGGAACAGCCGCAAAGGTTTCCGTATTGTTGATCGTGGTGGGTTTGCCATAGAGGCCAAAACTTGCAGGAAAAGGAGGCTTGAACCGTGGCTGCCCCTTCTTCCCTTCCAAAGACTCCAGCAGTGCAGTTTCCTCACCACAAATGTAGGCACCAAACCCATGCGCGGCGTGCAATTGGAAATTGAAGCTGCTTCCGAGAATGTTGTTGCCCAGCAAACCGGCGGCACGCGCCTCTTCCAGAGCCTCTTCAAATCGATCGTAGGTAGAAAAGATCTCGCCGTGGATGTAGTTGTACCCCACCGTGATGCCCATGGCATAGGCCGCTATTGCCATGCCCTCAATCACGATATGTGGGTTGAACTCCAGAATATCGCGGTCTTTACAAGTCCCAGGCTCCCCTTCGTCCGAGTTACAGACCAGGTATTTTTGACCAGGAAACTGACGGGGCATGAAGCTCCACTTCAAACCCGTTGGAAAACCAGCGCCACCGCGTCCCCGCAGAGCAGACTCTTTGACCGTTGCAATCACCTGGTCCTGGGTCATGCCAAGCACACCATTTTCAGCAGTAGGGATCGCACCGTCCTTGCCTAGAATTTTGCGTAAAGCCTGGTACCCACCCCTGGCCTCGTAATCTTTGAGACGCCAATTGGAGCCATTCAGTCCCGCATAAATTTGCGGGTTGATGTGTCGGTCATGAAAGCAAGTTTGTACGCCTGTAGCGCGGAATTGGGAAAGAATGTTTTCCGCATTCATGGCTTGCCCTCCGCCGCACGCAATCCATCCACCAATTGGTCGAGCTTTTCTTCACTCATAAAGCTACACATGGAGCGGTCATTCACCAGCATCACCGGAGAATCAGCACAAGCCCCCAAACATTCGCTTTGTTGCAAAGTGAACAGTCCATCGGTTGTGGTCTCACCCATGCGGATTCCCAACTTTTTTTCCAAATACTGAAGCGCCTTGACACCATCGCGCAGCTGGCATGGCAGGTTGGTGCACACGTTGAGTTTGTATTTTCCAACAGGGTGTTGGTTGTACATGTTGTAAAACGTGGTCACTTCGTGCACCGCCATGGGAGCCATACCCAGGTAGTCTGCGATCACCTCTTCACTGTCTGCACTGACATACCCCAACTCTTGTTGAACAATGGCCAAACAGGCCATCACAGCCGATTGCTTTTGCTCAACGGGGTACTTTGCAACTTCTTTGGCGAAGCGCGTTTTGATAGATTCAGAGATCATCGGTCAATCTCTCCAAAAACGATGTCCATAGTACCGATGATCGATACCGCGTCGGCAATCATGTGGCCACTGGCCATTTCATTCAACCCAGCCAAATGGGCAAACCCAGGTGGCCGAATCTTCAAGCGATAGGGCTTGTTGGCCCCGTCACTCACAATGTAAATACCAAACTCACCCTTGGGATGCTCCACAGCGGCGTAGGCCTCACCCTCGGGCACATGAAAACCCTCCGAGAACAACTTGAAGTGGTGAATCAGTTCTTCCATGCTGGTCTTCATGGACTCCCGCGAAGGTGGCGCCACCTTGTGGTTATCTGTAATCACGGGACCTGGATTCGCCTTGAGCCATTCAACGCATTGTTTGATGATGCGGTTGGATTGCTTCATTTCTTCCATGCGCACCAAATAACGGTCATACACATCACCGGTTTTACCCACCGGAATATCAAAGTCCAGCTTGTCGTACACGTCATAGGGCTGCTTCTTGCGCAAGTCCCAGGCAATACCAGAGCCCCGCAACATGGGTCCTGTAAATCCCATATTCAAAGCACGCTCTGGCGTCACCACGCCAATATCAACCGTGCGTTGCTTCCATATCCGGTTTTCGGTCAGCAAGGTATGGTATTCATCCATACACAAAGGGAAGCGTTGCGTGAAATCGTCAATGAAGTCCAACAAGGAGCCCTGACGATTGCTATTGAGTTCCGCAACACCTTTGGCATTGCGCACACGGCTCGCCTTGAATTGCGACATGGTATCGGGCAAATCCCGGTACACACCACCCGGACGAAAGTAAGCGGCATGCATACGGGCACCACTGGCGGCCTCGTACATATCGAAAAGATCTTCACGCTCGCGGAAGGTGTAGATCAGAATGGTCGAGCTACCGCAGTCGTTACCATGGGAGCCCAACCACATCAAATGGTTCAACAAGCGAGTAATCTCCGCAAACATAACGCGGATGTACTGCGCCCGAACCGGAACCTCAATGCCAAGCAACTTCTCAATAGCAAGACAATAGGCATGCTCATTGCACATCATGGACACGTAATCAAGACGATCCATGTAGGGCAAAGCCTGCAGATAGGTCTTGGTTTCAGCCAATTTTTCCGTGGCACGGTGCAAAAGACCGATGTGGGGGTCCGCGCGCTGGATAACTTCGCCATCCAGCTCCAACACCAGCCGCAACACACCGTGCGCCGCCGGGTGCTGAGGTCCAAAATTGAGTGTGTAGTTTTTTATTTCAGCCATGCATCCAACTGCTTATTGCAGGCCCCCATAATTGTTTTCGCGAATGATACGCGGGGTGATTTCACGCGTCTCGATCGTGACTGGCAGGTACACAACACGCGCTTGCTCCGCGTCATACCGCATCTCCACATGGCCCGTCGTAGGAAAGTCTTTCCGAAACGGATGACCAATAAAACCGTAATCCGTCAGAATCCGACGCAAGTCAGTGTGTCCATCAAACACAATGCCAAACAAGTCAAAGGCTTCTCGCTCAAACCAGTTGGCAGAATTCCAGATGTCATTAACCGAATCCACCATCGGCATCGCATCATCCGGCGCAAACACTTTCAGACGCACCCTTTGATTCAAGCTGACCGACAAAAGATGAACAACCACACAGTAGCGCAAACCGCCATCGGCACCGGCCTGGTATTCGGAATAATCCACTCCGCACAGGTCAATGAGTTGCTCAAACTTGCAAGCTGGCGCATCGCGCAAGGACTGCGCAGCAGCATGGTAGTCACCTGCAGAAACCACCACGGTAAGCTCCCCCAAATTAATGGCAGAACGCTTAACCTTATCACCCAAAACGGCAAGAACAGCTTCTTGAAGAGCCTCGGGGCGAACGGAAAATGTAGTCATGATTTCCCTTTTAAACCCGAGCAATCGTCTCAGTGCGTCGAATTTTTTGCTGAAGTTGCAAAATTCCGTAAATCAGCGCTTCTGCAGTAGGAGGACAGCCTGGCACATAAACATCTACCGGCACAACGCGATCACAACCCCGAACCACAGAGTAGCTGTAGTGGTAGTAGCCTCCACCATTGGCACAAGAACCCATGCTAATAACCCAGCGTGGCTCCGACATCTGGTCATACACCTTGCGCAATGCAGGAGCCATTTTGTTGCAAAGCGTGCCCGCAACAATCATCAAATCGGACTGACGGGGACTGGCACGAAACACCTCGGAACCAAAACGACTGATGTCGTAACGGGCCGCTGCCGCGTGCATCATCTCAACAGCACAGCAAGCCAAACCAAAGGTCATAGGCCAAATAGACCCCGTTTTGGCCCAATTCATCACCGAGTCGTAACTCGTGGTGACAAAACCCTCTTTCAAAACACCTTCAATCATTCTGTTACTCCCAGTCCAGAGCGCCTTTTTGCCACATGTACACGAAGCCAATAGCAAGAACACCCACAAACTCTGCACCGATCAAAAATCCAAAAAATCCAATTTCCTTAAGAGAGACCGCCCAAGGAAATAAAAATGCCGTCTCCAAGTCAAATAAAATAAACAAAATGGCAACAAGGTAATAACGAACGTCAAATTTCATTCGTGCGTCTTCAAACGCTTCAAAACCACATTCATAGGGGGAGTTTTTTGCCGCATCCGGCCGATTCGGCCCCAAAATATAACCAAGTACTTGGGGAACGATACCGATTGCAATGCCGACCAAGATGAACAACAGGACGGGGAGATATTGATCGAGGTTCATCGAAGGATTCTGATCACCGTTAGATGCCGTCCAGCATAGACTTGGACTGACAAAATTTGTTTGGTGCCGTCGGCGAGACTCGAACTCGCACAGCTTTCGCCACTACCCCCTCAAGATAGCGTGTCTACCAATTTCACCACGACGGCGGCTCTCAGATATCCAGATTGCGTGAGGTACCTTGCGGTTTTTTTGCTTTCCAGACAAGCATAGAGTTTACCCTGATTTGCCCTCTCTCCTGCAGGGAGAAAGCAATTAAAGTAGCAATTATTTAGATGGAATCTGAGCGGCTCCAGATGCCGCAACTGCAGGGGCTACAGCAGCAGGCACCACCGCAGCAGCACCCTCCAAAACACTACCTGAACTTGCCGGGCGCAAGTTGCCAAAATAGGCCAACGCCAGGGTACATACAAAAAATACCGTTGCCAAGACCGCCGTAGTACGCGACAAAAAGTTGGCACTTCCACTGGCACCAAACAGACTGCCAGATCCACCACTTCCAAATGCTGCCCCCATATCAGCACCTTTGCCATGCTGTACCAAAATCAAACCAATCATGCCCAAGGCCGACAGCATCTGCACCGTCAAAATAATCGTTACCAAGATATTCATACTCTTCTCCTAAATTCAAAACAAATGCCAGCCGATTTATTGGGCTGCAGCGATGATGGATAAAAAATCTGCCGCCTTGAGGGACGCACCGCCCACCAAACCGCCGTCAATGTCGGCTTGCGACAACAACTGCGCAGCATTCGCCGCGTTCATGCTGCCGCCGTACAAAATATGCACCCGATCTGCCTGCGCGCTGGCGGCACGCAACTGCGCACGCAGCACAGCATGGACCTGCTGCGCCTGCTCGGGACTGGCAGTCTTGCCGGTACCAATTGCCCACACCGGCTCATACGCCACCACAATTTCACTGATGCAATGTCCATTGGCATGGATGACTGCCGCCAATTGGCGCTTGACAACCTCTTCGGTACGACCTGCTTCGCGTTCCGCCAGGGTTTCTCCCACACACACAATGGGCGTAATGCCAGAAGCCAACGCCCGCTGGGCCTTGGCAGCCACCACCGCGTCGGTTTCGCCGTGGTATTGACGACGCTCGGAGTGGCCAACAATGGCGTACCGAGCACCGCAATCTTGCAGCATGCTGGCAGACACCTCCCCGGTGAACGCACCCGATTCATGCTGCGACACATCTTGCGCACCCAGATCAATACCGGTGCCGGCAACCAGACCCCGAACCTGGGCCAAGTAAGGCGCAGGCACACACACCGCAACCAAACATTGCCAGTCGGACGAGCCACTGAGCAAGGCCTGCACCAGCGCTGCATTGGACGCAGCCGATCCGTTCATTTTCCAGTTTCCAGCGATCAACTTTTTCATGCTGTCTCCCATGTCAAAACTATTTTTCCTACGTGCTGATTGGATTCCATCAGAGCATGGGCGCGCGATGCGTCCCCGGCCGCGAACACGCTGTGCACCACCGGTTTGATGCGTCCAGCTGCAATCAGGGGCCACACCTGCTTCAGGCACGCCTGCGCAATTGCTTCCTTGAAAGCCACCGGCCGTGCTCGGAGTGTGGAACCGGTAATGGTCAAACGGCGACGCAATACCAAACCGGCATTGATCTCACTGTTTACACCACCCTGCACCCCAATAATGACCAAACGCCCATCCTCTGCCATACATGCCAACTCTTTGGCGATATAGCTGCCGGCAACCATGTCCAACACAACGTCAACCCCACGGCCATCCGTTAAACGCAGAACTTCCGTTTGAAAGTCGTGCGTCTTGTAATTGATGGCGTAGTCTGCGCCCAATGCCAGGCAAGCCGTGCATTTTTCATCGCTGCCTGCCGTGGCAATCACGACGGAACCCCGCGCTTTTGCCAACTGGATAGCCGTCACGCCGATGCCACTGCTGCCGCCTTGCACCAGCAAGGTTTCACCGCTTTGCAGCGCACCTCGGTCAAACACATTGCTCCAGACGGTGAAAACCGTCTCGGCCAAACTGGCCGCCTCGACGTCGCTCAACCCCTCTGGCACCGGCAGGCATTGCGCGACCGGCGCAACGCAGTATTCTGCGTAGCCGCCACCCGCCACCAAGGCACATACACGGTCGCCCACTTTGAGCCCTGCCCGTTGGAGTGCATCCACATCGCCCGCCACCACGGTGCCGGCCACTTCAAGGCCAGGAATGTCCGACGCACCGGCAGGTGCAGGGTAATGTCCGGCACGCTGCAATACGTCAGGACGGTTGATGCCGCTGGCACCCACCCGAATACACACCTCCCCTGCACCCGCCACGGGCACAGGCCGCTCTCCCAGACGCAAAACGTCTGGGCCGCCAAAAGAGGTGATTTCGATAACTTTCATCGTAGTTTCAACCGATAGCCCGCACTGCGCTTGCGCAGGCAGCTATCGATTTACTAGCGCCATACATCCATCAAGAATGGTCGTTGGACTGCGCAGGGCGATCCAGCAAAGCCTTCATGGACAACTTGATGCGCCCCTTCTCATCTGTCTCCATGACCTTGACCTTGACGATCTGGCCTTCGGACAGGTAATCGGTAACCTTCTCGACGCGCTCATGGGCAATCTGGCTGATGTGCAACAAACCGTCTTTGCCTGGCAACAGATTAATCAAGGCACCGAAGTCCAGAATCTTGGTCACAGGGCCTTCGTAGACCTTGCCGATTTCCACTTCCGCGGTGATCTGCTCGATGCGGCGCTTGGCCTCCTCGGCCTTGGCAGGATCGGCAGACGCGATGGTGATGGTGCCATCTTCCTCGATATTGATCTGGGTACCGGTTTCTTCGGTCAGCGCACGGATCACGGCGCCGCCCTTGCCGATCACGTCGCGAATCTTCTCGGGATTGATCTTCATGGTGAACAGGCGGGGCGCGAAGTTGGACACTTCGGTCTTGGCTTCAGCCATGGCTTCTTGCATCTTGCCCAGGATGTGCATGCGCGCTTCCTTGGCCTGGGCCAAAGCGACTTGCATAATTTCCTTGGTGATGCCCTGGATTTTGATGTCCATCTGCAGCGCAGTAATACCGTTGGTGGTACCGGCCACCTTGAAGTCCATATCACCCAAATGGTCTTCGTCACCCAGGATGTCGGTCAACACCGCAAAGCGGTTGTCTTCCTTGATCAGGCCCATGGCAATACCGGCCACGTGCGCCTTCATGGGCACACCAGCATCCATCAGGGACAGGCAGCCGCCACAGACGGAAGCCATGGACGAAGAACCATTGGACTCGGTGATTTCCGACACCACGCGCATGGTGTAAGGGAAGTCTTCCTTGTTCGGCAACACGGCAACCAGTGCGCGCTTGGCCAAGCGGCCATGGCCAATTTCACGGCGCTTCGGGGTCCCAACGCGGCCGGTTTCGCCGGTGGCGAAGGGAGGCATGTTGTAGTGCAGCATGAAGCGGTCTTCGTACTCGCCCGACAAGGCATCAATACGCTGTGCATCACGCTCCGTGCCCAAGGTGGTGACCACCAGGGCCTGTGTTTCACCACGGGTGAACAAGGCAGAACCATGGGTGCGTGGCAACACGCTGTTGCGGATTTCGATGGCGCGCACGGTGCGGGTGTCGCGGCCGTCGATGCGGGGCTCACCGGCCAGAATCTGGCTGCGCACGATCTTGGCTTCGATGTCGAACAACATGCCTTCAACGGCCACGCTGTCGAATGCGGCGCCTTCTGCCTTCAAGGCAGACATGACTTCCGAGTACGCAGCGCGGCAAGCCTGGGTGCGGGCTTGCTTGTTGCGGATTTGGTAAGCCGCAGCCAGCTTTTCGCCAGCCAATGCGCCAACCTTGGCGATCAGTGGTTCGTCCTTGGCTGGTGCTTTCCAGTCCCACACGGGTTTGCCCGCATCACGCACCAATTCATGGATCGCGTTGATGGCGATGTTGCCTTGCTCATGGCCGAACACCACGGCGCCCAACATGATTTCTTCCGACAATTGCTGGGCTTCACTTTCCACCATCAGCACAGCGGCTTCGGTACCTGCCACGACCAGGTCCATGATGGAACCCTTGCGTGCGGTTTGACCGGGGTTGAGCACGTACTCGCCATTGATGTAACCCACGCGGGCTGCACCAATGGGGCCGTTGAATGGCACACCGCTGACGGACAACGCAGCGCTGACCGCGATCAAAGCGGCGATATCGGCATCCACTTCAGGGTTCAAGGACAAGGTGTGCACCACAACGTGCACTTCATTGAAAAAACCTTCGGGGAACAGCGGACGGATGGGGCGATCGATCAGGCGGCTGGTCAGGGTTTCGAATTCGCTGGGGCGGCCTTCGCGCTTGAAGAAGCTGCCGGGAATCTTGCCTGCGGCGTAGGTCTTTTCAAGGTAATCCACGGTCAAGGGGAAGAAGTCTTGACCCGCTTTGCCTTCGGTCTTGGCAACCACGGTGGCCAGCACCACGGTGCCATCCATGTCCAACAGCACGGCGCCGGTGGATTGGCGCGCGATTTCGCCGGTTTCCATGGTGACGGTGTTTTGACCCCATTGGAAGGTCTTGCTAACTTTATTGAAAATTGTCATCGTGAATCTCCTGTTATTGCAGCCCCTGACCAGGGGCTGGTTCGGAAGGTAAAGGCCACCTCACCCAAGCCCGGAGTCAACAACACAGAACACGATGCCATTCCAGAGAAACATCCCAATGCTTCTCTGGAATGACACAGCTTCGCTCCGTTTTTGCCGTCTCCGAAGTAAAAAACGCCTGAGCTAGTAACCTAACTCAGGCGTCTGTCATTCAATGCAGCGTTTACTTGCGCAGACCCAACTTGGCGATCAGTGCAACGTAACGGTCATGGTCTTTGGAATTCAAGTAGTCCAACAGCTTGCGACGGCGGCTCACCATGCGCAACAGACCGCGGCGACCGTGGTGGTCTTTGGCGTGGGTCTTGAAGTGGGGGGTGAGTTCGTTGATACGGGCGGTCAGCAGTGCAACTTGCACTTCTGGGCT
>Ga0209343_10007765_pt1 | contig 12588 bp, 12 predicted proteins | sample RifCSPlowO2_02_FD_184026 | JGI IMG/M metagenome (GOLD analysis project Ga0209343, IMG submission 184026) | Groundwater microbial communities from Rifle, Colorado - Rifle CSP2_plank lowO2_0.2 (SPAdes) (version 2) | ecosystem: Environmental > Aquatic > Deep subsurface > Groundwater | place... | reverse complement strand
GCGAGATAATAAAACACTCCGAAAAGCGCCACGGGCACTCCGGCAACAATTGCGTATTTGCTCGTTAAAACCTCTTCGCAGCCCTCCAAAAGAGAACAAACCACCGGCTCGCCCAAATAATGTTTTACGGCGAGATACGAGGCGTCCAAAAAACCGATAAGGCTAAGCGTCAGGAAAGACAGTGTTTTTAAGTTCTTCATAGCTTCGGGGATTTTGCATTTGTTTGCCGTTCAGGAAAAATGTCGGCGTGGCGTTGACGCCCGCTCTCAAGCCGCTTTGGTAGTCGCTCTCAACTTTTTCCTTTACCTCTTTTGAGCCGAAATCTTCTTTGAATTTCGCAATATCCAGCGAAAGTTCCCCCGCGTATTTTATAAACAATTCCTCTGCGTTTTTTTGATCAGACCAAACTTTTTGATTCTCAAAAATCATATCGTGCATCCCCCAAAATTTTCCCTGCTTTCCGGCTGTTTCCGCGGCCCAAGCCGCTGGCTCCGCGTTTTTATGGGTTTGCTTTAAAGGAAAATGGCGGTAGACAAATAGAATTTTATTCCCCAACTCTTTATTTAATTGTTTAACCAATGGATAGTAGCTCGCGCAGGCCGGGCACTGAAAATCGCTGTATTCTATAAGAGTTATTTTGGAATTTTTATCGCCCAAAAACCAATCGTTGCCGGAAATGGTGTCCAGCGCCGAAGCCATGAGATTGTTGTTGGCGGGGGATGCGGCGAATTTTACCGCGCCAAAAACGGCTCCGCCGAGAACAACGGCAACCGAGCCCCACAAAGCAATGCGGCGTATCGTTTTATTTTTAGCTTCGCGTGCGAACTCCGCGGTTTTTTCCTGCCTTTTTAATTCTCTCCGTTCCTTCCTGCTTAAGTTATTATTTTCGTTTTCCATAAAATTTTGCTAATTTTTACCGGTTGAGCCGAATCCGCCGCGGGTTTTGTTTCCCAAATCGTCAACTTCCTCCCATTCAGCCTTGTCGTATTTTTTAAAAATACACTGCACAATTCTTTCGCCCCGCTCTACAGAAACAGGCTGATTTGTAAAATTGTATAGAGGCGCGTGGTATTCATCTTTATTGCCAGAAAAATCTTCGTCAAAAATTCCAACACCATGCGCGAGCATCAGACCTTTTTTGTGGAGCGATGAGCGCGCCGCGAGCATTACCATATATCCGGGAGGCGGCTCAATGGCAACATTAAGCGGAACACGGACTATTCCGCCTGGCAAAAGAGTAACGGAAACCCGTGGCGCAAGGTCAAATGCTACGGCCCCGGCAGTCTTATATTCCGGCAACGGCAGTGATTTATCAAATCTTTTTATTCTGACTTTCATCCGATTTTATATTTTGCCTAATGCCTGCGCAAGATCGTCAATCAAATCCTGCGGATGTTCGCGGCCGATTGAAAGCCTGAGCATGCCATCCGGAATTCCGGCTTTTGCGCGCTCCTTCGGGGTTAATTGCCCGTGCGTTGTTGTGGCCGGATGGATCACGAGCGATCTTGCTTCTCCGATATTTGGCGCATGCCAGAACAGTTTTAAGTTTTCTAGCACGGTTCTTGCGTTTTTTGCCCCGCCCCGGACCTCAAAAGCCATAAGTCCGCCGAATCCCTTGGGCATTAATTTTTTGTTGAATCTTGATTTGGTTCCGACGGTTGGGTAATAAACCCGTTCAACTTTGCGGTGGCGCGCCAGATATTTTGCAACCAGCGAAGCATTGCGGCAATGCTCCGCCATTCTGCCAAATAGTGATTCAATGTGGTAGCAAAGCACCACAGCATTGTCCGGCGAAATGCAGGGACCCGTGTCTCTGAACCAAGTAAGCCTTAAATCATCAATTAGTTTTTGTTTTCCCAAAATCGCGCCGCCGATTACCTCGCCGTCTCCCATGTATTTGGACAGCGAATGAACCACGGCGTCCGCACCAAATTTTAGTGGAGCAAGAAGCGCTGGAGTCGCAAGAGTGCCGTCTACCACCAAAGGAATATTGTGGAGATGCGCAAGCCGGGCCAGCGCTCCTACGTCAAAAACATCAATTACCGGATTGGAAGGCGTTTCCACATAAAGAAATTTTGTGTTCGGTTTTATGGATTTTTCCCACAGTTTTAAGTCAAACGGATTTTCCACCAGTTTTACGGAAATGCCGAGTTTAGGCAGATTTTCGCGAAAGAGGTGGAAAACTCCGCCATAAAGCCTGTTTGACGAAACTATGTGTCCGCCTGGGGCGGCAAGATGCAGGGCGAGCAGGGCGATCGCCGACATTCCCGAAGAAGTGGCCAGGGCCGCTTCCGCGCTTTCCAGCGCGGCGAGTCGGCGCTCCAATTTGTCCACACTTGGATTATTTATGCGGGTATAAATAAATCCGCGCTCCTCGCCTGCAAAAAGTTTTTCGGCGCGCTCAAAGGAACCCAAAGGAAATGCGGTTGCGCGGTAAAGTCCGGGCCGGAGTTCCGTGTCTTTTTCTGATCCGCCGCCGTGAATTTCCAGCGTTTTCAACTTCAATTTCCACGGTTTTTCGGCTTCAGCGTGCTTTTTGCTCTTTTTCTTCATTAGTTAAAAATTACCTCAAGCGCCAAAATTTGTAAACCGTCTTGATTTTCTGTCAATTTTTTGGTAGGATTTGGAAGTCTTCCTGCGCACAAAGCTTCGGAGGATAAACTTTGAAACAAAGTTTAGATAAGATTTTAATAGCTGCGGTTACCCCCTTCTTTTTGGATAAGGGGGCGGATTGGTTTACAAAGAATTTAAAAGAAATAGAAGAAAATCGGGAGGCAAATCAGTTTTGGAGAAGAAATGCTTTGATTTTTGAGGTCGGCAAGCAAATCAAGCTTTCGGAGTTTTTAAGAAATATCGCGGAGCTTGGTTACACGAAAGTTTGGGAGGCTCAACATCGCGGAGAGTTTTCGCAGAGAGGCGGAGTTGTGCATATTTTTCCAATAAATTCGGATAAAATTTTCGCGTTTGAGTTTGAGGGGAATATTATAGCATCCGTATCGGAGCAAATCCAGAATTTTTCTGAGACGCGTCGGAGCCCGCCCCGTTTCGGGGAAGGGTTAAGCGCGAAGAAAATTACTGGATTTGCGAACGGAGATTACGTCGTCCATATTGACCACGGCATCGGTGTATACCGCGGACTCACGCAGACTGAAACGCAGAAAGACGCGGACATTATTATTGAATACGCGCCGCCGCGAGATCGCCCCAATTTCCCGGACCTTCTTTTTGTTCCAACAATTCAAATTAAAAAACTCTCTCCTTATCTGGGTTTTAAAAAACCGGAGATTCATAGGCTTGGCACGCGGGCGTGGAATTTAACCAAGAAAAAAGCCAAAGAGGACATTGTCGCTTACGCCAAAGAGCTTTTAAAAACTTTAGCAGAGAGAAAAACCGCAGTGCGCTGGCCCTACGAAGCCTTTCCGGATTTGGAAGAAGAACTAATTTCCAATTTTTCTTATGAATACACTCCGGACCAGAAAAAAGCGGTTGAAGAAATTTTTTCGGATATGTCTAAAAATGCGCCGATGGACAGAGTTCTTACAGGGGATGTTGGTTTTGGAAAAACCGAAGTTGCGGTACTTGCTGCTTTCCGCGCCGCGCTAAATCAAAAACAGGTTGCTGTGATGGCGCCGACAACTATTTTGGCCGACCAGCACACGGAAGTTTTTAAAAAAAGACTTTCGGGTTTTGGGGTAGAGGCGGCGCGGCTCACGCGGCTGGAAAGCGGCTCGCAAGTTAAAGAAATTTTGAAAAAGATTGAAGCGGGAAGCATTGACATCGTCATTGGCACGCACAAAATTTTATCTAAAACAATAAAGTTTAAAAATTTGGGGCTTTTGATTATAGACGAAGAGCAAAAGTTCGGCGTATCTCATAAGGAAAAATTTTCCGCCATAGGCGGATCCGCCTCTAGCGGGAAAAAAATAGTCACTCCAGACATGCTTACGCTTTCCGCAACTCCCATTCCTCGGACTCTGCATTTGGCGCTTTCCGGCATCCGCGCGATTTCCGCCATTGAAACTCCGCCGGAAGGAAGACTTGAGATTAAAACTTATGTTTTGCCGAAAAATTCCGCCAAAGGCGGATCCGCCTCTGGCGGAAAAAACATCATTAAAGAGGCAATCACATTTGAGCTCGCAAGGAACGGCCAGATTTATTTTTTAGCCAACCGCATCCATAAAATTCCGCAGCTTTTAGAAGAATTAAAAAAATTAAAAACCGCGGCGAGGATCGGCATTTTGCACGGCAGGATGCCGGAAGAAAAAATTGTAAAAACAATGCATGAATTTCGCGAAAGAAAATTAAATCTTTTGGTTTCAACTACAATTATTGAAAACGGGCTTGATCTTTCCAACGTAAATACTTTGATTGTGGAGGATTCCACAAAACTCGGCCTTTCGCAGGCGCATCAGTTAAGAGGCAGGATAGGCAGGGGAGACAAAGAGGCTTTTGCTTATTTTCTTTATCCCGCGCAACAATTAAAGGAAAAAGCCGCAGAGAGGCTTGAGGCTTTGGAACGTTATTCTTGGCTTGGAGCGGGACTGGAGCTTGCCAAAAGAGATCTTGAAATCCGTGGCGCCGGAAATATTTTAGGCCGCGCCCAGTCCGGCACCGCCTTCCGCATCGGATTAAATCTTTATTTTGAACTTTTGGATGAGGCGATTGCCGATTTACGACATCGCAAGTCGTAAAATTGTAAAAAAATGAAGAAGATGAGATACATCGGTAATACCCCTGCGGCGCCGTCGCTGGTAGGATTAAGGGGATATTACCAGCATAAATCTCATAAAAAAGATGGTCTATGAAAACTACGCCAGAAGCATGGCCTATCTTAGGTCGCCATTCGACAAGCATGCTAATTGGAGGAAGCAGGCCGAGCTTCTCCGGCTCTCCAAAGAAGCCAAGCAAAGACTTGACTGGCTCGTATATTACGAGGCCAAAGCAGACAAAAATGCCTCCAAAACATGCAGGCATTTTTCTATTGCTCCAAAGGTCTTCTATACTTGGAAAAACAGATTTGATGGACAGAATCTTAGGCTTCTTGAAAGCAAATCCAAAGCTCCTATTAGAAAACGAAGAAGAGCGATTGCCTCAGAAGAAGAATCCAGGATAGTCGCTCTTCGTAAACAGCATATCAGATGGGGCAAAATGAAGCTAGAAAGACTCTACAAAAACATTTATGGCACAACGATCTCTTCCTGGAAAATCCAGTATACCATTCATAAATACAAGCTGTATTACCACCCCAAGAAGAATGAAAAACTTCAAGCTAAACGCAAAAGGAGCCAAAAGAAAAAACGAATCACCGAACTCAAGAAAAAGCCGTTCCCGGGCTACCTCATTGCCTTAGACACCATTGTTATTTACTGGAACAACTCCAAAAGATACATTCTTACCTGCATAGACACTGTTTCCAAGATCGCTTTTGCCAGAATGTATACAAGCAAAAGCTCAAGAAATGCAGCCGATTTCCTTAAACGCATGGTTTATCTTCTAGACGGCGGCGTTCTCAATACTTTGAACGACAACGGCTCTGAATTCCACAAAGAGTTTGTTTCTGCTTGCCAAGAACTCAATCTTACTCAATACTGGTCCAGAACGCATACTCCCAAAGACAATCCGGTAGACGAACGATTCAACAGAACGCTCAAAGAAGAATTTATCCAGCTCGGCAACTACACGGATGATGTGCTAACATTCAATCAACGTCTTACCGAATGGTTAATAGAATACACTTTCATTAGGCCTCACCAAACGCTCGGTTATGACACGCCCTGGGAGTTCTACCAGAAAACCGCCAAGGTGTTACCAATGTACTCATCTCGTACAAAAAATTGACAGAAAAACGGCGATTTGCTACTATGTTTTAAGTTTGAAAACAACGTGGGAGGTGAAGATGGATAACGGAAAAATGATGATGTTGGCCGGTAATATTTATGAGTTTTTTAAAAGCAAGCAGCGTGAGATTTTGCGGGAGTATATAGACCCGCCGCCGCTTTATGAAAAATCTCCTGGAAATTATGTTGGAGCTGTTGATGAGGTAATGCAAGAGTGGTTTATGGATTTTTTGCCCAGGCTTGTACCATGCGATGTTATAAGCGAAGAAATCAATCACCCTTGGCATACGCGACCGGACAGGTTTTGGGTTATTGATCCCCTAGACGGAACTCACAACCACTCTGCGAAAATGTTTTTCGGCCACCAATTGGCGTTGATTGAAGACGGAGTACTGGCTTTTAGCGCAATTTATTTACCTTTGGAAGAGCAAGCCACATGGGACGGTTTTTTCTTCGCGGCCAAGTGTGAAGGCGCATGGCAACACGTGCCTCAAGGATTGAGGCTTTTATGCGCCAGCCGTCAGAAAAACTTGAAAAAAGCCCATTTGCTTTTGGAGGGTCCTAGCCGGGGTTTAAGGAAACAAGAGTTTCCTAATCGTGTTGCGCTTGAAGCGGAGAGAAACCATAATGGCCTTTCTTACGCATATTCTGCCACCAGATTGGCCATGGGTGGTTTGAGACCTTTGGGTGTAGATGCGTTGATTGGGTACAAAGGATGTCCGTGGGACACACTCCCAGGGATTCTTCTTTTTGAAGAAGCCGGAGGATTTATGGTGACCGGTTGGGACGGCAGTCCGTGGTCCTTGGAAAATTGTGGAAATTTGATATTCGCCGCGACGGAGCAGCTTCTTTGCCAAATTTTGGCTCTTAATATGGATTGAGAGCTTTTTTATTCTTGCGCTTCGGTCTGCGGAGTTTTCGGAGCCTCACCGGGTTTACCCAACAGAGAAAATGAGAGCTTTTTGTCTTCCGGTTTGTAATTTACTATCTGAAAAACATAGGTTTTGCCTGCATCTATTGTTTCGCGCATTTTTTTCTCGGTGCCAAAATCGGAAATGTGCGCCAGTCCGTAGATGCCGGTGTCCAAAGTCACCAATGCGCCGAATTTGTTGAGCCGCAGGACCTTGCCTTCCACGATGTCTCCTTTTTTATACTTTTCTTTATTTACTTCCCACGGATTTGGTTTTAACGCTTTTACGGAAAGCGAGATTTTGTCTCCTTCAATTGAGATGATTTGGGCTTTAACTTTTTCCCCGATTTTAAAAAGCGAATTCGGATTTTCCACCAAAGCCCAATCAAGCTCCGAGATGTGGGCGAGGCCCTCAAGTCCTTCTTCTATTTTTATAAAAATTCCAAAATCAACTACCCCCGTAATATCGCCCTCAATTATATCGCCGACTTTGTACTTTTCAACCACCCTTTTGAGATCCTCCGATTCCGTGCCTTTTTCTGAAAAAATAAGTTTGTTTTCTTTGGGCTCAAAATCAAGAATGGTGACGGTCATGTTTTCACCAACCAATTTTTTAAGTTCGTCAAAAATTTTAGTCTTGTCTCCGCCCTCAACTCGCGGGTAGTGCGAAGCTTTGAGCTGCGAGGCGGGCAAAAAACCTTTAATGCCGCGCCATTCCAAGACCAGCCCACCCTTGTTTGCTTCCAGCGCCTTCAGATTAAGAGTTTCCTGCGATTCTTTGAGTTCTTTGGCGTCTTTCCATACCATATCCGATCCGGCTTCTTTCAGTGAAAGCTCAATGAGGCCGTCTTTGTTTTCCAGTTCAACCACTTTGGCGGTGACCTTATCTCCCAACTTCAAATTTTTAATAATCTCTCTGGCGTTTTGGTACTCTTTGCCATAAATAGTGCCGGTGCCGTACACGCCCAAATCCAAAAATATCTTGGCGCCCTTGCGGCCGAGCAGGGATCCTTCTATAAGATCGCCGATTTTTAAAAACACCTTAGGCTGCGTTCTCAAAAGCGCCTCCATTATATGGTTGCCGGGTTTTATATCTGTTTCTGCTGTAATCGTTGCCATTGATTGGATTATAGTTATTTTGCTAAGATTGTCTAGTATGGTCATCACTTATTACGGGCTTTCGTGTTTTAAGATTCAGAGCGGGGATACAGTTTTGGCGATAGATCCGTTTTCCAAAGAATCCGGGCTTACTCCGCCAAGGTTTGGCGCTGATGCTGTTTTGGTTTCGCACGAGCATGAAAATCACAATAATATTGATGCGCTGACCGTTAAAGACGGCGAAGCCAGTCTTAACTCGGCGAGGCAAGGTGGCGTTTTTAAAGTTACCGGTCCGGGAGAATATGAATTTAAAGGAATTTTGGTGCGCGGTACGGAGTCTTTTCATGACAGTAAAAACGGCAAACAAAAAGGCAAAAATACTATTTATATTATTGAATGGGATGGGATGAGACTGGCGCATCTGGGAGATTACGGAGAAGAAATTTTGCGGAGCGAAGTTCAAGAAGCGCTCGGTACGCCGGATATAATGTTTCTGCCGGTAGGGGGAATGGATACAATTGACGGCGAGGCGGCGGCAAAGCTGGCAAATCAGATTGAGCCTCGCATTATTATCCCGATGCACTATAAAATTTCCGGATTGAAAGCGAAATTAGACGGTGTGGAGGTGTTTATGAAAGAAATGGGAGAGAAAGCTGAAGCGGAGGAAAAATTTACTATCAAAAAAAACGGCTTGCCAGCGGCAGAGGAATCGCGGATTGTGATACTTAAAACGCCGTAGCCATACGACTCTGTTATATGCCAAAAGACCCTCTTAGTTTAATAGAAAAACTCCAGAAAAAATCTGAAGCGGAGCGGATGACAATTGCCGCGCTGATTGTTGTTTTTCTTATGGCGGCGATCATCGGTGTCTGGATAACGACTTTTTCTATTACTCCTTCGGAACCGATTGCCTCCGCCTCCGAACCTTCGCCATTTTCCCTTTTGTGGAATTTTATAAAAGAATCAGCAGGGCAGATTTATAAATGAAAAAATGCCCAATGTTTTTACGCATCGGGCATGATTGTGTGTTGCGGCAGAGAACTATGCTGTGCCATGCCTACTTTGGATTTCTTTGATCGCACACAATGCTGCAAATTTTACAGAAAGCTCCGCCGTTATATATCCAGACAGGGCGATGGATTATCTAAAATGGTAAAATTATTTTATGACCAAACAAGAAGCAAAGGTCAGAATAGAGAAATTGAAAAAGCTGATAGATAAATACCGCTACCAGTATCATGTTTTGAATAAGTTAGAAATCTCGGAGGAGGCGCTTGACGCGCTTTTTTGGAAGAGTAATATAAATATATGAGCAATATTGTTGCAGTGCCAAAAACTGAATACGAAACTTTAAGGAAAAAAGCTCGCACGTACGAAGAGTTGGCTAGTTTATTTTTCCAGAAGGTTAAAGGTGATGCTACAGGAGAAATTGTCAACGATTTTAAGAAGGCCGGTTTATATTCAAAGGGTTTTTTAAGAGACCTAGAAAGTGGACTTAGGTTTTCTAGCAAATCTAAAAAATGAAGATTCGGCCAGTAGAGTCGCATATTTTGCGCCGGATTAAAAAGTGGCGCCTTGAGAAAAAATGGACTAAGGCCATTTTTCTTTTTGTAAGCAACCCAAAGCACCCATCTTTGAATTTAGAGTTACTTGAGCCAAAACACCGCGGTATTTATTCTTTTAGACTCGATAAAAAATATCGAGCATTGTTTTTTATTGATGGAGGTGAGATAGAGATATTTCAAGTAACTAGTCATTATAAAAAATAAAAAAGCGGGTATCAGGATTATCAACCCCGCCGCTTTATTTAGGAAATGGCCCTTTGCCATACTTAAACATACCCACCACAGAAGAAACAAATAAAATTATGGCGCTTATAACTACTATATTTTATTTTGTCAAGCTAAGCTGGTGTCGACTATTTTGCTAAAATTTGATTATCTATGACCAAACCCGAAGCCAAAGGGCGAATAGAAAAACTCAAAAAGTTGATAGATAAATACCGCTATCAGTATCATGTTTTGAATAAGTTGGAAATTTCGGAGGAAGCGCTGGATTCACTGAAACATGAACTCAAAAAACTGGAGGATGAATTTCCGGAGCTTATAACGCTGGATTCCCCAACGCAGAGGGTTGCCGGAAAACCGTTGAAAGAATTTAAAAAAGTTAAGCACCAAACCAAAATGATGTCTTTGGAAGATGTTTTTTCCGAAGAAGAATTTTCGGAGTGGCTTACGAGGATAAAAAAACTGGCGCCGCGCGACGTTTTTCATTTCTACGCCGAACCGAAGTTTGACGGACTTGCTTTAAGCATTGTTTACGAAGACGGGGTTTTAAAATATGCCGCGACTCGCGGAGACGGAGAGGTTGGCGAGGATGTCACGCAAAATGTCCGTACTATTGAGTCGGTTCCTTTAAGAATTGATGCTAAAGGTAGAGTGGAAGCGCGTGGGGAGGCGATTATCACTAAAAAAAATTTTGAGGCCATCAACCGCAAGCAAAAAAAGAAAGGCGGTCAAATTTACGCCAACTCCAGAAATTTGGCAGCGGGGTCTTTGCGACAACTGGATCCAAAAATTACGGCTTCCCGCCGGCTGGATTTTTTCGCATATGATCTTTTGGGCGTTGCTCTGGAGAAACACAGCGAAGAACATAATGCATTGCGCGACTTGGGCTTTAAGACCGGAGATGATTTGGAGGAGCGCCGTAAGGATGCCGGTGAAGTTTTTAAGCATTATAAAAAAATCGCCGAGCGCCGCGAAAAACTTGCTTACAACATTGATGGCATTGTGGTAAGCGTTGACGGAAACGGTCTTTTTAAAAAGTTGGGGACTGTCGGAAAAACTCCGCGCGGCGCGATTGCTTTTAAGTTTTCGCCGAAAGAAACAACCACAAAAGTGGAAGATATCATTGTGCAGGTGGGGCGGACCGGCGCTCTTACGCCTGTTGCGGTTTTGCGGCCGGTTGAGATCGGTGGCGTAACGGTGAGCCGCGCAACTCTTCATAATGAAGATGAGATAAAAAGATTGGGCATCAAAGTAGGAGACAGCGTAATTGTCGGGAGGGCTGGAGATGTGATACCGGACGTACGCAAAGTTTTAAAAGAACTCCGCACGGGGCATGAAAAAGAATTTCATATGCCTAAGCATTGCCATGTCTGCAATCACGAAATTAAAAAAGCGCACGGCGATATCATCGCATATTGCGTAAATAAGAATTGTCCGGCGCGGCACAGGGAAAATCTCTACCATTTTGTTTCCCGCAAAGCATTCAATGTTGACGGCCTCGGCCCAAAAATTTTGGATGCGTTTTTGGATAACGGTCTGATTCAGGACGCTGCGGACATTTTTGAACTAAAAGAAGGAGACATCGCGCTGCTTGAAAGGTTCGGCGAAAAATCAGCGGAAAATTTGGTGGAAGCTATTAAAGACGCTAAAAAAATTCCTTTGGCGCGGTTCATTTATGCTCTTGGCATTTTGCACGTCGGAGAGGAGACTGCGGTTGATTTGGCAAATCATTTCGGGTCTTTAGAAAAACTGGGAAAAGCCGGTTTGGAGGATCTTGAGAAGATACCGAACGTTGGAGAGGTCGTTGCGAAAAGTGCTTATGATTGGTTCCGCGATGATCACAACAAGAATTTTTTGCGTAAATTGTTGAAGTATGTACACATTGAGAAACCGGCCCTAGGCCGGTCCGCCTCGGGCGGAAAGCCCGGAAAACTTGCCGGAAAAACATTTGTCTTTACTGGCGAACTAGAATCCATGAGCCGCGATGAAGCGAAAGCCAAAGTCCGCGATTTGGGCGGCGATCCATCGGAAACTGTTAGCAAAAACACGGACTACATCGTCGCCGGAGAAAATCCAGGCTCCAAATACGACAAGGCCAAAAAACTCGGAGTAAAAATTATAGATGAGAAAGCATTTTTGAAGCTGATATGAAAATTTGACAAATTTTGTTTGGTGTGCTACTTTGAAATCAGGAAAGGAATAGGTGAAAAATGAAAAAATTTGCTACTGCTGGGGTACTAATTATTTGCGCGGGCATCCTCGGCTTAGGCCTATCTGCTGCAAAAAATGACGACAGTATTGTTTTTTTACAGCTGAAAACTTACAAAAACGGCAGAATGGCTGCGCACCTTGCCACAACATTTAGCATTCACGATTTTTTGCGAAGAAAGGTGGAGTTTTTAAAATGTGAGACCGTTGTGAGCGGCACGAACTACAAATTGAAAATTGATCGGTTAGAAAACGACAGCATGTTTCTGCTTGTTTACGGCGAGAGAAAAAATATGCCGCATCCAAATTTGGACCGATTTTACGCGGCTAGACTCAAACTTGCGCCGCCTGATATTGTAACAGAAGAAATATTTCGTGCTTACGACGACAAGTCGCAATTTGAAATAATCGTCACTGTCTTTGAAAATTTACCAATGTTTAAATATCTACAGATGTCCAACCCGGATCTGGATGGCTATCTGCCATTGAGATGCCAAGAACAACTCCGAGCCTCCCCATGAGGCTTTTTATTTTGGCTGCATAAGGCCAGATACATATTGCACTCCGTAAAGCCTCCCGCCTAAGGCGGACAAGTGAGCTTTATGGAGTTTTTTCATCACGTAACATCAGATATCAAAGGAGTAAGAGGCTTTATGACCGTCTACCAAGATGCGTTACGCTACCGGTATATGATTACGGAAAAAGCTCTTAAGAAAACCAAGATTGTAATTTTCTTGGAAAAACACGG
>Ga0209343_10007764_pt1 | contig 12589 bp, 7 predicted proteins | sample RifCSPlowO2_02_FD_184026 | JGI IMG/M metagenome (GOLD analysis project Ga0209343, IMG submission 184026) | Groundwater microbial communities from Rifle, Colorado - Rifle CSP2_plank lowO2_0.2 (SPAdes) (version 2) | ecosystem: Environmental > Aquatic > Deep subsurface > Groundwater | place: Rifle... | reverse complement strand
ATTCCTGATCATCATCTTTTACACCTTTGTAAATAGTAATCTTACATGGATGATTAATTCCTTCATATGTTGCTTTTACCTCAACATCGCTATCTCCATAACATACATCAACAGTTGAGCCCTGCATGTACCATTGATTATTGCTGTATTTATGTTTTAATTCAATGTAAAGAAGGCCGTTGTTGGAAACTGTGTTGCGGCCATTCTTTAACGCGTCTTTTAAATTGTTTGATGTTAATGTGCCTTCTACATCTGCATAGTTCCATACATCACCAATTTCTGCAGTTATTGGCCAAAAAGGCACACCTGTATTAGGCTCATGTGAATCACTTCCTCCAAACGCATAGATTTTGTCACCATCCAATAAATGGTCTTTCCATAAATTGAATGTTTCTTGATCATCGCTTTCAAAGTTTTCATTCCAAATCTCAATTCCTGTTTCTCCTACTGTAGTAGCTTCACCACCATGTATGCCCAAACTTTCCCAATCCCACTCTTTTGCATATGGATGATTTATGATCGCAATTCCGTTATCTTCAATAACATTGATTATTGACTCTTGTGCATCTGGCCATTCAGGACACCATTCTGTATCATCCTGCTCAATAAAAGAAGATATTCCTTGTGCACCTAGGTGCCCAGCACTTCCCCAATCGCTATTTAAAGTGTAGCAAAGCGTTTCATCCCCTAAACTAGAAGAATCTTCTTGTACACTCAATTCTTCACTTGGCATAAATAAGAATTTTTCATCCCAAAATGTTCCAGAATTAGCCTGGCTATTAGGAACAATAATATTATTCCATTCATTTGCATTTAAACAATAGCTATGATCTGTGATTGATATCCATATCCCTCCATCATCATAGTCTGCACTATGTAAATGAGTTCTTATCTGTTCAATAGAAAATCCAACTGAGTTTAGAGATTCTTGGTCACAATTTCCATTTTTACTGCTTAATTCGGTGTGAACATGAAGGTCACCTTTATACCAATTATCTGCAAAAGTGGAGGGGGTATTGTTTAAAGTGAATACTAATAGAAACAAAATGAATAGTAGTTCTCTTTGTTTTATTGTGTTCAAGATCATTGTTAATTGAATCCTTATCAAATTCCACCAATCCCTAAATAGTCTGATAGCCATGTCAATAACATGATTAATAATGAAATAAGTAATAAAAAAATAAATACTATTATAACACTATAAACTAATCTCCTTCTATTTTTTCGTGTTCTGTCAAAAATTAAACTGGAACATGTGCCAATTACGGTCCATATAATTATATTAATAAGTATCTCAAACCCAGTTCTGATTATAGGATTTGTGTCACTAACTGATTTTGTAATCAGTGCAATTATTTTTAATGCGATTAAATGAAACGTTGCATGTGAAGGTAGGAAGAAAATACTGATTATAGGAAAATAAACTAGAATCCATCCTATTGCACCATACAACGCCCCAATAATCGCTCCAATTAAAACAGTTTTATTTATTTTCATAATATCAACTCCTTAAAATCAATGTTTATCAGATTTTCATTCTTAGCTTGTACAGACCATGAACCATCTCCAGATACTAATCCTGTATTCTGATGATATTCCTGGTTATCATCTTTTACACCTTTGTAAATAGTAATCTTACATGGATGATTAATTCCTTCATATGTTGCTTTTACCTCAACATCGCTATCTCCATAACATACATCAACAGTAGAACCTTGCATATACCATTGATTACTGTAGGAATGTTTTAGTTCAATGTAAAGAAGGCCATTGTTGGTGACGGTGTTTTTTCCATTTTTTAAAGCATCTTTAAGGTTTGATTGTGTTAATGAACTCATGTATGCAGCATTGTAATTTATTGTTGTAGCACTTCCATGAGTATCTGTTCCACCATAAGCATAATATTTTTTGCCGTCTAATAAAAAAGATTTCCATAAATCTATGACCTCATCATTATTTGCTTTCCATGTAAGCCCATTTTCCCATTCACCATTCCATATTTCAATACCATCTGCCCCATAGACTTCATTAATACTATCAAAATCCCAATCATTTGATTCGGGGTGATGCATAATAGAAACGCCGTTGTTAGAGTTTATTGCGTTTATTCCTTCTTGAGAACCTTTTTCATTTGGGCAATAAACATCGCTTGGAGTTTGTGTTACATAATCGGAAATACCTACTGCACCTAAATGTGCTGCTGTGTGATATTTTTCTGCGACACAAAACCATTCAACATCCGAAACATCCTCTTTAACACTTAACTCCTCACCAGATAAACAAGTAAAATCTGAATCATCTTGATCAACTGTATTACAATCATTTTTTACTGTATTTAGTTCTGTTGAATCCAAACAATAACTGTGATCAGAATATGACTGCCATGATGATCCCAATGATTTTGCTTGATCTTTTAGATCAAATATTGAATAACCTGTATCTATCGGATTTAAAAGTGTAGCTGATTCAATCCAACAATTATCAGAATAAGTAAAGTAACTACCGTCATATCCAGGAACAGAACTATATCCAGTATGATCATGCATAGTTCCATAATACCATTCAGCTGCAGAAATTAAAGGGATAAGTAGCATAATCATAAAAATTATCAATAAAATTCTATTTCCTTTTTTAATTATCTTGCTCATTTTAACAACTTTTTATTTTTCTTTTTTTACATTTTACTATAAACAGACTAATTAATATACATATCAATGAAAAGAATAACATAATTACAAACAAGATTATTGGAACAACAACCCAAAAAGGTAATAACTCTTTTAAAATAGCTGATGAAATCGATATCAAAAGAAAAGTAAATACTGCAGGAGGTATAAAAAACAATAACAATGGTTTCGGCAATGAGTATCCATAAATGTGCCCACCTAACCCATATAAAAACCCAATTAATCCATACAACGCCCCAATAATCGCTCCAAACAAAATTGTTTTGTTTATTTTCATTAGTCACACCACCAACATTCTTTTATTTTAATAGTTGTATTCGTGAATGTTTTATAACTCTTCCCTTGATAATAATAATCTAATGTTATGTTTAGCATTTCAGAATTATTAATTGTAAAATTTTCATCGAAAATATCATTAGGTGTTATGTTAATTAATTTAGGAAGAATTGTAAAAGCATCACTAATATATCTGCTACTATTTGATATATTTTCATTAAAATAAACATCACCATCAGATTCATATATTGTTAAATTACCTAAATTTAATGTATTATTCAGAAAACCACTATACCCTATTAGAACATAGCTAGATATATTTACATTATTTACCATAAAACGAGGAATATCAGAGGATATATCAGCCATTATCCCAACATCCACACTCCTATTCTCTCCCCAACTATAATTTCCATTATCATCATGTGCAAGACAGTTCCATTTGTAAGAGCCATCACTTAATTCAGTAATGTTAAAAGTAATAGTTGATTCATCTCCAAATGTTTGTTGGCTCTGATTTAGTTGCCAGTTTCCTGAAATATTAGTGTATAACGAAATATTAACGACATTATAATCATCACTTACATTGCAACTTAAGAATAAATAACCATCTGTATCCAACGCATTATTCTGTGGATTTTGATATATCTTTGGTGCTGTATCACCTATTTTATTGACAACTATTGTTACAGGTTCACTTGTTGTATTCTCAGTATCATCATAAGCTGTAAAAGTTACATTCGTTAGGCCAAACCAATTTTTATTAGAATATAGATGAGCAATGCCTGTTAAATTATCAATCTCAACAGAAATTGTTGGTGGTGTAGTAGATGTATAACTTATTTGATCACCGTCGATATCCATAAAATTCATACTAAGATTTATTACAGTATAATTATCTTCATCCCAAACTAAAGGAGAAAAGTTCCCTGTTAATACTGGTGGTGTATTATTAATAACAATAGTTCTATTTTCATCACCCCATGAAGTGTAATAATCTTTATCATAACATAAAATATTCCACACAAAGATTGTATCATCAGGAATATTTTTTACAAGAAAATTAATTGGGATATTTCTCTGCACAAAAGTATTAGTTAAATTAGATACCCAACCTCTTGCAATACTAATATTATGATACAAACTGCAGTTCCTTAATATATCATCGTCATTTACTATATAAGTCAAATTAAATGTTCCATCAGAAAATGTTGTTAAGGGTGGTGTATTAAGTGTTACATTTGGTTTTGTATCCATTATAACCACACGCGTTACGCTGTTTCCTATGTTTGGTGTATCTGAATTATCTGTGCAGCTAATATTCCATGAATACTCGCCGTTATAAAGTGGACCTGTTGTAGTAAGATGTTGTGTTACTCCTTTGGAAATATTTGTGAGTGTAACATTTCTTGAACCATTTATGATTAAACTGCAATTAGAAATATCAGATGCATCATTTACATTATAAATGAAATTAACATATTTTGTGTGTGTTATTGTTGCTCTGTCTTGTGGGTATAGCAAGTTAATAGTTGGTGGTGCTCTATCATAAATAACACTAAAATTCCAAGTATCAGATTTATTTCTTGTTTGATATAATGTGTTATCAAAACAATTAATGTACCAATTATATCCACTTTCGACTAGATTATAAATATTAAATGTTTCAACAGAATTTTCAGTTATATTTGTGTTACTTTGATTAAAAATATTATTTATATACAAATCACAATGAGAAATACTTGAATTCAAATCAACAACAATATATTTGAAAGTAATATTACCATCTGTATCAATTGTATTTGGTGAGATAAGCGTAAGATTTGGAGCAATAGTCTCTATATTTACTACAAAAGACCTTTCTACAGACATATTCTCATTACGATTAGGTGATTTATCAATACAATAAATGTACCAATTATAGTTTCCATTTGTAATTTCTCTTACATCAAACTTATTTTCCCAAGAAATAGTTATAAAATTATTTGTTTGGTTTAGAGCACCATTAATAAATAAAGAACAATTATCTACACCATATCCATCATCAAAGACACCATAACTAAATGTTACATCTCCATTTAAATCAATAGTGTTATTTTGTGGTTCATCAATAGATATAACTGGCGCAGTTAAGTCAATAACAGAAACAACTCTATTTTCTGAATATCCTTTATTCGATTCAGTAGATAAATCAGTACACTCTATTCTCCACAAATAATCACTATTTGTTAAACCGCTTACTAAAAAATAATTAGATGAATACTCACTTATTGAAGATGAGGTTGTATTGAGGGTATTATTAAAGTATAAACTACAATTAGTAATTCCTGAGCTAATATCACTTGCATTGAAGTCAAACAAAACTTGACCTTCATAGTTAGTTGTTGAGTTAATAGGAGAAGTTAATATTACAGAAGGCGTATCACTATCTATACCTTCCCTAAAACTTCTATTAGACGAACCCCAATCTAATTGTGATTCATTATCATAAGCCAAACAATTCCAAATATAATCACCATCAGGGATATCAACTAAATTGAACACACTAAAATTCGATGTTCCTGAAATTGTTCTTGTTTGATTTAGTTGCCATATTCCACTCATATTATGATAAAGAGAAATATTAACGAGGTTATAAGTATCTTCTACTGAACAATTAAAAGAGAAATTGCCTATTGAATCAGAAGTTTGTGTTAAAGGGTAATCTAAATAAGTATGAGGTAAAGCACCAATAGTAAATGTGAAATTAAAGTTACTAAAAATGCTTAATGATTCATTATCAATGGCTTGACAATTCCAAGAATAAGTGTTATTTAATATATTTGACACAGAAAAATAAGTGTAATTAGCAACACCAGATATATTTTGTGTTTGATTTAATTGCCAAACGCTACTAATATTATGATACAATGAGATATTAACTAATTTTTCGTCGTCAGTTGCATTACACTTAAAGGCAATATTGCCATCATTATCTCTCAAATTAGCTTCTGGATGTTCTAATGTTACAAAAGGAGGATTTGAAGCAATGACTAAAATAGGAATAAAGAACAGAAATATAATTAGAACTAAAAGTATCTTTTTTTTTCTCAATTTAACACCCCTTGTTTTTTATGAACAAATAACTTTAAATATTTTTTGTCAATTAATGTGTAAAAATGTATACTAATGGGGATATAACTATACTCAAACTTATAAAAATAGATATATTATAATCACTCAAACTCCTTCGATATCTTCTTATACGCTTCCCTGAACGGCACACCTTTTTTAACAAGTTCGTACGCTTTTTCTGTTGCAAAAAGCTCTTTTGTCATTGCTTTCTTGCAATTTTCAGAATTAATTTTGAGTTTGCCAATTACTAAATTCATCACGCTCAAACTTTCTTTTGTTATTTCAAAGCTTTTCATTACAGGCTCTTTTGTCAGCTGCATATCCCTATTGTATCCACTAATTAAATTGCTAGAAATGCTTTTTAGTTTAAATTCTTCCCCAACCACAATATGATATTTGCCTCTTACCAGTTCAAGCACATCAGGATTTTTCTTTTGAGGCATTATAGAGCTGCCTGTGCAGAATTCTGGAAGATGTTCAAAGTATCCAAACTCTGGCATGCTGAACAAAATTAAGTCAGATGACATTTTATTGAGGTCGAGCATTACTTGTGTTAATGCATGGACAATTGATGACTCAAATTTGCCTCGGCTTAACTGGGCATAAATTGGATTATTCTGTACTTTTTTAAAGCCTAGCTCATCAGCAGTCATGGTTCTGTCTATTTTTAATGGTACGCCATATCCTGCGCCTGTTCCTAATGGCGATTGGTCAACTAGCTCTAGCACAGACATCAGCAGTTTTTTGTTGTCTTCCATTGATTCGATAAATGCCTCTGCCCATAATCCGACAGATGAAGGCATTGCCTTTCTCATATGTGTATACCCTGGAATTTCAACATTGGAATTTTTTCCTTTGAAATCTTCAAGTGTTTTAACAAATGTTTCTATTTCTTTCAAGATTTCTTTAATCTCATCCTTGTAATAAAGCCTTAATGCAGTGAGAACTTGATCATTTCTTGATCTTGCAGTATGTATCTTTTTTCCAATATCTTCTAATTTCTTGACAAGATAATTTTCAATGGCAGTATGACAGTCTTCGTCTTCCTTATTAATCATAAATTTAGATTCTTTATCTAATTGAATTATTTCATTGAGGGCATTAACAAGTTTGTTGTATTCATCTTTTGTCAGAATTCCCATCTTACATAACATCTTTGCGTGTGCAATCGACGCAATACAATCATATTTCACTAGTTTTGTATCTAACAAAAAGTCATTGCCGACAGTAAATTCTTCAATTTTATCATTCAGTTTATACTTTTTTTGCCAAAGTTTCATTATAAGATCCTTTAATAGTTTAAGTTAATATATTTTTCTAATTAATCCTTTTTTCATCTTTGCTTAGCTGAAATTAACTAATTCCCTTTTCTTAATCTTTTTCTCGTTTCAAACACGTTTGTGGGCGCAGCCACACGTCTCATGAAAAATTTTAAGGTTTTTTGAAGTTGTCTTCTTAAAAAAATAAAATTAAATATCATCATGAACGTTTGGCTTCGCCAAGGAACGAAAAATCATTCATTCATCGCTTTATGATATTCATTGCAGCTCTTAACCTTTAAATCATTTTCATTATAATTGCATATTGCCTCAACAAACAGCTTTGCACACTGCATATTGGTTATAAGCGGTATTGAAAAGTCTGCAGCAGTTCTTCGTATAGTGTAATCGTTTGAAAGTTCAATCCTTTCGTTGCTCTTTGGGATATTAATTACTAAATCTATTTTTCTGTTTTTCATGTATTCCATTACATTTGGTTTTTTATTCTCCAAAGGCCAATGAAGCACTTCCATCTGGATTCCGTGCATATTATAAAAATCTGCAGTTCCTTTGGTGCCGTAAAGCATATAACCTTTTTCTGCAAGTTTTTTTACTGAATCAAGCAGTTTTGCTTTTTGTTTTACATCTCCTGTTGAAAGCAGTATTGTATTTTTTGGCAGTTTAAAGCCAGTTGACATTAATGCTTTGAGGAAAGCTTCTTCCATATCATCGCCAAGGCAGGCAACCTCGCCAGTTGAGCTCATTTCAACGCCTAACTGCGGATCTGCGCCCCTTAATCTTGTGAATGAAAACTGCGGAGCTTTGACGCCGACATAATTAAAGTCAAATGCTTTTGTATCTATTCTTTCGACTTCCTTTCCTAAAATTGCCTTTGTTGCAGCTTCAATCATGTTTATGTCATAAACCTTTGACACGAATGGAAAACTTCTTGAAGCTCTGAGATTGCATTCAATTATTTTGATATTGTTGTCCTTTGCCAAAAATTGGAAATTTACAGGTCCTGTTATCTTCAAATGCTTGATTATTTGTTTTATTATCTTTTTAATTCTATGGACTGTTTCAAGATATAATTTTTGCGGTGGCGTTACAAGTGTTGCATCTCCAGAATGCACGCCTGCATTTTCAACATGCTCTGAAATCATATATATTTTTATTTCTCCTTTTGAAGCAACTGCATCCACGTCAATCTCTTTTGCACCCGTAATAAATTTAGTCAGTACAATCGGATGCTCTTTTGAAAGTTGTGTAGCCTTATGCAGATATCTGTCAAGGTCACCTTCTTCATAGGCAACATTCATTGCAGCGCCGCTTAATACATACGACGGCCTTATAAGTATTGGATATCCGACTGTTGAACAAAATCTTTTTATCTCGCTCATATCTGTAAGCTCTTTCCATTCCGGCTGGTCAACACCAAGCTCGTCAAGTAGGTTTGAAAATTTGTGCCTGTCCTCAACCATGTCGATTATTTTTGCATCTGTTCCGAGTATCTTTACGCCGCATTTGGCCAGCTGCAGTGCAAGATTGTTTGGTATCTGGCCGCCGACTGAAACAATAATGCCTATAGGGTTTTCCTTTTCATAAATATCCAGTACAACCTCTAAACTGAGCTCATCAAAATAAAGCCTGTCGCATTCATCATAATCTGTGCTTACTGTTTCAGGATTGTAATTAATGACAATTGAGGGAAGGTTTTCTTTTCTTAATGTTTTCACACATTCAACACAGCACCAGTCAAATTCAACGCTTGATCCAATGCTGTAAGCTCCGCTGCCTAAAACAATCACACCATTCATACCTTCTTTTACGACGACATCATCTTTGGTTCCATTATATGTTAAATAAAGATAATTTGTTTTGCACGGATATTCAGCCCCAAGTGTATCAATCTGTTTAATTACAGGAATAATTTCTGCTTTTTTTCTTATATCTCTTATCAGCATCATTGTTTTGACGTCACTTTTTCCAGTAATACATTTTCCTATCTGCTTGTCAGAAAAGCCATGCTGTTTTGCTGTCTTTAAAAGCTCAGTTGGAAGAGTCGACAATATCTCTTGGCTGCAATTTTTTTGACTATGATTACTTTCTTTAATATAATCTTGTTGATTATTCTCTTTTTGATTATATTTTTTTAATTCATTGCTGATTTCTATTATATTCTTTAATTTATACAAAAACCATTTGTCTATTTTGGTTATATCAAATATTTTCTCGACGCTATAACCCTCTTCAAATGCTTTTGCAATTGCAAATACTCTTTTGTCAGTCGGATTTTTGAGTTCTTTATCTATGCTTTCCGTTACACATTTTTCATTTTCTTTCACACATTCTCCATTACCAAAACAGCTGCTCAAATCAAATCTCTCTGAAACTAATCCTATGTTGCCTGGGTGCGTCATTCTTATTGCTTTTTGGAGCGCTTCTTCAAATTTTCTGCCGATACCCATTACCTCTCCAACACTTTTCATTGAGCTGCCTATTACTCTGTCGACATTCTTGAATTTATCATGATCCCAGCGCGGCATTTTAACCACGACATAATCCATCGCAGGCTCGAAAAAAGTTTTGGTTGTTCCAGTTATTGGGTTTGGTATATCAATTAAACTATATCCCACTGCTAATTTTGCAGCTATGAACGCCAACGGATACCCTGTTGCCTTTGATGCCAGAGCTGAGCTTCTTGATAATCTTGCATTTACCTCGATAACTCTGTATTCTTCTGAGTAAGGATCAAGAGCAAACTGTATGTTGCATTCTCCAACAATGCCTAAATGCCTTATTACTTTTATAGATAAATCTCTTAACTGTTGATATTCATTATCAGTTAATGTTTGCGAAGGCGCGATTACTATCGATTCTCCAGTATGGATGCCTAAAGGATCAAAATTTTCCATATTGCAGACAGTCATGCAATTGTCATAACTATCGCGCATGACTTCGTATTCAATTTCTTTCCATCCTTTAAGCGATTCTTCAATTAGAATTTGGTTGGAATGTGTCAATGCTTCTTTCAATAATGTATTTAATTCATCTTCATTATTGCAGAATCCAGAGCCAAGACCACCTAGCGCATATCCTATTCTTACAATAACAGGATATCCTATCTTGTTTGCAGCTTGAATGCCCTCGTCAATCGTACTTGCATTAACGCTTTTAGGTACTTTAACATCAATCTTTCCAAGAGCCTCTGCAAACATGCCTTTATCTTCTGTGACTATGATTGTTTCAACTTGTGTTCCAAGTACTTTTACATTATATTTTCCCAGCACGCCGGAGTTATATAATTCAATTCCGCAGTTAAGTGCAGTTTGCCCCCCAAAACCAAGCAGAATTCCGTCAGGCTTTTCTTTAATAATTATTCTTTCAACAAACTCCTTTGTTACAGGCAGGAAATACACCTCGTCGGCAAATCCCTTTGATGTTTGAATTGTTGCAATGTTGGGATTTACAAGTATAATTTTTACACCTTCTTCTTTTAATGCTTTTATTGCCTGCGAGCCAGAATAGTCAAATTCACCAGCCTGTCCAATAGACAAACCTCCTGAACCAAGCAATATTACTTTTTTTATTTTCATCTTTGTTTTTTCGTTTGACATTTTTCAGTTTTTTTAAATTAATCTTTGTTAATTTTTTTGGTTTTTTACTCTCCTTTTTCTATAGTTTAATAGCTATTATTAATCTTTGACATTTTTATCATCTTAATGAATTCTTCAAATAAATATCCTGTATCTTTTGGCCCGCAAAACCCTTCGGGATGAAACTGTACGCTGAAAAATGGAAGGGTTTTATGTTTTATTCCTTCATTTGTGTTGTCATTTGCATTATAAAACAATTCTTCCCATTCTTTTGGCAGGGTTTTCTTGTCGACAGCAAATCCGTGATTTTGTGAAGTAATAAACCCTTTTTTTTCATGGTTTTCAGTGTTTAAAGTTATTACGCAAGGCTGGTTCTGGCTTCTGTGTCCGTATTTTAGTTTGTAAGTCTTTGCTCCCGCTGCTAATGCCAATAACTGATTTCCCAAGCAAATACCAAATATTGGTTTTTTTAATTCCATTGCTTTTTTTATATTATCTATTGTTACTTGGCACTGGATTGGATCGCCGGGACCATTTGACAAAAATAATCCCTCGTACTCTTCTTTATTAAAATCATAATCCCATGGAACAATTTTAAGAGTTACATCATGCTTAAGCAGGCATCTTACTTGGTTATATTTCATTCCGCAGTCAACAGCAATTATTTTATATTTTCCATTCCCTATTATTTTTACATCTTTTCTTGAAACTGATTTAACTTGATTTTCATGATTTGGATTATAAAATTCAATTTCTTTGTCGTCAACAATAATTTTTCCCAGCATTACTCCTTTTTCCCTTATTTTTATAGTCAGTGCTCTTGTGTCAATGCCGTGTATTCCAGGAATTTTGTTTTTTATAAGCCATTCTTCAAATGAACTCTCAGAATCCCAATGATTATGCTCTTGGCAGTATTCAGAAACAATTACGCCTTTTACATGTATTTTATCAGATTCAAAATTAAGCGGAAGAAGATTTTCATCTTGCTTTTTGCTCCCTACACCATAATTTCCAATTAAAGGATAAGTAAATATGAGAATTTGGCCTGCATAGGACGGATCAGTAAGTGATTGGGGATATCCAGCCATACCTGTATTGAAAACTACTTCGCCGGCTGAAGATTCCGAATAACCAAAAGAATAACCGTCGTATACAGAACCATCTTCTAACACAAGTTTTGCTTTTTTATGACTCTTCATTTCTTCCTCTGCGATATCGTCAACTAATCTAATTTAACAATTTCATATGAAAACTACTTATATACCTGTTAAAACTTCGTTTTACATTCGTTGTATTTGTTTAGATAATTTTCTGTTTCTTAATTTTCTCAATCTTTTTTCCGCTCTCAACTCGTAACTAGGGACGCAGTCCACCGTCCCATGAATTACGTTCGTTGAATAGTGTGGTCTTACGTCATACGTCTAACGACTTACGTCTTACTAATTAAATCATCATGAGACGGGTGGCTGCGCCCAGGAACTAAACAAAAACCATTCGTTTATATTGATTATTGAAATTAAATATATATATAAATCTAGCCAACCAATTAATTAACACTTTTTTGATTACTATATTATCTCTCATCAATTACCATTATCTTTCTTTCTTTCTTTTCTCTTTCTTGTTCATGATTACGTTGTGTGCCATCAATCTTATT
>Ga0209343_10007761_pt1 | contig 12590 bp, 8 predicted proteins | sample RifCSPlowO2_02_FD_184026 | JGI IMG/M metagenome (GOLD analysis project Ga0209343, IMG submission 184026) | Groundwater microbial communities from Rifle, Colorado - Rifle CSP2_plank lowO2_0.2 (SPAdes) (version 2) | ecosystem: Environmental > Aquatic > Deep subsurface > Groundwater | place: Rifle... | reverse complement strand
CGGCGGCAACGCGATGAGACTGTATCGTCTCGCCTTTTGACCGTAGCTATGAGACTGCCGGCAGAGCTGGTAGGGGCAGATTGTTTGGGGCGGCGCGCAGCAGGAACCTTGGAAGATCATGGTTTTTTGGTCGGCTGTTAAGGAGGGAAAACTCCGCAATTTTTGCACCGCGCTGGCGCAGCTCAACGCCGAGCCGAGACCGCGGTAGTGCTCAATCTTAGGAGGTATCTATGAAAAAATTCTGCTCGATGGGGATCCTAGCGTTGGTTTGCTTTTGGGCTTTCGCGGCCCAGTCCGTGGCCGCGCCGGCTTCGAAGTTGACCTTCGATGAAAAGGCGGTGGCGGACTTCTACCGGGGCAAGACGGTGCGCATTGGCGTAGGCTTTTCCGCCGGCGGAGGCTACGATGCCTATTCGCGCTTGATCGGCCGCCATCTGGGCAAGTACATACCGGGCGATCCCACGGTCATCGTGGAGAACATGCCTGGCGCGGGGAGCATCATCCTGGCTAACCACGTCTACAACGCCGCACCCAAGGACGGGAGCTTCATAGCCAACATTTCCGGTCCTATCATCCTAGAGCAGCTCTTCAACAATCCAGCCGTGCAGTTCGACATGGGGAAATTCCGGTATCTCGCCGTGCCGGTGAGCGAGACCTATCTCATGATTGTCACCCGCAAGCCTAATGTCGGGAAGTTTGAGGAGATTCTCGGCCCGAAGGGGAAGCGGGTGGTCATCGGCGCCATTCCAGGATCGACGGTGGAGCACGCGCCAGTCCTCGTGCGCGACGTGCTGGGCGCCAATATCAGGGTAGTCTCGGGGTACAAGGGGACCGCGGACGTGCGCATGGCCATTGACAGCGGCGAGGTAGAGGGTTTCTTCAACACCTGGACTTCGGTGAAGATCACCTCGCTCGATAAAATCACAAGCGGCGAGTGGATTGTCCTAGCCCAGATGGGCGATAAGCCCCTCCGAGATTTGCCAATCCAGGACGTCCCGAGCATCTCGACGATCGCCAAGACCGAAGAGCAGCGTCAGATCCTCAGCTTCGGGACTAGCCTGCCGAACCAGTTTGGTAAGGTCTATGTGGTCGCGGCGGGTGTGCCTGCGGATCGGGCGGCAGCGCTGGAGGGGGCCTTTGCGAAGGCATTTGCAGACAAGGAGCTTCTGGCCGAGGCGCAGAAAGGGAGGCTGGAGATCGGACCGCTTTCGGCCGGGGAAATTGACAAGCTCATACGGGAGTTTCTAGGGATGCGGCCCGAGGTTCGGGCTCAGCTCCACAAAGCGATGAAACCCGCCAAAAAATAAGGCCGGTCTGCCAATAATACAACCCCATGATCGTCGCTGTGGTCCTCTCGGCTGGTGAATCGCGCAGGATGGGCAGCCCCAAGGCCCTGCTCCCCATCGGCGGCGAGACTTTTATCGAACACATCGTTGCCTCTTTGCGGCGAAGCAAGGTGGGGAAGATCATCGTCGTCTTGGGCCACAACGCCGAAGGGATACGCTCTCAGGTCGCCCACCTCCCCGTCACCTGGGTCGTGAATAAGGACTACGCCAAAGGACAGCTCTCGTCTTTGATCGCGGCAGTCCGGAGTCTCCAGGAATCAACTGGCGCGCCCCAGATCGATGGCATTTTGGTCCATCTGGTCGACCACCCATTTTTAGACTCCCGTCTGGTCAACGAGATGATCGACCGCTTCTACGAGTCGAAAAAACTCATCGTCCTGCCGCGCTATCAGGGGAGGCGGGGTCATCCGGTGATTTTCTCCGAGGCTCTGTTTGCCGAGCTTTTGCGCACGCCGCCCGAGGAAGGGGCGAAGGTGGTCGTCCGTGCCCATCGGAATGAGACGTTGGAGATCGAAACCGGGGAGGAAGGAGTGACTGTGGATATCGATACCGAGGATGAGTACCGGAAGTTCGTCAGGGGAAAAGAATGTCGAAGCTGAGGCTCACGCTGGCCTGCGGCTCCTACGATCTGCTCCGGTCATTGATCGAGGGAACGGTTGCGCCGCCCGGCATCGACCTCAATGTTCTTACGATGGCCTCTCCGGAAAGGCACGGCCGGATGCTGCGTCATGAGGAGTTCGATGTCTGCGAGCTATCCCTGGTGGCCTATCTGGTGGCCCGGGATCAGGGAAGGGGATTTACGGCGATTCCGGTTTTTCCTCATCGTCGCTTTCGCCACGGGTATATGGTCAAGCGAACCGGTTGCGGGATCGACAAGCCTGCGGACCTGAACGGCAAAAGAGTGGGCCTGGATACACTGCAAAACTCCGCGGGACTTTGGATGCGCGGGATCCTCCAGGATCACCACGGGGTGGATCTCAAGAGTATCGAATGGTGGTGCCAGCAAGAAGAAGATGTCCCGTTTGAGCCGGCCAAATGGATGCGGGTGCGCCGGGTGTCCGAGGGAAAGGATATCGACCGGATGCTGCTGGACGGTGAGCTGGAAGGAGCGCTCTACCCCGAGACGCTCCCCTCCATTCGCAGCGGCTCGCCAAAGGTGGCTTTAGTCTTTCCAAATCCGAAGGCGGCGGAGATCGAGTATTACAACAAGAGCGGCATTTTCCCCATCATGCACGCAGTGGTGATCAAAAATGATATCCTGGAGAAGCATCCGTGGGTGGCGGTCAACCTCCTCCAGGCATTTGAGCAAGCCAAAGAGGTTTGCTACGAGCGGATGAAAGATCCCCGCAACTTTGCCCTGGTGTGGGTAAAAGAGCTGATGCAGGAGCAGGCGGCCATCTTCGGCCCCGATCCCTGGCCGAGCGGCCTCGAAAGAAACCGCAAGGCTTTAGAAGCGGTCGTTCGCTACGAGCACGAGCAGGGAATGATCAAAGAGAAGCCCAAGATCGAGGATCTCTTCTTCCCGGCAAGTCTACAGGAGATTCAACATTATCTATGAGCTTGCTGCTGCGCTGGATTATCAACGCGTTAACCCTTCTACTGATCTCCCATCTGTTTCCTTCCGTTAAGGTCGCAGGCTTCGGAACCGCACTCATTACGGCCCTGATCCTCGGGCTTGTCAACGCCGTGATCCGACCGATTCTCATCCTCATTACGTTGCCCATCAACATCCTAACGCTAGGGCTTTTCACCTTCGTGATTAATGGGTTGCTCTTCTGGTTTGTCGCCTCATTCGTTAAAGGCTTCGACGTAGGCGGTTTTTGGTCCGCTTTCTGGGGCGCCCTGGCGTACAGCATCATCTCCTTCCTGCTAAGCATGCTTTTGGCTAGCGACTGAAGCCAATTCCTGAGTCCATTCTCAACCTATTACCATGTTATGAACCGTGGTCTTTCCCGCAGGGACATTTTCTTGGACGACAAAGGTCGTGAGCGGTTTTTGGATTTTTTTTCCGACGTCTCCGCGAAATTGTGACACAGTCTCCCGTCGTGCCTAAAGGAATGTGGGATTAGGGCTAGTCGTAGTGGCAAGATAGATCGAATCAAGGTATCTTTCAAAAGACTGGGAGTCGGTAATTTGCCCATTTCATTTCATCCTCTAGTCCGGCGCTGGTTTACGCAGCAATTTGAAGCACCAACGCCGTCGCAGGAAGGCGGCTGGCGCCACATCTCACAGGGCCGAGCTACCTTGATTTCCGCCCCCACCGGGTCAGGCAAGACCTTGGCGGCCTTTCTCTGGTCGATTGACCGCCTGGTGCGCGCCGGTCTGGCGGGCGAACTAAGGGACGGCACACGGGTGGTCTACGTCTCGCCGCTCAAGGCGCTGGGAAATGACATCGAGAAGAACCTGAAGGAACCTCTGGCTGGGATCATGCGGCTGGCCCAAGCCGAGGGGCTCGCGCTTGCGGAGATCCGCCTCGCTGTGCGCTCCGGCGATACCCCTGCGCGGGCACGCCAACTGATGCTCCGCAAGCCGCCCCACATTCTGATCACCACCCCGGAGTCGCTCTACATCCTGCTCACAGCCGAGCGGAGCCGTGAGCTCCTGCGGCGCGCGGAGACCGTGATCGTCGACGAAATCCATGCGGTGGCGGGCCACAAGCGGGGCGCACACCTGGCGCTCTCGTTGGAACGGCTCGATGCCCTGGTGGAGCGCCCATTGCAGCGCATTGGCCTGAGCGCGACGCAAAGGCCCATCGAGGAGGTAGCGCGGCTCCTGGTCGGGACCGGAAGAATTCTCCCCGACGGGAGTCCGGACTGCGCCATCGTGGATGTCGGACACAGGCGCGCCTGGGAGTTATCCATCGATGTGCCTGACCAGGAGCTTGGACCGATCGCCCGGCAGGAGCTGTGGAGTGAAATTTACGAGCGCATCTCCGCGCAGGTGAGAGCGCACCGAGCTACGCTGGTCTTCGTCAATACGCGCAGGCTTGTCGAGCGCGTCGCCCATCAACTGACGGTTCGGCTGGGGGAAGGGAAGGTCGGAGCGCATCACGGGAGCCTCTCCCGCGCAACCCGCCTCAAAGTCGAAGAGGGATTGAAGTACGGCGACCTGCCCGTGGTCGTGGCCACGGCCTCCCTTGAGCTCGGCATCGACATCGGCCAGGTGGATCTGGTCTGTCATATCGGCTCGCCACGCACGTTGGCGATCTTGCTCCAGCGGGTGGGTCGCTCCGGGCACGGGCTGAAAACAGAGCCGAAGGGGATTCTCTACCCGTTAACCCGCGACGATCTGCTCCAGTGCATGGCCGCTATTCGCGCAGTGCGCGCTGGAGAATTGGACCGGCTCACTATCCCGGAAAAGCCCCTCGATGTCCTGGGGCAGCAGATGGTGGCGACGGTGGCGAGCATGACCCCGCCCGTCAAGGCAACGCGCGCCGGGACACGGGCAGACGCTTCCGGGATCGGGGAAGAGGAGCTTTTCTGCCTGGTGCGCAAGGCCTATCCGTACCGCGGGCTCACGGCGGAGGAGTTCGAACAGGTCCTGGAGATCCTCGCCGAAGGTATCGCCAGCCGCCGAGGACGGCGCAGCGCCTACCTGCATCGCGACCGTATTCACCGGCGTCTCAGAGCGCGGCGCGGGGCCCGCTTGGTCGCGATCACTAACGGCGGCGCCATTCCCGACACGGCAGATTACGACGTCATCGAGTCACCGGCGGAAACCTTCGTCGGCAAGGTCAACGAGGACTTCGCCATCGAGAGCCTTGCCGGAGACATTTTCCTTTTGGGTAATAGGTCCTGGCGCATCCGGCGGGTCTCTGCCGGAAAGGTCTGGGTGGAAGACGCCAAGGGGCTGCCTCCCAGCATCCCGTTTTGGCTGGGGGAGGCACCGGCGCGAACCCCGGAGCTTTCTACCGCTGTGTCGGCTTTGCGGCGCGACGTGGCCGAGCGGCTGCCCGACCTGGAAGCGGCGGCGCGGTGGTTGATCGAAGCGACCGGTTGTACGGCGGAGGGAGCCAAGCAGATCGTCTCTTACGTTCAGGAAACCCAACGGGTTCTCGGTTGCGTCCCGACCCAGGATACCGTGGTGGCCGAGCGCTTTTTCGATGAGGCCGGAGGAATGCAGCTCGTTCTCCACGCGCCCTTCGGCGCCCGGATCAACCGCGCCTGGGGGCTGGCGCTGAGAAAGCGCTTTTGCTTGAGCTTCGACCGGGAACTCCAAGCCGCGGCCACGGACGACGGGATCGTGATCTCGCTGGTCGAGCAGCATTCTTTTCCTCTAGGGGAGGTTTTTGCCCTGCTCCGTCCCTCGATCCTGGAGCGGGAGCTGACTCAGGCAACGCTTGCCTCCCCAATGTTCGTCAACCGCTGGCGCTGGAACACCTCGCGCGCGCTCGCAGTGTTGCGTCACAGCGGCGGAAAAAAGGTGCCGGTGGCCATCCAACGCATGCGGGCCGAGGACCTCCTTGCTGCCGTTTTCCCCGAGCAGGTGATGTGCCAGGACAACCGCATGGGTCCTGTGACCCTGCCGGATCATCCGCTGGTCAACGAGACGATGAAGGACTGCCTGCACGAGGCGATGGATCTCGACGGGCTCAAGGAACTCCTGATCAAAATCGAGCGCGACGAGCTGCGCACCTTGGCCGTGGATACCCCCGCGCCTTCGCCCATGGCGCATGAGATTCTCAACGCCAATCCCTACGCCTTTTTGGACGACGCTCCTCTGGAAGAAAGGCGGGCCAGGGCGGTGGCCCTCAGGCGCACTGACCGCGACCTAAGCCTGGGCATCGGAGCGTTAAGTCCAGCGGCGATCGAAGAAGTGCGGACCCAGGCCTGGCCGGACATCCGCGATCCTGACGAGCTCCATGACTTTCTGCTCAGCGTGGGCCTTCTGCCCCTGGAAGCAGCGGAAGCCTGGAGGGAATTGGCTGAGGAGCTGATCCTGGCCGGGAGGGCGACTGTGGCTCGTTGGGTGGGGGGCCAGCCCAGCGCTGAGCGGCGCGGCTACCTCGCCGCAGAGCGGCTCGCATGGGTTCGAGCGCTCCTTGCTGAGCTATCGGTTGAGCCGGAGATCGAAGCGCTTTCCGGCGGGCTTCATCCCGTGGTCTCGGAAGACGAAGCTCTGCGCCGGATCGTGCATGGCTGGCTGGATGTGCTGGGACCGACGACGATCTCTGATCTCGCGCAAAAAGTCGGGCTATCCGTGGAGCAAGTACGGCGCGCGCTGGCGGCTCTGGAGGCGGCCGGTATCGTGCTCAGGGGCAATTTTACGCCTGGCCGGCAGGCCGCGGCCGAGGTCGAATGGTTCGACGGGCTCACCATGAGGGAACCCGAATGGTGCGAGCGGGGGCTGCTAGCCCGCATTCATCGTTTGACGCTGGGGCAGCTTCGTCGGGAAATCGAGCCGGTGAGCGCCGCGGACTTTATCCGGTTTCTCCTTTCCTGGCAGCATGTGCAGGCTTCGACGCGGCTTCGCGGGCGGGAGGGAGTCCTGGGAGTTATCCGCCAGTTGCAGGGCTTAGAGCTGCTGGCGCCCGCCTGGGAGCGACACGTTTTGCCCTCGCGGATCGCGGATTATGACCCATCGCACCTCGAGGAACTTTGCCTCGGGGGCGTCGTTGCGTGGGGGAGACTCCCAACGGAAACGGGTGTTGCGATGGGTGACGAAAAAGCCGAGCGCCGCCGACCGAGGCAAAGAAGGGTGCGGGTGCCCGCGCGCGTTGCCCCGATCGCATTTCTCCTCCGCGATGACCTGGCGTATTGGCTCCCGCCTGAAAGCGCGCGCTGGGAAAAGATCACGGAGCTTTCAGCCGCGGCTCGAGATGTAGCGCGCTACCTGGAGGAACGCGGCGCGTCGTTCTTAGCAGAGATCGCGCGTGCGACGGGCCTGCTCAAGGGCAAGACAGAAGAGACCTTATGGGAGCTTGTGGCCCATGGAGTGGTCACCGGCGATGGCATCGCCGGGCTGCGCCTGCTGCTGACGCCGGAAGTTAAGAGACTGGGCCGAAGAGGCCGTCTGAAGCTCATCTCCGGTGCCCGGGGGCCAGAGCGTTTGATGCCGCTCGGGCGCTGGTCCCTGTGGCAGCCGGACGGGCAATGGGAGAGCGCGATGAATCCGGAAAAAGTCGCTGAGTTCGCGGCGCTCCAGCTTCTGCGGCGCTACGGCGTCGTGTGGCGCGAACTCTTGGCGCGCGAGACGGCGCGGCCGCGATGGCGGACCTTGTTGGAGGTTTACCGCCGGCTCGAGGCGCAAGGTGAGATCCGCGGGGGGCGGTTCGTCAGCGGGTTCGCCGGCGAGCAGTTCGCTCTTCCGGAGGCGGTGGATCATGTGCGCGCGGTGCGCCGCTCGCCCGTGGATCCAGTGCCCGTGATCGTTTCCTCAGCCGATCCCTTGAATCTCGTCGGCGTCCTCACACCGGGACCGCGAATCTCACCCTACTCCAATCAGGTGATCGCCTATCGCGGTGGAGTGCCGGTGGAGGCCGGCCCCCTCGGTGAGGTTTTGAGCCGGCTTCAGCAGCCGCTCGCCGCGCCGGAAGATTGAGGAAGCCATGGACAAAAACTTGCGGAGCGTCCCGGGCCCGGTCTGGAATACTTGACACTTCCTTCGGCTTTCGTTTACATGTTGCCTCAACTCTGGGTGACTGCCGATGCGGTAGCGTGAGGTAGGTGTCCTTGATTCTAGTGGATGATCGTTGAACGAGCAGGTTTCACTGCTGCTCCATGCTTCGACAGGCTCAGCACTTCGAAGATATGGTGAGCGTCAGTCGAACCACAGACTTTTTCAAGAGGTGAAAAGATGAAACGGAGCCAAGTCGTCGGAATGCCCACTCCGAGAGTAGAAGGGGAAGAGAAAGTCTCCGGGCAAGCCGGCTACACGGCGGACAGGACGCTGCCCGGCATGCTCTGGGTCAAGGTCCTGAGGAGCCCGATTCCTCATGGACGTATCAAGCGGATCGATACCCGCAGGGCTGCGGAGCTGCCCGGTGTCAAAGTGGTCCTGACCGGGCGAGACGTCAAAGGCGCCAAGATTGGGAAGAAGATCGTGGATATGCCGATCCTGGCTGATGAGGTTGTGCGATTCATCGGCGAGAAGGTGGCTGCGATAGCGGCGGAGAGCGAAGACAGCGCCGAACAGGCGCTGGACCTGATCGAAGTGGAATACGAGGACTTACCGTCCGTCTCCGATCCTTTGGAGGCCATGAAGCCGTCTGCCCCACTCCTACATCCCGATCTGCGCAGTTACAGCGGTCTCCTTCACGAGATCAAAGAACCGAGTAATGTCTTCGTCCATCTCGAGTGGAAAAAGGGGGACATCGAGCAGGGCTTCAGGCAGTCGGACGTGATTGTCGAGAATACTTTTCGGACATCCATGGCCCACCAGTGTTACATCGAGCCCCATGTCTGTCTCGTGAAGGTCAACCCGGACGGGGGAGCGGAAATATGGGCTTCGACCAAGAGCCCCTTCGCCTTGCGCGAGCAGGTCGGCACGGCCTTGAAGGTTTCCCCGCAAAAGCTGGTCGTCCACCCCAGTTATGTCGGCGGCGATTTCGGCGGGAAAGGCGATAGTAACGACATCGCATTGTGCTATGTGCTCTCGCAGAAGAGCGGCCATCCGGTAAAACTGCTGCTGGATTACAACGAGGAGTTTGTCGCAGGCAACCCGCGCCATGCGGCGGTCGTAACGATCAAGACGGGGGTTAAAAAAACCGGCCGGATGGTTGCCCAACAATTTCGGTACGTCTTCGATAGCGGGGCTTATGGTTCGTACCGCCCGCAAGGCTTTCTCGTCGGTGCCCATGAAAGCGCGGGGCCCTATAGAATTCCCAACGTGCTCATTGAAGAAAACTACGTCTACACGAATAAAGTCCCGTGCGGCTACATGCGAGCGCCGGGCCACGCGCAAGGCGTGTTCGCAAACGAAAGCCAGATGGATCTCGTTGCCAGGGAACTCGGCCTGGAGCCAGCGGAATTCCGTAAAATCAATTTCATGCATGATGGCGAGGAATCGCCGCTGGGGCACATGATCTCGCACGTGGGGGTCGAAGAAGCCCTGAACAAGGCTCTTGAAGTTTCCGGGTACCACGGGCGGAAGCCCAAGAACGTGGGGCGTGGCTTGGCGGTGGCTCAATGGGTTTCGAAGGGGGGTGAATCCTACGCGTTCGTCAGGATCGACAAAGACGGGAACGTTACGCTTTCCTCTGCCGTCATGGATGTCGGTCCCGGAGCGTATACGATCATGCGGCAGATCGTGGCGGAGGAGCTAAAAGTTCCGATAGATTCGGTGCGAGTACAAGCGCTCGATACTTCGAAGGTCGTGAAGGACACCGGAGTCCGGGGCAGCAGCAGCACCCGGGTGCACGGCAGCGCGGCCTACGAAGCCGCCAAAAAGGCGAGGGAGGAAATCCTCAAGGCCGCCAGCGAGCTCACCGAGGTTCCGCCCGACCAGTTCATCCTTCAGAGCGGCGGGGTCACCCACGCCAGAGCGCAGAAAAAGATGTCCTTTGCCGAGATCGTCCGGGCCAAAGGGGAGCCGATCGTGGCCGAAGGACATTACAACAACATGATGGACGGTCCTGAATCGTCCACGGTAACGCAGGTGGCGGAGGTGGAAGTGGACCCGGAGACGGGAGCGATCCAGGTCCGGCAGATTATTTCGGCTCACGACACTGGCGCTATCCTCAACCCGATGACCCACCAGGGGCAAATCGATGGCGCGGTGGTCATGGGAATGGGATATGGCAAGATGGAAGAACTCCGCGCCGATGAAAGCGGCAAGATCGTGACGGCGAATTTCGGCGACTACAAAATCCCCACGATCCGGGATATTCCCGTGCTCAAGACGGTTGTGATGCAATCCAATACCGGGAGCGGCCCCTATAACAGCATGAGCATCGGGGAAACGGCGATCATGCCCACCGCCGCTGCGATCGCGAATGCCGTTCATGACGCCGTCGGCGTGAGGATCAAATCGCTTCCGATCACGGCAGAAAAGGTGCTCGAGGCGCTTAAATCGCGCTGAAGGCGCTGGCTAGCCGCGCAGATTATGGGAGATCTATGAACCGACTCGACGGGCGTGTGGCCATCATCACGGGCGCCGGACAGGGAATAGGGAAGGCCATTGCCCTGGGGATGGCCCGAGAGGGAGCCGCGGTGGTCATCGCGGAGATTAACGGCGGCAACGCGCAAGAAGTGCAAAGCGAATTGCAGGAAAGCGGGCAAAGGGCCCTTGCCGTTCCTACGGATGTCTCCCGCGAGGAATCCGTGTTGGCTATGGTGGAACGGTGCTTAAAAGAGTTTGGCCGGATCGATATCCTGGTCAACAACGCGGGCATTTATCCGGTTTCTCCGGTTGAAGAGATGGCGGAGGAGGAGTGGAACCGTGTCATCGGAACTAATCTGATCGGGACCTTTTTGTGTTCTAAAGCGGTCGTTCCAAGATTATTGGAGCAACGCTGGGGGAGAATCATCAATATGACCTCGGGACGGGCGTTCCAGGGAGCCAAAGACGGCGCCCATTACGCCGCGTCCAAAGCCGGAATCATCGGCTTTACGAAGGCGCTGGCCCTGGAGCTTGCCCTGTGTGGCGTTACGGTCAATGCGATCTGCCCGGGAGTGACGGACACGGCTCAACCCCGCGGGCATCGAACGGAAGAAGAGCTGTATGGGATGGCGGCCAGAATTCCACTCGGTCGTATCGGCCAGGTAGATGACCTTGTAGGACCAGCTATCTTTCTGGCCAGTGATGCGGCCGGGTTCGTCACGGGCCAAACCGTGCTGGTCAACGGCGGGGCCATCATGTGGTGAGGGCAATTATGAGCTCAGCGGACAAGAAAGTTGCAGTGGTTTCGGGTGGGGCAGGAGGGATCGGGGCAGCCGTGGTGTCACGTCTGGCCCAAGCGGATTTTATCCCGATTATCCTGGATAAAGATGAAGCCGCGGGCCGGGAAGTTTTGGCCGAGCTCGGGCGCCAGGAGGGACGAGGATTGTGCATCGCGCTCGATGCTACTAAAAAAAGCGATGTTCAGCGTGCGTTCGACAGAGTCCTTGCGGATTATCGTCGCGTCGATGTCCTCGTGAACCTCGCCGGAGGGGCCCTTTACGCCAAGCTGATTCAGGATTTCGCGCTCCGCGAATGGCGTGAGATCATCGACGTCAATCTGAAATCGACGTTTCTCTGCTGCCAGGCTGTTTTTCCGATCATGAAAGCCCAGCGGCAAGGAGCGATCATCAACACCGCCTCGAACTACGCGGTCACCGGAAGCGCATCGCGCACCGCCTATTCCGCCGCGAAGGCGGGAATCATCGCCTTTACGAAGTCCCTTGCCGCTGAGCTGGCTCCCTATGGAGTGCGCGCCAACGTCATCGCGCCGGGTCGCACGGCCACGCCACGCGTGATGGGCAATTACGATGCCGCGGGATGGGCAGCCGCCAGCAGCCAGATTCCCATGGGGAGGACGGCCGAGCCCGCTGAGATCGCCGAAGGAGTCGCCTTTCTGGCCGGCGACGAGAGCCTTTACATGACCGGACAGACCCTCCACGTCAACGGCGGAATGGTCATGCCGTAAGTTGGCGGCTAGGCGCCAAAAGCTCCTGCCCGAGCGTGTGATCGGAATAGGTGGCAGGGAGCTGGGAAATTCTTGACAGCCCCGTGCGCGGGGCATATAGAGGGCGAAAGGCCTCGCGCGAGGAGGTGGTTGTGGCACGGTCCAGCGTTTCGGCCCTTGAAGAAACTCCTCTGGCTAAAATCCGCGTCGACCAGGTGGGCAGCCTGCTTCGCCCGCAGGAGTTAAAAGACGTCTATGCCTGGCACGGCTCAGGGCGGGCGAGCGACGAAGAGCTGCGCCAAGCGCAGGATGAAGCTATCCGGCAGGTTATCGCGCGGCAGGAGGTTCACGGTCTGCCGGTGCTGACCGACGGGGAATACCGCCGACTCAATTTTCAGGACAGCTTCGCCGAGTCGGTCACGGGCTTTCTTCCGGGCAAGCAGACGCTTCAGTTCCATGAGCAGCGTGCCACGGGCGGAAAACCTCTGACTCGCTGGGACCCCGACAATCCCAGCCAGGGAGAACCCGCGTTGGGGTATTGGAGACCTCTGGTGGAACGCGTCCGCCTGGCGCGCAATCTTCCGCTGGAAGAATTTCGCTTTTCTCAGCCTCTGACCTCTTCTCCGATAAAGATTACGCTTCTCAGTCCCGATCGGCTATGCGAGGAGTTTGACCGTCAAAACACGGCTGGTGTTTACGGC
>Ga0209343_10007758_pt1 | contig 12591 bp, 16 predicted proteins | sample RifCSPlowO2_02_FD_184026 | JGI IMG/M metagenome (GOLD analysis project Ga0209343, IMG submission 184026) | Groundwater microbial communities from Rifle, Colorado - Rifle CSP2_plank lowO2_0.2 (SPAdes) (version 2) | ecosystem: Environmental > Aquatic > Deep subsurface > Groundwater | place... | reverse complement strand
TCACAATGTCCATGGCCTGGTCCCAGGGCACTTCATCCAGGACGAGGGTGACAACCCCGCTCACGTTGGGATCCAGGACAACATTCAACCCGCTGATCTCGTGAATCAGCCGGAAAAAGTCTTTCAGGTCCACATCCTTCAGGTTCACCGAGATGGGTTCCCCGGTGTAGGTCTGCCGCTGGGCCGACATGGTGCTTGTCAGGCTGGGGGGAACGGCCGTTTGCTGCGCCACCAGAACAGGTTCCGGTAAGCGGGAAGCCGCGGGGATGGGAGCCTGCGCTGCCGGGGCGGGGGCGCTCGGGGGAACAACGGCAGCGGCAGCCGGCAGCGGTGCAGGAGGGTCGAAAACCTCCGGGACCGGAGAGGCAGCGAGTGCGGCCGGTGGCGTTCTCCGCGGCGGGACCGCGGCTGTGGGTTGGTTGGAAGCCAGCAGGACAGGCTCTTCCCGTTCGGGGGTTGCCGGGGCGGGAGCCGGCTTCTGCACTATACTCGCGGCCTCATCCCGGGTTGGGTTGCTGGACCGCTCGCTTACGGTTCCTTCGACTTCGCTTCCTTCGACTACGCTCAGGACAGGCAGGACAGGCGCGGCTCTGAGTTCGGCCTGCGGCAGGGGCGCGGGCGTCGCGGAAGCTCCCGTGGCTGGGGGCTTGGCAGACGCGGCAGGCTTCGTTTCGGCGGCGGTAGACTCACCCAGGGAAACCAGCAAGCCATTGGATTGGGGTCGCACCTCAAAGCGAACTCGGGAGTCCAAATCCATCACTACCCGCGTGATCGCCGGCTGGCGCGTCAGTTGGGCCACCCGGACGGACTTCAGCGGCGGCGCGTTCACCTCCAGGCGCCGCTGGCGGATTTGGTTCACCGCATTGGGGATGTCCACCACCAACCGATCCGGCTGGCGGAGTTCCATGGTGCGGTATTGCATGGTCGCGTCGCCGACTATCTCCACGTCTAATCCGGACCCATCTTCCGGCTGCGCCACCGAAATTTCCCGCACCGATGTCCGGCGAGGAGAAGCGGCGAAAATCGGGCGAGAACCACCGTTCCCTTGCGGGCGCGGTTCGGACTCCGATTTACCGGCGGCGGCGGCCACGGCTCGGGTGGGAGCGGCGGAGGCGGAGGGCTTTCCGGGATCTTTCTGCACACGGACCTGCAAGCCTTCGGGAAGTTCTGCGATGTTCACCTGCGCTTCCTCTTTCAGGGTCAGTTCCAACGCAAGATGGGGTTGGTTGTCGGCGCCGCGGTAGGTCAGCAGGCGGTAGCTGCGAACCAGCGGGGATTCGACCGGCTGGCTTTCCGGCGAATGGGTGCCGGAGATGCCCGTCAAATCCACGACAAACAGCCGGGAAGCGATCCGTGTCGGGCTATACTCGACCCGAGCCGGCAACCGCAACAGAACGGTCGTGGCCTGCCGGTCCACCGTCGTGCGGACGCCCAACAACTCCACCGCTGCCTGGGCCAGGCTTCCCGCCCACGCCAAACTCAGAACTAGGAGAACAATCCGGCCGTGTACGCTCATGAACCTGCTCCCTCCGCTATAATCATTCCCTCTGCGCGCGTGGTCCCCTTCGTCTGTTTTCATGCTGTTTCCGCTCCCGATCTTGGCTTATTGGTCCGCGGGCCGCAGGACCACCTCGCGGGTCCGCGTCCTGCCGAAGGAGTCCATGCTTCGTTCTTCCATGACAAAGCTGTCCGCGGTAATCCGGGTGACGACGCCATTACAAATCTCGTCCTTTTCGCGCATAAAATAGGCCCGCTTGGTTTTGTTGTCCACCACCGCGATCCACTGCCCTTCCACGTTTCGGGCAATTCCCTGCAATTGCAACTGCCCGACGATCAGGCTCCTCTTGCCCGGCTCCTTACAACTCGGCGGCAGGATCTCGGCTCTCTTGATCACAATGGCGCGAAAGGGATCCCGGGAGCCGCTGGGGGGAGGGGAAGCTTGCTGCGGGGCGCTTGCGGCGGGGCTTGGGGCGGCCGCCGCGGCGGGCTGCGCCGGTGGCGCGGGGGCCTGCCGGGCAGCCGTGGCCTGCGCGGCCACCTGCCGGCCTGCTTGTGCTTGCGCACGGGCCGGCATTCCCCTCCCGAGCAGGAACCCTGCGAGAATCGTTCCCCACACGATCCAGGCTTTCATGACATCCCCCCTCATCTTCTGGGTGCGGCAGCCGGAGATCCCGGCGCGGCAGGCGTCGCCGCCGCTGCCGGTTCCTCTCCCTCTTTGCTGAAGAAAGTGGTTACGCTGCAAATGGCGACCACGGTCTCGCCCGGACTGTAGGTATAGGCCTTCTGCCCGATGGACTTCCTGGCCTCGATGCTGCCCATTTTCAGTTCCGAGACATTGATGATGCGTTCGAGCTTGCCCAGCCGGTCGTAGAATTGGAGCACGTCGTAGAAGGGGCCGTCCATTTCGACCTCGAACGGGACCTCCACGTAATACTCCTGCTGCGAGACATTTCTGGCCGTGAAGCGCCGGACCATGATGCCGGAGGAGAGAGCCTCGGCCTGCACCTGGCGCACAAAATTGTCCACTTCCTTTTCGTTGGGAACGATCCGTTTCAGATTCTCCAACTGCGCCTCGAGCTGCTTGTTTTCCTGTTCCAGTTGATTGCGGCGCTCGCGGTACGGCCGGAGCGGCTCCACCTGCTGGGTCACCCGGGCTACCTCCGCCTGCTGTCTGACTACTTCCTCTTTGAGGGCCGGCAGAGGCCACACGTATTCGGAAATGGCCCACAACCCGGCGCCCACCGCCAGAATCACAGCCACCTGTATGGGCGGAGACAGTTCATTGAATTTCGGTACGGCGGCCATTAGCCCTCCTCAGTTTCCCCGGGCATCCCCGTCCTCACGTAGTAGGAGCCGGGGGAGCCAGCTGTCCGTTCACCGTGAAGATAAATCGTTCCATCTCTTTGTCGGCAGTATCCTGGGCCGTTTCTCTCAAATCCACCTCGGCAAAGATTCGGGCATTGATCAAGCGGGTGAGGAAATCGGCCACGGCCTTGACGTTCAACGCCGTGCCTTCGATCGTGACGGTCTGGCCCGTCTGTGTAAAACCAGTCAGCCAGAGGGAGTCCGTGCCCACCACGGCGGAAGCCAGAGTCGAGAGCAATCGCACGGGACCGGCCTGCTTGGCCTTGAGGCCCTCGATGATGTTGATGCGGCGTGTGAGCAAATCCTTGCGTCTCGAGAAGGTGTCATACTCCGCGCGAATGACCGTCAGCTCGGCCAGCTCCAGGTTCAAGGCGGCGACTTGCTCGTTCAACCGTTGGACTTGCTGCTGGAAGCGCCCGTGGCGCACGTAGGTGACGCCGCTGACCCCCAGCACCACCACGGCCAATAGGATCAAGGAGCGCCCGCCTTCCAGCGTCACGGCGGGCATGCGCGCGCGCTTCCTCTGCTTGGGCAACCCCATCAAGTTTACGCGGATCATAGGTCTTCAAAGCTCCTTAGCGCAAGTCCCGCCGCCACGGCCAGGCGCGGCCCTTGGGAGGATATCAATTCCCCGATGGGGCCGGTTTCGGCGTACTTGATGCGCCGGAACGGGTTCAATTGCTCGACCGGGATTCCCAGTTCCTGCTTCATCAAATCCGGCAGCCCGTACACGCGGGCCGAACCGCCGGCCAGGTAGAGCTTCTGGATGTGCTCCCCGCCGGCAGTGGCGCGGAAGAAATCAAAGGTCCGCTGAATTTCCAGCACGATGATCTCCGAAACCGACTTGATGACCGGCAGGCGCGCCTCGTCGCTGATGCCCGGCAGGGTGATCCCGGTCTTGAGCGTTTCGGCTTCGTCAAATCCCAGGTCGAGTTCCTTCTGCAGTGAGTCGGTGTATTGATTGCCTCCCACCGAGACATCGCGCGTAAACAGCGGCGTCCGGCCGCGCACAATGTTGATGTTCATGACGCTGGCGCCCAGATTGAGCAGCGCCACGGTCACATCGGGCGAAGGCTCGTAGTTGTATTCGTAGACGTTCTGGAGCGCAAAAGCGTCAATGTCCACGATGACCGGGGTGCGTCCCGCCAGCGTGATGACGTTCGTGTAATTGAGGATCTTGTCCTTCTTCACGGCCACCAGCAGGACTTCCATCGTGGGGCTGTCGGCCGGAGACTCCAGCACCTGGTAGTCCAGGTTGACCTCGGCGATATCGAAGGGGATGTGCTGGGCGGCTTCCATCGGGATGGCCCCGTCCAGCTCCTCGTCAGTCATCGGCTGCAGCGAGAGCTTCTTAACGATCACCGAATGGCCCGAGACCGCCGTGGCCACGTATTTCGTCTTGATTTTGTTTTCGGTGAAGATCTTGGCGATGCTGTTGGAGACCTGGCCGGTATCTACAATCGCCCCGTCCACGACGATTTCCGGGGCCAGAGGCTCGACGCCGACCTTGACGATCTCGATCTCCTTGCCCGTTTGCTTCAGTTCGACCACTTTCACGGAACTGGAACCGATGTCCATCCCGATCAGTGGCTTGCTTTTCCCAAACCCAAACATGTCGCCCCCTTGCCCCTATCCGACCCTCCGCCGCGAAGCTGCCGCTCCCTGGCGTCCGTTCCCCGCGCTCGGCTCACTCTGCAATTCCATCCAGCGATCCAACGTCGTTTTCTTCAAGCGCCAGCGGTTGCCCAGCTTGAACGCGGGAAGCCTCCCCTCCGCCAGATACTTGTAGAGCGTGTCCGGCGCGATTCCTAGGTACTGGGATGCTTGCCGTATGTTCATCACCTCGCGCAGGTCCGGCCCCGGGTCCGGCTTCACCTTCAGGCCATCAAGCAACCCTTTTCCCATTCCAGGCAATCTCCACCCTCCCGGAGGCAAAGCGCCCACAGTCCCCACAGGTATAGCTACTTCGGTTAAATAGCCACGTTTTTCCCTGTGGGTCAAGCTAAATCTCGGCTTTTATCGGCCCAGCACCCTTCATTTCCCCCTTGGTTTTTCTGCGCTGACGACGAAAGCCCAACATATTGTATCTTGGGGAGAAAGTACCACAATATCTGTGGTAGTCTCCTTACGCAAGAGTAAAGTATAGCAAAAGGTACTGCGGCAAGGGAAACCGAATCGCGCCACGGATTCCTTCCGCGTCGAGCCGACCCGGCTGAGGTCGGCTTGCGGACCTTCACGTAATGGGACTCCTCAATCTCATCACCCCCACCCTCCGCTCGGCGAGTTGTTACAGGGAAGCCTCTGTACATTGTGGCAGGAGAGCCAGAGGAGGAAGACGCGTCGAGCTGCGGCGCATCATCTGCGAAATCCGCGGCATGTGCGAAATTTTGGGATTCACCCGGCCTGAGGCAGGCCAATGGCTTGGAAATCTTCCTGGGTGTGAATCCAGCCCTCTTTGCCGTCAATACGGACCTTGAGCCATACATCGTCGGAGACGCCCAAGCCGACGCCGTCCGCATCTTCGTTCCAGATCACTTCGGTCTCGGCGGCCAGGAACTCGACCTTGGAGTCTTTTTTCACCACGACGTGGGCGCGCGTGCCCATCTCTTCATCCGCTTCCGGATGCAACCGCACAAAGGTCGTGTCCTCTTCCGCCGGGGCGCGGTCGGCCTCGATGCGCACTTCGCAGACGGGCTTCACGCCGCGCGCGGTCATCTTCTGGCAGCGCCACGCCGGGCCGATCGTGTTCTGGAACCAGAGAATCCGCAGCGGGATCATCACATAGAAATTGCCCGTCCAGACGCGGAAGTGCAGCACGTCGCCTTGCAGCCTCGGCTCCTCGGAAGTCCGAACCACCGGCTCGCCCGACTCCCCGTTGATCAGGCTGCCTTCCAGATAAATCGGCTTGCTGAAGGGAACGAGCTTGCCGTTGAGCGGCGCGGTGGGCGGTCCGGCAAAGAGGCTGAACACCTGCCAGGACAAACCGCCCAGCGGTGTCGAAGGCGACGCCCCGTAGGTCACCAGCAACCCGCTGCCCTGCTTGCCCTGCAAGGGCTGCGCCGAGGCGCCCGTGGTCTCGACGAAACGGTCCCCCTCCACCTCGTACGGAAAAATCTTGTCGTAGTGGACCACGCCCCCCGCGTCCTTGATCTCGAACTTGACGAGCGTTTCCTGCGAGTCCGGGTCCACGGCCTTTTCCCCCCGGATGCGCTTCATGTGCAGCAGGACCGTGAACCGCTGCCCTCGAATCTCAAACGGCCCAAGCTGGCGGTCAAAGTCTTCGAGGGTGGCGGCCTGTGCGGCAGCGCCTTGCTGGGCTTGGGCGCTCGCAGATTCCTGCGCCCGAGCGCGTGACGCAAGGGTCGCCACAAGGCAAAGCAATACGATGATCCGAGGCATATTCAGGCTCGGTGTCTCGCTCACAGCGTCGCCAGGAATTCCTCCCACGGCGTTGCGACCAAAGTTTCCGTGGTCGAATGCCCGTAGGCGCGGATGATCATGGCGGCCTTTTCGATCTGCTTGGGGTCCGCGGCCTCGACCACATCCACCACGTCGAAGCGCCCCAGCGTGGCGTAACTTTGCTTCCAATGCACGCCCCGGCACTCTTTCTTGATTCGGGTGGAAACATCCCGGGCGAGTTTCTTAAAGTCTTTCGGATTGCGAAAGGCTTCAGGAGAAAAGCGGCTGAGAATGACGTAAGTTGCCATCGCGCACCTCCAGCGAGTGGAATGCAGAATCCTTGCCTCCATTCTACGGCAGAAGGGGGTTCGCAAGGCGAAGTTTCGGATTCCCTTCTCCGCGCCGGGTGTCCCTCCTGACAGCCCCCTCTATTAGCTGCGCCGAGGCGCTTCTTCCAGCATCTAAGAAGATGGAGGAGTTTTGGAAAAATGAGGAGGGAATGTCATGCGAAGTCTAATTCCCTGGTTCTGCCTTTGGGTATTGCTGGCGGGCCTGACCGTTCCGGGCAAGAGCCAGCCGAATGCGCCGCGCTTTGAGCCGGCCTCGGTGATTTCAACGGCCGAGCCGGTTTATCCACCGAATGCGATCAATCCGGGGACCGTCGTTTTGGAGGTCACGGTCGGGACCGAGGGGCAAATCGAGGACGTGAAGACAGTCCGCGCCGCGCCGCCCTTCACGCAGGAAGCCTTGAATGCGATTAAGAAATGGAAGTTTGCTCCCGCGCGGCTCGACGGGCAGCCCGTTCGCTCGGTCGTCCCGGTAGCCTTTTCCTTTAGCCGGCCGACGGTCTGGTGGCCTCAGACGAAACCAACCGAACCCGGCGCTAATCGGTAAACTCCCGGTTGGTGAACTCGGCCAGCGCCAGCAGTTTCTGCCGGGCGGCCAAGGAGTCAAGCAACGCGAAACCTCGCCTAACTGCTCTGGAGAAGGTCGAAGTACCGTTCGCGGCTCATTCCTGCGGTGCGAAGCAGGTTCTTGATGATGAATACCGGAACTTCGCTATACATGGGGATGACCAGCGGGCGTTTGACTCCGGCTTTGGTATAGATCAGGTGATCGCCGTGCTGGCGGTTGAAGCGAAAGCCGTCCGCCTCAAAAACCGTGATAAGCGCCTGAAATCTGACGGGCCGGATGGACAGCATCTATCTGATACTCAACGTCAGATGGTCAAACGACACAAATTCCGGCGGCTTCCAGGTCTTCCCTACTCGCCGGTAGCCTGCTTCTTCCAGAATCTCATCGAGCGTTCCCATCTCGGCGCTGGTTTCCAAGAATCCCCGTACGGCATCCTGAATGTTCTTGCTGGCCTCGCTTTTCGTGGCCCCGCAACTCGAGAGATCAAGCTCCGGCACATAGGCGACATACGTCTTGCCTTCCTTGAAAATATGAACGGTAAAGGAAAAATCGGCCATTTTTGCTGCCTCCCGGTCCCGCTGTGGCGCACCCCTTCTGTATGGTATCAAGGCCGACCGCTCGATCCAATAGCAGAGTGCCAGGTGGTCCCTACAAATCCAGCCGAATAAGCCGCTACCTCGAAAACTCCCGGTTGGTGAACTCGGCCAGCGCCAGCAGTTTCGCCTTGGCGGCGCCCGAGTCAATGGACTCGGCGGCGAGGCGAATGCCGTCCTGGAAATCTCCGGCATGGCCGGCGGCGACTAGGGCGGCGGCGGCGTTCATCAGGACCACGTCGCGCTTCGGGCCGCGCTGTCCGTTCAGGATGTCGTGAATGATCTGGACGTTCTCGGCGACGTCGCCGCCGAGCAGATCCGCCAGCGCGCAGCGCGGCAGGCCCAAATCTTCCGGGCGAAGCGTCCACGTCTTGACCTGGCCGTTCGAGACCTCAGCGACGAGGGTCTCGCCGGTGTTGGTGATTTCATCGAGGCCGTCGGCCCCGTGCACGACAAAGGCGCGCCGCAGGCCCAGCTCGGCAAGCGCCTCGGCCAGCATCACCGCGAGCCGCCCGTCGTAGACGCCCGCCACCTGGCAATTCGCCCCGGCGGGATTCGAGAGCGGGCCAAGCAGATTAAACACCGTGCGGATACGCAGCTCGCGGCGCGCGGGCATGGCGTATTTCATCGCGCCGTGGAAGGCGGGAGCAAACATGAAGCCGATGCCGACTTCGTCAATGCACTGCGCAACGCGGTCGGGCGCCAGGTTCAGGTTGACGCCGAGCGCCTCGATCACGTCGGCGCTCCCGCAGCGGCTGGAGATCGAGCGGTTGCCGTGCTTGGCCACGCGCACGCCGCAGCCGGCCACGACCAGCGCCGTCGCGGTCGAAATATTGAATGTCCCGCTGACATCCCCGCCCGTTCCCGCCGTGTCCACCAGGGCGTCGCGCTCGGTTCCGGAAATATCCTCTTCGACGGGGCGGTGAGGGCGCACGGCGGCGGCTTTGGCGCGCATGGCCTGCGCAAAGCCGATCAGTTCCTCGACCGACTCGCCTTTGACGCGCAGCGCGGTGAGGAACATCCCGATGCGGTGGACCGGCGCAGCGCCAGAGAGAATTTCCTCCATGACGGCCCGCGCCTGCTCGCGAGTCAGGCTCCGCCGCGCCACCGCCTGCCGGATCGGCAGCGTCAGGGCATTCCGGCTCGTCTTGTCCTCGTCACTCATCACTTATCACTCATCACTGGCCATCGCTGGGGCCATCGCTGGGGCCATCACTGGCTTGGTTGCTTTTGTTCCAGCCTTTCTATATAGTACTTTTTCTTTAAGCGGATGAGCACATGAAGATTCACGAATTTCAAGGCAAGCAAATCCTCAAGGGCTTCGGCGTGGCCGTGCCCGAAGGCGAGGTCGCCGAGAGCGCCGACGCGGCGTGCGCGATTGCGCAGAAGATGGCCCGCGAAGTTGTCGTCAAAGCGCAAATTCACGCCGGAGGACGCGGCAAGGCCGGCGGCGTGAAAATCGCCAAGACGCCCGAGGAAGCGCACGCCATTGCCGCTTCCATCTTGGGAAAGACGCTGGTGACGATCCAGACCGGCCCCGAGGGACAACTCGTGCGCCGCGTCCTGGTCGAAGAGACGCTGCCCATCGAGCGCGAGCTGTACTTGGGCATTGTCGTGGACCGCGCACAGTCCTGCCCGGTCTTTATGGCGAGCGCCGCCGGCGGTGTCGAGATCGAGAAAGTCGCCGCGGAGACGCCGGAGTTGATCCTGCGCGAGGCGATCCGGCCGGGCTTCGGATTGCAGGCGTTCCAGGCGCGGAAGCTCGCTTTTGGCCTGGGCCTCCCCGCCGAAAGCGTTCCGCGCGCGACCGAGTTCATGACGGCGCTTTCTCGCGCGTTTGAGTCAACCGACGCCTCGCTCGCCGAGATCAATCCGTTCGTCCTGACCAAAGACGGGCGGCTGCTGGCGCTCGACGCCAAGATGACTTTCGACGACAACGCGCTCTACCGCCATGAAGACATCCGCAAGTTGCGCGACCTCGCCGAGGAAGACCCGCTCGAAGTTGAAGCGAGCAAGTATTCGCTCAACTACATCAAGCTCGACGGGACGGTCGGCTGCATGGTGAACGGCGCGGGCCTGGCGATGGGCACGATGGACATCATCAAGTACGCCGGCGGCAGCCCGGCGAATTTCCTCGACGTGGGCGGCGGCGCGAGCGCCGAGCAAGTCCGCCACGCTTTTGAAATCCTGCTTTCCGACAAGAATGTCCGCGCGGTGCTGATCAACATCTTCGGCGGCATCATGCGCTGCGATATTGTAGCCACCGGAGTGGTCGAGGCGGCGCGGGCCCTCGGAGTGAAAGTTCCGGTGGTGGTGCGTCTCGAAGGAACCAACGTCGAGGAAGGCCAACGCATCCTGCGCGAGTCGGGATTGAACTTCGCCGTCGCCAGCGGCATGAAGGACGCGGCGGAGAAGGTGGTGGCGCTGGCGCGGTGATCCGAGCCGCGACCGTAAGCGAGCGGCATGAAGCCACAGAGACACAGAGAAAAAAGCCAGAAGAAAGAAGTCAGGAAGGGACTACCAACGTTTTTCTGCTGCCTCCTGACTTCTTCAGTTTAGAGACATGAGCATCCTCGTAGATGAAAACACGAAGGTCCTGGTGCAGGGCTTGGGGCGCGAAGGGGGCTTCCACGCGCAGCAGTGCATGGCGTATGGGACCAAGATCGTGGGCGCCGTCAAGCCCGGCAAGGGCGGGACCAAGCAGGACGGCATTCCGCTGTTTGATTCCGTAGCGCAGGCCAAGCGCGAGGTCAACCCGCGGGCGACGGTCATTTTCGTTCCTGCGTCCGGCGCCGCCGATGCGATCCTGGAAGCCGCCGACGCCGGCGTCCCGCTGGTGGTCTGCATCACCGAAGGCATTCCGACGTTCGACATGATCCGCGTCCACGCGTGCTTGAAGACGACGCGGACGCGGCTGATCGGCCCCAACTGTCCGGGGATCATCTCGCCGGGCAAATGCAAGATCGGGATCATGCCGGGACACATCCACCGGCCCGGCCCCGTGGGGGTGGTCTCGCGCAGCGGGACGCTCACCTACGAGGCCGTCGGCCAGTTGAGCGCGCTCGGCATCGGCCAGTCCACCTGCATCGGCATCGGCGGCGACCCGATCATCGGAACTAGTTTCCGCGACGCCATCGAGATGTTCAACGCCGACCCCCACACTCATGCCATCGTCATGATCGGCGAGATCGGCGGAACGGCGGAAGAAACCGCGGCGGCCTATATCCGGGAGCACGTGCAAAAGCCGGTGGTGGGCTTCATCGCCGGACAGACCGCTCCGCCGGGCCGGCGCATGGGCCACGCCGGAGCCATCATCAGCGGCGGCAAAGGCACGGCGCGGGAGAAGATGGCGGCCATGCGCGAGGCCGGGATCACGGTGGTCGAAAGCCCGGCCCAGATCGGTGAAGCCGTCGCAGCTTGCCTGGCCCGGCCCGCCGAGCTGAAGCCGGACGCCATTTGGACTTCCGGAACCTAAGATTCGGTCCCTGATCCCAGCAACAATCGGATGGAGGAACCTTCTTGGCTGTTACGCGAACGCTCACCATCATTAAGCCCGACGGGGTGGCCCAGAACAACATCGGCGACGTGCTCCGCACGTTTGAGGAAAACAAATTCAAGATCGTCGCCATGAAGATGCTGCGGCTGACCAAGCAGCAAGCCGAAGGGTTCTACGCCGTCCACCGCGGCAAGCCGTTTTTCGAGAGCCTGACGACTTTCATGAGCTCAGGCCGGATCGTGGTAATGGTGCTCGAAGGCGAAGATGCGATCAACCGCCTGCGCGCCGTCATGGGCGCCACCAACCCCGCCAACGCCGCCGAGGGGACCCTGCGCAAGCGCTTCGCCACTTCCATCGAGCACAACATCATCCACGGCTCCGACGCCCCCGACACCGCCGCCTTCGAAATCGGCTACTTCTTCAGCGAGATGGAGATTGTGAGCTAGCACGAGGATGCAGAAGAAGGAAAGGAAGCAGAGGAGGCATAGGAAAACCTTCTTGTCCTGCTTCCTTTGCCTCTTCTACTTCCTCTGCTTCCGGGACCTGCGGGTCCTTCCTGCGTTAAACTAGGCGAGGAAGGAATGTGTCGGCGAATGTCGGCAGAACCCTCGATCCCATGCTGCCCAGCCTTGGCAAAATTCTGATCACGGTCGGAGTGGTTTTCATAGGATTGGGCATTCTTCTTCTGTTCTCCGACCGGCTTTCTTTCTTGCGGATCGGCCGGCTGCCGGGCGACGTCATCTATCGTCGCGGCAACTTCACGTTTTATTTCCCCATTGTCACCTCGATTGTTCTCAGCCTCGTCCTGACACTGCTGTTTTGGGTGTTTGGGCGGCGGTGAGTGGGGAGCGTTTTTTTCCGCTGTGGGTTCGTCGTTCACATACTATTATGTACTTAGCGGAAGATGACCTGACACCGGGCGCGGAGGCAGTTGGAATGGGAACCTATTTTGATGAAATCGCAGCGGAGGCCATGAAGCTTCCCCTGCGGGACCGGGTAAGACTGGCGCAGCGGCTGGTCTCCAGTGTCGAGGATCAGATGGAGGGCGATGTAGAAACCCTGTGGGCGGCGGAGGCAGAACGGCGGCTCGCAGAGCTTCGAACGGGCAAGGTGCAGGGCGTTGAGGCCGGGGAGTCGTTCCGCAAAGCGCGGGAAGCCCTCGAACGGTGAGAATCGAATTCCACCCCGAGGCTTATACGGAAATGATCGAGTCCGCGCGTTTCTATGAGGAGAGGGCCGCGGGCCTCGGCGGAGATTTCCTGGGGGCGGTCGAGGAAGCCACACAGCGGATCAGGCAATTCCCTGATGCTGCGACAATCGAAA
>Ga0209343_10007755_pt1 | contig 12595 bp, 8 predicted proteins | sample RifCSPlowO2_02_FD_184026 | JGI IMG/M metagenome (GOLD analysis project Ga0209343, IMG submission 184026) | Groundwater microbial communities from Rifle, Colorado - Rifle CSP2_plank lowO2_0.2 (SPAdes) (version 2) | ecosystem: Environmental > Aquatic > Deep subsurface > Groundwater | place: Rifle... | reverse complement strand
CAGAGCGTACCGATAGAATGCCCCCTAATTGCCAGCCGCCCAAGGTTTGTGCCATGAGGTCCGGGTGCAACCACCGGCGGCCAGTTGCAACGGGCAGGGAGTAGAAAAAGTTCAGCGAGAGACGTTGGCGAATGTCAAAATCTGAAAGGGCGCGGCCTAACTTACGATCAAAGCCAAACTGGTTGCTGTCGGCTGCGTGACTACTCGCATCGTCGACGGACTTGCTGTAGCTATAGGTCCCCTGCATGGAGATTGCACGACTAACACTCTTGCCGATCGAAAGCTGGAGCGCATTGAAGAACGACTGCCCATCCATGCTGGTGGTTTTTGCGCCCGAGGAAAAATCGGGGTTCACCGGCCCGATATCGGGCGGGAAAAAGAGAGTTCCGTCGGCCTGCTGGATGGGAAACGGAAACAGAGTTGCCTCATAGCCCCTGAGCAGGTGGTTGCCGCGTGCTCCCGCATAGACAGACTGAATTCGCCAGCCGCGAGGTAGTGGCCGCTGAATGGAAAAGCTGTAGCGAAGCACCGTCGGCACATGCGGGTGCTTGTAATCGAAAATCCGGACATCGAAAGGAGCTCCTGCAATCGCCGCCTCGGCGTTCGGGAAATACGGGGTGGCATCAATATTGGTTCGGGACGATCTCTTGAAGTAAGGGCCGCTGGCATCCCTGCCCCGAAACACGTATCTCAATATTGGATCGTAATACACTCCAAATCCCCACCTGAAGGTCGTGTTGCCTCCCTTGCCTGGCGACCACGTAATTCCGATGCGGGGAGCAAAATTCTTCCCGGAAGGGTTGTGTTGTAGAAAGGGGCCCAGCAGCGGTTTCGGATCGTGCCACGGGTCTGGCAAATACGTGGAGCGTCCATCCCTGTCGGAAATGAGGCTGGCGTATTCATACCGGAGCCCCAGCGAGAACAGAAGATTTGAACGAACGGTGTAGGAGTCTTGAAAATACATTCCGAGCAGAGTCTGGCGGCGAGCGTGGTACTTGTTCGACCCCTCGAGAGTCGCCACGACCGAGGTCCCCGCCGGGCCGCCGCGCAAGAAGCTTTCGAGGCTGTTGAAGGACCACTCGCCACCCATCGCCTGATCGTTGTCCGAGTCCCAGCGGTAGCGATGCACCTCAATCCCCCATTTCATCGCATGAGGGCCCTTCTGCATCAGAGTGTCGTTCGCGAACTGAAACGTGTTGCCAATCTTCAGATCCGGAAGTCCGGCCGAGGGGCCGAGCGTACTCAGGCCGGGCACCACGATGATCCCGAATTTGGGAGCTCCCAGAATGAAGTACATCTTGGCAGGGATTTCAATCGAAGATACCGAAGTTTGGAAGCTCGCAGGCCGCGTATATCCCGCTCGCAAAGCAGTCAGCGCGGCGAGGCTGAAAATATGCGTTCCCAAAACGGTCGCATATTGCTGGCGGCTATTGTTCTGCGTTCGGAACAAAACCGAAGAGCCGTTGTCATAGCTAGTCGCGTCGTCGTACGTATACCGGACGAAAAAACTGTTCCGGTCTGAAAGCTTGTGATCCACCCTCGCCGTGAAGAACACTTCGTTCGTCGGCAGGAACACGGTGGCGCGGTTTTCGCCGATGCCTTCTCGAAGGCGGGTCGAGTTCGGCAAAGGATAAAGAGCCAAGTAGGGCAGAACCCTCTCAATCGTGTTCTCTGGTACGGACGGGTTCCCCGCAGCATCGGGAAATCCCTGCCGGGCCTGCTCACGGGCCTGCTCATCGGGGAAGTGATCTACCTGCGTTTGCGATAGGCGATCGCGCAAAGCTTCCAAACCCACCAGAAAGAACGTCCGGTCCTTCCGCACCGGACCCGTAACGGACAATCCGAACTGGTTTCGCTTGAATGGGGGCGGCTCCGCTTCAGGATCAAAGAAATTCCTCGCGTCGAGTTTGCTGTTTCGCAGGTATTCAAAGAGCGTACCGTGGAATTGGGCCGTCCCTGACCGGGTGATTGAGTTGAACACCCCGCCGGAGCCTCGCCCGTACTCGGCCCCAAAATTTCCGCTGAAGATTTGTACCTGCAATACGGCATCTGATCCGAGTTGTACGCCCGCCGCGCTGCGGGGCACCTGGTTATCCGAGTCCATGATGTTAGTGCCATCTAAAAGGAAGTTGTTCGAGGAAGGACGCGCTCCCGACACGGTGAGACTCGCGCCGCCCACGCCGCGGGAAGCGGACGCTCCGGAGGGATCGCTGACGCCAGCTTGTAAGGTGGCCAGTTGCGAATAGCTGCGGCCATTTAGAGGAAGGCCCACGAGTTGGCTCTCGCTAATCAGGCTGGGCGCGGCGCCGGAAGGGGCGGGCTGGAGTACAAAGTTCTGCGGCGCCACTTCACCGGCCTGCGGCATCCATTCCAGTTGCGTCAGCGCGGCGTAGCCAGGATGGGCCAACTGCACCTCATAGCGGCCGGCCGCAAGCCCGCTGATCTCAAACTCTCCCTGGGCATCGGAGCGCGCCGTCTGCGCGCGTCCCGAATCGAGATGGCGAACGGTCACCGTGACTGCCTCTATTGGCGACCCGGCGGCATCATGCACGGTGCCGCGCAGGACGGCTGTCGCATCCGTTTGCTGCGCCGCGGCGCCCGCTGCACTCCAGCCGAGCATGGCAGCCATGATGCTGCCTGCAACCATTGTCATCATGTTGCTCTCCTGTGATTTGGATTCAGTACCCATGAAACTGGAATTTCCATTTTAATCACGTTTAATCACGGCGTCATAAATAAATACGCATCAAGTGCGAGAGATTGCCCGGAATTCCGTTGAAAGTCAGCGACTCTCGGTCTTCCTAGATTAGGCAACCGCAGCTTCGTTGACAACCGAATTTCGGGGAACCGCGTTGGCCAAGGAAGCCAGCAGCAGCGGAATCTCCCGAAACCCTCGGACCTTGCGGAACTGTTGCTCGGCCACCAGCAGTCCTGATCCCATCCAGCGCTCGATCTGATCTCCCGGCCGCCAGCGCTTCACGTTGCGGCACACCCAACCGATGCACCGTGAGCGTTTCTTCCATCCCTTCCCCCAAACTCCGCGCGGCACTCGGGTTCAGGTCCATGAGTTCGCGGGGCAGCTTCTCCAAGGCCCGCTTCGCATCGGCGTACTCAGCCATGGCGTAAGCATTTTGCAGTTTCCGCTTCACCGCCGGGCGATGTTGTTCCGGCAGGTGCTCGAGCACGTTGCGCCGCTTGTGGACCTGGCAGCGTTGGATGCAGACGGCCTCGCCCGCATGCCGGCGCACCGCCGCTCGCAGCGCCTTGCTACCGTCCAGCACATAGAGGCGCGGCATGCTCCGCTGGAACAGCTCGTAACTCCCCAGCCGCTGCTCGCGGTTCTGTCGGTCGCGCAGCCGCGTTCTGCGCATCGGCACCTTCTGCCCGTCCACCACACAGTAGCCCGCTTCCTTCCCCCAGCGGTGGGCGCGACGGCCCGAGTGTTGCTGATGCCGCTCCCCGGCCAGACGCCGCACTTCCTCCTCCCGCACCAATTGCAGCAACACCAGCCCGGCTTCCCGCAGCAGGTGTCCCACTCCCTCCTGCAACAGCCCCCCCACTGCGGCCAGCGGCAGGATCATCTGAATCTTCGGATTCTCCTCCGTGGCCCACCGCCGAAAACTCTCCACCGCACGATGTCCTGCAATCTGGGATCTTCTCTTCATAGCGACTCTCTCCTTTTCTTGGCAGAAAGTGCCCCCCGGCCCATTATGGCCGGGGTGAGAGCCGCTACTTTCTACGAATTTACGGACATCCTCCGGCAACCGAGTGAATAAAAATCACGGTGTATAATTTGGATGTGGGTTTCCTGCGAAAGGCGCTGCCCTATCTGCTGGTCGTCGCATTCTCCTTCGTGTTTTTGCTGCACCTGTGTGATGTGCTGTTTCAGTGCGGCTGCCGGTCCTGGTGGCAAGGGGCTGAGCGATACTGCAACATCCATCAAGCCGGAATACCGCACTGCCCGTGGTGCAGCTATGGGTGGTGGGGTTTCATCGTGCCCTTCGCCACGATTGTCCTCGCACAGGCGGGCGTCCTTTACAGGCTCCCCCGGCTCTCCTGGCGCACGCGGCTGATTCTGAGCCTGTTATGCTTGCCGGTGGTGGGGGGTCTGGTGGGGCTTGTGTTTGCGGTGATCTCGGATTATCCGGTTTTTCTTTATTTGCGGTAGGACAGGCATTCCTGCCTGTCAGAGTACAGGCGTGGACGCCTGTATCCACAGGGGGTTTTTCGGCAGTCGAGGGAGACGCGCGCATGGCTAAGTTGGCAGAACTGGCGCTGTGGGAACAACTCTTCGTCAAGGCATATCCCTTTCGGCAGGCGCGCTGGAGGCGAGCGGCTCCGGCAACAGCATTGGCGGCGGCCCGCACCGCCTTGATTACCACGGCAGGTTTGCACCTGGCAGGCCAAGACCCCTTCGATACTTCGATCAAAGGAGGGGATTGCTCCTACCGCTGGATTCCGGGCGACGTACAACTGCCGAAGCTAGAGATGACTCACCGGAGCCATGCCTTTGACCGGCGCGGGGTGGATCAGGACCGCAACCTTTGCTTTCCGCTGGAACGATTCCGCGAACTGGAGGCCGAACGTGTCGTGGGCAGCCTGAACCACCGGCACTTGAGCTTGATGGGCTCCATTACCGCTCCCGGGAGGCTCCTGCGGCAGACCGCGCCAGAGGCGGCGCGCGAATTGAAAGGTGACGGGGTGGACCTGGCGTTTCTGGTCCCCGTCTGACCGATGTGCCACCAGACCGTGGATCTGCTGCAAGGCCACCCTCGAACTCCCCGATTCGGCAACCGTAGATGAATTCTTAATGGAACTGCTTGACATCACCCCGGTCTACTCCGGTATCATTGGTTCCACAAGACATGGGACTTACCACAGCACTCTTGGTGATCTCGTTTTTTGCCCCTCTGGCATGCGAGGTGCAAAGTGCCCTTCGTACTCCAGAACACAGTTGTACCCAGACGCAGCCCAAGCCACAAGAAGATACCAGGTATGAGTGTTGCTTGTCGGTAGCTCTGCAACGACCAGCGGTAAAGGAACATCGTCGCCAACTGGATCAAGATCATTTACTCAGTGCTTTAATCTTGCCCAGGATGTTGATGAGCTTCACTCCGGTGGCAGGCGATAGATCGAATTTGCTCCTCGTAGAACGACAGGCAGGCTCTTTCCCTCCGAGGCTCTATCTTCGCAACGCTTCATTCCTGATTTAATTTCCTCCTTCGCTAGGTTTCACAATTCGGTATAGACAGTATCCGAGCCGCGACCGTGAGGGGGCGTCCCCGAAACCTGGTCGCTGGCTGACCCTTCGACATGCTCAGGGCAGGCAGCGCACGGCTCAGTACCGGCTTTTGGTGAACTTCGGTCTTCGGTTTTACTGAAACCGCTCTAGGAACGGCCCAAAAGAAAGCCATGGCAGCTCGATCGCAGACGCGAAGAGGGGTCAACAAGTGATGAAGAAAATTGGGTGGGTCTTGGTATTGAGTTGGTTGGCCATTCCGGCATTGGCCCAAACCTATGCGACCAATGGTGACGCACGGTTGGCGGCAACGATAGACGAAGCACTGGATAGGAACCCCCGCGTGCGGGAGTCGCTTGCCCGATATCGGGCAGCCTTGCAACGAATCCCGCAGGTGAGCGCATTGCCCGACCCGATGCTGGAGGTGAAACAGTTCGTGAGAACTCCGGACCCCCAAACCACGATGTTGAGCTTCTCGCAGCATTTCCCCTGGTGGGGTAAACGGAGCGATCAGGGTAAGGTAGCGGCGAAAGAAGCTGATTTCATGCAGCAGATGCATGAGGCGGAGAAAGCAGAGATCGTGCGGCAGGTGAAACTGGCCTATTACTACCTGGGGTACCTGGATCGGGCCGTTCAGATTACGGAAGAAGATCAAGCGCTGCTGGAACATTACGAAACACTGGCGCAGGCCCGCTACGCGCAAGGAATGGGCTTGCAGCAGGAGGTGGTGAAACTCCAGGCCGAGATCACCCGTGACCGCAATCGGTTCCAGGAGTTGCGGAGACTGCGAGTGGATGCAGAGGCCATCCTGAACCGGTTGTTGGACCAGCCGGCCGAGACTCCGGTTTCCGTGGTCTTGCTGGGAACCAGGCCCGCGGTGGTGCTAGGCGGGGAAGACTTATCCGCCGTGAGCCGCGCCCGAAGGCCGGAAATCCACGCGGCTTTGCTCCAGATCGAAAAGGATGAGAAGAAGGTGCAGTTGGCCCGCAGGCAATATTGGCCGGACGTGACGCTGAGCTTTGGCATGTCCAACGTAAAAGGGCGCCAGGACTTAGCCGGTGGCGGCTTGAACTCGATGCCGGGAGAGGGCAAGAATATGTACAGCTTCTCTGTGGGACTCAATCTTCCGCTTTCCCGGCGCAAGTATGACGCAGGGGTTCTCGAGGCGACCGAAGACTTTTTGGCGAATCGCGAGGCATATCGAGACGAGGTCAATCAGGCGGAGACCACGATCCGCTCGGTCGAGTTTCAGGTTCGAACGATTCAAGAACAACTCTCCCTTTTTGAGAGCACCCTGTTACCACAGGCCGAGCAATCGCTTCGCTCGGCGGAAGCGGCGTATACGACCGGACAGCTAGGGGTACTCGATCTTCTGGACAGCGAGCGCGTCTTGCTGGATGTCCGGCTGGGATTGGCACAACTGCACAGCGAGTATATGAGGTCGCTGGCGGAAATGGAGCGGGCGATTGGCGCTCCGTTCCCGGAGGTAAGACCATGAAATCGAAATCAAACGCAGCGCTGTGGGCGTTAGCCGGCTTTCTGGTGGCCGCCAGTTTAGCGGTTGTAGTGGTTTGGAATCCTGCCCGGTGGTCGTGGGCCGAGCGTCTGGTAAGCCTCCGTCAAAACGCAAACGGGGAAGCCGACCCCCAAGTGCCTTCCTCCGCTTCCATGGCAGCTCCCGCCGAAGCGCCCCAGACAGAGCGGAAGGTTCTCTACTGGCACGATCCCATGATACCGGGATTTATTTCCGATAAACCCGGCAAGTCCCCGATGGGCATGGACCTGATCCCCGTTTACGAAGACGCCGCCGCACCCGCGACCGGAATCCGAGTAGACCCAAGTTTTGCGCAAAACTTTGCTATTCGAACGGCGGAGGCGAAGCGAGGGGTTATTCCCATCGAAATCCGCACCGTCGGCATCCTGGCCTACAACCAAAAGGCCATTGCTTCGATCAATACCAAGTTCGAAGGGTGGATTGAGAAACCTCAAGTGAACTACATCGGCGAGCCGGTCCAGCGCGGTCAGGTTCTCTTTGAAATCTACAGCCCTCAACTGGTGACCACCCAAAAGGAATACCTGTCAGCCATGGATTATCTGGAGCGGCTGTCCTCCTCCGGGGCTTATCCCGAAGCGTTGGAGCGGGCGCGCTCACTGGTCGAGTCGTCTCGGGAGCGGCTTCACTATTGGGACATTCCTGACGATCAGATCCGGGAGTTGGCTCGTAGTAACACGATCACCCGCACCCTAAAAGTCGTTTCGCCGGTCTCCGGCGTCGTCATTCAGAAGATGGACCAATCCCTCGAGGGTATGCGGCTCGCTCCCGGTATGAACGTCTACAAGATCGCCGACCTCTCCACGATCTGGGTGGAGATTGAGGTTTTCGAATATCAGGTACAGCATTTACACCTAGGCCAAACGGCCCAGATTGCAGTGGATGCCTTTCCGGGCCGGACCTGGCAGGGCAAATTGATCTACCTGGACCCGACCGTCAGCACTAAGACTCGCACACTAAAGGCCTACGTGGAAATTCCCAATCCGAACGGGGAACTCCGTCCCCAAATGTACGCCAACGTGGAGATACGCATTCCCGCAGTTTCCGGAACAGTCATCATTCCACAAGAAGCGGTCATTCATAGCGGTGAGAGGAACGTTGTTATTGTGCAAAAAGATCGGGTGTTTGATCCTCGCGAGGTCCAGCTCGGAGTCCAAGGCGGAGGCTATCAGGAAATCCGCAGCGGTATCCAGGCCGGAGAACTCGTCGTAACCTCCTCGCAGTTTCTGATCGATTCGGAAAGCAACCTGAAAGAAGCCATCAACAAGATGCTCCGTGCGGGTCCTCCGGAAGGCGAGAGCACACCCGCGCCGGTCGTCCACCAGCATTAGAGGGCACAATGTTTGCGCGAATCATTGAGTGGTCCATTCGGAACAGGTTTTTGGTCCTGCTGGCGACCTTTATGTTGATTGCGTGGGGCGTCTATTCCCTGTCCCGCACTCCGCTGGATGCCATCCCCGATCTCTCCGACGTGCAGGTCATCATTTACACGGAATATCCCGGACAGGCGCCTCGGATCGTCGAGGACCAGATAACGTATCCCCTGACCACACAGATGTTGGCTGTGCCCTACGCTTCGGTGGTGCGGGGCTATTCCTTCTTTGGATTTTCTTTTGTTTACATCATCTTTGAAGACGGCACGGACATGTACTGGGCGCGGAGCCGCGTTCTGGAATACCTGAGTTTCGTCTCGAAGCGATTGCCGCCGGGAGTGACCCCGACGCTGGGTCCGGACGCGACGGGCGTCGGGTGGGCGTTCATGTATGCTCTCAAATCCGACCGCCACGATCTGAGCCAGTTGCGGACGATTCAGGACTGGTACCTCAAATACGAACTCACCGCGGTTTCCGGGGTTTCCGAAGTGGCCAGCATTGGGGGCTTTGTCCGCCAGTACCAGATCACGGTGGACCCCAACAAGCTGCGCGCTTACAACATTCCGATTTCCAGAATCCGACAGGCCGTCTCCCGCAGTAACAATGATGTCGGCGGACGCATGCTGGAAATCGCCGAAAAAGAGTTCATGGTGCGCGCCGAAGGATATATCCGATCACTCAATGACCTTGAGAAAGTGGCTTTGAGTGTGGATGGGAAGGGTACCCCCATTCTGTTGCGCGATGTGGCGCAGGTGCGACTCGGCCCGGAGATGCGAAGAGGTTTGGCGGAGCTGAACGGCGAAGGAGAGACGGTTGGCGGAATCGTCGTCGTTCGCTATGGCGCCAATGCCCGTCAGGTGATTCAGGATGTCAAGGCCAAGTTGGAAGCGCTCCAGGCAGGCCTCCCCGAAGGAGTCGAGATCGTGGTCGCTTACGACCGCTCGGCCTTGATTGAGCGAGCAGTAGCCACATTAAAAGAAAAACTCCTGGAAGAGGGCCTCGTCGTGGCCTTGGTCTGCATCGCATTCTTACTACATCTTCGAAGCTCTTTGGTGGCGATCATCACGCTCCCCGTGGCCATTCTGATGGCTTTCATCGTCATGCGCTACCAGGGGGTCAGCGCCAACATCATGTCTCTGGGTGGAATTGCCATCGCCATTGGAGCGATGGTGGACGCGGCCATCATCATGATTGAGAACGCCCACAAACACCTGGAGCGGGATGCCGGGAAGAAGCCGCACTGGCAGATTATTTCCGATGCGGCCACCGAGGTTGGGCCGGCGCTGTTTTACTCCCTGCTTGTGATTACCGTTTCTTTCGCGCCCGTCTTTACCCTGGAAGCGCAGGAAGGAAGGCTGTTCAAGCCGCTGGCTTTTACCAAGACCTATTCGATGGCGGCTGCCGCTATCCTCTCTATCACACTGGTTCCGGTGCTAATGGGTTACTGGATTCGCGGGCGGATTCTGCCGGAACGGAAGAATCCCATCAATCGGCTCCTCATCCGCCTGTACCATCCGGTGCTCGAATTCGTGCTGCGGTTCAAATGGCCGGTGCTTGTGCTGACGGTATTGCTCATGGCCGCCACGCTGATTCCCTTCAGCCGCCTGGGGTCGGAATTCATGCCGCCGCTGTATGAAGGTGACCTCCTCTATATGCCGACTACGCTGCCGGGCGTTTCCGTCACGAAAGCCCGAGAAATCTTGCAGCAGACCGACAAGATCATCAGAACGTTTCCCGAAGTGCACCACGTGTTTGGCAAGATCGGCCGGGCGGAAACCGCCACAGACCCCGCCCCCCTCATGATGGTGGAAACCACGATCATGCTCAAACCGGAAAACGAATGGCGCGCGGGGATGACTCCGGAAAAGCTCGTGGACGAATTGGACGCCGCCATTCAGATTCCCGGCGTTACCAATGCCTGGACCATGCCGATTAAGACCCGCACGGATATGCTCTCGACAGGCATCAAGACGCCGGTGGGCATTAAGCTGGGAGGCCCGAACTTGCAAGTATTAGAAGATCTCGGCAAGCAGGTCGAGGCTGTGGTCCGCAATGTACCGGGGACCCTGAGCGTCTATGCGGAACGAGTGATGGGAGGCAATTACCTGGACTTTCAAATTGACCGCGACGCCATCGCGCGCTACGGCCTGACGGTCGGGGATGTCCAAGACGTGATCCAATCCGCCATCGGCGGCATGAACATTACAACCACCGTGGAGGGCCTGGAGCGCTACCCCGTGAATGTCCGCTACAGCCGCGAACTGCGCGACGACATCCCCTCCCTGCGAGCCATCCTGGTGTCCACGCCGACCGGCCAGCAAATCCCCTTGGGCCAGCTTGCGAACCTGAAGTATGTCATCGGGCCGGACAACATCAAGAGCGAAAACGCCCGGCCCAACGCCTGGATTTATGTGGACATTCGGAATATTGACGTCGGCACTTACGTCGAACAAGCCAAGCAGTCCGTCGAGGCAAACGTCACGATTCCCACCGGCTATACCCTCAATTGGAGTGGGCAGTACGAATATATGCAGCGCGCCAAGGAACGGCTGATGTATGTCATCCCCATGACGATCCTCATTATTTTCCTCATCATCTACCTAAACACAAAAGCGGTCATCAAGACACTCATCGTCTTCCTGGCCGTTCCGTTTTCGCTGGTCGGCGCTATTTGGCTCCTTTATTTGTTGGACTACAACATGAGCATTGCCGTGTGGGTGGGCATTATTGCCTTGGCAGGACTGGACGCTGAAACGGGTGTCGTAATGCTGCTCTATCTGGACTTGGCATACGAGGATTTCAAGAAAAATGGATTGCTGAAGGACCGCAACGCCCTGGCCGATGCGATTTATCACGGCGCGGTTAAGCGGGTGCGGCCGAAAGTGATGACGATTAGCGTGATCGTGGCAGGGTTGCTCCCGATCATGTGGAGTCACGGCGCCGGCGCCGACGTGATGAAGAGAATCGCCGCACCGATGGTCGGAGGAGTAATTACCTCCGGTATCATGGAACTGGCGATTTACCCCGTCATCTTCTTCCTTTGGAAAAGCAGGACCCTTCCCAAGGGTCCCCCTTTTCGCGGATTCGAACATCATAAGGAGGTCGAATGAGATTGGCGCTCGCATTCTTGCTGTTTGCCGAAGTTCTTGCAGCACAGACCTTCCCCGCTGTCCAGAAGAAACGGTTCTGGCCGGACGCCCGCGGGGAAATCCGGATCACCGAGAACGGCATTGAATTCCAAAAGGCCGGAGAGGAGGCTCTTCTTCGCTGGTCCTATCCCGACATCCAGCACTTCGACCGGCTCAGCCGGACCGAGTTTGTTGTCCTCACCTACGAGGACCAGCGATGGAAACTGGGTCGTGATCGGCGTTACCATTTTCAAGTCACCTCCGGCGAGCTCACAAACGAGTCATTCGAACGTATCCGGAATCGGTTGGGGAAGCCAGTTACCAACCGGGTCGTGGCCGCTTTCCCGCCTCCCGAATACGAACTGCCCGTGAAGCACCTGCACGCCCTTGGCGGATGCGAAGGAAACCTCATCTTCACGCCGGAAGCCGTGTATTATTCGACTCCGCACGAAGAGGACGTTCGGGAATGGAGATTGAATGAGGAAATTCAGTCCGTCTGGTCTGCCGACCCTTTTTATCTGGAGTTGCATATTTATGAGGACAATCGGCGCGAATTTGGCCGGACACGGATCTACAAGTTCACCCTGAAGGAGCCGCTCGATCCCGAATTCTACAGACGGCTCAAGCTGAAGCTCTATGGCCTGGATGCGTCTCGCGCGCGCACCCGATAAGAAGAGGGGGGTTCTCGGGGACCCCTCTCTCGCCTTAGCGCAAAGTTTGAGCGAGGGGAGTGTCTTTCGCTTTCGGAGGGCAAGAAAACTCGATATAAATCACCGGTTGCTGTCTGATGTCAATTCCTGAAAAGAAATCAAAGTCCCGCCGTGGACTTGAAGGAAATGCTCCGCTGCTTCCTTTCGGGCGAAGGCCACCAGGCTGGGCATGCAACGGTCGAAATCCATCGGAGCCGCCTGCCTGTTTTCATCCAGCAGCATGTGCTGCGTGACGCACATATTAACTTCACTCCCTAGAACAACAAAGGCCCCCTCGGGAGCCAGTGGTCTTGCTGTTTCGTAATCCGTCAGTTCCAGAAAGTTGACAGACTGGCCTGTTTGAGCCCGCAGCGTAAAGGCGCAGGCCGGGCAGCAGAAGACTTTCTCCTCCCCATTGACCATTGCGACTGCCTTCGTCTGTGCATGAACGTGACGGGCGGAGAATTCGCAGTACTCGGTCCGATTATCGCGGTAAATCGTCCAACTCGCGTAGCCCACTGCGATCACAGCTGCAAGCAAAATTGCTAGACCTATGCTCGCTGATTTCCTGGCCATAGCAGCCTCCCCTTTTATTATAACGCTGCACCTCTTCC
>Ga0209343_10007753_pt1 | contig 12597 bp, 13 predicted proteins | sample RifCSPlowO2_02_FD_184026 | JGI IMG/M metagenome (GOLD analysis project Ga0209343, IMG submission 184026) | Groundwater microbial communities from Rifle, Colorado - Rifle CSP2_plank lowO2_0.2 (SPAdes) (version 2) | ecosystem: Environmental > Aquatic > Deep subsurface > Groundwater | place... | reverse complement strand
GATGCGCTCGCCGCGGTGAAGGCCGGCAAGGACATCGAGGAAGAAGTGTACCTGTGCCCCGTGTGCGGGCATATCGAAATCGGCAAACGCCCGGACAAATGCCCCATTTGCGGGGTCAAGGGCGATAAGTACGTCAAAGGTTCGTAACCTTGACACCGGGCCGGGCCGGTTTTATATACCCGGTGACGCTGTAAGGAGGTTTAAGGCAGTTCGATGAATACGTTCAAGACCGCGTTGCTTTTGGCCGCGCTGACCGTGCTGTTCGTGTACGGCGGCTTCGCGCTCGGCGGCCAGCAGGGCATGGTGATGGCGTTCGTGTTCGCCGTCGTCATGAACTTCGGCTCCTGGTTTTTCAGCGACAAACTGGTGCTGTCCATGTACCGCGCCCAGGAAATCCGCGAAAGCGAGGCCCCCTGGCTGTACGATATGGTCCGCCAGATCGCCCGCCGCGCGGGCGTCCCCATGCCCCGGCTGTACCTGATCCCGGACGACCAGCCCAACGCCTTTGCCACGGGCCGCGACCCGGAACACGCCGTGGTGGCCGTCACCCAGGGGATCACCCGCGTCCTTACCCGCGACGAATTGGCCGGCGTGCTGGCCCATGAAATCGCCCATGTGAAAAACCGCGACATCCTTATCGGAACCATCGCCGCCACCATCGCCGGCGCGGTAAGCATGCTGGCCCACATGGCCCAATGGGCCGCGCTGTTCGGCGGACGCCACGACGAACGCGGCGGCCACCCCCTCGCCGCCCTGGCGATGATGATCGTGGCCCCCATCGCCGCCCTGCTCATTCAGATGGCGATAAGCCGCTCCCGCGAGTACGAGGCCGACCGGACGGGCGCCGAGTTCATCGGCGATCCGCGCCCCCTGGCTGGCGCGCTTCGCAAGCTCTCCCACGCCGCCAAGTCCATCCCGATGCACAACGCCGAACCGGCCACAGCCCACATGTTCATCGTCAGCCCGCTCACCGGCCAGGGGCTGGCGTCCCTGTTCAGCACCCACCCGCCCGTGGAGGAACGCATCAGCGCCCTTCTGGAAATGCGGCCCGGCGCCGTCCCGGCGTGGTAAACTGACCTCCGCCGCCAATAGCCCCCGCCCTTCGCGGCGGGGGTTTTTTTATCAGCTTCACGGATGCAGCCCTTGACGGTATAATTTCCCATGGAGTTGACGCGCACATGAACAAGGTTGTCCCAAAATTGACGCGGGATTTTCTTGCCGCTTTCTGCGAAAAGCACAAGGTGCGCGCGCTGTCGGTATTTGGCTCGGCGGCGGGTCCCGGTTTCCAGGAATCCAGTGACATTGACATACTTGTTGAATTCGAGCCTGGAGCCAAGGTGGGCATCATGAAATTTACCCACATGCAACGCGAACTGGAGAAATTTGCCGGACGCCGTGTTGACCTGGTTTCCAAAAACGGACTTAACCCCATTATCCGGGATGAAGTGATCGCCAGCGCGAAAATGCTGTATGCGGCCTGACAAGCTTTAGCTCGCCGACATCGCGCAGGCTGTGGTGGAGGTTGGTGAATTCGTTGGAAGCTCTGGGTATGAAGACTTCATGGCCAATGCCATGCTTCGAAGCGCGGTCTTGCATAAATTGACGGTTATCGGCGAGGCGGCGTCAAAAATATCCCCGGAATTAAAAGCGCGCTATCCTCACATCGAGTGGGGGGACATCACCGGTTTCAGGAATTACGTGATCCATGCATACTTTTCGGTTGATTGGGAAATAGTTTGGAATGCCGCCATCGCCGAAGTTCCCATCCTCCAGCAACAGATCGAGCGCATTATCAAGGAGGAGTTTGGCGGCTAAACAGAAACGAGGGGATTCTTTTGTGCCGGAGGGGATCATGGGTTTCGCCGCGGATTTCGTCGTCTGGCAGGAGCATTACTCCGTCGGCGTAAAAGCCATTGACGAGCAGCACAAGCAGGCCCTGCGCGTCATCAATTCCATCTACAAGTCCATGGGTACCGGCGCCAGCGCGCGGTTGGAGGCCGACCTGAAACGGCTGCGGATTTTCACCGCCACCCATTTCCGCTACGAGGAGGAGTTGCTGCGCATCGTCGAGTATCCCGGCTTGCCAGCGCACATGGAGCAGCACCGCACCATGCGCGAACGGACGGAATCCTACATCAGCGCCTTCCAGCGCGGCGATGGCGACAGCCTGGAACTGCTGCAGCTTCTCAAGGACTGGTGGATCAACCACATCAACGGCGAGGACCGCAAGTACGTCCCCCAGGTGATGGGGCTGGAATTGTAACCATGGAAAAGCGCCGAGGGTTGACCCTCGCCGCGATGACAGGGTGAACTATAACCATAGTTATGACCAGTGACATCTGAAAAAGTGAACAACGGGTCGTTTAAGCGCTCCCCCGTGGTCATCTATTAAAACGCTTCCCCGTGGTCGCCTGACCACGGATTTTTGCCGGTTCACTGGCGGAGATGATTTACAGTCTGGATCGAAGGTTCGTTGACGCGGCCAACCTGCTTAAGTTGCCCGCAACACGCGGTTAGCCTGATTTCCCCCCGCTCCACACCTCCTTGCCCTTCTCCGCCACGTCGCGCATCTTGCGCCTAAAGCGCACCAGCAGCCGCTTGGCCCAGAAAAATTCCGTCCCCAAAATCGCCAAGCCAAGGGGAATCACGATAATCGCCGGGCCGGGCGTGACCACCATCACCACGCCGAGGGCCACCACCGTCAACCCCACGGTCAACACCAAAAGCCGCCGCGCATGGCGGTAGGCCATGGTCAGCGTCGCCACCGCCATGGTGTCCACCCGCAGCGCCACCGCCGCGCGCCACGCCACCACCCCCGCAGCGCCCGCCAAAGCGGCCACCGCAAGATAGATTATTACCATGTCCACGGTTGCGCCATTCGACAATTTGCTATTTCCCCTTCATCAGTTCCTCGATTTCAGACCGCAAAATCGGCAACTTGTGGCGCAGGAGTGTCCATACAATTTCATGATCCAACTCCGCGTAGCCATGTACAAGCACATGACGGAATCTGATGATGCGTTGGATTTCGCTGATGCGTTCCGCGAGAAGGGGAGCGACACGCGCCAAAATCATCAACGCTTCGCCGATTATCTGAAGCTCTCGCTCGACGGCGGAGCGGAACCCGCGATCCATCGTGTATTCCCGCAACGTCCTGCCGGCGGAGAATTCCGCCAGAAAACGGCAACCGTCAAGGATATCCGTCAGGTATTTTTCCGGGTCACGCGGCATACACCGCCCTACGGCTCTCGTTTACCCGCCGGATGAAATAGGGATTTTTCATGGCGGGCGCCTCCACCAGGTCCACCCGTCTGCCAAAAAGCCGCTCCATATCCTCCAGCAATCCAAAGTACCGCTCATAGTGCTCCGCAGGGGCGCATGGGGCGAACTCCACCAGAAAATCCAAATCGCTGGACTCGGCCTGAAACTCATCTTCCCTGGCGGCTGAACCGAACAGGTCAAGACTACGCACACCATGCTTCCTGCACAATTCATCCAACTCCGGCTTTTTCTCCCCGATAATGGCGATCATGACCAACACCGTAATTTCATGCTCATATTGTACCCCCACCACCGCGCTCACTCCACCACCCCCACCACCGCGCCGGTCATGCACGAGGCCAAAAGCCCCGCCAACACGGCGCGCATCCCCAACGATACAATCTCCCCGCGCCGTTCCGGAACCATCGCCCCCATGCCGCCAAGCATGATCCCCAAACTGCCGAAATTGGCGAATCCGCACATCGCGTAGGTCAGGATCAACTCGCTGCGTTCCGACAGCGCGCCCTCCGGCAGTTGCGCCATCTGGAGGTACGCCAAAAATTCGTTGAGCGCCACCTTGATCCCCAGCAGCGACCCCGCCGCCGCCGCCTCCTCCCACGGCACGCCGATCAGCCACGCCAAGGGCGCCAGCATCCACCCCAAGATGCGTTCCAGTGTCAACGGCGCGCCCATCACATCGGGCGCCAGCCCCAGCGCCTGATTGACCAAACTCACCATCGCCACCATCACGATGAGCATGGCGATAATGTTGATAAGCAGCGTCAACCCGTCCGCCGTCCCCCTGGTAAGCGCATCCATGGTTGAGGAGTACAGTTTCGGCGGCGCCACGCCGCCCGCCGTGGGCGCCCCGCGTTCGGGGACCATCAGCCGCGCCACCGTCACCGCCGCGGGCGCGCTGATGATCGAGGCCACCAAAATGTGCCCCATCGCCATGGGGATCACCGGGCCAAGGATGCTTGCGTACAGGGCCATCATCGTCCCCGCGATGGTGGCCATCCCCGCCGTCATGACGATGAACAACTCGCTGCGCGTCAACTCCTTCAAGTAGGGGCGGATGAACAGCGGCGCCTCGATCATCCCCACGAAAATGTTCGCCGCCGTCCCCAACCCCGCCGCGCCGCCTAGCCCCATGGACTTCTCCAGCGCCCACGCAAAACCCTTTACGATCACCGGCATCACCCGCCAGTAGAACAACACCGCGGACAGCGCGCTGACCACCAGCACCAAGGGGAGCGCCCGCAGGGCCAGGATAAAACTTGATCCCGGCGTGGTCTCCTCGAACGGCAGCGCCCCGCCGCCCAGGTAGCCGAACACGAACGACGTGCCCGCCCCCGTCGCCGTCTCCAGCGCTACTACCAGATCGTTGAGCGACGCGAACAAATCGCGCAACGGCCCGATATGCAGGGCCGCCGCGCCCACCGCAAGCTGGATCAAGGCGCCCGCCCCCGCCGCCTTAAGGTTGGCGCTCCGGCGATCCTCGCTCAACGCCCACGCGATCCCGATAATCACCAGCAGGCCCAGGCAACTTTGCAATGCAAGCATGGAAACCCCTTATACGATGTGATCGCCGCGACGATTATAACCGGAGGGGGCGCGGTTTGGCATGGCAAGGCGGCGCCTCGCCTCTACGAAGATGATGAAGAGCCGCGGATGGGGGTCAGCGCCCCTGCCGGGTCAGCGTGGCGATCAGTTTCATCCGGTCCCGCTCCCCGGTTTTCCGCAGGATGGAAGTCATGTGGGTCTTCACGGTCCGTTCGCTGATGAACAGCCGGTCGCCGATCTCCTTGTTGGACAGGCCCTGTGCCACCAGCCGGACAATCGCCTCCTCCCGGCGCGAAAGCCGGAAGGGATCCAATACCCCAACCACTCCGGCGGAGGCCGGCTGGTACACTCCCGCGCGCGCCGCCGATGCGAACATGGACCCGGCGATCAGCGGAGCGATCAGGGTCAGCGACGCCTTTTCGCGTTCCGAGTAATCCCTGGAACCCGGAGGCCGGTGGAACGACAGCGTGCCTACGGTTTTGCCCTGAAACGCCATGTTGAGCACCATGGTATGCAGCAACCCCATCGGCTTGAAAAAATCGGTGTAGTACTCGCTATTGAGAAACTCCGCTTTTTTCACGATGTCGCACTCGGTGAAACCGAGGTTGTGGTAATGAGGGTCCCCCACGGTGCGCAGAACCGGGCTTACGTGGAAGTAGTGGGAATTGTATTGCTGAATGCGCTCGCTGGCGCCATCAATGTTTTTCAGGAAAAATCCATTGGGCACAGGCGCCAGCGTCAGCGGATCCTGCCAGTACACAACCGCCGTCTCGTGCGGAACGATACGGTTGACCTCATGGAAAACGGCTTGCGCCAGATCTTCCATGCTTCTGGATTCGGCGATGGCATGGGCCGCCCGCCACGCCTTGCGCAACGTTGAAGCCGGAAGCCGTTTGAGGATTCCCCCGATCCCCATGGTTTCACCCCAAGATAACTGACACAAATAGTTTACACCCCTGTTTAACCATTGCAAGGGTTATTAATTCAATCGGTTCTGGCATCCCCGGCGCGTGATTGGCACGAAAAATTCCGACTTTGGTTGTATTTGATTATTTTGAGTTTGGCGCTATTTTTATAGGGGACGATTATGGATGTGGGCATTTCCTATCGGGGGACATTCACTATGAAATCAGGCTTCAGAACAAATCTGGCTTCCATTGTTCTAAGCGCATTATTGATGCTCGCATCCGGTTTGCTTGCGTCTTGTGGTGGAGGCGGAGGTGGCGCCGCCTCCATTGTGGCGACCTACATCGGCGCATGGCAGGCAACGCAGTGGTGCGACACCAATGGAAACAACTGCAAGTTGTACAGCGACTTCGATGTCATAAGCAGCATAACCTACTCTTCAAACAACAGTTATGAGGCGGTTTACTCATCGCCAGGCTGCCAAATATCGTATAGCGGAACATATTCCATTTCGGGGTCCAATCCTTGGACTATCACCGCGACTCTTACCGCGCAAACAATGACTCCGGCAGGTTGTGGAGATGCAGCCGCGATTGGCGTGCCATATAGCTACTCGCTGTCAGTGACCAGCGATAACAATGAAATGACAGAATTTCAGAGCAACTACAGAGCGAATTACGTTCGCCTTTAGTGACCGCGCGATGCCGCCGTTGGCAGGAGCGGGTCGCGAACCGCCCCTACGGACGATGAATGGCATTGCGACACAACATGAGGATGAGGTCATGACAAGGGGAATGGGATACACATTGGCGGTGTTTATCATGGCGCTGGCTTTTATGGCGGCGCCCGCCCACGCGGCGACATTCACCGTCACCAAGGGGGCGGACACCGCAGACGGAACGTGCGACGCCGACTGCTCCCTGCGTGAGGCCATTACCGCCGCCAATGCCAACCCCGGCGCCGACACCATTGTTATCCCCGCGTCTGGCTCGACGTACCTTATCGGCATAGCTGATGCGGGCGCCGACGAGGACTTAAACGCAACAGGGGATTTCGACATCACCGAGTCGGTGACCATCAACGGCGGCGGGTCCGGCGCGGGCGGCACATTGATAGAACCCGATTTTATTACGGCCCGCATATTCCATGTTGACCCCGCCGTGGCGGGCGCGACCATGACCATTGACGGCGTCTGGATTACTGGCGGAGTTTGCGGCGCCGACTGCAATGGCGGCGGCATTTATAATCGCGGCGATCTGACGATTTCCAACTCCACCATCAGCGGCAACCACGCCGTTGACGGCCCCGGCAATAATGGCAACGGCGGCGGCATTTATTCCGATCCCAACGGTACGCTTACCATCACCAACTGCACCGTCAGGAACAACGACGCGGATCAGTATGGCGGCGGGGTTTTTGCCAGTAGCACGCTCACGATTACCGGCTCCACCATCGGCGGCGCGGCGGCCGGGGACGCCAACACGGCGGGACTCAATGGCGGCGGCGTCTATGAGGGGGGCGGCGCCCTCACCATTACCGATTCCACGATACGGAACAACACAGCGGGGGGAGGCGCCGGCGGCGTTTACGACATGGCGGGAGTCGCGGGTTCGATCACTGACTCCACCATAAGCGACAACACGGCGTCGAGCAATTGCGGCGGAATTTACATGGAGAACGCCGCGCTCACCATCACCAATTCCACCATCAGCGGCAACACCGCCACCGCCGGTTACGGCGGCGGCGCAGGCTCCTTCGTGAGCCTTACAGTAACCGGCTCGACAATCACCGGCAACGCGGCGGGGACTACTGGTGGCGGCGTTTACGGCTTGACGACGGTGAACATCACAGGCTCCACTGTCAGCAATAACACGTCCGGGACGCAGGGGGGCGGGGTTTATCTCGCATGGGGCGGGGGCGGCATGCCGGCCACCAACGCGGTGATAGACACTTCCACCATCAGCGGCAACGCCGCGGGCGGCGGCCAGGGCGGGGGCATCTACAACACCAGCGCGGGCGGCGGGGCCAACAAGTCCGTGGTCACCATAACCGATACCACCATCAGCGGCAACACGGGCAACGGAATATATAATTTCGACGCGGGGGCCACCGCCACCATAACCGGCTCCACCTTAAGCGGCAATTCCGGCCAGGGGGCCGGCATCCGCAACGCGGGCACGGCGACGCTGATCAACACCACCATCAGCGGCAACGCCGCGGGCGCGGCCACGGGCGGCGCCATTTACAGCGGCGCGAACATCACCGTCACCAACTGCACCATCACCAACAATTCGACCACTCAAAGCGTCGTGGTAACGGCCGCCGGGGGAACGTTCAGCAACAACATCATGGCCGGTAATGCGGGTTTCGTGGATTGTGACGTCGGCGCGGGCGCCGTCTCCAACGGCTACAACCTGATCGGCGACAACTCCTGCCCCACTCTCAACGACGCCACGGACCTGCACAACGCCACGGCCAACTTGGGCGCGCTCGCCAGCAACGGCGGCGCCACCCAAACCCACGCGCTGTTGACCGGTTCGGACGCCCTGGACGCGGGAGACTGTAATGGCGGCGCCGTCACGGACGACCAACGCGGCGTCGCCCGGCCGCAAAACGGAACGTGCGACATCGGCGCGTATGAAGCGAGGCCGTACACCGTCACCGTCACCCGTTCCGGCTCCGGCTCCGTGGCGGACACCAATACGCTAACCGGGTTCGACATCGCCTGCGGATCCACCTGTTCGGACAGCGCCCTGGAGGGCAGTTCCGTGACGCTCACCGCCACGCCCTCCGGCGGCTGCTACTTCTCCGGCTGGAGCGGCGCCTGTTCCGGGACGGGGAACTGCGCGCTTTCCACCATCGCCGCCAACAAGAACGTGACCGCCACGTTCAGCGCCTATCCAGAGGACGACGCCCCCGCCTCCAACACGCCTCCTTACTTCAACGGCGGCGGCGATGACTGGCTCTCCTGGCCCGCCGAGGGCGCCGCCAACATCGCCACCGGCACCGGCCTGATCTGGAAAAAACTGACCGATGACGACGGCGACCCCATCACCTACGAAACCCTGCTGTGCGCCAGTTACGCCAACGGCGAATGCGCCTCCTCATGGACCGTCGCGGCGCGGGCCACTTCCCCCGCGCCCAGCAACGCCATGGCCGCTCTTGGATTCGGCATAGCGGCGCTGGCGGGATTCGGCTTTGTCCGGACCCGAAAAGGCCGGGCTTTCCTGCTGGCTTTACTCATCCTGGCGTCTGGCGCGGCGGCGGCCAGTTGCGGAAGCTCCGGTTCGGCGGATAGCGCATCCACGCCGGAATCACGTTCCTGCGACGGCGTGGCGGCGGATGAGGAATGCCAACCCGTGACGAACCTTGCGCCCGAAACTGGGTATCACTGGAAAGTCACTGCCACGGACAGCGGCGGGAACCAGGTTCAAAGCGCCACACGTTCCTTCACCACAGGGAAATAGACGCGGGCAGTGATGTTGTGTTTTGATAGGCGCGGTTCGCGGGCCGGGCCGCTCCGGGGCGGCCGCCCACTCATTCCCGCGCCGCGTTATAGCAGGATGGTGAAAAAAGGAGTATAAATCCGCCGTTCGTAGGACTGCGCGGTGCGCAACGCCTTTTCGGCCTTGAACAGCCGCGCCAACGAACAAAACACATGCAGCGGGTTCAAATGGTGACGAACCTTATCCCTGATCGACGTTCTCATGGCTTCCTTGCTCCGCTTTAATTACTTATCGTCCAGCGGAAGCGTCCGAATAAGCTTGCATACCCTTAAGGTAAGCATATTCGGCGCCACGAACAACGCCAGCAAATACAAAATACTAAAACATCGGGCTGAATGACGGCGGCATTTCCCGCTACACATTTTGTTGTGCGGGCGTCATTGTGATGACAATGGTTTCCCCGGCCCCCGCCAGTTACCCGCCATGAAGCGTTACAGCCTTTTCAGCCGCGTCACCACTTCGCCTTTATCGGGGAAACGGGCCTCGCCATGCTTGGAAAACACCGTTTTTCCATCCGCCACGACCTCGAACACCCCGCCAGAGCCGGCCGACAGCTCGACTTCATAACCAAGCGAGCCTTTGATCTCCTCCGCCAAACTGGCGGCGCGGGGATAATAGTTTCAAACTTGGCAGTACGTAATAACGACTTTCATGGTTGCCTCTTTGCTCGCAATCAAACGATGGATTGATTATAATGCCAATCCGGACGTATGCAAACGTCCTTTGGCCGGCGCGGCTAAATTAATGCGCCACCGCAATATGACTTTAGTCATATACCCTATGGGTAACTTCGAGTGATATATCATTACATTTCCGATAATCAATGCGTCCGTTCCGGAGCTGGACGGATGGATCGCCACAGGAGCCTGTCATGAAAAGCTTACAGTCGAAACTAACCGCCATGATGGCCATCATGCTGGTGATCGCCCTGGTTCTGGCGGCCATTCTGGTTTGGCAGGCGCGCCGGGAAGGCGCCCAGGCCGGTTTGTATGAGACGCGCGATAAAATCGCCGGGAGCATCAACGAGGCCGCCGCCTGGCAGGCTATCGAACGCGGGGTGGGCGCCACCATTCTTGGAAGCGACAATCCCCCTTCAAGTTTGCTGGAACGTTTCCGCGAAGTGGGGTCCAAGGGCGACGCCGAAGTGGACGCGGCCCTTAAACAAGCCGAGGCGCTGCTTGCCGAGGATCGCGACAGCGACCTTTCCTCCGCGGTCAGCGGCTGGAAAAACACCCACGGCGCCGTAGCGGGCGCCCGCTCCCGCGTTCTCAACAAAGGCATCGAAACCGCCGAATGGATCAAAACCGCCACCGCGAACATTGACACGGAATTTTTCGTGCGCGCGGTGGTGTTCGCTCCCCGGCAGCCCAGCGAGCAGGTGCTGGTCTATAACGTGGCCACCCGCGCCAACGTGGCCACCTTGGCCGAGTATGCCGGGCGTGAACGCGCGCAGTTGGGCGGCTTTATTTCCAGCGGCGAACCGATTCCCGCCAAGGCGCTGGAGACCCTGCGGGGGTTCCGGGCCATCGTGGAGAACGCCTCGCGCGATATTCTGGCCCTTAAAGGGCTTTCCAGCACGCCTCCGGCGCTGGCCGCCGCCATCCGCGACTACGAAACCATTTTCCTCAACGAGTACCAGCGGCTGCGCGAGCAGGTGTATGAAACCAGCGCCAAGAAAGCCGAGACCCGCGCCAGCGGCGCCGGTGACGATCCGGCTTACCCCGTCAGCGGCGCCGAGTGGATCAACCAAAGCACCCGCGCCATCAACGCTGCCCTGGCCATCTCCACAGCCATCGGCGGATTGTCCACCGAGGCGGTGGGCGACATCCAATCCGGCGCGCGCAACGCCATGATTGTCAACTCCGGCCTGTTCCTGCTGGCGCTGGCGGTGTTCGTGTTCGTGTACCTGTTCATCCGCCGCGCGGTGGTCAACCCCATCTACGGCATCATCGGCAATCTTGGCGAAGGCAGCAAGCAAATCACCCAGGCCTCCGGCGACATTTCCTCCTCCAGCCAATCGCTGGCCGAAGGCGCCACCGAGCAGGCTTCAAGCCTGGAGGAGACAAGTTCGGCGCTGGAGGAAATGGCCAGCCAAACCCGCCAGAACGCCGACAACGCCAACCAGGCCAACAGCCTGGCCATGTCCACCCGCAAGGACGCCGAGTCCGGCAGTTCCACCATGACGGCGATGATCGAGGCCATGAAGGCCATCAACAAGTCCTCCGAGGAGGTCAGCAAGATCATCAAGGTTATCGAGGAGATCGCGTTCCAAACGAACCTTTTGGCGCTCAACGCCGCCGTGGAAGCCGCCCGCGCCGGCGAGCATGGCAAGGGCTTCGCCGTGGTGGCCGAGGAAGTCCGCAACCTGGCCCAACGCTCCGCCGCCGCCGCCAAGGACACCGCCAACCTTATCGAGACCGCCGTCAACAACGCCGCCCAAGGCGGCGACATGGCCAACAAGGCCGGCGCCGTACTCAACGGCATCGTCGGCAACATCAAGAAAGTCTCCGACCTGGTGGCGGAAATCGCCACCGCCTCCAACGAGCAGGCCCAGGGCGTGGATCAGATCAACACCGCCGTCTCCCAGATGGACAAGGTGACCCAGCAGAACGCCGCCCTCGCGGAGGAGTCCGCCGCCGCCTCCGAACAGCTCAACGCGCAGGCCGAAAGCCTGAACGACGTGGTGATCGGCCTTAATCATCTGATCAGCGGCGAAGCCGCCGTCATGGCCGAGGCTCACGCGGCCCCCAAAAAGCCCGCGAAAACTCCGTTACGGCGCCCTCCCGCGCTCCCCGCCAGGAAGGCGAAGGCGGAGGCTCCCCATGACGCGGCGGAGCTTAAACGCCCGGCGCCCAAGGCCCATGCCCAGAAAAAAGCGGCGGAGGAAGCGATCCCCTTGGACGACGACTTCTCGGACTTTTAGGCGCGCGGGGGGCCGCGCCCCGCCCCCTGACGCGGGCCTGTTCGCGCCGTTATTTTTTCACCAGCTCCACGCGGCGGTTCTTGGCGCGGCCTTCCTCCGTGCGGTTGTCCGCGACGGGCCGTTCGGCGCCAAATCCCGCCGAGGCAAGCCGCTTGGCCGCGACGCCTTCGGCGGCGATGGCGTTCATAACGGCCTTGGCCCGGTTTTCCGACAGAAGTTTGTTGCTCTTCGGGTCGCCCACGTTGTCGGTATGCCCCTCGACGCTTATCGCCAGTTCGGCGTGCTGTTTGAGAAGGTTCGCCACGTCTTTAATCGTGGGCATGGACTCCGGCTTGATGGCGGCCTTGCCGGTGTCGAAGTTGATGTAGAGCGTGACAAATCCATTGGCGGTGAGCTGGTCATACATCTCGTTGACCGCCAGATGCTGGATCATGGCTT
>Ga0209343_10007751_pt1 | contig 12598 bp, 12 predicted proteins | sample RifCSPlowO2_02_FD_184026 | JGI IMG/M metagenome (GOLD analysis project Ga0209343, IMG submission 184026) | Groundwater microbial communities from Rifle, Colorado - Rifle CSP2_plank lowO2_0.2 (SPAdes) (version 2) | ecosystem: Environmental > Aquatic > Deep subsurface > Groundwater | place... | reverse complement strand
AGAGAAAAGGTGGGGCTACATAAATTATTTGTGGCGTGTCTAGTAATCGTCGGAGGAAACCGATTCACAAAAATGATCCCGGCCCCGCAGGTGCCGGACCATCCCCACCTGCCGGTCAACCCCTTGCGGGGTTGAATTTCCCCCCGTTGGGTTCGCTTTCCGCAGGTTAAAACCTGCGGCTATTCACGGGTCGGCCCTGCCGGGCCGAGCGCTCACTGTAACTTGGTGGACGCTCCTTTACAGTCGGGGCTCTGAATCCGGCTTCTGGCTCCCCACTAACCACTAATCACTATTCACTAACCACTTGCTTTGGCCCGCTCCCTCACGGTCGCGGCTCGGACAAAACCCCCGGATGGCACCGCTCCTCACGACACGAATGTCGTCCCCAACCGTCCGGGCCTATTTGACAGCCAATCCCGCGAACACTAGACTGGAGATAGCCGCCCGATCAACTGTCGGCGGCCGGGCTGGGTGTGGAGAGCCAAAATGGGCTTCTGGCAACTGCTGACCTTGGGCGGCACTATGGCGACCATCCTAGGGGTTTTCTTGACCTTTTACGCCATGATCAACAACAGGACCCTCAAGGAAGAATCGAAGAATACCCGGGAAGTCCTCCTCGAAGAATCCAAGAATACCCGGGAAATCCTCCTTCGGATCGAACAAGGACAGGCGGAAGCCCGCAAGGAAAATGAGGAAGCTCGAAGGGAAGTAGCGGAAGCGATGGCGGAAGCCCGCCGGGAAATGGCGGAAGCGATCAAGGGTCTGGGCGGATTGATCCGCGGCGAAGGGGAGCAGACTCGCGACGTCATCCGAGCGCGGTCTGCGTGAAAAGTAATTTCCACTCACGACTCACTACTTACTATTCACCACGTCCGCGCGCGGGTTGGATTCAAAACCACCGCTCTCCCGGCACGCCGGGATCGCGGCTCGGATAAACGTTTCGATTTTGCTTGACACGCGTCGAGCAGGTGTATACTTTCACCGAAGGGGAAGTTCAAGATTGGAAATTCCGGATTAGGAGAAAAAGTTATGAGCAAGCGAGTGGGATTGATATTGGCGTTTGTGATTGTTTTTCTGGCTGGCTTCTTAGTAAGCAGGCTGGCGCCCGTCAGCGGGCAGACAACGTCGTCGGCGGCTAGCTGGGCGGCGGTTCCGGGCGCGAAGGGTGGGCAGGAAATCCTGGGACCCTACGAGGTTGTGGAGAACTGGCCCAAGCCGATGACCACGTTGCCCGGGCATGAGGGCTGGGGCTATTCGGCGGTGCAGAGCATCTACGCCCAGAACCCCAACCGGGTGTTCTTCACCCAGCGCGGCGAGCTGCCGGCATTGAAACGACCCGCGGCTGCCAACATTCCGCAGTTCGGGCCGAGCCTCTCTTTTCCGGTGAGTCAGTACCCCTTCCGGAACGCCTCGCAAGGCACCAACTCGGGCCTTCCGGGCGCGTTTGGCGGCGGCGGGCCGACTCCCTTTGAGCGCGATCCCAATTACGTTCTCGGCCGGGAGCAGGTGGCTCACCCGAATTGGCGGGGCAAGGTGGGCGTGGACGCCCGCTGGGAACATGCCATCGTGGTGGTGGACGCCCAGGGGAACATTCTCCCGGAAACAACGAGCGTCTGGAAACAATATGACCTCCTGTTCGGGTACCCGCATCACATCATCATCAACCCCTACGATCCGGAAAAACACGTCTGGGTGGTGGAGGCGGCGCGGCACGCCGTCTACAAGTTCAGCAACGACGGGAAGAAACTGGTGCAAACGCTGGGCACGCCCAACGGGCCTGGCCACGATCGGACCCATTTCAACCGTCCGACGTTCCTCACCTGGCTGCCCGACGGCACCATGTACCTGTCGGATGGCTACGTCAACACGCGCGTGGTGAAATTCGACAAGGACGGCAAATTCCTGATGGAATGGGGGCAGAAAGGCAATCCCCCCAATGAGACGCGTCCCGGCTACTTCAACACCGTGCACGGCATCGCCGCCGATCCTGTGACGCGGCGGATCTACGTGAGCGACCGGACCAACCGGCGCATCCAGGTCTTCGACGAAAACGGCAAGTTCCTGGACATGTGGAACATCGGCCCGGATGGGGCGCAGATCTACTCGATCTACTTTGCCGAAGGGAAGCTGTGGGCCTCCGACGCGCACACGCGGCGCATCATCGCCTGGGACCCGCAAGGACACTTGCAGTACGCCTGGGGCGGGCAGGGCGAATGGGCCGGAGCCACCGACGGCGTGCACGGGATCAGCGTGGACCAGGAAGGCAATGTGTACCTGGCCGAGCTGTTCCACGGGCGCGCCATGAAGTACCGGCCCCGGCGCGGCGCCAACCCGAATTATTTGGTGGGCAAGCCGGTTTACTCGGCGTGGAGGAATTAAGGCACTCGGGCTACAGGCCAGCGGCGCCGCTGACCTGTAGCCCTCACCGTTCCCTCACGGTCGCGGCTCGACTGCCGCTCACGGCCCTGAGCGTAGGCCGAAGGGCGGCTCGGATTAAAACCACCGCTCGCTTACGGTCGCGGCTCGGGTGTAAGCCTGCCCGCCTTGCGGGATGCCCCGGCTTGCCGTGGGTCCCGGCCCGCGCGGGAGCCGGGCTGGCGGCTCGGATTGCTTTTCTTCCGGCTCCTGACTCCTGGCTTCTGAATCCGGAATCTGGAATTCAAAAATCTTCTCTGCGTCTCCGTGTCTCTGTGGCATTCTTGTGTGCTGCTTGCGGTCGCGGCTCGGATTAAAACCACCGCTTGCTGACGCGCGCCGCTCGGATTCCTCCGCAAAACGTGGTATTGTTAAGGTAGGGAAGGAGTTATACCAAGGAATCAATGGAAGAACGAAATCGAATCGCAGTCTTTATTGACTTTGACAACATTGAGATCGGCGTCAAGAACACATTGGGGAGAGACTTTGATGTCTCGGTGGTGCTGGAAGCGCTGAAGGAGCGGGGCGAGGTTTTAACCAAAATTGCTTACGCCGACTGGACGCATCACGGCGAGATGAGCCGCAGCTTCAGCCAGCACGGCGTGCAGATGGTGCAGCGGCACCCCGGACCGCGCGGCGACAAGAACGGCGCGGACATCAACCTGGCGCTCGACGCGCTCGAGATGGCGCTGACCAAGCCGCACATTGACGCCTTCGCCATCGTCTCCGGCGACAGCGACTTCATCTCGCTGGTCGAGAAGCTCAAGCAGTACAACAAGACGGTGTTCATCGTCGGCGGACGCGCCTTCACCAGCACCATCCTGCAGAAGAACTGCCGGGAATTCATCAGCTACGAGAGCTTGCTCGCGCCGGCGCAGAGCGCGCAGCCCCGGCAGGGGCGCGGGCCGCAACGCCCCGTCAAGGCCGGCCCGGCGTTGCCCTTGAGCCGCGTCACTCCGCTGCTGCATCGCGCCCTGGAAGTGCTCGGGCGGCGCGAGGTGCAGCCGCAGTTGGGCTTGCTCAAGAGCACCATGCTCCAGCTCGACTCCTCCTTTACGGAGCGGGACTACGGCGCGTCCTCGTTCCGCCAGTTCGTCGAGATGCTCGCCAAGGCGCACCTGGTTCGCATCTACCAGGAGCGAGGCCATTACCTGATCGGGATGCCGGCGCGCGAACGGGAAGAGGAAGCGCGCGTCGAAGAGGCGCTGCTCAAGCGCGAAGACGCTCTTCCGATTCTCTACCGCGCCTTGAAGGTCGTGGACGAGAACGACCTCTGGGGGACGCTCGATTTCAACGCCGTCCGGGACTACGTCGAGCGCCTGGAGCCGGGCTTCGACGAGAAACGCTATGGATTCGGCCAGTTCGCCGAATTGCTGAACTACGCGCAGGACTTGGGGCTGGTGCGGCTCGAACCCGATGCGCAGGCCGTGCTGCGGGTCTATCCCGGCTTGCAGTTCACGCCGACGCGCTCGCAGATGCCTGCGGCGGGGGGCGTCCGACTGCCCGTCTTGATCGAGCCGGAAGTTTCAGCCGCCGAGCCGCTGTCGGAAGAGGAAGTTTCCGCGGCTTCCACCTCGTTCGGCGCAGAAGTGTCCGTCCCCGAAGAGGGGGCCCCGACCGAAGCGGATGCCCTCGCCGCCGCTGCGGACGCTGCTCCGGCGAAACCCAAACGCGTCTATCACCGACGCAGCCGGGGCGGCCGCGGCCGGACGCGCTCGAAGTCGCCCCGCCCGCCCCGCAAGTCCCCGCCCGACGAGAGCTAGACAGGATTTCTCACCACGCCAGCCCCCGAAGGGGGCGTTAGAGTCTAGCCCACGGCGCAAGCCGTGGGTTCGCAGGCGGGGATGCAAGCGAGCCCCGGAGGGGCGACAGATGTTCGGCTTACATTCTGTTGGGATGCTCTTTCTTGCGCCCCTGCCGGGGCTTGCCCGCAAACGCCTCGTTTCCCAGGGCTCGCGCCCTGGGCTAGAATCTGTCGCGCCTCCGGCGCTGTGATGCTAGTGAGAAATCCGCACTAACTGCTACACCTCGCGGATCGCGGCCTGCACTTTGGCGATCAGTTCCGGCGGAATTTCATTGATGCCGTGCGCCGCGCTGGCGTGTTCCGCGCACTTCTGCATGACCTCTTCCACGGTGTTGCCGCGAGCCTGGAAATCGCAATCCACGCCAACGTCTCTGCAAGTGATTTGTTTTGCCATGGGTGACCTCCTATTTTTCAGGTTTGCCGATTCTATACCATTTTCAGGGTTGCTGTATAACAAAACGCGATGCTGTCATCCTGAGCCCTTCGGCTTCGCTCAGGGTAAACTCCGCGAAGGATCTGCTCTTCTTTGAGGTCAGCAATCCGTTGCGGGGAAAGCAGATTCTTCGGGCCCCGGCAAGCCGGGGTCCTCAGAATGACGTCATCGGCGGCAACAACACTATACAGCAACGGTGAAACCGCTCTAAACCGTCCGTGCGGGCTGTGTCCAGTCCGAAAAATTCGCTGCCGGTCCGGCAGACTCTGTGTCGGATGCGCCCTCTGGACTCTTCCCCCGAAGTGTGAGAGCATACACGCTAGGCTGAGGGGTGAGAACGCGCCGCGAGAGATTTTGCGTGCTTGCGCCTTCCATCCGCCTCTTCAGCCCCGAGTCCCGTGAGAAGCCATTCACCGTGGACCAAAGGAGCCGAGCCGTGAAGACACTTTACGTGGGCAATCTCCCCTTTACAGCAACCGAAGACGAATTGCGAGACTGGTTTGCAAACGCAGGCGTCACGCCCAGCAGCGTGCAAATTATCCGCGACCGCTTCTCCGGGAATCCGCGCGGGTTTGGGTTTGTGGAAATCGGCAGCGACCCCGAGGCGGAGAACGCCATCCAGATGCTGAACGGCAAGGAGTTTCAAGACCGCGCGCTGGTCGTCAACGAAGCCCGGCCACGGACGGAACGCGGGGGCGGCGGCGGCGGCGGCGGCGGCGACCGGCCGCGAGGCGGAGGCGGAGGCGGGGGCGGACGAGGACGCGGCGGCCCCGGCCGGCGCAGCTATTAACGCCCGAATCGTTCGCTCTCCGGCGTCAGCGGGAGGAGTCGCCCCCGGCGGGCCGGGGTCTCTCCGTTACTCTTGCCGCACCACCATTCGCCAAAGGAAAACGGTTCTGCGAGCGTCTTGACGCAACGGCGGCGGGGTTGAATTTCTCGATCCGCCGCAGCCGGAGGTGGAAGCGTGTCGCCCAGCCCCGATGGTCCGGGGGAAACTCGCAGCGCCATTCTGGAATCCGCCCCGGCGCGCCGGGGGCCGTGGCATCGCGAACTGACTGCGGGCCAGTGGCGCGTTCTGACGGCCGCCTTCCTCGGCTGGATTTTTAACGGCTACGAAGCCTACGTGCTGTTCCTCGCCATGGCGCCCGCGCTGCGGCAACTGCTCGCTCCCGCCCAACTGCCCGATCTCTCTTCCTATGCCGGGATTCTGGTCGCCGCCACTTTGGTCGGCTGGGCCACCGGCGGAGTCCTCGGCGGCATTGCCGCCGATTACTTTGGCCGCAAGCGGACCATGATGGCCACCATCCTCACCTACGCCGTTTTCACCGGGCTGACCGGCTTCTCCCAAAGCTGGGTTCAATTGGCGGTATTTCGATTCCTCACGGGATTGGGGCTGGGAGGCGAGTGGGCCACCGGAGCCACTCTGATCGCCGAAACCTGGCCGTCGCGGGCCCGCGCCAAAGGGCAGGGGATCATGCAATCGGCCTTCGGGTGGGGCTCGCTGCTGGCAGCCGCGGCCTGGTATTTTCTCCAACCCGTCGGCGGGCCGGCCGCCTGGCGCGTTCTGTTCTTTCTCGGGATCATCCCAGCCTTCCTCGTCCTCTATATCCGAAAAAACGTGGACGAGTCGGAGAAGTGGCTGGCGAAGCAAGCCGAGCGCCGGAGGCTGAAATCGCAGCGCCGTTCCGGGACCGCCCTCTCGCGCGAGGAAGCGTTCGTCGCCGACTTCACGGTGGTCGCCCTATTCCGCAATCCTCCGCTCCGGCGGCTGGTGTTGCTTGCGATCGTGATGTCGGTCGCCTCTTCGGTGGGATACTGGGCCGTCGCGACCTGGATTCCTGCCTACACCGAGTCGGTTGCCAAGGCCGCCGGGGAATCCAATCCCGGCCGCTGGGCCGCGATCGCGGGATTGTCCCACACCGTCGGCGCCATCATCGGGTATCTCGCCGGAGGTTTCCTGGCCGACGTCATCGGACGGCGCGCGCTGTTGGCCTGCTTCTTCGGCGGGGGCCTGTTGACGATCCCGCTGCTGTACGTCTGGACGCATTCTCTCCCGGCGGTGGTGTTCGCGGCGGGCCTCAATGGGATGCTGACCCTCGGGCAGTTCGTCTGGATGGCGATCTATCCTCCGGAGCTGTTTCCCACGGCCGTCCGGGCGACCGCCGTCAGCCTGATCTTCAACAGCGCGCGCTACATCTCGTTCCTCGGCCCGCTGTTTGCCGGAGTCCTCATCACGCGCCTCGGCGGCTACAGCCAGACGGCGATGCTCTTCAGCGTCGTCTACTTGTTCGCGCTCATGGTCGTCCCGTTCCTGCCCGAAACCAAAGGCCAACCGCTGCCGGCTTGACTACCGCTGCTCTATGTCCACGGCACCCTTTGACATCGTAATCATCGGTGGCGGAATCATCGGCCTGGCGAGCGCCCTGGAAGCCACGCGGCGATTCCCCAGCCAGCGAATCCTGGTCCTGGAGAAAGAGAACCGCGTCGCCGCGCACCAGACCGGCCACAACAGCGGCGTGATCCATTCCGGCATTTACTACCAGCCCGGCTCGCTCAAGGCCCGGACCTGCGTCGAGGGCGCCGCGGCGATGGTGGCCTTCTGCCGGGAGCATAGCCTCCCGCACGAGCTTTGCGGGAAGGTGGTGGTCGCCACGCGCGAAGAGGAACTGCCCGCGCTCGAAGAACTCCAGCGGCGCGGCACAGCCAATGGCGTTCCTGATCTCACGATGATCGGCACGGAACGGTTGCGGGAGATCGAGCCGCACAGCGCCGGCATTCGCGCGCTCCACGTGCCGGTCACCGGCATCACCGACTACGTTGCCGTGGCGGAGAAATACGCGCAGCTCGTCGCAGAGCGGGGCGGGGAAGTCCGCACAGGAACTCGGGTTTTGAATCTGGCGCGTCGCGGCGGCGAGATGATCGTTGAGACCACTAAGGGACCTTTCTCTGCGCGCTCCGTCATCAACTGCGCCGGCCTTCACAGCGACCGTATCGCCCGGCTTGCCGGGGCGCGGACGGATTCGATCATCGTGCCGTTTCGGGGCGAGTATTACGAGATCACTCCGGAACGCCATGACCCGGGACGCCATGAGTTGGTGCGCGGGCTGATCTACCCGGTGCCCGATCCGAAGTTCCCGTTCCTGGGCGTACACTTCACGCGCAGGATTCGCGGCGGCGTCGAGGCAGGACCGAACGCGGTGCTCGCCCTGCGGCGCGAAGGCTATCGCAAGACGGATTTCAGTTTCACTGATGCGTTGACGACATTCACTTATCCGGGTTTTTGGCGCATGGCGGGGAAGTATTGGCGCAGCGGCCTCGACGAGTTCTACCGCTCGCTGAGCAAGCGCGCTTTCGTCCATGCGCTCCAGCGCCTCGTCCCGGAGATTCAGGAAACCGATCTGCGCCCCGGCGGCTCGGGCGTCCGCGCCCAGGCGCTCGACCGCAACGGCAAGCTCCTCGACGACTTCCACATCGTCCGCGCCGACGGCGTCATCCACGTCCTCAACGTCCCCTCCCCCGCCGCCACGGCTTCCCTCGTGATCGGACGAACCATCGTGGACCTGCTGGCTTGAACTGGATCATTCATGAGAAAAAGGAACAGGACAACCGCTCCTCATTTTTCTCTAGCCCAGGCGTTTACGCCTGGGTCAGAAGTAGCAAACGCTTTTTCTCAGCCTCCTTCAGGGGGCTTGCAATTCTTCTGGCTTCAGCCCTTGCCCCGTCCCGATGGCTCAAGCCGCTTTCGAGAAGCCCGCTAAAGCGGGCTCTGATCCTCTTCTAATACCCCGCACACCCAGCACTGAAGTGCTGGGCTAGAGAAAAATTCCCATCGGTCATGAACAATCCAGGTGAAGCCGACGGGATGATACAATGGAGCTGATGAGTATTGATTAGTTCCCATCAGGAGGCATCACATGGCAAAGAAGGCTGTACGAAAAGTTTCTGTTATGCCGATCACGAAGGCCCGGATCAATCTCGGCGCGGTGGTCCGGCGCGTTCATTTGAACAAAGAATACATCATCCTGGAAAAAGGCGGCATCCCCGTCGTGGGTATTATGGACGCTGACGAACTGGAAGACTACCTGGAAGTGCATGACCCCAAGGTTCAGGCGCAAATCGAAAAGAGCACTCAGGCATATCTGGCCGGAAAGAGCCGTCCCGCGAGGGAATTTCTTGCTGAACTCCAAAGAGAGAACGAACTCCAATCAGGAAGGCGTCGTAAAGCATGACGCCCGCTTTTTCTGTTCGCACGGACGCCCACTTTGAGCGATTGGCTCGCCCAATGCGGAAGCATCATCGTGACTTCGATGGGTTTTTCCTCCGTGCTGTTGAAATTCTCGAAATTGATCCCTTCAACGTTACTCGATCTCACCCAATCAAGAAATTGACGGATGTGCCGAAAGGAAAGGGGCAATACCGCCTTCGCCTCGGCCGCTGGCGCTTCCGCTATGACATTTATGGCCAAGAGGTCGTCCTGATCTACTGCGGCCTGCGGCGGGAAGACATCTACGATTAGCGGGATGTTTCTCCGGCCGCTTCCGCCGAACCGGATGATTTTGGAATCATGTTCCGGTAGAATAGACTGGATTGCACATACCTTGAGACGAAGGAGACTTCTGGATGCGCCGCTCTGTGATGATGCTGATTACTCTGTTTGCGGGGGCCTGTTTTCTGCGGGCGCAAACACCGAGCCCGCTCAGTTCCGAGGCGAAGCAAGCCTACACCGGGATCAAGAACAACTTGATTCGCATGGCGGAAAAAGTGCCCGAGGAACACTACGCTTTCAAAGCGACTCCCGAAGTACGCCCCTTTAGCGAGATTATTGCCCACGTGGCCGACTATCAGGTCCGGGCCTGCGCCGCCGTGCAGGGGCAGCCGAAGGCCGTCAACGCGGCGTCGAAAACGACCAAGGCCGATCTCGTGGCGGCGGTCAAGGAAGCCTTCGCCATCTGCGACGCCGCCTTCGACATGGTCACCGACGCCAACGCCGCGGAAATGGTTCCGGTAGGCAACCGGCAGCGCAGCAAGCTGGGCGCGCTCTACACGGTCATCACGCACGGAAACGAAGAGTACGGCTATATGGCGGTCTACCTGCGCCTGAAGGGGATCGTGCCTCCGTCGAGCGAGTGATCGGCCTGCGAATACGAATCATCACGCGGGTGCGAGGTTCTTCCCGCAACACGTTTACTCAGCCCTTCAGCACCCCGATGGGCACCAGCCGCGCGGTTTTGCGGGCGAGGCCGGCCTGGGCGACGACCTCTTGACTCCCCCTGCGATCAAGCCGATACTCAATTCTAGCAGGAGAAGGGACATTATGACCCGCATGACGGCCAGTAAAGCTCGAGGAAAGTTTTCTGATCTTCTCAGCCGGGTAGCGAAAAGGCATGAGCGAATTGTGGTTCATCGTCGCGGGAAGGATGTGGCCGCGTTGGTTCCCGTTGAAGACCTCGCGCTTTTGGAGGAATTGCAGGATCGGCGCGACGCAAGAGAAGCGAAGCGGCGACTGGCAGACCCGGCAGAGGTTCCCATCCCCTATGAGCAGGCACGGAAGGAACTCGGCTTGGATTGACCTGATTTACTTAACAAGCAGATTCTTCGCTTCGCTCAGAATGACAAGCCAAAAGCAGGCACGTTAGAGCGGTTTTACTTTTAGTGTAGACCAGGGGTCCGTCAGGGCATGGCTTCAGCCATGCCGTAAGTCGCCGCTCTGCGAGGCGGCTTTAGCCACTGAGGTTTGTCTGCCAAGTCTCACCGGCACAGGAGGGAAGACTCACCTCAGGCGCTAAAGCGCCCCCTCTATGGATCGTCTATCGGCACGACTAAAGTCGTGCCCTGACGGCACTACTTTCCGGTCTACACCATTTGGGAAAATGCTATACCGGCTCACCCTTTCAGCACCCCGATGGGCACCAGTCGGGCGGCTTTGCGGGCGAGGCCGGCCTGGGCGACGACTTCGACGACTTCGTCCACGTCTTTGTAGGCTTCGGGGATTTCCTCGAGGATGCCGTCGCGCGTTTCCGAGCGAACGTAAATTCCTTTTTCTTCGAGCTGCTGCTTGACCTGATTGATGTCGCGGCCTCGCTTGGCGGCGGTGCGGCTCATCATGCGGCCCGCGCCGTGGCAGACACTTCCGAAGGTTTCCTCCATAGATTTCTGCGCGCCGACCAGCACCCACGAAGCCGTGCCCATGCTGCCGGGGATCAGGACCGGCTGGCCGACGCTGCGGTAGCGGTCCGGGATTTCCGGGTTGCCCGGAGGGAAGGCGCGCGTGGCTCCTTTGCGATGGACCAAGACTTCGCGCTCGCGGCCCCGTAGCGTCGTCATCCCTTCGGCAAGCTCAGGGCAGGCTCTGGCCGGCTCTTCTTCCCTGGAATGCCGCCAAGATGGCGACGGTACGATGTGCGTCTCGCGTTTGGCGATGTTGTGCGCGACATCATAGATGACGCGCAGGTGGACACCCTCTCCGAACAAGCGCGCAAACGCCTGGCGGACGAAGTGCGTAATCGCCTGGCGGTTAGCCCAAGCGAAGTTGGCGGCGGCGTTCATCGCGGCGAGATAGTCCTGGCCTTCGGGCGATTGAGTCGGCACGCAGGCAAGCTGGCGGTCGGGGAGCGTGATGTTGTACTTCTTCATCGCCGCGCCCATCTGCGCGAGATAGTCCGTGCAGACCTGGTGGCCCAGGCCCCGCGAGCCGGTGTGGACCAAAATAACGATTTGGTTTTCGGCGAGGCCAAGAGCCTGCCCGATCTCCGCGTCATAAACTTTTTGCACGTACTGGACTTCGATGAAATGGTTGCCGCTCCCGAGGCTGCCCGCCTGCGGGCGGCCGCGCTCCTTGGCGCGCTTGCTGACTTTGTCAGGGTCGGCGCCGGGCATCTGGCCGCGCGCTTCGCAGAATTCGATGTCGGCCGGCTCGCCGTAACCGCGCTCGACCATCCACCGGACGCCGCTCGCCAGTACGTGATCGAGTTCGGCGTGGCTCAGGCGCAGCAAGCTCTCGCGGCCGACCCCGCAAGGCACGTCGCGGAACATTTGATTGACCAGCTCGCGCAGGCGCGGCTCGACCTCCGACCGCGTGAGCGGGCTGGCGAGCAGGCGCACGCCGCAGTTGATGTCAAAGCCGACGCCGCCGGGCGAGACCACGCCCGTTTTCCAGTCCGTCGCCGCGACGCCGCCGATGGGGAAGCCGTAGCCCTGGTGAATGTCCGGCATGGCCAGCGACGGCCCGACAATGCCCGGCAGCGTCGCCACGTTCACGGCCTGTTCGAGCGAAAGGTCTTTCAGGATGGCCGCGAGCAGTTTCGCGTCGGCATAGACGATGGCGTCCGTCCGCATGTCGCTGCGGGTCTCCTTGGGGATGAGATAGCGCCAGTCGTCGAGCTTTCGGATGCGAGAGGTGTCAAACACGGGTTCTTCCTTCGGGCCTGACCAATTCCAGTATTGATTATACCGTGTTGGCGATCCGGCGGCCGGATGCGGGGGCGCTTCCGTCGAAGGAGGGTAGTCGGGAGCGCGACCGTCCGGTAACAGACCAGAGAAGGCCGGCCCGAAGGGCCAGCGGGACAATCGGCATGACGGTCGGCGGATGGAACCCGTTTCGGACGTTCTTTGGAGGGCTACACTTCGCGGCCACGGCCGCATCCCGGAAACGTTGCTGTGCCCGTAGTCGGTGACTCGATCGCTGACGGGATCAATGCTTAGCGGCAGGGGAGCCGGAGGTCACGGCAAAGGTTCCCTGGGGTGCGCCGTCGCTGGCGCGGAGCTTGGTCACGTTGTTGCTGCCATGGTTGGCGACCCAAATGTTGGCGCCGTCGTACGCCACCCCAAAGGGGTTCCTGCCCACCGCATAGGTTCCCAGGCGCGCGCCGTCGCTGGCGCGGAGCTTGGTCACGTTGTTATTGCTGAAGCTCGTGACCCAAATGTTGGTCCCGTCAGATGCCACTCCA